>Ga0102915_1000466_pt1 | contig 12508 bp, 7 predicted proteins | sample Colrivmet1561A02_FD_78199 | JGI IMG/M metagenome (GOLD analysis project Ga0102915, IMG submission 78199) | Estuarine microbial communities from the Columbia River estuary - metaG 1561A-02 | ecosystem: Environmental > Aquatic > Marine > Intertidal zone > Estuary | place: USA: Columbia River...
CGAGAAGTATCTCGAGGCCTATCCCTCGACCGTGATCGCGGTCACGCACGATCGCTACTTCCTCGATAACGTTGCCGAGTGGATCCTCGAACTCGATCGGGGTCACGGCATTCCGTACCAAGGCAACTACTCGACCTGGCTCGAGCAGAAAGAAAAACGCCTCGCTCAGGAAGAACGCGAGCGCGATGCATTGCGCAAGACGCTCGAGCGCGAACTCGAGTGGGTACGCCAGAATCCGAAGGCGCGTCAGGCCAAGAGCAAGGCGCGTATGCAGCGCTACGAAGAGCTCGCCTCACGCGAATTCCAGGAGCGCAATGAAACGAACGAGATCTACATTCCGCCCGGCGAGCGCTTGGGTGATCTCGTGATCGAGGCCAAGGGCTTGCGCAAAGCCTTTGGCGACAAGTTGCTGTTCGAGGATCTGAACTTCAACCTGCCACGCGGTGGCATCGTCGGCATCATCGGCCCGAACGGCGCCGGCAAGACGACGCTCTTTCGCATGCTCACCGGTGTGGAACAGCCGGATTCGGGCGAATTCCGGGTCGGTCCCAGCGTGAAGCTCGCCTACGTCGATCAATCACGACAGGCACTGAACGACAAGAACAGCGTGTGGCAGGAAATTTCCAACGGCCTTGATCTGATCAAGGTCGGTAACTACGAGACGCCCTCACGCGGCTACGTCGGGCGCTTCAACTTCAAGGGCACGCAACAGCAGCAACTCATCGGCGAACTCTCGGGCGGTGAGCGCAATCGCGTGCACTTGGCCAAGGTGTTGAAGTCGGGCGGCAACGTGTTGCTGCTCGACGAACCGACCAACGATCTGGACGTTGAAACGCTACGCGCGCTCGAAGAAGGCCTGCTCGCTTACCCGGGCTGCGCCGTCGTCATCTCGCACGATCGCTGGTTCCTCGATCGCATCGCCACCCACATCCTCGCCTTCGAAGGTAACTCGGAAGTGGTCTGGTTCGAAGGCAACTATCAGGAATACGTCGAGGACTACAAGAAGCGCCGCGGCGAGGACGCCGAGCGACCGCACCGTATCCGGTACAAACCGCTGACGCGTTAAGGAACGCGGCGGCTCAGCCGCCGCCGCCGTTCAATATCGCCGAAGCGCCGATCGAGCCACGCTGCTGCTGCTCGCGCACCCAGTCGCCCGAGCCGTTTTGCGAATCGGTGGTCGTGCAAACCTTGCGGGTTCGAAAGCTCGAGCCCGTGACTTTCTCCTCGCGACACTTCACCTTCGGTGTCTTGTCTTCGGCTTTGGCGGCAACCGGCGTGGTGCTAGCCGGCGTCGTGGCGGCTGCCGGCGCGGCACTTGAGGGTGTTGCGCCTGACGGCGTTGCACTGGCTGACGCCGAGGTGCTCGCGGGCGCTGCGCTCGTCTCAACGGGCGGATCTGCGGCGAAGACCGGCAGAGTCATCAACCCACTCGCAATGAACGCCATCGATTTCGAGAACTTCTGAGCGAACTTCATGGCCACGCGCCTCCGCATTCGTTTGAGCAATACCCCGACCCTGAGTACGCTAACGAGCCATGAGCACCGAGCGCAAGCCCTTGCCAGAAAACTTACCTGAAATCTGGTGGACCGAGGCAGCCATTCCCGCGCTCAAGTCGCTGACCGATGGCGACCCCGAGCACAGCGAAGCCTGGCTGGCCTTGCACTACGATCTGACCACCTCGGGTCGACTCGATGAGGCGCGCCACGCGTATGGCCAGTTCCTGCGTAGTCGCTCCCCCGCTGGGCCCGTGCGACGAGCCGCAGAACAACTCTGCGAGGGGCGCCTACCCGAAGCGGATTTTTTGCTGAAGGATCATCGGCGGCGAAATCCGCCGAACCCGCTCGTGTTGCAACTGGCTGCAGAGACGGCGTTTCGTCGTCAAAAGGATGCCGATTCGATCGCGCTTTTGAACGAGTGTCTGCAGCTCGCACCGGATCAGCCCGGTGCGCGCTTCTCGCGCGCCCTCGCCTACTACCGCTCGGGTAAGCCGGTCGAAGCCGAGGCAGATCTGGAGTCGGAACTAAAGCGACAGCCCGATAATCCCGCCTGTCGCGCCTTACTCGCCGCCGCACTCACCAAAACCACCGGTGTGGAGCGTGCGCTCGAACTGTATTCGCGACTGACAAACGAGTTCCCAAGCCAAGCGACACTCTGGATGAGTTTCGGTCACGTGCTGAAAGCGGCTGGTCGACAGCCCGAGAGCATCGAGGCTTATCGAAAAGCGACGCAGCTCGAACCGAAGATCGGTGAGGCTTGGTGGAGTCTCGCCAACCTGAAGACAGTCAAACTCTCGGCGGATGATATCCGCGCGATGACCGCGCAGTTAGATCGAAGCGATCTGACCGACGATGATCGGCTGCACTTCGAATTTTCCTTAGGCAAAGCGCACGAAGATCTCGCGCAGTTCGACACCTCGTTCCGACATTACGACGCCGGCAATCGCCTTCGTCTGCGCATGGCGCCCTATGATGCAGAAAGCTCGACGGTCAATCTGCATCGCAGCCAAAGCACCTACACCCGTGATTTCTTTGACGAGCGCCGAGACTGCGGCGCCAAGGCACTCGACCCCATTTTCATCGTCGGCTTGCCGCGAGCAGGCTCGACTCTGATTGAGCAGATTCTGGCCAGCCACTCGTTGATCGAAGGCACGATGGAGCTGCCGAACATCACGGACATCGCCCGCAGCATCGCTGATCGTCAACGCAACGATTCCGATTACGACTACCTTCCGCTCGTCCCCTCACTTGAGCCAGACGAATGGCGCGCGCTCGGCGAGCGCTACATCAGCGGCACGCGGATTTATCGCAAGAGCTCGCGACCCTTCTTCATCGACAAGATGCCGAACAACTTCACCCATCTCGGTCTCATCCATCTGATCTTGCCGAACGCGAGGATCATCGATGCTCGGCGTCATCCGATGGCGTCCTGCTTCTCGAACTTCAAGCAACATTTTGCGCTCGGGCAGTTATTCTCCTACGGGCTCGAGAACATCGGTCGCTTTTATCGTGATTACGTCGAGTTGATGGCGCACTTCGACGCGGTGCTGCCAGGTCGGGTACACCGCGTGTATTACGAGAACATGGTCTCCGACACCGAAAACGAGATCAGGCGCTTACTCGATTATTGCGGCGTACCGTTCGAGGAGCAGTGCCTGCGCTTTCACGAAACCGAACGCATCGTGCGCACCGCGAGCTCCGAGCAGGTACGAAAACCTATCTATCGCGAAGGCGTTGATCACTGGCGCCACTACGAGCCTTGGCTTGCGCCACTCAAAGACGCGCTCGGTGCCGTCTTAACGAGCTATCCGGCCGTACCGGTATTCGACTCGCCATCGAATCGATAACCGAACAGGTCGATGTCGGCACGATAGCGCTCGGCGACGCGCTGCACCAAGTCTTGGTCATAGTACTCACGATAATCGCGATGTTCGGATGCATTTCGCATCTCGAGAGCGACTCTCGGCAAGGAAAGCGCCTCACACAGCGCATCGAAATCCGATTGCAGTGACTCGGCTCGCAATAGATGCGACACCATCACGTCACCGCGCTCGTCCGTGACGAAGTCCGCCTGCGCGCGAAAATGCACGGGACTCTGATTCTGCGGATTAGCCAGAACACGTCGCATGGCCGCTTGCGGGTCGCTCGTAAACAGTCCGTTGTGGCGCATCATAAAAGCGACATACGAGACGAAGCGCGCCCACGGATTGCGAACGACTGCGAAAGACACGTAACGTGACCAGACATCCGCGCCCACGGCGTCACGGATCTCACGAGCGAGCTGATGGCCATGTTCCACACTCGAAAACTCAGGTCGATCGATGCGCTTGCGGACGAATAACGACACCTGCTCTTCGTCGTCGTCATCCAGAAACGGGCGCAAAGCAAAGCGGATGCTGTGGCTCGCCACTTTGGGCACCGCCACGAACACGAACCGATGTTGATGCGAAATGATCGTCACGCGGGATGACCGGACTCAGACTGGCTCTTCGAAATAATCGACGATCAAGTGGATGCGTCGCACCGGCGATGCATTGAGAACGCTGTGCCGACGCAGGTTGTCGAGCTCGTAGGCCTGCCCCACCGCGAGTTTGATGTCCTCGCCTTCTACCCAAAAATGCACCTCGGGATGCGTCTCGAGCGGCACATGAACACGATGTGCCGCCTCGAGCGTTGGACCATAGTCTTCGTGCTCGGGGATATCGTCACCGGGCCCTAGACAGGCAACCTGCGCATTCAAGACGCGACCCCGCCGGGGATAGAACGACGCGATCTGCCGAGCCACCGGTTCGAATACCGCGTGCAGCGGATCCCAACCGGTGAGGCGACGAGTCGGCATGCTGGGGCCACCCACCGTCATCAGCAAATAGATCGTCCGGCTCTTACGATACGGAGCCAGACGCTTCTGAAACTCCTGATCCGCGTTCCACAATTCCTCTGGCTGCTGCAGGAGGCAAGCCTTGAAGCCCGTGATATCCACCTCACCGAGGTGGCGCATTCGTTCATCGCAACGCATACGTCGATGCTAACCGGCTCGTCGGCCTATGGCCATCGTGCGCCAGAGGGAGAACAATACGCTCCGTGACGAGCTCATCCGCACCCAGTACGAACGATCAACAGCAACTCGCGGCGGCGCACGCTGCGCTGACGCAAGGCAAGCTCGATACGGCGCTGACCTTGGTCGAGGCGCTCTTGCAGCGGCTTCCGACATGGGCGCCTGCCGTGCATCTGGCAGGTCTCATCGCTAAAGCCGTGGGTGATCTCTCGCGAGCCGAAGATCTGATGCGTCGCTCGCTGGAGTTGCCAGGCACCGCCCCGCGCGCACGCGCGGAATACGCGAACAACCTCGGCAATCTGCTGCGCAGCGCCGGCTACCCCGCCTCTGCTGCGGCAGCCTATGAACTTGCCATCGAACTTGCCGCCTTGCCGCAGGCCGCGGTCGGTCTTGCGCGCGCACTGCTCGAACTCGAACGACCCGAAGAAGCCTTGCAGATCATCGCGACTCACACGGGCGTATCAACACCCTTGCTCGCAGTGCTCATCCGTTCCGAGGCGCTCGCGCAACTCGGCGAACGACAAGCGGCACTCCATGCGCTCGGCGCGGTGAGTGAAGTCGAAAAAACTCGCAGCAGTTTCTGGGTTGCACTCGGTTCACGTCTCGCGGCTCTTGGACGATTCGAGGAGGCAGAAACGGCACTCATGCCGCTGCTGTCGACCCCAGATGCCGCTGCCGCGATACTCGCGCTTGGCGAGCTGCGCGTCATGTCTCGCGATTGGGTCAATGCGCTCGAGATCTTGAGAAAGGGAATCCAGCAGTTCCCGCACAGCATCGAGCTGCACAGTCGCTACGCAGGTCTTGCCTGGATGATGGGCGATCATCGTCACTTCGCCGACCCCATGCGAAAAGCACTGGCCGAGCGGCCCACTCACAGCGGACTACGACTGGCTTTGGTGACGGCTCTTGGCAATGCGGGCCTGCATGACGAAGCCGAGCAGATTCTTCGCGCTGGGCAATTGCTGCGCCCCAACGATCCGCATTTTCTTTCGCTGCTCAGTCTGCGATGTGCAGAAACGGATCGTCTCGATGAGGCAGCACAGTGGATCGAAACGGCTTTCTCGATCGCACCCGAATTCGAGTTGGTACGCGAGCACGCGGCCATCGTGGCACTGTGCCAACAACAACCCGATGTCGCCTTGACGCATACGGAGTGGCTAACGAGTCGACGACCCCTCGGTCAATTTGCGTGGGCTTTGCACACGACCGCGCTGCGCACCGCCGCGCGTAACGAGTGGCGACGCGTCGCCGACCCCGACGCAGTCTGCCACACCCGCATCCTCACACCACCGGCTGGCTATGTATCAATCGAGGCGTTCAACGCCAAGCTCGCCGATCGACTGCGCGCGCGACACAACCTCGCCGCACATCCGCTCGTGAATTCCGTGCGTCAGGGGACGCAGGTCGAAATTCTCCCGGAGGCCGAGACGGATCCAATCATTCGCCAGTTCTTCGAGATGATTCGTGCACCCATCGCGAGCGTGATCGCCTCGATGCCCGAGGATTCCACTCATCCGCTTCATTCGAGAAAGGCGGAGGATTTTCAATTCTCGGGTTGCTGGACCGTGCGCCTACGCGGTGGCTCGGGAAAACACGTGAGCCATATCCATCCGCGCGGTTGGCTCAGCTCGGCGTACTACGTGGAGGTACCAGAGACGATCGCACCGGATCCGAACCGAGGCGGTTGGTTACGTTTCGGCGATCCGCCCTATCCGATCAAAGATTTAGCGCCAAGCGGCTGGGTTCAACCCAAAAGCGGCACGCTGGCGCTGTTCCCGTCGTATCAATGGCACGGCGTGGAGCCGTTTGCGGGCAAACGCGAGCGCATCACGATCGCCTTCGACATCGTGCCGCGAAAGAGCGGACGTTAGCTCAACCGAAACTGGCGCTCTGCTGCCGCCATGCGCTGCACGATCTGCCGCTCTTCGAGCGACAGCAACGGATTCCAGACATCGAAGATCATGACGACACGAATCTCATCGCTGTCGTTCCATGCTTCGTGCTCGATGGTGTCATCGAACACAATGACCTCGCCCTCGATCCAGCGGCGATTGTCGTAACCCACTCGGAACAGACACTGCTCGGGTACGACCAAGGGCAGATGCGCGACTAAGCGAGCATTCGACTCACCATGATGCGGCGGGATTTTGGTCTTCGGCGCCAGTACCGAGAACATGGCATTCGGACAGGTACCGGCCAGATGCACCGAGTCGATCAGCTTCAGCGCCTCGGCCGTCTTCGGGCAGCGCGCGAGATTAGCCTCGACCGGCTCACCGCCTTTGTACAAATGGAAACTCGTCCACGCGCGCGAGTGATTCAGCTCTGCCCATTGATTCACCGGATCGCCGGCGCCGTACTGCACATACGGCATGAACTCGGCGGAGGCCTCACTCAAAGCCGCAATCATTTCATCGCGAATATCCGCGGTGCGCTTCTCTAGTTCGGGAACCCAATCGAACATCTCGCGCCGGAAGAACGGTTGCGCGGGCAAACGCGGCACACCGAGCTGGTTGCTCTGCGAAAGAAATGGTTTGGATCGCCCCGCTAAAATCGAAATGGCCTCGCGCCAACGCGCGCTCAAACCCGGCAAGCCATCGACGGCTTGCAGCAAGCTCGCCTCGAGCGCCTCGCTGTACATCGCAACCACTTGTTCGGCGTGGGCGAGCGGCTTACGGAAAGACTCAGGACGATACTCTGCCGGGGGCGAAATTTTCAGCACGTCGCGATACACGAGCGCTGCGGCCTTGGGCTTGCCCTGCCGTTCGAGCAAATCCGCTTTTTGCAGCAGCGCAGGCCAGCAATAAGGATCGATGGCGAGCGTCGTCTGCAACGCCTCGAACTCGTCTTCATAGCGCCCGAGCAAACGCAGCGTCGCGGCGCGAGTCAGACCAAAGTCGACCAGCACTTCCGGCTCGATCTCCTGTGGCTTCACGCGCTCGAGCAACTCGAGCGCCGCGGTTGCACGCCCGGCTTCCAAATCGAGCCGGCAGATTGCGATCACCGCCCGCGCCGACGAGGGCTGGGCCGCCAAAATGGCTTCGTAGACTCGACGCGCGGCGGCTTTGTCGCCCGCTGCCTCGGCTTCTTTGGCCTCACGCCACGATTGCTGCACGTTGCTCATGAATCGCTCTCTAAAAAAAAGGGGTGTCGCCTAAGCGACACCCCTTCGTTATCAACGTTAACGTCGAGATCAGAACTTGTACGAGACACCGACGCTGTAACGAGGTCCGAGCGGATCGTACATATCGACGTAGGCGTTCGCCGAGGTGTTGCCACCCGGGATGTTACCCACGACGGTCGGATCTTCGTCCGTCACGTTCTGAGCGGCGAAGGTCACGCGCAGCGCATCGTTCCACTTCCAGGTGACCGAGAGGTCGACGTACTGGAAGGAGGGGATGTTCTCCACGAGGTAGATGCTGCGACCAGCCTGATCCGGATCGTCCTTGCGAGCCTGAACGTCGACCGACGACAGGTGACGCACGAAGACCGAGGCCGAGAACGCACGCCAGTCAGCTGACAGCGAGAGGTTTGCACGGTCCTTCGGGGTCGGGTTGCCGCAGGTATCGCCATAAACGCCTTGGCACTCGATCAACGGCGAGGCCGGGCTCGACTTGAACGAGCTATCGAGCGTGTGCGAACCGGAGACACCGGCCGTGAGACCCACTTCACCCAGCTCGAACGCGTACGAGAAGGCGTAGTCGACACCCTCGGCCGTCAAGGTCGAAAGGTTACGAGTCTCTTGAACGATACCGAAGCCATCACCTTCGAGCTCACCCAACGAGTTACGCTTCACGAGGCTGCAGAAGCTCGTGATGTTGTTGTTGAAGCAGTTGTCGAGCACCTCTTGGGCGCCGTACGAGCCGATACCACCGTTGATTTCGATCTTGTAGTAGTCGACCGAGGCGGTGAAGCCTGGCAGCGCTTCCGGCGTCATCTGGAAGCCGATCGTGAAGGTGTCCGCCTCTTCGGCCTCGAGCGAGATACCGAGAGCCACGGCACCACCACCGATGCTGGCAGCCTGCTGAGCGGCCGGCGGGGCGATCGAACCGATCTGCGAAGCCGGAGCGCCCTGGGCGATACACTTCGCACGCAGCGTCGCGTTGGTGACCGGGCCGGAACCCGCGCAAGGATCGCTACGCACTTCGGTCAGACCGAAGGCGAGCGGCGCGAACTGCTCACCGATGTTCGGTGCGCGAACGGCCTTCTGCAACATCGCACGGAAGCGATAGCCCGCAACCGGCGTGTACTCGAGGCCCGCTTTCCACGTCTCGAAGGAACCGGCGAGGTTCGTCTCCGAGGCGCGCAAACCAAGGTCGAGAGCCAGGTTCTCGACGCCCGCCTTGCCCGTGATCAACGGAACGTAGGCTTCGCCAAAGAATTCGAGCGTATCGACGCGACCGGCGAGCGGCGGTGCCGTACCACCCTGACCCATCGCACCACCGAACTGGGTGAGATCGTCCGGGCGGAAGTTCGAGTTGAATTCGGTCCACTCGGCACCGAAGGCGAGACCGACCGGCGAATCGGCTGCCGGCAACTGAATGCCCGCAACCGGACCCGAGACGATCGCCGAGGCCGTCTTGGCTTCGGTGACCTGCGTCGAGTAGTAGCTTGCACGGATGTAGTCGAGACCTGCCTGCGAAATCGCACCCGTCATCGGGATGCCGCTGTCGCGGTAGATGTCGCCATTGCCCGAGAAGAGATTCACCGGAGCACAGGTGCCACCCGAGACGCACTTGATGCCATCTGGAGTCTGGATCGCGACGATGGCCTTGCGAGCACGATCGATGCTGACGTCGTTCTGCAGACCATCGAGACGCGAGACGCGACCGAATTGCGACGAGACGTCGTAGGTCCAATCCGAAGCGCCGATGTCGCCACGGACGCCCGCGGTCAATTGAATCGTCTTCGATTCGGCGATACCAACGCGAGGACCGAGCTCCGTGAGACGACGGCGCAGGCCGTTGACCGTCACGAGCTGCGTGCCCGGGGTCGCATTCGGGTTATAGACACCGTGCGGCACTTCACCCGCGATCGGGAACGCCGCTTCGTTGTTGTACGCCGCGATCAGCGCGGTGCGCTGATCGGCGGTCAGGAACGGGTTATCGAGGTTGACCTTGAAGGTCGCGGTCGATCCGCCGAAGAAGGCAGACGACGCGAGCTGGGTCGGCACGTCGGAGTTGACGGCGAACACGCGGCCATAGATCTCGGTCGAATCGTTGATGTCGAAATCGATCGAGCCGTACGCCGACCAGCGCTCCTGCGGAACCTGGAAGTAGTTGTACGGGTTGTAGTTGAAGGTCGCGTTCGGCGCGTACTGACCGAGGCCACCACGGGTGGTCAGCTTGCCATCCGGGGTGAAGTAGCGAGTCGCAAAGCCGCCGGTGGCAGTGCGGATCGCGGCGCGCGTGGCACCCGCGTTGCTCGAACCGAGCTGACGATCGGCGCCAAAGATATCCGATGAGTAGGCGTACCAGTTGCCGGCATAACGGTAACCGTCGGCGGCGAACAGGTTGTAGTTCGAATAAGCGCGGTCACCTTGCAGCACTTCGTCGCGCTTGGTGTAACCGAACGAGAGGATCGCCGAACCGCGATCGTCCGCGAACTTGGCGCCGGCGGTGAGCGCAGCGCTCATCACGCGACCATCACCTTCACCGTATTGCGAGGCGTTGTAGTCGGCCTGCAGGCCTTCGAAATCCTTCTTCGTGATGAAGTTCACGACGCCCGACACGGCATCGGAACCGTACACGGCCGAAGCACCGCCCGTGACGATGTCGACGCGCTCGACGATGGCGCTCGGAATCAGGTTGATGTCGACGGCACCGCTCGTGCCGAACGGCGGCAGGCGCTTGCCATCCATCAACACCAACGTGCGGTTGGAGCCGAGACCACGCAGGTTGATCGTGGCGGCGCCCGGGTTACCGTTGTTGATGTACTCAGTCGCGCCCGGCAGGAACTGCGGCAGCTGACGGAGCTGGGTTTCGAGGTTGATGACGTTCAGCTCTTCGAGCTGCTCCGCCGACACCGTGGAAATCGGGCTGTTGGAAACGAGGTCCGGCTTCGCGATACGCGTACCGGTGACGACGACTTCATCCAGGCTCGCTTCTTGAGCGAGGACCATACCGGGCACGGCAAACGCCATGGAACCGTAAAGAACTTGTGCGACAGTTCGACGAACGAGCGGATTCGATGTACTCACTAGCAACCCTCCCACAGGGTAAAAAGGCCTTCCCGAGACCTGTTGATAGACCTAGTCGCGGAGACTAGTCCTTCGGGGAAATCGGCGTCAAGCAAATCGGACACAGTGTTGCGCTTAAGCAACTAGCTAGCCGAGCCACGCCCTCGCATTCCGGAAAAGCCGCATCCAACCGGAATATTCGCTGCTCCCGGCGGGTCGCCAAGACATTTGTGCGTTGCGGAACACCCGCTCCGGATGCGGCATCATGACCGTCACGCGGCCATCTTGGCTGCACAGCGCGGCCAAGCCATTCGGCGAACCGTTCGGGTTGGCGGGATAGCGCGAGGCGATGACGCCGCGCTCTTCGACATATCGCAAGCCGATCGTGCCCGAGTTCTCGCAGGCCGCCGCCTGCACGGTGTCGGCGAATTCCGCGCGGCCCTCGCCGTGCGAGACGGCGATCGGTAATACGGAGCCCGACATGCCTGCGAACAAGATCGACGGCGTCGAGAGCACTTCGACCAAGCTCGCACGCGCCTCGAACTGCTCGACTCGGTTGCGAACGAAGCGCGGCCAATGCGTGGCACCCGGAATGATCGGCGCCAGTTGCGCCATCATCTGGCACCCATTGCAGACACCGAGCGCAAAGGTGTCGCCACGCTCAAAGAAAGCGGCGAACTGCTCGCGCATCTGCGCGTTGAAAAGAATCGACTTCGCCCAGCCCTCGCCGGCGCCGAGCACGTCGCCGTAAGAGAATCCGCCGCAGGCAACGAGACCCTGAAAATCGGACAGCACATGACGTCCGGCGAATAGATCGGTCATGTGTACGTCGTGAGTTTCGAAACCCGCGCGATCGAACACGGCGGCCATTTCTGACTGACTATTCACGCCCTGCTCACGCAGCACGGCAAGACGCGGACGAACGCCTGTCGAGATGTAGGGCGCGGCGACATCGTCGCCAGCATCGAAACTCAGATCGACGAGCAGCGGTGGTGTGGTGATATCGGTGGCTGCGTTGAATTCTTCTTGTGCGCACGTCGGATCATCACGCCGCTCACGCATGCGGAACGAGGTCTCGGACCACTCGCGCTTGAGCGTTGACCACGATTCGTCGATCAACAAGGAGCCGGCGCTGATGCGGATGCGATCGGATTCGGGTTCGACCCGGCCGATGACCGCGCTGCAATGACCGACGCCGTGCGCAAAGAGCACACCGAGCACCTCGGCGGCATCGAGGATGCGCACCTGCAGCACGATACCGAGCTCTTCGGAGAACAGCGCCGCGAGCGCATCTTCTTTGTTCTGTCGCGCGTGCTTGCTCTTGAGGCCGATGTTGACCTCGATGCCGCAGTGACCGGCAAAGGCCATCTCGATCAACGTGACGGCGAGACCGCCGTCGGATCGATCGTGATAGGCAAGCACTTTGTCGCGCTCCCGCAGCATCGCAAGCGCGGCGGCCACGCCTTTCAGCAGCGATGGGTCATCGACATCGGGCGGTTCCGTACCGAGCGCGCCATAGACCTGAGTCAGCACCGAGCCGCCTAACCGATTGCGAGCCTCGCCGAGATCCACATAGATCAGCGCCGTGGGGCCGCAGTCGCGACGCAGCTCGGGTGTCCAAGAGCGACGCACATCGGCCACGGGTGAAAACGCGGAAATGATCAAAGAAACCGGCGCGACCACCGACTTTGCTTCGCCCGACTCGTCTTTCCACGCCGTGCGCATCGAGAGCGAATCTTTACCGACCGGTATCGCGATGCCGAGCGCGGGACAAAGCTCTTC
>Ga0102915_1000468_pt1 | contig 12477 bp, 15 predicted proteins | sample Colrivmet1561A02_FD_78199 | JGI IMG/M metagenome (GOLD analysis project Ga0102915, IMG submission 78199) | Estuarine microbial communities from the Columbia River estuary - metaG 1561A-02 | ecosystem: Environmental > Aquatic > Marine > Intertidal zone > Estuary | place: USA: Columbia River...
GACCGTGACGATGCCGCTGCGGGCGCCCTGGCGGAAGACCGTGTCGAGGCGCGTGACCGCGGCGGCGCCGGAATCGATGAGGTCGCCGAGCACGTTGCCCGCGCCGACGGAAGGGAGCTGATTGACGTCGCCGACGAGTAGGAGGTGGGCGGTGCCGGGGACGGCGCGCAGGAGCGAGGCCGCGAGCTTCGTGTCCAGCATTGAGGATTCGTCAATGATGACGAAGTCCGTCGCGAGCGGGTTCTCGGCGTTGGCGGTGAAACCGCCAGCCGCTGGGTCGAACTTGAGGAGCCGATGAATCGTCGAGGCCTGGACGCGCGTTGCTTCCGTCATGCGTTTTGCGGCGCGGCCCGTGGGCGCGCCGAGGGCCATGCGTACGCGCTTGGCGCTGAGGATGTCGCACAGCGCCTTGAGAATCGTCGTCTTGCCGGTGCCGGGTCCGCCGGTGAGCACGGTGACCTTGTTCTGCAACGCCATGAGCACGCCCGCCGCCTGCGCGGGCGAGAAGGCGAAGCCGGCGCGAGTCTGGGCCCATTCCACGGCCTTATCGGCGACGATGGTCGGCAGGCCCGAAGGCGTGGCGAGGAAGCGCTGGATCGAGGCGGCGATGGACTTCTCAGCGTTCTCCTGTGGACGGAGTTGGACGAGGCGAACGCCGCGCGTAGAGAGCACGCCGACAGCCTTTTCTTCCATCAATTTGCGGAGGCGGTCATGAACGATTGTTTTGTCGACCTCGAGGAGTTCGGTGGCTTTTTCGAGTAGGCCTTCGTCGGGGAAGGCGCTGTGGCCTTCGCCTTCGAGTTCTTCGAGCGTGTGCAGGATGCCGGCGTCGACGCGCTGCGGGCCTGCGGTCGGTAGACCAAGGTTGCGGGCAATCTTATCGGCCGTCTTAAAGCCAACGCCTTCGACCTCGCGGCACACGCGATAGGGTTCGCTCGTCAGAACCTTCTTGGCGTCTTGGCCGTAGGCTTTAACGATGCGAATGCAGAGGGCGTTGGTCACGCCGTAGGTCTGCAGGAAGACCATCACTTCGCGCAGGGCCTTCTGGTCATCCCAGGCGGCCTTGATGGCCTTCGCGCGACCGGGTCCGATGCCATCGACTTCGCGGAGGCGGCCCGACTGGTTGGAGATGATATCGAAAGTGCGGACGCCGAACTTTGCGACGATCTTGTCAGCATAGGTCTTGCCGATGCCCTTGATGAGCCCACTGCCAAGGTATTTGCGGATGCCGTGGACGGACGAAGGAAGACGTGAACTGAACGTGCGCACGCGCAGCTGCGGGCCGTGCGAAGGGTGGCGCTCCCAATGCCCAGTGACGTCGACGGTCTCGCCGCACTGCAGGCCGGTCATGTTTCCGAGGATGATCACCTTCTCGCCGGCTTCCGGCGCGAGTTCCGCAATCGTGAAATGCGTCTCCTCATCAAGCCACAGGATGCGCTCGACCACGCCCGAAAGGGTGGTTTCGGGTCCGCGCGGCGGTTCGCGTGGCGGCGACATGCGGGAAGCCAATCATCCCCGCGGGGCGGGGGCGAAACGAAAATCAGCCTAGACCGAAGAGCTCGCGACCCAGTTCGGGGAGGCCGGCGTGGACGGTGTCCGGGGCGTAGGGGGCGAGTTCTTCGGCGGTGTGGCTGCCGGTCGTCACGCAATGAATCGCGGCGAGCTTGCCGTTGCGGGCCGTGGAGATGTCGAAAGGCGAGTCGCCGACCATGACGGTCCGGGCGGCGTCCGCCTTGAGGGTCGAGAGCACGAAGTGGGTGAACTCCGGCTGGGGCTTGCGCCAGGGGTGGACGTTGGTGCCAAAGACCGCGTCGACGGCGTCATCGAGTCCGAGGTGCTCCATGATCTTCTTCGAGTTCGCGTCGTCCTTGTTCGTGTACACCGCGACGCGGACGCCTTTGGCGCGCAGGCCGACGAGGATTTCGCGGCAGCCGGGGTAAGTTCGCAGGCCATGGTACATCACGGCAGGGAAGTGCTCGCGGAACAGGCGCGTCGCGGTGGGGGCGTTGGCTTCGCCGGCCAGCTTGACGACCGTCACATTGACCGATCCGCCGACGGCGCGACGGATCTGCTCCAAGGTCACGCCGGGTAGCCCCATCATGCTCATCACGTCGTCGTAGCATCGGTGGATGGCTTCGAAGTTGTCGACTAGGGTACCGTCGAGGTCGAAAAGGACGGTTTCAGGAAGGGGGCGGGCCATACTGCGCTTAATCAGGAGGCAGTGAGGCGAGATTCCAAGTTTGGATTTGCACGCTTAGCCTGCTCCCCTAGGTTGCCGCCATATTCCTATGAGCTTCTCGCTGGATCTTACCAAGCCCCTCGGCCGCCTCGGCCTGGCCATCAACACCCTCGTTCTCGGCGTCGTCTTCTACGGCATCTCCGTCGGCGCCTACTACTATATGACCCATACTCTGCCCGAGTCTGGTGCCCATGCCAAGGAGGCCGCCGTGAAGGCCGCGCTGGTGGAGAAGGCCGTCGCCAAGGCCAAGACCGCCGCCAAGGGCAAGGCTTTCGACGAGAAGGCCGCCATCGCTGCGGCCGAAGCCGCCGCTGAGCCTGAAGTGAAGAAGCAGGCCGAAAAGATTCATCACGACGCCTCCGGAATCTGGGCTCCCTTCGCCATCTTCCTGCTGATCATCTCGGCCATCTTCTTCGCCGGTTTCCTCTCCGTCTATGTCCAGCGTCGCGCCAACGATGGCGGCCTGAAGGGTCTCTGGATCTTCACCAATCACCTCGGTGCCTGGGCCTTTGCCAGCTACGTGGCCTTCTATCCTTACCTCACTGACCAAGGTCTGCGTAACGCTTGGGCACCTGCCTTCATCGGCGGCTTGGTGCTCCTCTTGCCAGTACTCTTTGCGGGCGAAGGTCATCACGACCACGACCATGATCATGGCGATGGCCACGATCACGGCCACACCCACTGAGTCGGCTCAGAGCGGCGCGGTGGCGCCGAAGTCGAAGACCGTGTGACTGATCAGGCCTCGCTCCAATACGGCGAGGTCTGATTGTTTATCGGTGGTGAGCTTCTCGCCATCATTCCAGGCGAAGGAGAATCCCAGCGCCGAACGTTTGAAGAGTGAGCCATGGCGGACGAGCGCCGGTCTGCTTCGTTCCATCGCGGTGTCGTCGGTGACATTCGCGGGGTAGTTGAGGCTATGCACGTGCAGATCGTGGCTCGGCAGGCCGACGCGTCCCTTGGCGAAGCGGGCGGCGTGGCGGCAGGCGGCCTCGAGGTGCGGACGGAGGGCCGGCGGGCAGAGGGATGAATTCCGGTGCACCTGTTCGAAGAGGGATTGCTCGAGGTCGAGGGAGCAAGCCACGGCCGGCAGGCCCCAAGCGGTGCCTTCGGTTGCGCCCGCGAGGGTGCCGGAGCTCAGGCAGAGCGGCATGGTGGCGTTGAAGCCGATGTTGATGCCGGAGAGGACTACATCGGGCTTTACGGGCATCAGGTGGCCGAGGGCGATGTTGACGCAGTCAGAGGGGGTGCCGTCGATGGACCAAGCCTGACGGCCGAGGTTCGGGTATTCGGCGAGGGTGACTTCGCGGTGGCGGCTAAAGGCGCGGCCAATCCAGCTGCGTTCGCCCGAGGGGGCGGCGACAACGACGTCGAAGCCTTCGGCTATGCAGGCGGCGACCAGGGCGTGGAGGAAGGCGGCGTTGATGCCGTCGTCGTTGGTCAGCAGGGCTACGGGCTTCATCCTAAGGTCATTGATTGGCTTCAGCCGGTCCGGCTTCAAGTCCGGCGATTTGGTCGCGGAGGACGGCTGCCGTCTCGTAGTCCTCTTCCTTGAGCGCGGATTTAAGGAGGACGCGGGCCTTGGTCAGCTTGGCCTCACGGTCGGCGGCGGCATCGTACGGGCGGCGACCATGGTGTTCGAGGCCCGGCTGGATGCGGGCAATCGTGGCCAAAGCCTGGGGGGCATGGGCCTCGTAGCAGGTGGCGCAGCCGAAGCGATGGATCCGGTCGAAGTCGGCCCACCGGAAGCCGCAGGTGGGGCATTTGCCCCGGCCGACGGGGGTGGGGACGGTCAGCTTGAGGCCGAGTGCGAGGGAGGGCAGGATGGAGTCCGAGAGCAGGGAGGGGCAGCCTTGGCAGCAGGCATAGGTCTCCGCCTTCCCCCCGGCGACGAGGGTGAAGTATACCGCGGCGTTCTGGACGCAGCCTTGGCAGGATGGCGGACGAGGAATCAAGCACTCCCACCATGCACGCGAACGGCTGCCGATTCAAGTGCGACCACGAACCTTTTCAGGTTGAAGCCATCCCGATGGCGGATTGCCTATGAAAGCGATGCTTTCTCCTGTCCTTATGTTCGCGCTGGCTGACGCCACGAAGGGCGCTCTCTGGTATTTCCAGCAGATGGACACCGCCGGACTGGCTGTCGCAGGCGTCCTGCTCATCTGCTCCTTCATTGGTTGGGGTGCGATGATCGGTAAATGGTCTGACGTCCAGGAGCTCCGCCGTCGTAACCATGCGTTCGAGCGGCGCTTGCGCGACGAGCCTTCCGTCGTCGCCCTCAACTTCCCGCGTGGTTCGAATCTCGGGCCTTATGAATTCCTCGTCGCTGAAGCGGTGTCCGCCGTGCAGCGCCACAAGGGTCGCCTCGTCCGTCAGTCCGACGTCACGTTGTGCATGGGCCACGTCGAGAACGCCGTCCAGCGTGGCGTCGCCCGCACGATGGTGAAATACGAGGACAAGATGGTCATCCTCAGTTCGCTTGTTTCCGGCGGCCCGTTCCTTGGCCTGCTCGGCACCGTCTGGGGCGTGATGGTCACCTTCGGCGCGCTGACCGAAAAGGCCAGCATCGCCCAGCTCGCTCCTGGCGTCTGCGGTGCCCTCGTCACCACGACGCTTGGTCTGCTCGTCGCGATTCCTGCCACCTTTGGATACAACTACCTGCTCACGCAGGTGAAGATCATGACGACGGAGCTGGAGAATTTCGCGAGCTCGCTCGCTGACCGCGTCGAACTCGAGCTCGAAGGGGAAGCCCGCCGCAACTTCGAAGCCGCGCAGGAGCGCGAGCGCCTCCTTCGCGCCTCCGCCCCAGCTTCTCCTGCCGCTGTTACCGCGTCGGCCACCTCGGCGCCGATCGCCACCGAGCCGCCGGCCGCGTTGCCGGGTTGGGAAGACGCCCAGTAAGCCCGCATGGCCCGCTCCTTCTCCAGACCCAATCGGCTCCACGTCATCAGCGAGCTGAACGTGACGCCGATGCTCGACCTCTGCTTCGTGCTGTTGATTATTTTTATGATCGCGACGCCGGTGCTGGAGCAGACCACCGCAGTTAATCTGCCCAAGGCCGACAAGGGCGCGGGTAAGACGCCGGACACGAAGGCGCAGTACCGCATCGTGACCATCGACCGTAATGGCGCCTATGCGATCGGCGCTCGCCCTGTCACCTTTGCCCAACTTGAGGCGGAGTTCGCTAGTCTGGCGGCACTACCCGAGGCTGACCAACCAGTCGTCCGCATCCGCGGCGACGGCGTGTTGGCCTTCCAGAAGATCATCGACGTCCTCTCTGCGGCCAAGGCCAAGGGCCTGACGAAGGCGTCCTTCGATACCGAGACGCGCTGAGATGTCGAGCGGAGGAAAAGCCTGGATCGGTTCCGTCGCAGTCCACCTCGGCGTCGTCGTCGCGATTATAGGGTTTTCTTGGTATGCCGCGCGTCATGGCGGCGAAACCATTGAGGCCTACGACCCTATTCTGGTCGATCTGAATGGCATCCCCGGCAAGCGACCGGGCGAGATCGGCAAGGTCGCCGGCGTCGCCAAGGGTTCCGAGTCTGGTTCGAACAGCGGCGTCGCCCGCATCCATCTTAAGAAGCTCGACGTCGACAAGATTCTCCGTGACCGCGCCCAGGCCGAGCAGGCCGCGCAGTCTTCAACGAACTCGCCCAAGACGATGACTAAGGCTGCGAGCAAGAGCGGCACGAGCAGCAATAATACCAAGAAGATGACGCTCGGAGAATTCAATAACACGAAGGGCGTCGGCAAGGCCGGCTCGGCTTCCAAGGTCGGCGGTATCGGCGGCGTCTCCGTCAAGAAGGGGCGATCGTATGGCGAGGGTGATAACGGCGGCGAAGGTGGTTCGGCTTCGGAGCGGCAACTCTACGCCGGCGAAGTCGAGGCTAAGCTCCGGAGCGCTTGGAACGAAATCCTCGCGGCCGAGGGCGCCTCGATTGCTTCCGCGGGCTCCTGCGGTGTCACGGTCGCTATCGATGCTTCCGGGTTCGCCAGTTTTTCTGGTTGGGTGACCTCCCCGTCTGACTCACGTATGGCCGAGTTGGTCAAACGCGCCTGTGGAAGGATTGGCAACTGCGGCAAACCGCCGGGCGGCAAGGCCTTCAAAATCGACTTCAGTAAGATCAGCGCGAGCGACGGCTGAGCCGGCTCAGTCGCGGATCTCGAGCACGATCTGGACCTCAACGGAGACACCGAGGGGTAGCCCGTTCACGGAGACTGCCGCGCGCGCGTGCTTGCCGGCGTCGCCAAAGACTTGGAGCAGGAACTCCGAGGCACCGTTAAGCACCTTCGGGCTGTCGCTGAAGCCATCGACGCCGTTGACGAAACCGTTGACCATCACCACGCGGCTGATGCGGTCCAGCGAGCCGAGGGCGGCTTTGGCGTTGGCAAGCGCGTTGAGCACGCAGAGCTTGGCGGCCTCGGCGGCTTGGGTGATGTCGACTTCGCGGCCGACCTTGCCGAGCGATGTGACCTTACCGTCCTTCATCGGTAAAGTGCCGGCGAGGTAGAGCAGGTTACCTGTCCGAACGGCCGGGACATAGGCACCGGCGGCGGTGGGAGGGGTCGGCAGGGTGATGCCTAGTTCGGTGAGGCGGGCTTCGAAGGAGGACATAAGCTTAGACCCAATACTTGGGCCAGCGGGCTTCGCGGCGCAAGTTGTGATAGAAGAGGGCGATGAGGACGATCAAGGCCGCGCCGGCGAGGGTGGGGAAAATCAGGAAGGTCCAGGTTGGCTTGAGGGCGAAGATAATGAGGGGATTCGAGCAGGCCGGCGGGTGCACGGTGCGCGTTAGCTTCATCAAGCCGATGGCCGTGCCGACGGCGAGTGCGTCGCACCACCAGGAGACGGGGCAGAAATGCAGGAAGATCAGGCCGACGGTGGCGCCGATGAGATGGCCGAGGATGACGTTACGTGGCTGGCAGAAAGGAGAATCAGGGTAGGCGAACACGAGCAGCGAACTGGCGCCGAAGGTGCCGAGCAGGAGCATGACTTCCAGTTCGTGGGTCACGTAAGAGAGTCCACCGATGACGGCGATCGCCGCGACAACGGTTGCCAGAATGACTGATAGCGAGGAGCGCGGCGGAGGGCTGGCCCCGTCGCCGCGCATCTTCTTCAGGAGTTCCAAGGAGTCGAGGCCGACGGCCTTACTTCAGGGTCTTGATGCCGGCCAGGAGCTCCTGCACAAGTTCACGGCTGCGGGCCTTTACCTCGCGGTTCAGCGTCGTGTCGGAGGTGCCCATCGCGCGCTTCGACTGGGAGTAGGACTGGGCGAGGACGGCTTCCTTGTTGCGGGTGATCGTGGCGTTGTCGCGCACGGCCAGGATGACGTCGGCGTTGTAGCGGCCGAGGCCGCGGTCGAGGCGGACCTCGATGGTTAGGAGGGGCGTAGTGGTCTCCGGCGTCAGGCCATCGACCGAGCGCGGCACGATGTTGGCGCGGCGCATCTCGAGCTCCATCGCGTCGCGGATTTCGCCGCGCAGGTCGGCATCCTCAGGGCGACTTTCGGACGTGGTGACGTCGATGAAGAAGAAGGTGATGCCGCGGAGCTTGGCAAAGGACTTGTCGTCGGCCGGCGACGGACCGGAGGGGAAGGCTTGGGCGTGGCCGGAGACGGCGGCGAGGGTGGCTAACAGAGCGAGGGCGAGGGAGCGCATGGGAATGAAGTTAGAGTAGGTGAGGGGAGGTTCCGTTCAATCCCCTTTCGCGGGGACGAGTCGGACGGCGGTGAAAGGGTGCTGGTCCAGGAGGGTGGGATACCAGCCTTGCACCTCGGGCCGGATGAGAAACTTGTTCTTATTGAAGACGACCGGCAATACCGGCGCCTGGCTGATCAGGCGGGCCTCCGCCTGCTGGAAATAATCGAAGCGCTTGGTCGCATTGGTTTCTTTGGCAGCCAATCCCAAGAGGCGGTCATATTCGGTGTCGGTCCAGTTCGAGATATTCAGCTCGTTACCGCTGATGAGCATCTCAAGGAAGGTGTTGGGGTCATTATAGTCACCGACCCAGGCGCCGCGGCAGAGGTGGAACTCGCCTTTGCGCATCGCGGAGAGATAGACTTTCCACTCGAGGTTGCGTAGCTCGACCTCCACGCCGAGCTCGCGGCGCCACATCTCCTGATAGGCCTGAGCCACCATCTGCGCTCCCTCGGAACTATTGTAGAGGTAATCGAATTTGGGTAGTCCTTTCCCGCCGGGGTAGCCCGCTGCAGCCAGCAAGCGGCGGGCTTCGTTCGCATCTTGTTTCCAGCGCGCGGTCGGCAGGAAGCCGCCGGTACCGGGCGGGGTGAAGTGTAGTGCCGGGGTCTCGCCGGCGCGCAGGACTTTCTCCGCGATGAGGTTGCGGTCGATCGCCATGCCGAGCGCTTGGCGGACGCGCGGATCGAGTAGCGCCTTGCGGGCGGCGAGGTCGACCAGCTTATCGCCTTTGATGTCGCAGTTGACCCAGACGAAGGCGGTCGAAAAGAACGGATCGAGCCGCAGGTGCGGGGCCTTCTGCTCACGGAGTTTGGCGACCTTGTAGGGCGGCACCGCGCCGGTGATGTGCAGTTCGCCGCCGCGGAAGGCACGCTCTTCGGCGAAGAGGTCGGAGATGGCGCGGAATTCGACGGCGTTGAGCGAGACCTCCTGGGCGTTCCAGTAGCGCGGGTTCTTGCGCACGACGACGCGGCGGGCCACTTCCCATTTTTCCAAGGTGAAGGCGCCATTGCCCACCAGCGAGCCGGGCCGGGTCCAAAGCGTATTGAGCGAATCCATTTTGCCGTGCTTCAAGATCGTCCCGGGGTGCACGGGGATCCAGCTGTGGTGGCAGAGGAGCTGTAGGAAGTAAGGAATGGGATCCTCAAGCTCGATGACGAGCGTGCGCGCGTCGGGGGCGCGGAGGCCGACGGACTTGAAGTCCTTAGACTTGCCGGTGTGGAAATGTTTGGCGCCGCGGATGCCGTGGAGCATCGAGGCGTATTCGGCGCCAAAGCTCGGCGTGAGCATCCGCTCGTAGCTGAAGAGGAAGTCGGCGGTGGTCACGGGGTCGCCGTTCGACCAGCGGGCATTCTCGCGCAGGCGGAAGGTCCAAGTCTTGCCGTCCTTCGACATCGTCCAGCTTTCGGCGACGCCCGGGATGGGGTGTAGGTCCTTCGGATCGTAATTCACCAAGCCTTCGAAGAGCGCGGCGATGATGTGGCTTTCGCTGAGCCCAGTGATCGTCTGCGGATCGAGCCCCGAGGGCTCGGCCATATTATTGATAATCAGGTAGCCTTCGGCCGCCTTCTTCTCGGCGGTCGTCTTGCCGTCGCCGCAGCCCACGAGCAGGCCCGCTAAGGCGAGCAGGGCGGCCGTCCAATGGAGCGGGGGGCGAAGCATGCAGGAGATTAGGCCCGGGGTCGGCCGGAGGGCAAGGCGTCTGGATGGGCTCTTTACTCCCCTCGGCGGGCTTCCTAGAAATGACCCATGATCACCCCGACCCGTCGCGACCTCGCCGTCGCTGCCCTGACTGCCTCCGTCTGCCTAGGCCTCCTCGGCTTCATTGGCCAAGACCGCCTCGCCGCCAACGTCCCGGCCCCGAAGCCTATCATGGGTTCGATGGCCTTCGATTGGGAGAAGCTGGTCGTCAAGCCCACCAAGATCGGCGCCTACCGCAAAGTCTGCCAGGCCCCGACCGCAACCCTCGACGAACTTGAATATCATATCACGACCCTGAATCCGGGCCAGGCGCCGCACCCGCCCCACCAGCACGCTGATGAAGAACTGCTCATCGTGAAGGAGGGTACCGTTGAGGCCCTGGTCGCTGGCGACTGGGTGAAACTCGGACCAGGCTCCGTTATCTTCCAGGCCGCCAATATCGACCACGCCATCCGTAATGCTGGCGAGGGGCAGGCGACCTATCACGTGATCAAGTGGAATTCGCCCGGTATGCTGGCCAAGCGCGACGCAGCGAGGGCCGCGGCCAAGGCTGCCGCGAAATAAGCCAAAGAAAAAGGGCGTCCCGAGGGACGCCCTTCTCATTGCTCCGAACAGGAGGACTTAGATGGCGGCAGGACCGCGTTCGCCGGTGCGAATGCGGATGACGTCGGTGAGTCCTATGACGAAGATCTTACCGTCGCCGATCTTACCCGTCTGGGCGGCCTTGGAAATCGTGGCGATGGCCTTCTCGACCTGCTCGTCAGCGACGGCGGCCTCGATTTTCACCTTGGGGAGGAAATCGACGGTGTATTCAGAACCGCGGTAGATCTCCGTGTGACCCTTCTGGCGACCGAAGCCCTTGACTTCAGTTACGGTCATACCCTCGATGCCGATTTCGGCGAGAGCGTCCTTAACTTCTTCAAGTTTGAAGGGTTTGATGATGGCGACGACGAGCTTCATGGTGGTGTGTTTAGGTTGGGTTAGGCGTTCGGTTGAGCAAGACCACTTATGCATCACCCGTGCCAAGTCCCGGGAAAGGGGTGCGGGCCTTACGATTGACTATTTTTAAGCAGCACATCCGACACGCCAGCCATTTTTTCGGCAGATTTAAGACCGGGGGCGAGTTCGATCCCGCTGTTTAGGTCGAAAAAGCCTGCTCCGGACTTCGCGGCCGCAGCGATATTATCTGGCCCCAGCCCCCCGGCGAGAATCCACAGGCTTTGCGGGTATTTTTGCACGAGTTTCTGGAAGCGGGTCCAGTCCGAGACCTTGCCGGTGCCCCCGAAGGCATCTTTGGCGTGCGCATCGTGCACGAAGCCTTCGGCGAGAGGAATGAGGTCGGCGGGCCATTCGGCGCCGTCCGCGAGCTTAGGGGCCAACCAGAGATGCTTTACGCCCAGCTGGGCGGAGAGGGCCTTGGGGTCGCACTCGTTTTTCGCCGGATCGAAGTGGGCCTGGACGATCGCGAAGCCTTCGGCGATGAGTGCGGCGGCTTCAGCGACGGTGGGGTTCACGGTTACGGCGATACGCTTATCCGCCGGAACTTCGCGCAGCAGCGCGGCGCGGGCGTCGGCGGGCACGAAACGAGGCGAACCGCTCCAGCAATTGATGCCGAGATAATCAGCTCCCGAGGCCAGGGACATGGTGGCGTCGGCGGCGCGGGTGATTCCGCAGACCTTGATGCGCGCCGTGCCGATCATGCGAGGGCTTCGATCACCGCGTTGCGAATAGCGATGGCGGTCGGGGCGGAAGCAGTGCCGGCCAGCGGGATACCAGCTTTGCGCAACGCATCCGCGGTGGTGGCGCCGATGGCCACGGCCTTGGGTTGGCGCGCACCGGCATCGGGGCGAAGGGCTGCGGCTTGGTGCAGGAACGATTCCACGGCGGAAGGGCTGGCGAAGACGATGATGTCCGCGCCGCGCCGGCGGAACTCAGCCGCCTCGGGCGATTCGGCGACGGACTTCTCCTCGGTGGCGTAGACTTTGATGACGTCGACAATCCCCATCGCACCGTCGGCGAGCAGGCGAGGAAGTTCGGGGGTGTTGAGGTTGCCGGTGACGACGAGGATCTTCTGGTTCTCGACGTCGTATTTGTTCATCAGCTCGCGACCGAGCGATAGGGCGTCGTTCTGCGTGGCGGTGAGGTCGCTTTCCAGGTGGTACTGACGCAGGGCCTTCTCGGTCGCGGGGCCGAGGCAGGCGAAACGCACGCCGCCGACGGAACGAATATCCGTGAAGCGCTCAAAGAAGCGGTCGAAGAATCCGCGCACCCCGTTAGCGCTGGTGAAGATGAGCCAGTCGTATTCGCCCATGGCGTCGAGGACTTCGCTGAGGACGGTGTCATCGGGCTCGAACTTGATCTCAAGCAGCGGGAGTTCAGAGACCGCTGCGCCGGCGTCGACGAGCGCGGTCTTCCAGTCGGCACCACGTCCTTCCGGACGGGTGAGGACGACGAGACGATCGCGAAGGGGGAGTTTGCTCATAGTCAGCGGGGCAGGATCTGGCGGAGGATATCGTCGGCCAAGGCGGAAGCCGTGGCGAGGTCGGTGACGGGGAAGTCTAATTCGCGGCGACCGAAGTCGGCGCGGAAGAGGTGGACGCGACCCACGGCGTGGTGGCACGCGAACGCGGTGTGGCAGCCTTCGCCGAGCTTGGTCAGGAACAGGCGCTCGACGGTCACGGAATAGGTCGTGGCGGCGCAGCCGGCGGCGACATACTGCGCGATATCGGCGGAGCGGGATTGGAGCGCGACGGCGCCCTGGCCGGCGGCGGGCACCATGTCGGAGAGTGAGACGGGCTCGAACGAAAGGCCGGGCCACTCCTTGATACCGAGGCGGTTGAGGC
>Ga0102915_1000469_pt1 | contig 12473 bp, 10 predicted proteins | sample Colrivmet1561A02_FD_78199 | JGI IMG/M metagenome (GOLD analysis project Ga0102915, IMG submission 78199) | Estuarine microbial communities from the Columbia River estuary - metaG 1561A-02 | ecosystem: Environmental > Aquatic > Marine > Intertidal zone > Estuary | place: USA: Columbia River...
GCCGCGCTCGCGTATGGCGATGAGCGCTACGAATCGTTGCTGAAGGAATATTCCGACCACCGCAGCAAGCGCCTGCAGCTCCTCGCACCCCGATGAAGGCCTGGGTGTCCGCGATCTTTCTGGTCAGTATCGCCTGGCTCGGCGCGGCCGAGCCCCGGCGTCCGAACGTGCTCGTCATCCTGGCTGACGACCTCGGCTATTCCGACCTCGGCTCCTACGGCGGCGAGATCCCTACGCCTCACCTCGATCGCCTCGCCAAGTCGGGCGCGCGCTTCGAGAAATGCACGACCTCCGCGCGCTGTTGCCCCACGCGCGCGTCGCTCATCACCGGCCTGCACCCGCATGAGGCGGGCATCGGCGACTTCGTCACCGCCAAGCCCTCGCCCAAGCGCGGTCCGGCCTACACCGGCCGACTCCTCGATAATAATATTACCATCCCCGAGCTCCTGAAGCAGTCCGGTTACAGCACGTGGATGGTCGGCAAGTGGCACATGGGTTCACCCGGACCGATCCAGCGCGGCTTCGACGCCTACTACGGTTACAAGAGCCTGCAGGCGCACTCGAACGACCAATGGGAACCGGCCGCCTACGGGCGCTTGCCCGCCGGCACGCCCGCCGAGCTGTCCTATGCGCCCGGCAAGTTCTACGTCACCGACGTCTTCACCGATTACGCCCTCGAGTTCCTGCGCCAGGCGCGTGCGACCAAGGACAAGCCGTGGTTCCTCTACCTCGCGCATTCTTCCCCGCACTTCCCCGTGCAGGCGCCCAAGGAATCCATCGATCGGCACATGGCTACGTATCGTCGGGGGTGGGATGTCCTGCGCGCCGAACGCTTCGCGCGCATGAAGGCCCTCGGGCTCGTCGCCGCGGACGCCGTGCTGCCGCCGCTCTCGCTGGTACCTGTCGAGACGAACAACGCCATCGCCAACGGTTACTCTGGTAAGCCGAATCCTGCGTGGGACAGCCTGCCGGCCGATCGCCGCGAAGACCTCGCCCGCCGCATGGCCACCTTCGCCGCGATGGTGGAGCACGTCGACCTGGGCGTCGGCCGCCTGCTGGCCGACCTCGAGCAGCACGGCGAGCTCGCGAATACATTGGTCGTCTTTACTTCCGACAACGGCGCCTGCTACGAATGGGGCCCGTTCGGTTTCGACGGCGCCTCGCGCTCCGGTCGCACCGACCTGCATGTCGGTGAGGCCTTGGCGGGCATGGGCCAAGCTGGCACGCATTCCTCGTATGGCTCCGCTTGGGCGAACCTCGGCAACACGCCGCTGAACCTCTATAAGCACTTCTGCAACGAAGGCGGCATCAGTTCGCCGCTCATCGTCGCCTGGCCCGCGACCTTAAAGCCGTCCAAGGCTTGGATCCGTTCGCCGGCGCACGTGATGGACCTGCTTCCCACCATCGCCGCCGCCGCTGGCGCGACTTATCCGGCGGAGAGGGCGGGGAAGCCCATCTTGCCGTCCTCGGGACGCTCCTTGCTCCCTGACCTGCGAGGCGAGGTGACGCCGGAGCGCGGCATCCCGACCGCCCATGAAGGCGCGCGCGGCTATCGCCTCGGCGATTGGAAAATCGTCTGGGGCAAGCGCCAGGCAGCCCCCGTGACTTGGCAGCTGTTCGACCTTTCAAAGGACCCTTCCGAGCAGCATGACCTCGCCGCCCAGCGGCCGGAGAAGCTTAAGGAACTCGCGGACGCTTGGATGGCTTGGGCCAAACGTTGCGGAGTCGACCTCGGTTCCCGCTAGGTTGGGCGTCAAAATCCCCTCACGTTTCCGCAATAAGGCGTTTTTGACGCAGGATTGTCATAAATGGATGTTACTTTCTTGTCCCATGGAAGAAACCACTAAGGTCCCTGGGCAGCATAAGATTCATTTCCGGACGTTAATCCTGTCCGACCTGCATCTGGGCACCAAGGACGCGCAGGCCCGCGAGCTCCTCGACGTGTTGCGCGGCATCCGCTGCGACAAGCTCATCCTGAACGGCGACATCATCGACCTCTGGTCCCTCCAGCGCAAGAACCACTGGTCGCCGGCCCACACGGCCGTCATCCGCCGCATCATGAAGATGGCGGAGAAGGACGGTACCAAAGTGATCTATCTGCGCGGTAACCACGACGACTTCATTCGCCGCCTGATTCCCCTCGTGCTCGACCGTATCGAGCTCGCCGAAGAGCACATCCACGTCGCCCAGGACGGCCGCAAGTATCTTTGCATCCACGGCGACGCGTTCGACACCGTGTCAGTGAATCTCCGCTGGCTCGCCGTCATCGGCGACATCAGCTACCAAATTCTCCTCGATTTGAACCGCGTCTACAACAAATGGCGGGCCTGGCGCGGTAAGGAATACTTCTCCCTCTCCCAGGCCATCAAGGCCAAGGTTAAGACTGCGGTCAGCTACATCTCGAGCTTCGAAGAACACCTCCAGACCTTGGCCGCCCGACGTGGCTGCGAAGGCGTGATGTGCGGCCACATCCACAAAGCTGAGGACCGTATGATCGGCAATGTCCGCTACATCAATTCCGGCGACTGGGTCGAGTCGCTGACTGCGATTGTGGAAGAAGACGACGGTCGCCTGCGCGTCGTCGAGCGTCAGGAACTCTTGCAGCGCATCGCTGAACGTCGCGCCGCCTTCGAGGCTGCCAAGAGCGGTTCGCCCGCGCCTGAAGGCGAAGCCAACGCCACGATCTCGTTCGTCGCCTGATGAGCGTTATCCCTGTCCTCACAGCCGGTTTCGGCGAAGGGCATAACGCGGCCGCGCGTTCCATCCTCGAGGCCCTCGGCCGCAAGCCGGGACTGAACGGCGAACTGCACGACCTTTTCCTCGAGGCCTATGGTGCCGAGAAGGCCAAGAGCCAGCGCGATAGCTATATCGGCGTTGCGAATAAGTATCCACGCCTCTGGGGTTGCATGTACACCGCGCTCGACCGCATACCGCTCGTCCGCGCCTCGCTCCCGTTTGTCCGTCCGGTCGAGAAGACCCTCAACGCGATGCTCGACGCGACCCGCCCGCCCGTCGTGGTCTCGGCCTATCCCCTCTATAACTACATGATGGCCCGCCGCTGGCATCGCGACGATCCCGCCCGCCCGCGTCTCATCACCGTCGTCACGGATTCCATTTCGGTGAATCGCGCTTGGCACCGTGCGCACTCCGATTGGTACGTCACCCCGAACCAGGCCACGGCCGATGTCATGATCCGTCAGGGTGTGCCTGCCGCAAAAGTCCTACCGTACGGCTTCCCGGTCTCTTCCCGTCTCGCCCCGCGTTCCTCGGCCAAGGCTGGTGAACGTCCGCGTGTGCTCGTGATGCTTAATCCTGGCAAGCGCGATGCTGTCGAGCTCGCCACGGCGCTGTCGACGCTCGGACTAGAGCTCACCATCACCGTGGGCAAGGATGCGTCTTTCAAGGAAGCCGTCGAACGTGCCGTCGACGGACGCGCCGAAGTGCTCGGTTGGACCGATCGTATTCCGTCGCTCATGCTTTCGAGTCATCTCGTCGTCAGCAAGGCTGGTGGCGCGACCACGCATGAGTGCGTCGCGGCCGGCGTACCGATGATCATCACGCAAGTCATCCCCGGGCAGGAAGCCGGCAATGGCCGACTCATCGCCGAGCATGGCGCAGGCGCCTACGGCCTGACGGCGGCCTCTGCCCGTGCAATCATCGCCGAAGCTTTCACCGGTGACTGGGCTCTCTGGAAGAAATGGAAAGCCTCCGTCGACGGACTCGGCGATGCCGGTGGCGCCGACCGCGTGGCGGATCTGGTGGAGCGGGAGATAGCGGTTTCCAAGTAGAGGACTGAATCGATGACTGAGTCGATGACTGCATCGAGGGCTGAATGGATGAGAGGCAATAGGTAGGGGCGCGACTGCGTCGCGTCCGTGGGCGGACGGATTTTGGAATGGTCGGTGACCTTGCCCTGCTCATCTTCCGTGCCTCTGCGAACGGCGGCCATGGCAATGACCGCCCTACCCAAGGCAGAGATGCACAACTCAGAGGGAAACCGGAGACCGGATGATGTGCGGGGGTATTTAACCCTCACCCTCTCGCTTCCAAATAAGCTTTCACCTCGCCGGCGAGCTTGTCGCTGAGGCCGGCGACTTCCGCGATTTCCGCGGCGGTGGCTTTACGCAGTTTCTGGATACTGCCGAAGTGTGCGAGCAGGGCGTCTTTGCGCTTCGGCCCGAGGCCCGGCATCTCGTCGAGCAGCGACTCGCGCAGCTTGCGGGTGCGGAGTTCGGCGTTGAAGTCGTTGGCGAAGCGGTGGGCTTCGTCGCGAATGCGCATGAGCAGGGCCAGGCCGACGTCGTGGCGAGGGAGCTTTAGTTCGCGGCCGTCGGGGAAGACGATCGTCTCCTCGCGCTTGGCGAGGCCGATGAGCGGAGGCGGGGCGAGGTCGTGTTCCTTGAAGGCCGCGAGTGCGGCGCCGACCTGGCCGAGGCCACCGTCGATGATGACGAGCTCGGGGAAGGCGCGATGTTCTTCGTGCAGGCGGGTGTAGCGGCGGCCGACTACTTCCTGCATCGAGCGGAAGTCGTCGTTGCCTTCGAAGGACTTGATCTTGAAGCGACGGTAGCCGGACTTGTCGGCCTGGCCGTCGACGAAGCGCACCATCGATGCCACGGCGAGCGTGCCCGAGATGTGCGAGATATCGAAGCACTCCGCCGTGGCGGGCGGACGTTCCAGCCCGAGCGCGGCGGCGAGCGAGGTGAGGGCGCCCGCTTCGTCGCGGCGGGGCAGGGGATTCTCGCGGAGGAAGCGACGGGATTTCTCAGTCGTGCGTTTCAACGCGTCGAGCAGGTCACGCAGGCTCGCGGCTTTTTCGTAGTCGCGGTCCGCGGCGGCCTTGCGCATGTCGGCTTCGACTTGTTCGCTCCAGCTCTCGACCTTGCCTTCGAGGAACGCGCAGGCCTCGGTCACGCGGGCGGCGTATTCCTCGGCCGTCACCACGTTGGCGTGCTTCTGGATCTCGGAGCGCGCGTCGTCGTAGAGTTTCCACGTGCCGTCGGGCAAGGCGGTCGGCGTGCTGTCGGCGAGGAGGATGCCGAACTTCTTGCGCATCTCGTTGAGCGTGCGGCGGACGGCCTGCTGGTGCGGGAAGGGGCCGAAGTAGCGGCAGGCGTCGGTCGTGCGGGCGCGAACGATGCGGAACTTCGGGAGGGCGTCGGCGAGGTCGACCCGGACCTGGGGGAACTGCTTGTCGTCGCGAAAGAGGATGTTCCAGCGGGGGCGCCATCGTTTGATCAGCTTACCCTCTAGAAGGAGAGCCTCGGTCTCGGACCGGACCTCGTGCCATTCCATGTCGGCCACCGTGTCCATCATCGCGGCCACTTTGGGGGTCATCCGCTGACGGGGCACGAAATAGGAGGCTAAGCGCTTTTTGAGGTCCTTGGCCTTGCCCACGTAGACTACCAGCCCCGCGGCGTCCTTCATCAGGTAGACGCCTGGGGTATGGGGGGCACGCCGGGCCTTGGCCTTGGGCGAAAGTTCTTCCCGGTCGGTTTGCATTTTGGGCCTGGTTCGTTAATCCTGCTCAGACCCCCCGTTTCCGCAAATGCTTTCCAGCAACAGCCAACCCCGTCAGGTCCTCGTCATTAACGTGGGCGATGAGCTGTTGGACGGTATTCGGGAGAACGGCCATCTCCTCTGGTTGGGTGAGCACCTCGCTCGCCGCGGTCTGCCTATCACCCGTTCGATTGTGGTCCGCGATAATGCCAAGGAGATCGCCCGTGAGGTCGGCGAAGCATGGGGCGCCTACGACCTCATCGTCACCACCGGTGGCATCGGTCCGACCTCCGACGACTACACGCGCGCCGCCATCGCCTCCGCGCTCGGGCTGAAGCTCGAGCATGTCCCGTCCGCCGAGGCGGCCTTACGCGAGCGGTTTAAAATGATTGGCCGCAAACTTTCCGAAGCGGACCTCAGCCAGTGCTTCGTCCCTGCCGGTGCCGAGGCCTTGCCCAATCCGCGTGGCACCGCCCCCGGCGTCTTCTATCATCGCGCTGGGAAGGCACTCGTGATGCTACCTGGTCCGACGCTCGAACTCCGTCCGATGTTCGAAGAGGAAGTCGTACCGCGTCTCCGTGATGTCGGTTGCGCCTGTCAGGGCGAAGCCTACGTGCAGGTCCGCACCTTCGGTATCGGCGCCGTGCCACTCGAAGCCATCGTCCGCCCTTTCCTTAAGCCAGGCATGGTGCTTTCGTTCGGCACGCATACGGGCGTCGTCGACGCACGCATCTCTTCCGCCGGCAGCGGCTTCACCGCCGAACAACTCTGTGAGGTCGCCCGCCAAGTGCGCGATGCCGTCGGCCACGATTTCGTCTGTACCGGCCACGCCTGCCTCGCTTCCCTCGTCGTCGAGCAGCTCCGCAGCCTCGAGCGCACCGTGTCTCTGGCAGAGTCCTGCACCGGCGGCCTGCTCGCTAATTCCTTCACCGACGTCCCCGGTGCCTCGAAAGTCTTCGCTGGTTCGGCCGTCTGCTACGCCAACGACGCCAAGGTCAATCTGCTCGGTATCCCCGAGTGCCTGATCGCCCAGCACGGTGCCGTCTCGGCCGAATGCGCGGCGGCCATGGCTACCGCCGCCATCGAGAAGTTCGGCTCGGACTACGCCATCTCCGTGACTGGCTATGCCGGCCCTGGTGGTGGCACCGACGCCGATCCCGTCGGCACGGTCTTTATTGGTTACGCTTCCCCCACTGGGGTCTGGTCCCGTCGGGTGACGCTCCCCGGCGACCGCCGTCAGGTCAAGCTGCGCGCTGTGAACTACGCCTTGGACTTCATGCGTCGTAAGCTGAACAAGTATCGCGTCGAGGACATGATTCACGGGGCCTGACGGCGGCCTGCCGGCCGCCGAGGGGCAGTGACAGGGCTAGGGTCAGGGCCAGCTGAGGATGGGAGCGTTGAATGGATGAGGGCCAACTTCTCGTGACTTCTCAGCCCTGTCCCTAGCCCTGTCCCTGCGTGCGGCTCCACGCCGCACGCACAAAGGATTGCCACGAGGGGGCAGGGAGGAAGATTAGGCGCGTGCCCGGTTATCTCGCCATCATCGCAGGTAAGGACGAATTCCTCGTCGACCAGGACGGGCGCGCTTGTTTCGAGAAGGCCAAGAAGGCCGCCGGGGCCGACGCCGAGGCCGAGGTTATCAATGGTCAGATCATCCGCGTTGACGATGCCCGCGTACTCGAGGTGCAATTCACCGAATCGGTGAAGACCCTTTCGATGTTCGGTAGCAAGCGCGTCATTTGGCTGCGTAACCTCAACCTCGTCTCAGATTCCGTCCAGGCGAAGTCCGAGGAAGTGAAAGAGAGCCTCGCGAACATGCTCAAGGTCGTTGTGGAGTCCGATCCCGCCGTCTCGATCATCATCTCCGCCACGCCTTACGATGGCCGTCGCAAGGATCTTTCCAGCCTCAAGTCCGAGGCGACCGATTTCATTCTGCACGCTTCACCGTCCAAGAGCCCATTCGATAAGAGCGATGCTCAGGCCGACGCGCAGGTCGCGCTGGCGGTCGAGCGTTTCAAGACCCTCGGTGTGAAGTTCGAACGCGGCGTTCCCGAGGTCCTTGTCGGACGCGTCGGGCAGTCCACGCGCCTCGTGCTGGGCGAATGCGAGAAGCTCGCGACGTATGTCGGGGCCGGCGGCACCATCAAGGAAGCCGACGTCCACCTAATCGTCCCCACCTTCGGCGAAGGCGAATTCTTTGAGCCCATCGAGGCACTTGCCGCCCGCGATCTGAAGTGGGGCATGGAGTCGCTCGACCGTTATTTCTTCAACGAGGATTCCAGCCGTCCGCTCCTCATCGTCCTGCAGAACCGCCTCCGTCTGCTCATCCAGATCCGGTGCCTCGCCGACTCCGGTGATTTCCGCGTCAGCGATGCGGGCCTGCCGAAGGGGCAGTTCGAGGCCGCCAGCGGCCGCCATGGCCCCACCTTCGGGTCCGCCGCGAAGTCCTCCGCCAACCTCTTCTCGCAGAACGCCTGGTACGTCAGCAACAAGGTCGCGCCGGCCGCGGCCCGTTACACCCTCGCCGAACTCGTCGACCTCCAGCTCGCCTGCGCCGACTGTTTCGACGCCTCCAATCGCGGCGAGGACGAGTCCTCCGTCCGCGCGATGTTCCTCCGAGCGCTTGCCGTGAAGCGTTCCGCGTGATATAAACCCTTTCAAACCGATGGAATCCGATAACGTCCCTAATGTCCTCGCCGATCGCTACGCCTCCCCGGCGATGAAGGCCGTTTGGTCCACCCGCGGCCGCGTGGTCCTCGAGCGCGAATATTGGATCGCCGTCATGAAGGCCCAACGTGACCTCGGCCTCGATATTCCCGCCGCGGCGCTCGCCGCCTACGAGAAGGTCAAGGAGCAGGTCGACTTTGAATCCATCCGCAAGCGCGAGGAAGAGACCCGTCACGACGTCAAGGCGCGCATCGACGAGTTCTGCGCCCTCGCCGGCCACCAGCATGTCCACAAGGGCCTGACCAGCCGCGATCTCACCGAATCCGTCGAGCAGCTCCAGGTCTTCCGTTCGCTCCAGCTCGTCCGCGCCAAGGGCGTGGCCGCGCTCGCCGCGCTCGCCCGTCGCGCGCAGGCCGACCGCGACGTCCTGATCGCCGCCCGCACGCACAATGTCGCCGCGCAGCCTACTACCGTCGGCAAGCGCTGGGCGATGTTCGGCGAGGAATGCCTGCGCGGCATCGCGCAGGTCGACGCCGCGCTCGCCGCCTTCGCCGCCCGCGGGCTCAAGGGCGCTGTCGGTACGCAGCTCGACCAGCTGACGCTTTTCTCCGGCGACTCCGCCAAGGTCTCGCAACTCGAAGGCCGGGTGCTCGTACACCTCGGCATCCCGCACTCGCTGGGCGCCGTCGGTCAGGTCTATCCGCGTTCGATGGATATGGAAGTCGTCGCCGCGCTGCTCTCCGCCGCCTCGGGCCCGTCGTCCTTCGCGAAGACCCTCCGCCTGATGGCTGGTCATGAACTCGCCAGCGAAGGCTTCCTGCCTGGCCAGGTCGGCTCGTCCGCCATGCCCCACAAGATGAACGCCCGCACCTGCGAGCGCATCAACGGCTTCCATGTGATCCTGCGCGGCCACCTCGCCATGGCTGCCTCTCTCTCCGGTGAACAGTGGAACGAAGGGGATGTGTCCTGCTCCGTCGTCCGACGCGTGCTCCTGCCCGACGCCTTCCTCGCCATCGACGGTCTCTTCGAGGCTTTCCTCACCGTGCTTGGCCAGATGGAGGTCAATCGCCCCGTCATCGAGCGCGAGTCGCGCCACTACCTTCCGTTCCTCCTCACGACGACTTTCCTCATGGAAGCCGTCAAGGCCGGTGCCGGACGCGAAGAGGCCCACGAGGCCATCAAGGAACACGCTGTGGCCGTCGCCAAGGACCTCCGTTCGGGCAAGACCGAGCGCAATGACCTCGTCGACCGCCTCGCCTCCGATAGCCGCCTCCGCCTCCCGAAATCCGTCCTCCTCGACGCCGTGACCAAGGCGGGCGAGCTGACTGGTTCGGCCGGTGCCCAGGTGGACGCTTTCGTGAAGCAGGCCGCGGCCTGGTCCCAGAAGGTGCCCGAGTCGGCCCAGGTCAAAGCCGGACGCATTTTGTAGGCCTTAGCGGGGGGGTGCGAGCAGGGGAGGGTTTACCGTGTTGCCAAGGGGGGTGGGGCTTCCCACAACCCACTTTTCAACTCGTTCACTCCCATGTCTTCTCCCCTCATTGGCAATCTTCTCGTCGCGCAGAGCGGCGGTCCGACCCCCGTCATCAACGCCAGCCTCGCCGGGGTGATCTCGGAAGCGCTCAAGCATGAGGACGAAATCGTCGAAATCTATGGTGGCCTCAATGGTATCCAGGGCATTCTGAACGAAGAGCTCGTCGACCTCGCCGCCGAGTCGCAGCAGACTCTCCGCGCCCTACGTCACACCCCCGGCGCCGCTCTCGGCACCTGCCGCTACAAGGTGAAGAAGGCCGAAGACTTCGACCGCATCCTTCAAGTCTTCGAAGCGCACAACATCCGCTACTTCCACTACATCGGTGGCAACGACTCCCAAGACACCGCCGCCAAGATCGACGCCCTCGCCAAGGAGCGCGGCTACGAACTCCGCGTCGTCGGCGTGCCGAAGACCATCGATAACGACCTTCCCCTGACCGACCACTGCCCTGGCTTCGGCTCCGTCGCCAAGCACATCGGCGTGACCATTCGTGAGACTGCTCTCGACAACGCCGCCATGGGCCAGAACGACTTCGTCTCAATCCTTGAAGTCATGGGCCGCAACGCCGGCTGGCTCGCCGCCTCGTCCGTCCTCGCGCAGCGTCGCGACAAGGGCGAAGACAAGGCCGTCAAGAACACCCACTACAACAACACCGCGCCGCACATCGTTCTGCTCCCGGAAGTCGCTTTCAACGCCGACAACTTCATCCGCCGCGTCGAAGAAGTCCTCAAGGCTAACGATCATTGCTTCGTCGTGGTCTCCGAGGGCGTTCAGGACGCCACCGGTAACTACCTCGGCGCCGACACTGCCAGCACCGACGCTTTCGGTCACGCCGTCCTCGGCGGTGCCGGCGAATACCTCCGTACGCTCGTCGAGTCCCGCTTCGATGGCGTCAAGGCCCGCTCTTCCAAACTCGGCATCACCCAGCGCGCCGCTTCGCACAATGCTTCGAAGACCGACGTCGATGAAGCCGAACTCTGCGGCGGTGCCGCCGTCAAGGCCGCCCTCGAAGGCGAGTCTGGCAAGATGGTCATCCTGACCCGCTCCGAAAAGGAGAACTACGCCGTCCAGACCATGCTCGCCCCTCTCGACCAGATTGCCAACGGCGTGAAGGTCTTCCCGGAAAAGTGGATCGGCGAAGACAAGATGTCCATCCACCCGGACTTCGTGCGCTACGCTCTCCCCCTTATTCAGGGTGAAATGCAACTGCCTTTCGACCAAGGGCTTCCGAAATACGCTCAGCTCTCCGCGATCGCCGTCCAGCGCCGCCTTGAGAAGTACGTTACGGCCTGAACGCGTTCAGGTTACGAGGATTTGACCCTCTTTTCGGGGGTCTTTTCCTTTAAAGGGGTTGCCTCGGTTATGGCGGGGGCTAGTTTACCTTCCCCCCACCCGTCGCCATGAAACCTTTTATTAAGTTCCTAGGAATCTTCGCCTTTGCGCTGCTCCCTATCCTTTCTTCCGCTGCCCTCCAGAGCGGCAAGGTCCAGGTCGGCAAAGTCAGCGGCACCGTCACCATCATCGACGCCAAGGCCCAGCGTAAGCCGCTCGCGAACGGTGTGACCTTCCAAGAAGGCTCCCTCGTCGAGACCGGCGTCAATTCCACCGCTGAACTCGTGTTCTCCAACGGTGCTTCCGTCGTGCTTACGCCGAACACCTTGCTCGAGCTGCGTACTTTCCGTCAGGTTCCTTCCGCCGACATTACTGATCCGTATCGCCAAATCGAGAAAGACCCGAGCCCGTCCGTCACCGAACTCGAAGTGCCGCGTGGCAAGATTATCGGCGAAGTCCGTAAGCTGAACGCCCTTTCCACTTTCACCGTCAAGACTCCGGCTGGTCTCGTCCGCATCCGCGGTACGGTCTTCACTGTCGAGTATCGCGTCGGACCTGATGGTATCGGCCGAATCGTCGTCGACTGCGTCCGCGGTTCCGTCGAGACCACCGTCTTCAGTTCCAACGCGGGTCCGGTCACCGTCGAGCCCGGCATGCAGGCCTCCAGTGCCGTCGCCTCCGCCGCCCTCATCGATATCCTCACCAAGGCTTCTGCCGCCACTCCGGGCGCGCCCCAGCCCGCCGCTCTTTCTGCTGCTACGCTGGCCATCCTCTCCAACCCGATCCAGATCATGGTGTATCCGATCCCGGCCGAAGACATGGCGGCGATCGCCGCCCTCCTCGGTGCGAACTCCACGCTGAACGTTGAAGTCGCCACGACCATTAACGCGATGGCCCAGACCATGCCGACCCGCACGCAGATGTTCCCTAATGGCGCAGGCGGCGCCCCGGACAAGCGCTACGTCAAGGTGATTACCGATTCCCAGGTGACGGACACCGTCGTCAAGGACAAGATCGGCGGACCGAGTGGGCCGACCACTACCACCACCGGTGGCAGCTCGTCCCTCGACGAGACCCTTAAGAAGATCACCGATAACGTCGACCGCACGGTCGAGCAGAAGCAGATCAATCCGAGCGGGACCTGAAGCTGATCCTCGGCTCGCTTCGCTCAAAAAGGCCCGGCTGATGCCGGGCCTTTTTATGCGCAGAGGGTTTCTCCGCTCGCTTTGAGCCTTTCGACGGGCATCTTGAGGGCGCATGCCGATCGCTGGTAAATTCATCACGTTCGAAGGAGGGGAAGGCGCGGGAAAGTCCACGCAGCTGACCCGGCTGGCGGATCGTCTCCGTGCTTCCGGTGAAGGGGTACTGAGCCTCCGTGAGCCCGGCGGTACGCCCTTTGGCGAGAAGATGCGGGATGTCCTCAAGCATCCCGGCTCGGTCATCC
>Ga0102915_1000470_pt1 | contig 12461 bp, 8 predicted proteins | sample Colrivmet1561A02_FD_78199 | JGI IMG/M metagenome (GOLD analysis project Ga0102915, IMG submission 78199) | Estuarine microbial communities from the Columbia River estuary - metaG 1561A-02 | ecosystem: Environmental > Aquatic > Marine > Intertidal zone > Estuary | place: USA: Columbia River...
AATTTCATGAAGAAATTACTACTACTAGCTTCTGCTATCATTACATTTTCATTTGCTAATGCTCAATACGATATGGCCATTGGTGCTATTTATGCCAAAGACGGAATTGGCTTAAGTTATAAACAGTTTTTGCAGCCTGAGCAGAACATTGTGATCAACGCCATGTATTCTCAAAACAATGATGATTTCGGTGGTTTACTGGTTGGTTTGTATGAGTTTCATAAAGAAATTCATGCTTCAACTTTGCATACTACTCAATTGAGTTGGTCTTTTGGTGGTGGCTTACATACTGGTTATTGGGTAACCAAAGGAAATTATGTGCCAACAGCCTTTAAGTTTGGTTTAGATGGCGTGCTTGGATTAGAGTACAACTTAGATTTCATTCCTGTAACAATAGGAGCTCAGGTAAGACCTTATGTGCAGTATAATTCTGGACAAGAAAACTATTCTTTAAGATATTATGATGTTGATTACGGTGTAATAGTGAGGTATATTATTCGCTAATCTCTTTCTCCTTTAGTTCATTCACTATAATTCTTAAAATGGTATAGCTAGGGATCGCAAATATCATGGCTACAATACCGCCTATGTTTCCTGATAGTAGAATTACCAAAAAGATTTCTAAAGGATGCGCATTTACACTTGATGAGTAAATATAAGGTTGAAGTAGCAGTGAATCTATAAAATGTACAACAATCATAATTACCATTGCCGTGCTTAGCAATGGAAGTAGCTCTGTTTGAAAAGGCATGCTGTGGCTGCCGGTAATGATTATTAGGGCAGCAATCACCATAGCGCTTATTGGACCAATATAAGGAATGATGTTTAGAAGGGCAGCGATGATAGCAATTATAAAATATTGTTCTACACCTGCGATCCCTAGTGTGACAGCTAGCAGAATTATCAAAATTAATGTTTCAATGGCTACACCAATAAAATACTTTCTCAACTGAATAATGGTGTTTGCTAGAATTTTCTCCACCTTGCTTCTTGATTTGTGAGATAGTAGATTCAATAGCTTTGAATAAATTTCATCACCATCTTTAATTAAGAAGAAGGTGATAAAGGTAATGGAGAACAAAGCAAAGATGAGTTCTGTAGCCATAGAGGTTAAAGTACCTAGCCAATTGCTTATGTTGCTCAAATTTAGAAAGGCGCCAGATTCATTTTTAATGCTGTTGAGTAAGCTAAAATGTTTGTCGCCAGTCCATTTTTGAATTTTTGTTTCAAATGCTTTTATGGGTTCTTGTAAATTGTTAAGCACAACATTGGGGTCGATGTTGCTTAATGTTTCTATTTGATCGTCGATGGTAGGTAATATTAAGCTTAAAGAGCTAAATATAACCAGGTAAAACGCACTAATAATCAGAAGTGCGCCACACCAGCGAGGTAAACTTTTCTTTTTTATTTTGATGTTCTCTAATTTGTCGGCCAAATTGTTTCCTATTAAACCTAGCCCACAAGAAATTAGGATGTAAAACAATATAGAGGAGGCCTTCCAAATTAATAAAATTACCACTGCCAATGCAGCGATATTTAAGCCTAAAGATTTTACATTTTGATTCATCTTTCAAATCGTTAAAACATCGTGGAATTCAATACTTTTGGATGAAAGTAATAAAAAATATATTTTAAAACCTTTATTCCCCTTGAAGGTATAAAAGCCAAATCATTTTTCATGCATTTTTTTAATAGAATTAATTTACGCCAGAAACTCTTGCTAGCCACGCTTTTTCCGCTAACAATAGTTTGCTGGTTTTCTGTAGATAAAATATTTGCTGAGGTTAAAGAAAAAGACAAATTGGAAATTATTGGTACACGAACACATGAACTGAAGTTAATTTCGCAATTGGTGCATGAGTTTCAAAAGGAAAGAGATTATTCTGTTCTGTATATCAATAACGCCACTTTTGAAATGCAATTGAAGTTACGCGAGCAGGTAAAGCAAACCGATTCTTTAGTTCGAGCTGTTAAAATTGTTATTCAAAGAGAGCAATTAGATACTTCCTTTTTTCCCGAAATACGCGCAATTCAAAAGGTGCGCGGAAATGTAGAGGCTTTTGTTTACACTTATGAGGAAGCCGACGAATATTTTTCTATTTACATTGAGAAAATGATTGATAGGATTGCGGCGATTGCTACCGCTACCAGAACGGAAAAAACCAACGACCCAATAAGAGCATACATCTCATTAATTAATACTAAAGAATCATTAGGTAGAATGCGCACCACTGTAAATAAGGCTTTCGATATGCATGTTTTCGATGGTTTGGATTACGGTAAATTTTCCGGACAAAAAGGGGCTTTTGAGAGCAATTTAAAATCCTTTATCAAATTGGCTTCACCATCCTTAAGCGATAATTTTCAGCGCGATTTTAGTCAGGGCAGCGTCGCCAAAATGCTAGAAATGACTAGTTATGCTTTCTCTCATCCAACAGAGAAATTGTATGCTTATTCTTCAGAAGATTGGTGGTTTAGTACCACCAACGCATTAAATATTGTTTATGCTGTAGAGAGTTTGTGTTTATCTGAAATAGATAAAATTGTGAACGATGATATTACATCTGCAAACGAAGCCATTAATTCATCTATCGCCATTGTGGTAATTACTGTTTTAATTGTGATTTTATTGGTTTCTTTCTCAATACGTTCAGTTGATTCTCAAATGAGAAGATTGAGCATGGCGGCCAAAAAAATAGAAGATGGAAATACAGAGATTGACTTGAAAGTATACACGCATGACTCTATTGGAGATTTAACCAAAGCTTTTCTTTCTTTGGCTGAGAATACAAATGATTTGGCTGAAGTAGCCAAAAAGATCGGACAAGGCAACTACGATGTTCCTGTAAAAATTAGAGGTCCGCATGATGTTTTAGGAAAGTCGATTGTAAACATGCAAGAATCCTTAAAAACAGCCACTAAAGAGTTAAACGATTTAGTAGAAGAATTAAAATTAAGCAATAAATACAAATCAGAATTTTTAGCCAACATGTCTCATGAGTTGAGTACTCCGTTGAATAGTATGTTGATTTTATCTAAACTATTAATGGATAATAGTGATGGTAACTTAACAGGTGATCAGGTGGATTCTGCTCAGGTGATTCATAAGTCGGGAAATTCATTACTTCGTTTAATTAATGATGTTTTAGATTTATCGAAAATTGAAGCGGGTAAATTAGAGATGGAGTTGGCTGAAGTTTCGGTGAGTGAGGTTTTAAAAGATATACAAAACCTATTTAAGCCTGTGGCAGCCGAGAAAAAGTTAATCTTACAATTTCAAAATTCATTTTCAAAAAAAGTCTTCCATTCCGATAAACATCGCTTAGAGCAAATACTAAAAAACATTATTTCTAATGCTGTAAAGTTTACACCAGAAGGCGGCACCGTTTCTGTTGTGGCGAGAGATAGAGGTGAGGCAATTGCTTTTGAAATAACCGACACGGGTATTGGTATTCCTGCGAATAAACAAGCGCAAGTTTTCGAAGCATTTAAACAAACCGATGGTTCAATTAGTCGCCAATATGGTGGTACTGGTTTGGGCTTATCCATTGCTAGAAATTTGGTGAGCTTGTTGGGAGGGGAAATTGTTTTTGAAAGTGAAGAAGGGAGGGGTACTTCATTTACAGTGTTGTTTCCTTTAGTCTCAGCTACTTTGCACGAGCATAGCGTGCCAATGGAAAATATTGTAATTGCGAATAAAAGGGCTGAATGGCTGAATGTTGAAGATGCGGTTTTATCGTCTTATGCCAAAATGCTGCTTGGTCGAAAAATTCACTTCTATAGCAAGGATATTATGCACGTTTATCAGCTAAGTGCTTTATTCGAAAAGTACAATTGTAATTTGGTGCAGCTATCTGATGTTGTAGAGTTAAATGATGAAAGTGCTCTTAAAGATTTCACTTTTTTGATTATAGATAATGTCGACTTGTCAGAACAAGAAATCACAGCGCTGCAAGTTATTGATAAATCATTATGGCTTGATGAATCTGTTAGCACAGAAAAGGAATTATTAGAGCGAATAAAAAATATTGTAGTCCATGTTTAAATTAGAAAAAACGGCAGCGATTGCCAACATTTTGTTGGTTGATGATGTGCCAGAGAATTTATATTCTTTGGAGAAAATGCTGGCCGCAAAAGATAGAAAATTCTTAAAAGCAACGTCGGGAAAAGAAGCATTGAAATTAGCGTTCAGTAATGATGTTTCTCTGATTTTATTAGATGTACAAATGCCCGAAATGAACGGTTTTGAGGTGGCCGAAATTTTAAAATCAAATAAAAGAACGGCAGGTATTTCCATTTTATTTGTTACGGCCATTAGCAAGGAGCAGCAATATGTTTTGAAGGGCTACGAAACCGGTGCTGTTGATTATTTATTTAAACCGTTAGATGTAGATATTACGATGGCAAAGGTTAAAACGTTTTTGCAATTGTATTATCAACAAAATGAGTTACAGCAGCAAAATATAATGCTAGAAAATCTATCTGGATTGGTGGATAATTCTATGGACATTACTTGTATTTTTGATTTAGAAACTTTTGTGATAGAGCAGGTTAATCAAACCTTTCGTACGCTGTTGGATTACGAAGTAGGTGAAGTCTTAGGATCATCATTGTTGAATTATTTTAATAATGAAGATATAGAAGAAACTAAGAGTATTATTCAAGAGGAATTGATCAACAATTCAGATGTTTTTGTTTTCGAAAACAGAATGAAAGTAAAGAGTGGTTCTGAAAAATGGATGCGATGGAAATTGGTTGTTAAAAATGGTAAATGTTTTGGAAATGCTGCCGACATCACCATACGCAAGCAGACCGAGAAAAAGTTAAGTGAGAATTTAGCTTACCTTGTTAGAATCAATAAGGAGTTAGCAGAAGCCAAACGTTTAGCAGAAGCTTCAGTTAAAGTTAAGCAAGATTTTATGGCCAACATGAGTCATGAAATTAGAACGCCCATGAATGCAATAATCGGTTTCACCAATTTGGTGCTACAAACCAATTTAAATGAGGAGCAAAGAACGAGCTTGCAATCGGTGAAAATTTCGGGTGAAAACTTAATTGTTATTATCAATGATATTTTAGATTTCTCGAAAATTGAAGCAGGTAAAATGACCATCGAATCTTCTGAATTCGATTTGTCATTGGTCCTCTGTGAGCTATTGAAACTACAAATGCAAGTAGCTAACGACAAGGGCATTGATTTGTTATTGAATGTTGATACTAAAGTTCCTCAATATTTAATTGGAGATTCGGTTCGAGTTAATCAGGTGTTACTTAATTTACTGAGTAATGCAGTTAAGTTTACCTCAAAAGGAAAAGTGGAGTTGAAGGTGAAGGTTTTAGAGGAAGATGACAAAGAAGCATTGTTAGAGTTTGCTGTGGAAGACTCAGGTATTGGTATACCTGCCGATAAGTTAGAAAATATTTTTGAGAGCTTCACGCAGGCTAAGGGCGATACTACTAGGAAATACGGGGGTACTGGACTCGGATTGACCATTGTGAAGAAGATAGTGGACTTGATGAAAGGCGAAATTAAGGTTGAAAGCGAATTAGACAAAGGTTCAAAGTTTATTGTGCTAGTGCGCATGCCTAAAGGAGTCACTAAGGGCATATCAGCGGTGCAACAAGATGATTGTAAAGAAATCATGTTGGGTAAACTTCAAATATTGTTGGCCGAAGACAATGAACTGAATCAAATTTTCGCGCGACGTGTTTTGAATAATTTCGGTTGTGAAGTGGATATTGCCAACAATGGTAAAATCGCGTTAGAGAAATTCAGAAACAAAGACTACGATATTATACTTATGGATATCATGATGCCTGAGATGGATGGCCTAGAAACAACCAAGATTATTCGAAACGAATTTTCTGAGCCAAAGAAAAATATTCCTATCTTGGCCATGACGGCTTTCATTTTTCCTGAGTCGAATGACAACAAATATTTAGAAGCAGGAATGAACGATTATATTTTGAAGCCTTTCAATCCCGATAAATTGAAACAAAAAATTGCTAATCTTGTACAACGGGCTTAATGTTAACTATGCGAAAATACCAACACATCGACTTAAATTATCTAAATGATCTTTCTCTTGGTAGCAAAGATTTTATGCAAGATTTAATCACATCATTTATAAAAACTACGCCTGATTCGATTGCTAAAATGCAAGATTGTATTGGAAAGCAGGATTGGCAGCAAATAGGAGGTATTGCTCACAAATTGAAAACTAGTTTTTCGTTTATGGGTATGGAAAATATGGTGAAGGTTAGTAAAGTTTTACAAGATTTAGGCTTAAACAATAAGGGTCTAGATAAAATACCTGCATTGGTTGAAGAAGTAGTTAAAGAATATCCTTTAGCCGAAGCAGAGTTAAAAGAGGAATTATTGCAATTAAAATAATATAGTATGGCAAATACGCTAATATACCTTTGTGACGACGATGAATTGTACTTAAAAACCGCAGTTCACAATTTGAATCAAAACAAAGGCTTAACCATTAAAACATTTACCAATGGTGAAGCTTTATTGAGTGCGTTAAATAAGAAGCCTGATATTGTAATTTTAGATTATTTCTTGAATAGTGAAAAGCCTGATGCTATGTCGGGTATTAAAGTTTTACAAGAAATCAAGCAAATTGCGCCAGATGTGGAAGTTTTGATGTTGTCAGGACAGGAGGATGTTGACGTAGCAGTTAATTCAGTGAAATACGGAGCGGTAGATTATATCGTTAAAAACAAAAGTGCTTTTATAAGAGTTCAAAATGATATCAAACGAATCATGAAGGGCAAAGAAAAGGACAAAGAGAATGCCGGTTTTAAAAAGATGATTTTGATTTCTGCTATTTTCATTTTATTTGTTATCATCTTCTTAATTATCTATTACTTTGATAAAACAGTATTTGGCTTATTGCCTGATCCTGCAGCACCAGTGCAAGAAATCAAACCTGAAGAGTTACCTCTTTCTCAGTAGAGGCAATTAAAATATCATTTGATAAACATCCGACTCTCAGCTGACGGTCGGATGTTTTTTTTTTGCATCTTTGCAATTCATAAAATTTTAACCATGGCAAAAGAACTTAATGTATATAGTAAAACAATTACGCAAGATCCTACTCAGCCTGCTTCTCAGGCAATGTTATTTGGTGTAGGCTTCACTGATGACGACATGAACAAAGCTCAAGTAGGTATAGTAAGTATGGGTTATGAAGGTAACCCTTGCAATATGCACTTGAATGGCTTATCGTTGGGTATTAAAAAAAGCGTGGTGGAAGCTAATTTGGTGGGATTAATTTTTCACACTATTGGGGTGAGTGATGGAATTTCAAATGGAACAAAGGGAATGCGATATTCTTTAGTATCTCGCGACATTATTGCTGATTCCATCGAAACAGTTATGAATGCTCAGTACTATGATTCTCTTATCACAGTGGTAGGTTGTGACAAAAATATGCCTGGAGCTATGATTGCCATAGGCAGATTGAATCGTCCTGCAATTTTAGTATACGGAGGTTCTATCGCTGGAGGCAACTACTGCGGAAAAAAATTAAATATCATTTCTGCCTTTGAGGCATTGGGTGAAAAAAATGAAGGCAAAATAAATGATGAAGAGTATAAAGGAATCATCAAGAATTCTTGTCCGGGAGCAGGTGCTTGCGGAGGAATGTACACAGCAAATACATTGTCATCAGCTATTGAGGCGATGGGAATGAGTTTGCCTTTTTCATCTTCAGCGCCAGCTTTAAGTAATGAAAAGCAACATGAATTGATTGAGGGAGGTGCTGCCATGAGAAACTTAATGGAAAAAGATATAAAACCTCGAGACATTATGACCCGCAAAGCATTTGAAAACGCTTTAAGATTGATAATAATTTTAGGTGGTTCTACAAATGCCGTATTACACTTAATTGCCATGGCCGATGCAGTTGGAGTTCCGTTAACCCTTGATGATTTTCAAAAGATGAGTGATGAAACACCTTTGTTGGCAGATTTGAAACCATCGGGGAAATATTTAATGGAAGATTTGCATGCTGTAGGCGGTATACCTGCAGTAATGAAATTCTTGTTGGAGAAAGGTTTGTTGCATGGTGAGTGCATGACAGTGACTGGAAAGACTTTGGCTGAGAATTTAGCGAATGTTCCATCTTTAACAGAAGGACAGGAATTAATCATGCCTTTAGACAAACCACTAAAAGCAACTGGCCACATTCGTATTCTTTACGGAAACTTGGCAACGATGGGTTCTGTAGCAAAAATTACTGGTAAAGAAGGTGAGTTGTTTGAAGGTGCTGCTGTTGTATTTGATGATGAGTTCGAAGCAATTGATGGTATCCTAGGCGGTAAAGTGAAAAAAGGAAATGTTATTGTAATTAGATATGAAGGTCCAAAAGGCGGACCAGGCATGCCTGAGATGTTGAAACCAACATCGGCGGTGATGGGAGCTGGCTTAGGAAAGGATGTGGCTTTGATCACTGATGGCCGTTTCAGTGGTGGTTCTCACGGTTTCATGGTAGGACATATTTGTCCGGAAGCCCAAGAAGGTGGTAATATTGGTTTAGTGAAAGATGGTGATATCATTCGAATCGATGCTATAAAAAACACTATTGATGTTAAAGTTTCTGATGCTGAACTGGCCGAGCGGCGCAAGACATGGAAGCCTAAGCAAGGACCTACTAGAGGTATTTTGGCTAAATATGCTAAATGCGTTGGACCAGCTTCTGAGGGATGTATTACCGACAAGTAATTGATTGTTAACGAAAAATAAATTAAAATTATTAGGCACGTAATTGAATCTTTTACTATTATTGTATCCAGAAACTTAGAATGAATTTTTTAAATAACAATATTAGTGTCGTGGTTGTCTCCTCTCTGGGGTGAGAAAGCACGTCTATAAAAAGAACAAGCCTTTCTCGAAATCGGGAAAGGCTTTTTTAATAAATAAGGGTTATGAAAACTATCATGGAACAAGAGGTAACGAAAACAGAAAAAAAATCAGAAATGAAAAAAGTAACTGGAGCTGAAGCTGTTGTTCTTTCTTTATTAGCAGAAGGAATTGAAGTTGTTTACGGATACCCTGGCGGAGCAATCATGCCAGTGTATGATGAGTTGTATAAATACCAAGATAAAATTCACCACGTTTTAGTGCGTCACGAGCAAGGAGCAATTCATGCTGCTGAAGGTGCTGCGCGTGTAACCAATAAACCTGCTGCTTGTATTGCTACATCTGGCCCTGGTGCTACCAATTTAGTTACTGGTATTGCCGATGCAATGATTGATTCAACACCTGTTGTTTGTATTACCGGACAAGTATCAAGCTTGCTTTTGGGTTCTGATGCTTTTCAGGAAACAGATATTGTTGGTATCACAGCGCCAATCACAAAATGGTCTTTTCAGGTTACTAAAGCATCTGAAATTCCTAAGGCAATAGCTAAAGCATTTTACATTGCAAGCACAGGAAGACCTGGTCCGGTATTGATTGATATTACTAAAGATGCGCAATTTGATTCATTTGATTTTGAATACAAAAAGTGCACACATATTCGCTCTTATCAGCCAAAACCCGAGTTGAACATGGATTCAATTAAGGAAGCGGCTGCTGCAATAAACGCTGCGAAGAAACCATATATTTTGGTTGGACACGGTGTGTTGCTTTCGCATGCGCAAGAGATATTGAAAGCAGTAATGGAAAAAGCAGGAATTCCTGCGGCTTCTACGTTGCTTGGTTTATCTGCGGTACCAACCGATCATCCCTTGTATGTAGGTTATTTGGGTATGCATGGTAACTACGGTCCGAACATGAAAACCAATGAGTGCGACGTTTTAATCGCGGTTGGTATGCGTTTCGATGATAGAGTAACAGGAAAGCTCGATGCTTATGCTAAACAAGCGAAGGTTATTCATATTGAATTGGATAAATCTGAAATTAGTAAAAATGTACATGCTCATATTCCGGTTCATGCCGATGCCAATGAAGCTTTGCATGCTTTGCTTCCTTTGTTAGATAGAAAAGAGCACAAAGAGTGGTTGCAAGAATTTAAAGAGTGCGATAAGATTGAAGCAGAGAAAGTATTTAAATTGGATTTAACGCCTACAACTAAGGCTATTAAAATGGCCGAAGTTATTCGTAAGTTAAGCGATTTGACTAAAGGGCAAGCGGTTGTGGTAACCGACGTTGGTCAGCACCAAATGATTGCTACCAGATATTATGAGTTTAAGTCAACCAACGCGAACGTTTCTTCTGGCGGATTGGGTACAATGGGCTTTGGTTTGCCAGCTGCTTTTGGCGCTAAGATGGCTCAGCCCGAAAGAGAAGTAGTGGCTATTATTGGTGACGGTGGTTTTCAAATGAACATTCAAGAATTGGGTACTATTTTTCAAACCAATGCAGCAGTGAAAATCATTATTTTGAACAACAATTTCTTAGGAATGGTTCGTCAGTGGCAAGAGTTGTTCTTCGATAGAAGGTATGCTCAAACAGAATTGATCAATCCTAACTTCTGTATGATTGCTCAGGGGTATGGTATTGAGGCTAAAAAAATTGAAGAGCGTTCTGATTTGGAAACTGCTTTGAAAAATATGTTGGCGCATAACGGTCCGTATTTGTTAGAAGTAATGGTAGAGCAAGAGGGCAACGTATTTCCTATGATACCTCAAGGTAAAGCAGTTAATGAAGTAAGACTGGAGTGATTTAATGTTGAATGTTGAGTGTTGAATTTTGAATTCAATGCCTTCATTCACAATTCAACATTCATAATTCAAAATTAAAATACAATGAGCACAGAAATAAAAAAATATACCATCACCGTTTTTTCCGAAAACTATACGGGGATACTTTATAGAATCACTCAAATCTTCACGAGAAGAAAAATAAATATTGAAAGCTTAACCACTTCTGAATCTGAAAAGGAAGGTGTGCATCGTTTTACTATTGTGGTGATGACTGCAGAGAAAACAGCGCAAAATGTTACGCTTCAAATTGAGAAATTAGTAGAAGTTTTAATGGCTTCATGTTTTACAGATGAAGAAGTAGTAGCGCATGAAATTGCATTGTATAAAATGAAGTCGGGACACGATTTCAACGCCATTGTACAATCTCATAATGCTAAGTTTTTACATGTAGAACCTGAGTTTTGTGTAATTGAAAAAACTGGACACAAACAAGATACACGCGCATTGTTTGATGCATTAAAACCATTTGGAATATTGGAGTTTGTGCGTTCGGGTAGAGTTGCGGTTTCTAAGCCAATGAGAAATTTAAATTCTTACTTAGAAGAAATAGGAGAAGCATAAAATCAAGGAAAAAGTAAAAGGTTAAAAGCCAAAAACTGATGGAGTTAAAAGAAGTGTTGGTAAGTATAGAAAATATAGATAAAGCAGCTGAGAATTTGAAGGGTGTTGCCATGCGCACGCCTTTGCAATTGAATTTGGCTTTATCAGATAAATACGGTTGCGAAGTCTATTTAAAAAGAGAAGATTTGCAGTTGGTGCGTTCTTACAAAATTCGTGGTGCTTATAACAAGATTCAATCTCTATCTCAAGATATTTTAGATAAGGGAGTTATTTGCGCAAGTGCGGGTAATCATGCGCAAGGCTTTGCTTTTTCTTGCAATTTGTTGGGTATTCATGGTAAGGTTTATATGCCAACTACTACTCCAAAACAGAAAGTAGAGAAAGTTAAAATGTTTGGAAAAGATAAGGTGGAGGTGGTGTTGTCTGGTGATACTTATGACGATAGCTACAAACAAGCCTTGGCTGTTTCTAAAGCAGAAGGATTGACTTTCATACATCCCTTTGATGATTTAAAAGTAATTGAAGGACAGGGTACAGTGGCGAAGGAAATCTATGAAGATTTAAAAAACATTGATATCATTTTTGTTCCTGTGGGTGGTGGCGGATTGATGAGCGGATTGGGTTCGTATTTCAAAACTTTGAGTCCGAAAACTAAGTTGGTTGGTGTTGAGCCAGCGGGCGCGCCATCTCTTAAGAAATCATTAGAAGCGGGGCATGTAGTAGAATTGAAAGAAATCGACAAATTTGTTGATGGGGCAGCAGTGCAGAGAGTGGGCGACAAAACATTTGAAATTATTAAAGAAGTGATTGATGATGTGGTGTTGGTTCCAGAAGGAAAAGTGTGCAGTACCATCTTAAGTTTGTATAACGAAGAAGCGATAGTGGTGGAGCCAGCAGGTTCATTATCGGTAGCAGCTTTAGATTTTTACAAAGATGAAATAAAAGGAAAACGCATTGTATGCGTAGTGAGCGGAAGCAACAACGATATTGATAGAATGCAAGAGATTAAAGAGCGTTCAATGATTTACGAAGGGTTAAAACACTTCTTCATCATTCGTTTCCCTCAGCGTCCGGGCGCACTGAAAGATTTTGTATCAAAGGTTTTAGGTCCCGATGACGATATCACCCGCTTCGAATACGTAAAGAAAAACGCGAGAGAAAGTGGTCCGGCAATGATAGGT
>Ga0102915_1000478_pt1 | contig 12300 bp, 14 predicted proteins | sample Colrivmet1561A02_FD_78199 | JGI IMG/M metagenome (GOLD analysis project Ga0102915, IMG submission 78199) | Estuarine microbial communities from the Columbia River estuary - metaG 1561A-02 | ecosystem: Environmental > Aquatic > Marine > Intertidal zone > Estuary | place: USA: Columbia River...
ATGCTGGCCACCGACGGCGCGTCACGTAGCAAGGATTCGAACTCAAATCGACCATGTCCCTGCAGTAAGGACATGGGGAGCACGATCAAGTCCACCTCACCTTTGCGGACGTCCTCGGCCACCTGCGTGATCGACTCGCGGAAGACGGGCGGCGCGAAGCCGGCCCGCGCGAAGACCGGCAACAGCGGCTCAAGCGGGCCCAAAGCCCTCTGAGCGACAACGACGCGGAGCATCTCAGCGACCGCGGTGACAGGGACCGCAGCGACGGGCCTGCGGTGGAGCGTTCCGATGACTCATTTGTCGGGGCGCCGTTTCTTGATCACATCGGCGGCAGGCAGCAGGGTGTCTGCCTTGAACTGCAGGCGATGGATCGGACGCGGTGCACTCGCATCAAACAGCTCGGGGGTCACCACCACCAGCAGTTCCGATTCGCTGTGTTGCCACCGATTGCTACTAAAGAGCGCGCCGAGGATCGGGAGATTCATCAACCCGGGAATGCCGATGCGCACCGATTCGCGTTCTTCGTTGAAGAGGCCGGAGATCACCAGACTCTGGCCGGGTCGCACGTCGAGCGTGGTTTCCACGCGCCGGGTGCGCAACGACGGAATCCGGAAGCCGCCGATCACCGCCGCATTGGCAAAGTCGAGGCTCGAGACCTCGGGGACAACCCGCAGCCTGATGAGCGAGTCGGTGATCACCTCGCCCACGAACCGCAGCTGCACACCGTACGGCCGATATTGAACGGTGACGGCCGCATTCCCGTTTTGCGTGCCGCCCTGCACGACAGGCACCGGAATCTCGCCACCGGCCAAGAAGCTCGCGGTGTCCTTCGATCCCGCCATCAACGTCGGCTCGGCGAGGGATCGTGCATTGCCATTCTGCTGTTCCGCTTCGATGAAGGCGCTCAAATCCGCCGTGCCGAACGTCGAGACGCCGGACAAGAATCGGGCGACGCTGGGCCGTGTGTTCACGTTGCCTAGCGCCGTTCCATTTGGATTTTCGTACGTCCCGCCCACGCCGAGCTGAAGGAGCGCATCGCGCCGCATCTCGGCAAACAGGACGGTGAGGGCAATCTGCCGCCGGTCGGTGGACGCGAAAACGCCAACGCGCAAATGGCGACGGCCGATCGCGGCACCGGAGAGGATCACGTCGGTGAAGCCGATGCCTTTTGCATTGATGACGACGCTGCGCTCCGAGATGATGACCACATCCGCCACCTCGGGATTGGCAATAGTGACCTGCGTCACGGCGCCCGGGAGGTCGATCGGCAGTGAACGACCGATGGTCATCGTCAGTTGCTCGACGCCGTCGGCAGACTGCGCGCGCAAAATGGCGGGACCAAGCAGCACGACGGACAGCGTCGCGGCCAGTCCGGCGCGCAGGACGCCCGAGAGCAGCTGCATAGCACGGGTATGGATCACCGACACTCCGACTTGAGGAAAGGCGTACGAGTCACGTGGGCGATTGCAGCGTGTCACGACGGACCGTGTCTTTCCGCGTCTCGAACTTTTGCTGCGAGAGCCGATCGCCGCGATAGATCTTCACGGTTACGGAGTCGGCTGGCGGAGGAACGAGGCGCGGTGATAAGGCCGACGGCGCAACCGTGGCGGCCAGGGCCGGGGATGCGACCACGGCGCGTGCGCGGGGCCGGGACGTTTCGGGCACGGGCTCAGGGCGCGCCCGCAACACCGCGCCATTACGGAGCTGGCGGAGCACGTCGGCGGGGCGGGCGCCATTGGTACGGATGGAATCAGGATCGCCGTAGCCGCGCAGTACGAGTTGAATGCTGCCTTCGCGCATAGCGACCGCAAGGCGCTCGGCCTCGTCGGGGGTGACCTCGAGCATCGCCGAGGCAGCCGTGATCGCCTGCCCATCGGCTCCGCGCTCCACCTGTGCACCAACCGAAAGCACGCGCATGTTGCTCATGAACATCTTAGAGATGCGTCCGGCGGCGTTTTCCTCGTCGCGGAGGGTAACCAGCACGTCCACGCGGCTGTTCGGCTGCATGAGGCCGCTAAGGCCGGTCACGTCGTCGATGCGGACGGCCATGGCACGTTTGCCCGGCGAGATCTTGACCTCGATCCCAGCCGTGGTGCCGGCAGGAGCGAGACGCCCCGGCACAATCGCCTCACCCTTGAAGATCGCCACGCGAGCGACCCGCTCGATGACGGAATCGATGGAGACAAAGGCACCAGCCGGGATCGCGGCCAGGGGCAGCTCGGTCACCGTGAGCGCCTGGCGCGTAAGCGCCGCGCCTTCCGAGACATCCTGTGCCGCCACCACGACCGTTTGTGTGACGACGCGCTCGCTCGCCCGCATGTTGCCGATGATCCGGTACACGCCGAACGTGGAGGCCACCGCCACGAGCACGGCCACGATTATGATGATGCGGTAACGGTCAATCGCCATGGCTGGAATCCAGGAGACGTACTCCGCTGTTGCCGAGACCGTGCATCACGAGCGTTCCCACCGATAGACGGCGCTTGCCGACAGCGGAATGGTGGTGGCGTTACCAACGAACAGTTTCAGCAGGCCGAAAATGGGTGTCACGGGCTTGTACGGGAAATTGAGGACTTGCACTTCGATGTACCCAGCGACGCTGCACGTCACGGTGATTCCGGTCGATTCGGAAAAACCCGCCGGCAACGTCCCGCTGTTTGGCGTGAGATAGACCTTCACGCGGCTCTTTATGGCTGCAATGGTGGTCGTATTCGTCAGCACGCACGGATCGCTGGCCTGTACGGCGCCGAGCCGAGCCCCCTCGCGCACCGCCGACACGAGATTGTTCCGCGTGAGGAACGCGAGACTGAAATCGGCAATGGCGAGAATGATGAGCATGAGAATGGGCGCCACGAGAGCGAACTCCACGATGGGCCCGGCGTCGTCGGCCTTGACGAACCGGCGGACGGCGACACAAATGGCGCGTGCAGGGGAATGACTGTTCATATCTTCGAGAGGAACGGCCAGAACCACAGCGTGAGTATGCCGACGCTCACTGGCACTGCATACGGCATCGTGTCCAGACGCTCCAGCGGTGGCAACTGCAACATTGAGGGGGCTCGGAATAGCTGGGTGATCGCCACAGCTGATGCGGCGAGTCCACGGCGCTGGAGCATCCAGCCCGCCCCGAGCACGGCGCCAGCGCAGGCGGTGACCATCGCCGCCGCGACGGCGTCGCGCGGGCCGATCCAAACGGCGGCCGCCGCGAACAACTTGACGTCACCCGCACCGACCAGTCGGAACAGATACATCGGGAACCAGATCCCGAAGCCGACGGCCAGGCCGCCTAGCGCACTCGACCACCCGTCACCGGCTCGCGGAGAGAGCACCTGAAAGAGCAGGCCTCCGCTCACCACGACGGCGTTGAGCAGATTCGGCACGCGCCGCGCCCTGATGTCCGATGCCGATGCGAGCATCAGCAGGACGGTCAGGGCGACGGAAGCCAGTACAAACGTCATCGCGACCTACGACTCAGGGAGACGGCAGGCCCAGTGTCTCCGAGAACTCGGGACGGCGCCGAACCGAGCCACATCCATGATGCCAGCGGGTACCGGGCTACGCGTGCCCGGTACCGCACCGGCAGCGTGAATCACGGTGCGGCTTTGATCGCGGTTCCCACAGTGCCCATCTTGGTGGCGACGTCTGCGCCCAAGAGATTCATCGCACCCAAGACCACCGCCACCACCACGCCGAGCAGCAGCGCGTATTCAACCATGGATGCGCCGCTTTCGTCGGCGAGGAAACGCTTGAGGGTCGTCTTGATCGTCATTTATGCTGTCTCCAACGAAGGTTTGAGGGCCAAAGCGCACGGTCGTTGCGCTTGAGGCGGAGCACGCTTGCAAATCGCGTACCACAGTTATGGAATCATCGCAACTGTGATACCGTCCGACCGCGCGACGTGAAGACGCCGCAAACGGATGAGCGTAACACGATGTCGGAATGCCGACACGTCGCGAGCCGTGATGGGGATCACGCGTTGGCCAAATGACGTCCCAGAGTGCCGCAAATAAACAACAGACCGTTGCGGCGACGCAGCGGTCTGTTGAAAAATCAGCGGCCCGGCAGACCGGTGCACCGCCTGCCGGGCCCGGCCCGATGACGCTCCTACTACACCGCGCTTACACCACCCATTACGCGGCGCAGTACTGATCAAATGCGCCAGCGAGATCCAGCGCGATTTCCTGCGCGCTGCGGCCCTCGATCTGATAACGCTCGAGCATGAACACGACATCGCCGTCCTTGAACAGCGCGATGGAGGGGGAGCTCGGGGAGTAGCCGGTGAAATACGACCGCGCGCGGTCGGTGGCTTCGCGGTCCTGGCCGGCGAACACGGTGGTGGAGACTTGGGGCGTGGTGGCGTTGGCGAGCGCCATGGCGATCGCCGGACGGGCATTGCGCGCGGCGCAGCCACACACCGAATTCACCACGACCAGCGCGGTGCCCTTGTGCTCCTGCAGCAGCGCGTCAACGGCGTCGGCGGTGCGCAGTTCCTGCACGCCGAGGCGCGTGAGTTCTTCGCGCATGGGCTGGAGCATGTACTCGGGATACATCATGGCTCAGTCTCCTAGTATTCCGGAATGTCTTCTCGCGGCTCCCGCACGAGGGCGAGAATCGCCGCCTGCGGGACCACGAGATACTGTTCGTTTTCGAACGTGATTTCGACGGCGGCTTTTCTGAAGAAGAGCGCGAAGTCGCCGACCTGCGCCTGCATGGGCACGAAACGCGCCTCTCGGCCAGAGCCCCCGGAAATCCGCCACGGCTCTTCGCCTTGGTCGGTGAGCTCCGGCAGCGCGAGGCCGGGGCCGGTGGAGACGATCTCGCCACCCTGCACCGCCTGATTATCAATGGCGGTGGGGGGCAGATAGAGGCCGACTTTCGAGCGCTGGTCGCCTTCCTCGGTTTTGACGAGAACGCGGTCACCGACGACGATCAGACGTTTGTGCTTCCGATTCATGTACTCCTGACACGCGCTGGGGGTTCGTGCTGGAATCTAGTCGGCTGGCTTTGGGCTGTGGGATAATGCTGTGCACCCGCCCCCGCGGCGCGGCGCCATCACTTCACGATGTGGAACGTCGACTGACGCCCGAACGCCCAGCGCACCTTGCCGTTCGCGTCGATGATCACGTCTTCTTCCTGGGCCGAGCGGACTTGCTGGTTGCCCCACTCCGGCACCGGCGTGGTGGCCTGTAGCTCGATGGAGTACCACATGCCGGGAATGACCTTGTGGTCGCCACGCCCCGGCACGCCGTCCTGATAATCCCACAGACCGATCAGGGCGCCGGCGCCATGGCCGTGCAGCCCGATGGGATGCGAATACTCGGTGCCGTCGATTTTTTCGTCGCGCATGCGCTTGAGCGTGGCCGCCAGCACCTCGTTGCCGGTGCGGCCCGGCCGGAGTTCCTCGACCGTGATATCCTGCAGTCGGTTGGACGCGCGCAGCGCGTTCTTGAGCCCCGCCGGCACGTCGGTCTCGCCCTCGCGGAGCACGTAGCCGTTGTGCTGCGTGTCGGTATTGAGCCCCAGCGCCGTGATGCCGAAGTCGCAGTGCAGCATGTCACCACGCAGAATGGTGGGATTGACGCCCACCAGCTCCGGGCTGCCGAACTGCCGCTGAATTTCGACGCTGGGCTGGAACCAGGTGGAGAGCCCGAGATCACTGATGCGCTGGCGCATCCACCAGACCACGTCGTCGGCCTTCGTCACGCCGGGCGTGATGACCTTGTTGGAGAACGCTTCCTGAATGATCTCCCACGCCACCCGATTGAGCTCGCGGAACATGGCTTCTTCTTCGGGCTGGCGCGCCGCGACCAGATCGACCGCCAGCGCTTCGGCGGGCACCACCTTGGCCGCCCACACCGGTCCGAGGGCCTGCAGCATGCCGTCCCGCTCTCCGCTGGCGAGGCCGTCGGCGAAGGCGAAGGTGCGCGAGGTGTTGACGGCGATCTTTTTCGGCTGCCGCTCCTCGATGACCTGCTTGAGGATGTTCCACTGCTCGTCCCCCCAGAGCTCGGCCTGCCGGTCGGTGGACCGGCTGCCGGCGGCGGGGGCGGACACGGCCTTCATGCTGCGCACCGCCTTGAACACGTTCCCCTGCGACGTGCCGCCGAGCGCAATGCGCTCGATCCCGGCCGCCCCGCGATCGAAGAACACATAGATCGTGCGCCGGCGCGCGGCGAACGTCGTGGGCGACGTGATGGCGGTGAACACGGGGTCTTCGTTGTACTCGCGCATCGGCACCACCCACATGTCCACGCCCTCGCGCCGCATGAGCGCGGGGAGCGTGCGTTCCATGCGGAGCTCGAGCCACTGCTGCTGTTTGAACGCCTGCTCGCGCAGCGTGCCGAAGGGGCGGAGCGTGTCGGCGGCCGTGGATCCGGAGGTCCGGGCACCGGGCGTGGCCGGTGTGACCACGGCCTGCGCGGAGAGCGTGAAGATGGGGGTGGACACCGAGGCGGCGGCCAGCAAGAGCACGGGAAGAATTCGCACAGACAGTCCTGCGGTTGGGGTTACGCGTCGCGTGTCGACGCGTCGCGTGTCGACGCGTCTCGCGGTTCCATGGCGCGGCGGACCAGTTGCACGGTGCCGCCCAACACGAGCGCGAAGACGACGAGCACGATGGTGCGCTCGATAAACGTTTGACCAGCCATCGGCCACCAATCGGCCCAGAGAGCCACGCGCGATCCGACGCGTTCGCGCGCGACGGCGATGAGCAGCGAGCTGGTGCCCATCTCGGCGAACACTTCGATGACCAGGAAGAGTGCTACGCGAGGCGGCCACCGCTTCACGGGGAAGTTGCCGAGGTGCCAGGTGAGCATCCCGCAGAGGAACAGGACGCCGCCGACGAGCCCACCGACGAAGAGCATCCAATTCGTGCTGGCCAGCAGCGCGGCGCGCCACAACCGAAGCACGACGCCGGTGATGCCCGCCGGCTCCACCGTGCGGATGGCAAACGCGCGCAGCGGATGCAGGCGCTCTTCGCCCCAGTGAATCACGTCTTTCGGAAAGAACCGGCGCATGCTGGCAAGCTACGTCGCGTCGGGGCGGGCGCCAGCCTTTCTCGCGTGCGGCTAGCGGCCCGCGACGTGTCCCAGTAGGAACTGCAGGCTTTCGGCGGCGTGCGCCTGCCAATAGCTCCAGCTGTGCGCGCCGGGCCACTCGGCATAGCGATGCGGCACCCCCAAACGGGTGAGCGTGGCGTGCAGGTCGCGATTCTGATCGACGTACACGTCGGCGACACCCACGTCGAACATCAGCTGCGGGAGGGGCGGCTCACCGGTCACACCGGCGGCGGCCCGCTGTTGGAGCCGCTGTTGAAGCCGCTGCGCCATATGTCCCGGATCACGCGCGTTCCAGCCGATCGTGTCCTTACCCATCACCCAGCGCAGATCCGACCACAAATTTTGCGCGGCCGCCTGCAACTCGGCGGTCGTGTTGGCGTAGCGCGGGGGCGACACGAAGGGCTTGGGGCCGAGGTAGCGCGGTGACACGATACCCGAGTGGCTGGCGGCGGCGGCAAACAGCTCGGGATACTGCAACGCCACGGTGATCGCGCCGAAGCCCCCCATGCTGAGGCCGGCGATGCCGCGGCTCTCGCGGCGGGCGATCGTTCGATAGCGCGTGTCCATGTGCGAGACGATGTCGCGCGCGATGTAGTCATCGTAGCGCGTCCACGGGACGCAGTAGGTCGCCGCAGCTTCTCGGCGAGCGGTATCGGCCCGACAGGCGTTCGCGTCGCCCAGTTGATTCCAGGTGGCGTACCACCCGTCATCGCCGTCGGGCATGGCGATGATGGCCTCGGGAGCGCCGGCCCGAACCAGCGAGTCCATCGTCTGATTCAGCCGGCCAGCGTCCACCCAATTGCGCTCGCTGCCGGTGCGGCCGTGCAGATACACCAGCAGTGGGAATCGGGCGCGATTCGCGGTTTGGTATGATGGCGGCAGGTACACGACGAGCGCCTTATAGGCGCCCAGCGACGGTGACCAGATGGTGTCGGTGCGCACCGTCCCGGTGGCGGCGCCGGTCTGGGCCCACGAAACGGACGCGCTCCCGAGGGACAGCGCACAGGCGAGCAGCCGCGCGGCGCGCATCATTACTTGAGGATCGTTCCGATACGTCCCCACCGGATATCCGTAAGGAACGGCAGCGGGCGTGTGCTTTCGTCGGCCTTATACGAGTAATACACGAACACCGGGCGTCCCCGCACGTTCTCGCGCGGCACGAAGCCCCAGTACCGGCCGTCTTTGGAGTCGTACCGATTGTCGCCGAGCATGAAGAGGAAGTTCGCGGGCACGACGAGCGGGCCCCAGTCGTCGAGCGTGGGCTGCGCGGGCGGATCGCCGGCGCGGGTGCCCCGGACTTCGAAGGGCTTCTGCCAGCTGAAGAGCGGGTGCGAGAAGCCGCCATCGCCCTTCGGATTCTCGGAGGCCGGGAAGCCCTGACGTTGGGCCATGCCATTCACGTGGAAGACCCCACCGCGCATCCAGACCGTATCGCCAGCCACGGCAACGAGGCGCTTGACGAGAATGGGATTGGGATCTTCGGGCTGATCGACCTGGTTGGGCGAGACGAAGACCACCACGTCGCCGCGTTCCGGGTCGTCATAGCCTGGCAGGTTGATGTCGGTGAACGGGACGTGCGGCCCGTAGGCCAGTTTGTTCACGAACAGCCAATCGCCTACAAGCAGCGTGGGGATCATGCTCCCCGAGGGGATGCGGTAGGCCTCGATCAGGAACGTCCGGATGGCGAGGAAGATCGCCAGGGTGACGAGAATCGCCTTGATGTTTTCCCACAGGGTGGAGCCACTGCCGCCGCCGGATGGCCTGCCGGACGATTTACCGGCGCGGAGGTTCGCCACGCTTTTGCGATCGGCGCTGCTATTCGACGAGCTGCTTTTCGAGGCCACGGGCGGTGCGGTTGGGAAGTCGAGGGCGGACTAGATCAAAGGGGCGCGCCCATCAGGACGCGCCCCTTCAAGATACGCGGCAGAACGTCGAGAGTTACTTCAGGTGCTTGGAGACCAGCGACGTCATCTCGAACATGCTGACGGTCTTCTTGCCGCCGAACACAGCCTTGAGCTTGTCGTCGGCATTGATGTTGCGCCGGTTCTTGGCGTCCTGGAGGCCGTGCTTCTTGATATACAGCCACAGCTTCTTCACGACTTCCGTGCGCGGAAGCGGACTCTGACCGACGACGGCGGCGAGATCGCTGCTCGGCGTCAGGGCCTTCATGAACGCCGCATTCGGCGTGCGCTTGGCGGCCTTCTTGGCCGGCGCCTTCTTGGCCGGCGCCTTCTTGGCCGCGGCCTTCTTGGCCGGAGCCTTCTTGGCGGCCTTCTTGGCCGGGGCCTTCTTCACCGCGGCCTTCTTCGCCGGCGCCTTCTTGGCGGCAGCCTTTTTCGGGGCAGCCTTCTTTGCAGCTTTCTTCGCAGACTTCTTCGCAGCGGCCATGTTGTCTCCTGAGGTGGGAACCCGTCGGGTCGCGTCGAGCGATACAGCTCTCGACAGATCACGCGAAGACGCGGTTACGTCTCAGCGGACGGCCAAAAGTACAATCACGCATACATCGCGCAATAGTGCTTTTCATGTTTTTCCCTCTGAAAAGCGCAATTCGTACCGAAATTCGCCGATTTGTTTCGCTGTATTCCCCTCGGAGAATCGATTTTCGCGATTCGGTTGCTCGCCGAACGCGACGAGTGCGCGCAGGATTTCCCCCTCGACGGGGCGCCGCGCGGCGCCCAATCACCGCGACGACCGCCGCGCTTTCACGTGTTCGAACCGCCAGCGGATCGCCAGCGGACGCCCGCAGACGCCCGTCAGCCGCGCGGTGGCTCGGCGGCCAGGGTGCGCAGCAATGCGATCGAGCGCACGTCCCACGGATCGGGGGTGTCGTCCCCCTCGGCGATGTCGGCGTGCTCCTGCGGCGTCTCGAGGATGAGCGGCACGCCCTTCGCGCGGCGGTCGTGCAGCAACCAGCTGAACGCGTCGGCCCCGATCAGCCCTTCACCGACCAGCGCATGCCGATCGCGATTCGAGCCGAGGGCGCCTTCGCTGTCATTGAGATGAAAGAACGCCGGCGCTTCGCCGGTGGCCTCTTCGAAGGCGTCGAGTACCTGCGTGAGGTCGGCCCGCGACGTCGCGATCGGATATCCCGACGCGAAGAGATGACAGGTATCGAGGCCGTAGCCGGTGCGCGCGCGATCGGCCGCCGGGATGCCCGCCAGCATGGTGCCGACTTCCTCGGGCGTGCGCCCCACGGTCGTGCCGGCACCGGCGGTGTTCTCGATGAGCAAGCGGGTGTGACTGGCCGGTACCGCCGCCAGCGCGCGACGCATCGCTTCGGACACGCGGGCGATCGCCGCATCGCGGTCGCCATCGGTGGCCGCTCCCGGGTGGAAGCACACCCCGGCCACGCCCAGCGCGGTGGAACGCTCGAACTCCTTGGCGAGGGCAGCGGCCGCGCGATGCCACTTCTCCTCGTCGGGGGTGGCGCAATTGATCACGTACGCGGCGTGCACGATGACGTGCTCGGGGCGGATGCCGGCCTCGGCCAAGGCTTCCTGATAGCGGGCGAGCCGATCGGGTTTCACCCCGACCTTGTCGTTGTAGAACTTTGGAATGGCGCTGAAGATCTGGAGGGCCTGCATGCCCGCCTTACCGGCGCGGCGCGCGGCCATGGGAATGCCCCCGGTGTCGATACAGTGCGCGCCAAGGAGAAGCGACATGGTCAACGCTCCACGCGGGCACGCCGCAAGCGGAAGATGGGATCGGCGCCCGCCGCCGTTTCGCTCCAGCCGACGACGACGGCGCGACCCCGCACGATCACATGCGGGTCGCGCGCGTTGGAGATCGGTCCGCTGGCCGTGAGGCGGTCTTCGAAGAGATGCCCCGAGGTGCGCGAGACGGCGAGCCCGATCTTGCGGCGGCCAAGTCCGCTGTTCGGATCTTCGTACGCCACCGCGACGACCTCGCCGTCGACCGCGACGCGCGCGTCGCCGATGCGCTCTCCGTAAAGGATCGCGACCGGCGGCTCGAACTGCGAGCGCGGGTCCATTTGGTGCGCGTAGAACACCCCGGGGCCTTCCGGGCCGGTGAGGGCGTAGGCGACGTGGACGTACCCGTACTTCTGATCGATGGCGACACTCGGGGCGGGACGGGCGCAACCGTAGGCGCCACGGTCGGCCGCCTGCGCGTCACCCGGGCCCTGATCGAGCGAGTCCACCATGATCGGCCCGCGCCACGCGCTCCCCGGCACGGCCATGGCGGCACGTGGCGCCCCACCAGCGACCGAATCGACCGGCGGCGCCACCACACTATCCCGCCAGGCCGCCGCGAGGCGCACGCGCCCGCCAGCGCCGCGGCTCCACCACACCGCGACCTGCCCACGTGCACCAGCGGAGACGATACGAAGAGAGCGGGCGCAGCGAAGGGCGTCGATGGGCGCGTGGCCGTTGCCGAGCGACGTGAGCGGCGCCGGCGCGGTTTGCACCGGCGGCAACATGGCGTGGGTTTCCACCGAGTCCAGAGCCTCGGCCATTGCCGCCACGGAGGGCTCGAGCAACGTGGTGCCACCGGCCTCGCGCCAGAGATCCTGCGTGAGCAGGAAGTCCGCGTAGGGCGACGACGCGTTGAGCGTGGAGTCGGTCGCTACATACGGCGGATACGTGAGCGGCGACGGCAGACTGGTCGCCTCGGCCTCGGCGTCTACCCAGCGAAGCGCCGGCGTCTCGCACGCTGTGAGAGCGAGGAGGAGCGCGAGCGGGGCGATCCGAGGTGGGCGGCGGTGCCGGCCGACAGGGCACGGAGCGGACAGAGAGGCTGGAGGCAGGGCCATACGCGAAGGGTACTGTAAGAACCGCGCGACGCTAGCTTTCCTCGTCCCCATCCTGCCCTCGCGGAGAACGTCTCATGTCTTTTGCCGCCTTCGATGGCACGCGTCGCGTGCCGGTCGCCACGAACGAACCGGTGCGCAGCTTCGCGCCGAATTCGCCCGAAACGAAGAACCTGAAGCTCCGTCTCGACCGCATGGCGGCCGAGCAGGTAGAGATCCCCATCGTGATCGGCGGTCGCCGGATTCACACGGGCGACATCGGCACAGTCACGATGCCGTGCGACCATCACCACGTGCTGGCCACGTACCACAAGGCCACCCCGGCGTTGGTGCACGAGGCCATCGCGGCCAGCGCCGCGGCGTCTGCCGAGTGGTCGAGCTGGCGCTGGGAAGACCGCGCCGCCGTGTTTCTGCGCGCCGCCGAGTTACTGACCACCACGTGGCGCGACACCGTGCTGGCGGCCACGATGCTGG
>Ga0102915_1000494_pt1 | contig 12109 bp, 9 predicted proteins | sample Colrivmet1561A02_FD_78199 | JGI IMG/M metagenome (GOLD analysis project Ga0102915, IMG submission 78199) | Estuarine microbial communities from the Columbia River estuary - metaG 1561A-02 | ecosystem: Environmental > Aquatic > Marine > Intertidal zone > Estuary | place: USA: Columbia River...
GATATTCCCAAAGCCAATCCGCGCCGCATCGACGTGTTTCCATTTATGCCGAAGGTATGCTGCAAGCCTTGCACCTGGATTTGGTGATCCGTTCCAGCACCATGAACAACGAATCCCCTGCCTCCTTGGATGACCTGATTCGTTACTTGTGGAAGCGTTTTGAACAAAGCCCCGAACCCTCCGGCTATACCCAAGAAACCTTGACTCTTTGGTTGCATGAAAATGTTAGCGTCCCCTCCACTTACAAAAATTGGGGAGATTATTTTCGAATCCATTACGAACTACCCAACAGTATCGAAGAATCGTTGCGTTCCATCCTCCCCCAATTCGGTTGTCGTTTAACAACCACGCCCAATGAGGACCGAATCAAACACTTGCTGGGACTACAAATGAAATGGAATCAGGCCGAACCGCGCGTGGAACATTGCGTGCCGGGTTCTCCCGCCGCCTTGGCCGGTTTGGGACCCGATGATCGATGGTTGTCGTGGGAAATTCAAACCGATTCGAGCGAGCAGTCCCCAGCGGCCCTGAACCCTTCGTCGGATGCGGACTTTTTGCGCAAAGCCCTGACTCCCGCCGATTCGTTACGGGTTCGATGGATCACAGCGCTCGGGCATGAGCGTCAAGGAGTCTTGCGCACCCACTCGACCCTTCGCTATTACCATCACCACAAAATCGAACTCGATCTCCAGGCCGGACCCAACGAACTTAGAGCCCGAAAGCAATGGCTTGGGATCGCTTAGGTTTAACCGCGGTTCATGGACATGAGGAACTCCTCGTTGGATAGGGTACCCCGCATGTGATTTAACAACAACTCCATGGCCTCCTGCGAAGTCATATCAGCCAAGTGGTTGCGCAGAATATACATTTTTTTGAGGGTGTCCTTGTCCATTAACAAATCATCCCTTCGTGTTGATGAGGACGTCACATCAATCGCAGGATAGATGCGTTTGTTGGAAAGTTTGCGGTCCAGTTGCAATTCCATATTACCCGTTCCCTTGAACTCTTCAAAGATGACCTCGTCCATTTTGGAACCCGTATCAATCAGCGCGGTGGCCAAAATCGTCAACGATCCGCCGCCTTCGATGTTTCGGGCTGCTCCAAAAAATCGCTTGGGCTTGTGAAGGGCGTTGGCGTCCACACCTCCCGAAAGAATCTTGCCCGATGCAGGCTGTACCGTGTTATAGGCCCGGGCCAATCGGGTGATGGAGTCCAAAAGAATAACGACATCGTGTCCGCATTCAACCATTCGTTTGGCCTTCTCTAACACAAGATTGGCTATACGAACATGTTTGTCAGCCGGTTCGTCGAAGGTGGAGGCAATCACCTCGGCATTCACCGAACGGGCCATATCGGTGACTTCTTCGGGACGTTCATCAATCAGTAAAATAATGAGATAAACCTCCGGGTGATTAATGGAGATAGAATTGGCTACATCCTTGAGCAGGAATGTTTTACCGGTTTTGGGCTGGGCGACTATCAAGCCGCGCTGGCCCTTGCCAATCGGGGTGAAAAGGTCCATGATCCGCATGGACAAATTATCGGCCCGATGGGTCAAACGAAGTTGTTCGTTGGGGAACAGGGGTGTTAAATAATCAAAGGGGACCCGATCCCTGATCTGAGCCGGGCTAAGCCCATTGATCGTATCAACACCTGTTAAAATATAAAATTTTTCGCCATCGCGCGGTGGTCGGACCTTGGCCTTCACCGTATCGCCTGCTTTGAGGCTGTAACTCTTGATCAGTTGGGATGGAACATAAACATCGTCCGGTGAGCCCAGGTAATGGTAGTCCGAGGAACGCAAGTAGCCAAAGCCTTCGGGCATGGGTTCCAGGACCCCTTCAATTTCGACCACCGTTTCGAAGGAATAACGATCGACCGCGCGCGATTCCTTTTTTTCGCCGTCTTTGTCGCGGGGTCTTTCCCAATCTTTGGGCCGGTTCCCTGGACGCTGGTCCTGAAAGCCGGTGCGTTCCGGGCGTTGATCCCGGGGTTCTCGGTTGTCCCGGGGTTCTCGGTTGTCCCGAGGTTCTCGGTTGTCCCGAGGTTCTCGGTTGTCCCGGGGCTCCCGGGGCTCCCGGTTGTCCCGGGGCTCCCGGTTGTCCCGAGGCTCCCTTTTTTCCCTAAAGGAACGCAAATCGCGAGGGCTGGTATCGGGACCTTGGGAGCCATTGTTACGAAAATCTGTGGGATTGTCATCCGTTTTGGATGACCCGATGCCAAGGTTATCCTCCAATGTTGGAGAAGACTCAGAATCGCCCCCTTCCACGCCAGGCGTGGGAGCAACAAATGCGCCAAAAAGGTCTTGCTCGGGTTCGGGGATGATCGGCTCGGGGCCCGTTTCTATTTCTGGCAATAGCTCTCGTTTGGAAGCGTCCAAGCGGGGCCTGCCCCGAGGTCTAGGCGGCTGGGGCACGACGTTTTCGGACGGTGCCCTATGGGTCTGGGAATCTGCTTCTGGATTGTTTTTGCGGGGTCTACCCCGACCTTTGGATTCGGTCACGCTAAAAATTTAATGAGACAAGGAAGAAAATAGGAGCTACGACATGAATGAAGAGGCGTCAGGGACGGCCCTGAGGCGAATTGAATCAGCCTGCAATGCTTTTAAAAAAAATCGCATACCCTAGGGTATCGAATGAATGATTTGAATAAATAAGGTGAATGGGAGTCCCTTTTAGAACAAACAAGGGATAATGTTAACCAAATATACATCCTTGGAATTATATTTCCTAGAGAAATATAAACTTTTGATAAAAAATACCTTTTTATTCAAAAGCCTGGGGGTTGGATTCCTGATCGTTTTCTTCCTGTCCCTGGAGCATCGCGCCGGCACCGACACCACCCTGCGTCGCCAACATTCGGACCCTAACCGAGTTGAAGCCGTGATGAACCGGGTCGAGAAGCTTTACCGGACCCAACCCGGACAGGCTCTACGGATGTTAGAAAGCCTCGGGCCCCGAAATCGTTTGGGAATGAACCAAAGAGGTACCTGGCACCTTCTAAAATCCAAATGCTATCAGCGCCAAAACAAATACCAACTAAGCATTGAGGAGGCCTTAATGGCCGAGACATCTTTGCTTAAATCCAACGATAGCAGCGGGCTCATGGGATGCTACAGCATCAAGGGCAACGCCTACTTCCACCTCCTGGCCTTGGACGCTTCGGCCGAATGTTACCGCAAAGCCGTTCGTTTGGCTATCGCCCTGGATCGCAAGGATGCAGAGGCCGATCTGACCCTGAACTTGGGCAATATCTATGCCCAACAAAAAGATTGGAATCAAGCGGGGGCCTATTACCGCGACGCACTTCTTTACTACAAAAACTCCAAAGACCCCATGGTCAGTTATGTCCTAAACAATTTGGGGGTTGTTGAAGAAATGAACGGCCGGTATCATGAGGCCAAAAAATATTATACCCAAGCTTGGCGTCTAGACACCCAACTCCTTGATTCAATGGCCATGGCATCGGACTTGATCAACTTGGGCGAGGTCTGCAACAAACTTCAACAATGCCAAGAGTCTCTTCAATGCCTTCGACAAGCCCTGAGCATCAGCAAAGCTTTGGACAACGGGGGCTATGTGTCCAGAATTTTGATGTTGCAAGCCGAAGGCCATCTGCGATGCGGGGGGGGTCGGGATTCGGCCATGCACTATGCACGGCAGGTGGTCCGCTGCGTTGAACAAAATCTTAGCGAAGACACCCTGAATCTACGCAAGGCCCATGCGTTGCTGGCCTCCCAACTAACCGCCTTGGGTCAGGCCAACGAGGCCGTACCCCATTACAAAGCTTGGAGACTATTGGATAGTATTGTGCAGGCCCGAGAAGCCCAAGAGAAGCTTCTGGAAATACAGGCCTCCTACGATTCAGAGCACCTACAACGCAAAAGCGAGCGACTGGAATTCGAAAAAATCCTCTTGCAGACCCGCAGTGAACGACTGCATGCCACGAATTTGGCCTTGGCCGGGGCACTGCTACTCAGTTTGGCGGTGGGGGTCGTGCTGTATTACCGTCAAAAGGCTCTGAGATACCGCGATCAGCAGGCCGATTAGAAGGAGGGGGCTCGTTTGGTGGTAGATTTGTCGTCTACTACGATTCACATGCTGCAGATTCCATATCTACGCGAAAACCGCGCCATGGCCCAGGAGGCCCTTCAACGCAAAAAAGTTCACGATTCCGGTGAAATCCTTGACCATCTCCTGAATTTGGATGATCAAAAGCGTCTAATCCAAACCCAAGTGGAGCAAAACCAAGCCACTTTGAATGCCAGGGCCAAAGCCATTGGAACCGCGGTCCAGCAAGGCCAACACGAACATGCGGTTGAACTCAAAAGCGAGGTCGCCCAAATCAAACAAGAAAACGCCTCCCTCGATAACCGCCTCCACGAATTGCAGGAGGCGATCCAAAATCAACTTCTGCGTTTGCCCAATCTGCCGCACGCTTCGGTCCCTCATGGCCACGGTCCTGCAGAGAACGAAGTGGTCTTTCTCTCAGACCCATCGGCTGAATCAACACATAGGGAACTCCCCCACTGGGAAATCGCTCAGCAGTACAAGCTCATTGATTTTGAACTGGGTGTGAAGGTGACCGGAGCTGGTTTCCCTGTCTATTTGGGCGCAGGCGCCCGATTGCAACGAGCCTTGATCCAGTATTTTCTGGACTTTAATGTAGCTGCAGGCTATACCGAGATTCAACCTCCTATTTTGGTCAACGAAGATTCGGGCTTTGGAACGGGGCAATTGCCCGACAAAGAAGGCCAGATGTATTATGTTACAGAAGATCGCCTCTACCTTGCACCCACGGCCGAAGTCCCAGTTACCAATTTGTACCGGGATCGTTTACTTCAAGAGAACGAGCTCCCCGTTCTTAACACCGCTTACACCCCATGTTTTCGCCGGGAAGCCGGGTCTTATGGGAAGGACGTTCGCGGTTTGAATCGTCTTCATCAATTTGACAAGGTAGAAATTGTCCAAATTGTCCACCCCGACCATAGCTATTCGGTACTGGAAAAAATGCGCGATCATGTTCAATCCTTGGTCGCTTCGTTGGGCATGCCCTTTCGGATCCTCAAGCTATGCGGTGGGGATATGGGCTTTGCTTCGGCCTTGACCTATGACTTTGAAATCTGGAGTGCCGGACAGGGACGCTGGCTGGAAATTTCGTCCGTCAGCAATTTTGAGAGTTTTCAGACGAACCGACTTAAGCTTCGTTTCAAAGACAGCCAAACTGGCAGGACCCGTTTGGCTCATAGCCTCAACGGTTCAGCCTTGGCTTTGCCTCGCGTATTAGCCGCCCTCCTTGAATTCTATACCGACAGCAAGGGCATCAAGATTCCTGCGGTCCTACAGCCCTACATGCAAACCGACTTTATCCCAAAGCCTTGAGGGAAGCAATCACCTGGGTTAGTTTGAGATAATTCAATTGGTAAACAGCCGTTGAATGCTTTGTAACATCAACCAAGTCGTTTTGGACCAGGACCCCCAAATGATGATGGGCCAACGTCGCCTCAATCCCCAATCGGTCCGCAATATCGGCCGCTGTCATGGAAAGATGTTTATGCAAAAGCTCAATGATTTCTTGGCGGTGAGGTTGCTTGAGGCAATGAACCATGCCGTAAGCTGATGAAATTTGATCAAATTTAATTTTCTTTACGGTCATTGCTCAGTCGATGTGTTTTACAAAGGGTGTAAGTTTAAAATAAAAAAATGCTATTTGCAAGTATCTAAATTGTTTCCTTTGAACATTTACCAACAAATACAATGCCAGGTGGAGGGTCAAAAAAACAACAAGACTTTATAACCTTTTTTCTTAACAAAAGTTTATATTTTAACATAAGTTTTTGATGATCATACATAAGTGTTGATAAAATATACAATATGATACATGTACTTCTTTCGGGCGGGAGCGGAACGCGCTTGTGGCCTTTGTCGAGGCTCCGTATGCCCAAACAGTATTTGCCCCTCGTTCACGGGAGATCCCTTTTTGAAGATACCTTGGAGCGCCACCAAGGGTTCTGTTCGGGACACCTCATCGTGACCAACGCGAATCAATTTGCTTTGGCCCAGCGGCAGGCAGGCCCTCGAGCGGCGACGTATGTCCTGGAATCGGTTGGCCGTAACACGGCCCCCGCCATCGCGATGGCTTGTCATACCCTGGATCCCGAATGCATCGTCCTTGTCACCCCCTCCGATCACTTGATTCGGGATCGCGAAGCCTATCGCCAAGCTGTAGAAAAGGCATCGGACCTGGCTAAACAAGGCTATTTGGTGACCTTTGGAATCGAACCTGCCTATCCCGAAACAGGCTTTGGCTACATTCAGGCCCAGGGAAATATCGTAACGGCTTTCAAAGAAAAACCGGACCAAACAACCGCCCAAACCAACCTGGATGCCGGGGGATACTATTGGAACGCGGGTATTTTTTGTTTCAGAGCAGGGGTTTACATGGAAGAATTGAAGCAATGGGCCCCTGATTTGCACAAAGCCGTTCTTGAGGCCTCCTCGTTGAAACAAGGCCCCGATTCCGCTGGTTGTTTCCTGCCCAGCATCCAAGAAATGATGGGCATGACCGATATCAGCATCGATTATGCGGTTCTCGAAAAAAGCGAGCGTGTACGCGTTGTACCCTGCAGCATCGGTTGGTCGGATCTGGGGAGTTTTGATGCCCTGTACCCCGAATTAGAAATGGATTCCCAAGGCAATACCCTCACCGGTCAATCCCTTCTCCCTATACGATCCCACAACAACCTGCTGCTGCACTACGGTCCGCAGGTTCTGGTCACGCAGGAAGTGGATAATCTCTTGGTCGTCACCACCCCGGACGCTTTGTACATTGGTCAGCGGGGGCGTAGCCAAGGACTGCGCGAGGTGGTCAAGGAGATGCAGAGGCTTAGCCCCGATCTTTTGGAGTCGTATGCTGAAACCGCCACTTCGTGGGGTTCGGCCAAGGTACTGGAACAAAACCCGGATTCCCTGGTCGTGACCCTCACGGTTAACCTACCCGGCCATGACACCCTGCGACTGGGCCCCAACGAATTAAAAGAGCACCCCAGGATTCAAAAAATTCTGAATCAATGGGGAGAAACCAATGTTAGCATTCAGTGTTGCAACATTGATAATAACCAGGACATGTCAGCTTCTACTCAAAACCTGGCAACTTGGTCCATCCAATGCAATCCGGCCAAGAAAGAATCTCCTAGCCGTATTTTGGTCTTGTTAAAGAAAGGATGAGCCTAGAATCAACGCGATTCTTGGTCCAACAAATACAAGAGGGCTGCCATGGAGGCGGAACCCAATTCCAATTCGCGACGATTCACGGATTCAAAAACGTCGGTCGCCGCATGGTGGTAGTCAAAATATCGCTGTGATTCCGGAATCAAACCAAACAACTCCGTGCCCTGAGGACGGAGAAAACCAACATCCACCCCGCTTCCACCTTTGCGTATCGCGTACACACCGTAAGGATCCAGGAAACGAAGCCAGGGCTGCAAGGCCTTGATTCGTTCCAACGAAGACTCACTCGAAAATTCCCTTGGGGCGAACCCACCCCGGTCCGATTCCAAGCCGACCTTTTGCTTTTCACCGACCGACGCAGACCAATCCGCGTAGACCTTGGCTCCTCGGGCCCCGTTTTCTTCGTTCATAAAAAGGACCACCCGAAGGCTGCTGGCCGGTTGATACCCCACGGCTTTGAGGAGACGAATCGCTTCCACAGCATGGGCACATCCGGCTCCATCGTCGTGAGCGCCTTCACCCACGTCCCAGGAATCCAGGTGCCCACCAACCACCATCCACTCCCTGGGACGCCGCGACCCGTGCCAATCCCCGATTACATTGTATGATAAGGTATCGGGTAATTCGTAACAATTTGTATACAAGGAAACCCGGGGGCGCTTTCCTTGGCGTTTTTGGGACAACAAGGTCTGAGAAAGCCATTCCGCATCCTCGGTGCTGATAGCAACGGCCGGGATGCGAACCTTGGCATCCCCGTATTGCATGGACCCGGTATGCGGAAAACTGTCCAGACGATGGGTTAACGAACGAATCATCACCCCGATGGCGCCCTTGGAAGCGGCTAATCGAGCCCCATCAAATCGTATATCAATGCAACCACCGTAGGCAGCCATGCTATTGACCGGGCGTTGATCAAAAGGCTTGTTCAAGAAAACAACCCGCCCGCGCACTTGCAATGAATCGGCCTTTTCCAATTCTTCTAAATTCCCAAACTCCAAAACCTCCCCATGAACACCCTGGGAGCCGGTCCCTACCGATCCCCCCAATGCCAACAATCGCAATCGATAATCCGAGGCGAGGCCGTCAACGCGCACGCTTCCCTTTTCGGCTTCACCTCGAACCCAACGCGGAACCTGCACCGGTTGCAACCAAACAGAATCCAAACCCAAACCACGGAGGTAATCGGCCATCAGCTCAACCGCTTTGGCCGCACCGGCACTGCCGCTGAGACGGTGACCGGCTTTTTTGCAAAGGTCCTGTAACATAGGATAAGAACGACCCGATACCAGCGCGGAATCAAATACCTGACGGATCAATTTAGCTTCATCCTCTTGATTTTGAGCGATTTGAGGTGCCTGGGGCCGTTGCGGTGCTTGGGCCCTGGTTCCATCGGGATTCAAGATCAAAAGACCTGTCACCAAGGTGACCAAGCATCCCATAATTCCCCGGTAGAATCCTAGAATTCCGGTTTTTATGTTTTTCATAGCGATTGTTTAAGCCCTATGGGCGGTCAAGAACCTGAACACCGGGCAAGGTGCTCCCTTCCAGCAATTCCAATAGAGCTCCACCTCCCGTTGAAACGTACGAAACGCGGTCCTGCACACCAAACCGATGGACGGCCGCTGCTGAATCACCGCCCCCAACCAAACTAAAGGCCCCGCGATCGGTGGCTTCGGCAACCGCCTCTGCAATACTTCGGGTCCCCGTTTCGAAATTTGAAAACTCAAAAACACCGGCAGGTCCATTCCACAAAATCGTGGCGGCATCCTGAATTTGGGCAACCATGGTTTGGATGGACTTGGGGCCCAAATCCAAACCCATCCAACCGGCGGGTATTTCGTGGTTCATGGCAATCTGACGATGGGCATCGTTCCCGAAGGCATCGGCAATCACCGAATCTTCGGGGATAACCAATTCAACGCCCAAATCCTTCGCCTTGGCAAGCAAATTTCGCGCTGTTTCCAAGCGATCTTCCTCGCACAAGGAAGAGCCCACCTCGCCACCCATCGCCTTGCAAAACGTATAGGCCATGCCCCCCACCACCAACAGACGATCCACCTTGGGCAACAAATTTTCGATCAATAGAAGTTTGTCTGAAACCTTGGCCCCTCCCATGATGGCGGTAAACGGCCTGCGTGGATTTTCCAGAACCCGGGCAGCCTGGTCAAGTTCGGCTTTCATCAAGTAACCTGCGGCCACTTGGTCCCCAAAAAAACGGGCAACCGTAGCCGTCGAGGCATGCTCGCGGTGGGCCGTTCCAAAGGCATCGTTCACATAGCAATTTCCATGACGCGCCAATTTTTGAGCAAATTCCACATCACCTGCTTCTTCCTCTGGGTAGAATCGAACATTTTCCAAGAGCAAAACCGAACCCGCTTGCAAATCCGCCGAGGCCTCAAAGGCTTCATCCGAGATGCAATCGTTGACAAAACGAACCTTGCGACTGAGTAGATTCTCCAACGAAGGCAAAAGATGCTTCAGAGAGTAGCGATCTTCCGGTCCCCCTTTGGGTCTGCCCAAATGCGAACACAAAACCACCGATGCTCCGGCATTCAGGAGGTATTCCAAGGTGGGAAGGGCCGCGCGCATTCGGGTCAAATCCGTCGGCTGAAAAGTTTTGGAATCCAAAGGGACATTAAAATCAACCCTCATCAAGACCCTCGCTCCAGCGAGTTCCAAAAGATCCGGCGTTTTGATCATGCGATGAATGACAAATCGTAAAAGGCTTAGGCCACCCTTGCGGCCAAATCTGCAATCCTAGAGGAATAGCCTGCCTCGTTATCGTACCATCCGACCACCTTGACCGTCTGGCCAATGACCATGGTGAGAGCTGCATCAAAAATGCAAGAATGGGTATTCCCAATGATATCAACCGAAACGATGGGGTCCAATTGGTATTCCAAGATTCCTTTCATTGAGCCAGCAGCGGCCGATGCAAAGGCCTGATTAATCTCTTCAACGGTCGCTGGTTTCTTCAAAATGGCCGTGAAGTCGGTGACCGAACCATCCGGCACCGGAACGCGCATTGCATTCCCGTTGAGTTTGCCTTTCAAATGAGGAAGGACCAAACCAACCGCCTTGGCAGCACCTGTCGACGTAGGAACGATGCTACAGGCCGCTGCTCTGGCCCGGCGTAGATCTTTGTGGGGAGCATCCTGCAGATTTTGGTCGGCGGTGTAGGCGTGAATAGTGGTCATGAAACCGCTTTCGATCCCCCAAGCATCGTCCAAAACCTTGACCATGGGTGCCAAACAATTGGTCGTACAGGATGCATTGGACAAAATGCGCTCGGTACCATCCAGGCTTTGATCGTTAACACCAAGCACCACGGTCTTCATCTCGCCGGTGGCGGGGGCTGATATAATCACCTTGGACGCCCCGGCTTGGAGGTGGAGTCCGGCCTTTTCTTCGTCGGTAAAGCGTCCGGTTGATTCAATGACCACATCCACGCGCTCTTCTTTCCAAGGAAGCTTGGCTGGGTCTTTTTCGGCACAAATACGGATGCGGCGACCGTTAACCATCAGGGCATCGCCTTCGATGCGGACTTCTCCGCCAAACCGGCCGTGGACCGAGTCGTACTTGAGCAGGTGAGCAAGGGTCTGTGGATCGGTCAGGTCGTTGATGGCGACCACTTCTACTTGAGGATTCTGAAGAAGGTACTTGAAGCTAAGGCGGCCTATGCGGCCAAACCCGTTGATGGCGATTCTTTTCATAAAATCAGGGTTTAGTGTCAAAAAAAGGCTCGCTTGGAGCCTTCTGACTTGTTTGGTAGCCCGTAGGGGAATCGAACCCCTGTTACCAGAATGAAAATCTGATGTCCTAACCCCTAGACGAACGGGCCCTAAAGGTGCGCAAATATAGACATAACGTTGTTTTGGACAAAATCCGAGGTTGTGTGGGGTTTTGACCCATGGTTGCGCCGATTTCCAAGGGCCACGAGTATCGTCAGGCAACAACCCACCGGACCGTTTCTACACAAAGCCTCCCGTTGAAAACGAGCATGGGTCTAGAGTCATCCATGGATCCAGCGGCATCCGTGGATCATCCAGCGGCATCCATGGCAAATAGGATGAATGCCCTCAAAGAAAACATAGTGTCAACTGCTGCAAGAGATGCGGAGAAATCGCTGCCCTGTGAAACCGCAACAACAACCTTGGAGTAGCGCCATGATCTCTCCATTCTATTTTCACAAGAAGCGGAACCAAAAAAAATCATGCGATTCAATTTACAAAATAATCAACGTACAATGGTCCATGATGATTCGATTGACGTGGTGTAAGTTCTACTCAATATTTTAATAACACTTTGATTTTATGTGTTTTAATTAATATTTAACCGAAATCTAAGTCAACCCATTCCGAACTGAAGACGCCCTTCTTCAACTTCTAATCCTTGGGGTCGTAATGCCATAACCCAAAAAAATGAAAGCACATGGATGAAAACCCAAATTTGTTTTTATATCTTTGTATCAATCAGTGGAATTTTGACTCAACGAACGTTGAAAATCCCAAAGAAAAAAGCTTCGATTATCGGTTTTTTTCTTCCGTGTTCGAGCCACTTCGGCGACTCGAAATCAAACCACTTATCCCCAAAATTTTCACTAAAATCCCTGGCATCTTCGAAAGGCAACCATGCTTTTTTAGCCTCGATCCGTTCATTAAATTGTACAGATTGAATTGTCTTAATGTGCTAATTATCATGGATTTAAAACTATTTCAGCTTCTGAATTTTCGCTCCTTCCCTGTTATCCACATGGACCTTACGTCTTTCCGTCTGCTTTGCGGATTATACAAAGCTCCTTTTTTTTCCTTTAACTAAACCCAAATAAAAGTGGAAAAAAAATCAACCAAACCGGCAGCGGCCACCAAGGCTGCTCCTAA
>Ga0102915_1000495_pt1 | contig 12100 bp, 9 predicted proteins | sample Colrivmet1561A02_FD_78199 | JGI IMG/M metagenome (GOLD analysis project Ga0102915, IMG submission 78199) | Estuarine microbial communities from the Columbia River estuary - metaG 1561A-02 | ecosystem: Environmental > Aquatic > Marine > Intertidal zone > Estuary | place: USA: Columbia River...
AAGAAGCTGTTCTAAACGTTAAAGCGTTGTACAACTCATTTAATCTATCTGGCGTAACTTGTTGTTTCGCGTCGCTCCAAGCAACAGAAGGAGTAATGTGTGTTTCAATCATCAAACCAGCCATGTCTAAGTCTAATGCTTTTTGAGAAACATAAGGAATCAATTCACGTGTTCCAGCAATATGTGAGGGATCACAAATGATATCCAAATTAGGGAATTGCGTTTTCAATTCGATACCCATTTCCCACATAGGAGCATTACGGAAAGGAGATTTTTCGAATGAAGAGAATCCGCGGTGAATAGCAGCAACTCTATCGATACCACTGTTCGCCAATCTTTCCATTGCACCAATCCATAAAGCGATATCTGGGTTGATTGGGTTTTTCACCATCACCGGAATATTCACACCTTTTAATGCATCAGCAATATCTTGCACAGAGAAAGGATTCACTGTAGTACGTGCACCAATCCATAAAATATCGATACCGTGTTTCAATGCCAATTCAACGTGCTCTGTAGTAGCAACCTCAGTGGTAAGCAACATTCCTGTTTCTTTTTTCACTTCGTTCATCCACTTCAAACCTTCTTCACCAATACCTTCAAAAGATCCTGGTCTAGTTCTCGGTTTCCATATACCTGCTCTAAAGACTTGAGCTTTTCCGTGTTTAGCAATTTCTCTACCTGTTTCTACAACTTGCTCTTGTGTTTCAGCACTGCAAGGACCTGCAATCAATAGTGGTGTGTTTAATCCTAAACCCCAATCTTTGATTTTTTTCATGTTCTTAATCATTGTAATAAAATATTAGGCTACAAATATCCTAAGATTAATGTTAATTCCAAATTAAATTCTAAAATTTCTTTTATTCCGATTATAAATCAGAATTATATTTTGTTTTCTTGGGTGATTCGTAGCCGGCGATAACCACTACCATTTCTCCCTTGAAACTATTGGGAGTCATTGAATTTATTACTTCATAGACGGTTCCTCGTTTTATTTCTTCGAACATTTTAGATATCTCTCTGCAGAATGATATTTGGCGATTCTCTCCAAAAAATTCTTTGATTTCATTCAAACAGCGTTCAATTCTGTGTGGAGATTCATACAAAACGATGGTTTCGGGAAGTTGAGCTAAGTATTTTAAGCGTGTTTGTCGGCCTTTTTTATGCGGCAAAAATCCTTCGTAATGAAATTTATCGCAAGGCAAGCCCGAGGTTACCAATGCAGGCACGAAGGCGGTTGCACCAGGCAAACACTCCACAGCAATTCCCCGAGCAACACATTCTCTCACCAATAGAAATCCAGGATCAGAAATTCCCGGCGTTCCCGCATCTGAAACCAAAGCTGCGGTTTTTCCATTGCCAATTTCATCGGCTACCTTTTGCAATACAGTGTGCTCGTTGTTGAGGTGGAATGGATACAATTTTTTTTCTATTTCGTAGTGCTGAAGCAAACGCAAGCTGGTACGTGTATCTTCTGCTAAAATAAAGTCGCAATCTTTTAATACTTCTAAAGCACGCAAAGTAATGTCTTTAAGATTGCCAATGGGCGTGGGAACGATGATGAGTTTACTTTGCGACATATATTGATTTTAAGTGGAGGGCAATAGTTCCTTCGGGGTACCTCAGGATGACAAACACAGCAATCAGAGTGAGTTTTGAGAGTGGTTGTCATCCTGAGGTACCCCGAAGGAACTATCGGCCTACACGGTTTTTTGATAAACGGTTCTTGTTGGGTACGCGAAGGTCAATCCTTTTTCTTCAAACTGACGCATGATCTCCAAATTCATTTCTGTTTGAACGAGAGGTGGTTGTTTGTCTTTTTTGATGAAATAAGAGAATTCAATATTCAATGACGACTCCATAAATTTATTGAAGTTGATTACATAGTTGCTTTCAACCCCATCATTTTTATCGGCAATTTCTTTTAAAATAGTCATGGCTTCGTTCATTCTTGTATATCCTGTATCGTAAGTTAATCCAAGATTTATCACCACTTTAAACAAGGGCTCCGAAGTGACATTTTCAATTCCTGTGTTTGAAAAGATTGAATTGGGAATAGTGACTCTTCTACCCATCAATGTGCGAATGCGTGTTGAACGAATACCAATTTCTTCTACCACCCCATCTGTTCCTGCTACGATAATTCGATCTTTAATTTTAAAGGGTTTATCGGTGAAAATAGTAATTCCTCCAAATAGGTTTTTCATCGAATCTTGAGCTGCTAACGCGAAGGCCAAACCTCCAATTCCTAAACCTGTAATTAAAGCACCTACATCGTAACCAGCATTGCTTAAGCCAATAATGATGGCAATAATCCATACGGTAATTTTTAAAGCCTTTCGCACTATAGGAAGAACTTGGTCGTCTAAATCACTCGATGATTTTTCGGTAAGCGGCACAATATATTCATCAATTAAAGCATCAATCAAGCGGGTTGAAGACCATGCGATATTGCTTAAAGTAGCTATGTAAAAAATTGCGCGAAGAAATGTTTCGAAGCCTGGCGCAAAATGTAAGATTTCGGTAGAAATCCAAATACCAAACAATCCAATAGCAAAGGCTACCGGACCTTCGAGTTTTTCAATCAATAAATCATCAAGATTGGTTTTGGTTTTCGCTGTAAATTTCTTTACAACGTTTGAAATAATCCAGTAGATGAGTTTTGCTGCAACAATGGAAAGAAGTATGCCTGCCGATGCAATAATCCATCTGTCTAAAGAATTACCTAAATATTCTTCATGCATAAACTCAGGAAAATATTGAGTGATACCCTGAACGGTTTTTTCATCAATAATTTTAGGTACAATTTGTAAGGAGTCGATTGAAGCTGAAGTTGTGCTGTCGTTTGCTGCCATATTTTTATTTTTTAATCTCTAAATCTTTTTGTTAAATCTTGAAAAGCATCAATTCTACGGTCGCGGAAAAAAGGCCAAATGCGCCGCACTTGCTCTGAGCGTTTCATGTCTATCTCTAAAACAATATTTTCTTCTTTGTCGTTGCTTGCGGTATGAATCAATTCTGCTTGCGGACCAGCAACAAAACTATTTCCCCAAAATTGAATACCATTGGTAACTCCTGAGGGATCTGCTTCATGTCCCACACGATTAACAGAAATAACGTGCAATCCGTTAGCCACTGCGTGTCCGCGTTGTACACTCACCCAAGCATTCAATTGTCGCTTTTTTTCTTCTTCTTTATCACTCGATTCCCAGCCAATTGCGGTTGGGTAAATCAGCAATTCAGCACCTGCCAATGCCATCAATCTTGCTGCTTCTGGGTACCATTGATCCCAGCAAATCAACACCCCTAGTTTTCCTAATGAAGTGGGTATGGGTTCAAATCCTAAATCACCCGGCGTGAAATAAAATTTTTCGTAGTAAGCTGGGTCATCTGGAATATGCATTTTGCGGTATTTTCCAGCTATTGAGCCATCTTTTTCAAAAACTACAGATGTGTTGTGATATAAGCCAGCAGCGCGTTTTTCAAATAATGAAGTGACCAATACAATACCTAGTTCTTTCGCTAGTTTTCCAAACCTATCAGTAGACGGACCAGGAATACTTTCTGCTTGGTCGAATTGGTTGGTATCTTCAGTCTGGCAGAAATACAAGCCATTGTGAAGCTCTTGTAAAACCACCAATTGAGCACCTTTTGCTGCACATTCACGAATGTTTTTTTCCAACTTTTCGATGTTTTGCGAAATGTTGGCGCTATTGGATTGTTGAACGATACCGATTTTCATTACTGCCGTTTTTGATAGCGCGAATTTAATAAAAATCTTGTCTACTATTTTTTACTTTTACATCATGTTAAACAAACAGTGGATTAATATCTCTTCGCACTCTTCGGCTCAAAAGGAGGAATTAGCAAAACGCTTGGGGATACATCCTGTTTTAGCCCAGTTGTTGTTGAATAGAGGTATTACCAATTTTGAAGAAGCAAAAACCTTTTTTCGACCTAACTTAGAATTTCTTCATGATCCTTTTTTAATGAAGGATATGGATAAGGCGGTGGCTCGATTAGAATTGGCTCTTAAAAAAAATGAAAAGATATTGGTGTTTGGCGATTACGATGTGGATGGCACAACAGCGGTTTCGATGATGTATTTGTTCCTCAAAAATCTCACTGATAATTTGTCGTTTTATATTCCCGATAGATATAAAGAGGGCTATGGTATTTCTAATGATTCTATTGATTTTGCTGCAGAAAATAATTTCACATTAATCATCTCTTTAGATTGTGGTACCAAATCGGTAGATAAAATTGCTTCAGCAAAAGAAAAAGGAATAGATTATATTGTTTGCGATCATCATCAACCTGGAGAAATTTTGCCCGATGCTGTGGCGATGTTAAATCCCAAAAGAAAAGATTGTGCGTATCCTTGCAAACATTTGTCGGGAGCAGGAGTTGGTTTCAAATTGATTCAAGCGTATTGCGAAAAGAATGAATTGGAGAAAGAAGAATACTTCCGTTATCTCGATTTATTGGCAGTTAGCATTGGCGCCGATATTGTTCCAATTGTAGGAGAAAATAGGGTTTTGGCCTATTACGGTTTGCAAAAATTAAATCAAAATCCGTCGCCCGGCTTGCAAACCATTATAGCCATTGCCAAACGAAAAGGGGGCGAACTCACGATGAGCGACATTGGTTTTGGTATCGGTCCGCGTATCAATGCAGCCGGAAGATTGTACAGCGGAAGCGAGATAGTTGAGTTGTTGGTGAGTTCAGATAAACAAATGCGCGATGATATTGGTTCTGCCATCGACAGCTATAATGAAGAAAGAAAAAGCATTGAAAAATCGATTACAGAAGAAGCCTTGCAATTGTTAATTGGTGAAGAAGAAAAATGTACTTCGGTAGTTTTCAATTCTTCATGGCACAAAGGTGTGGTGGGTATTGTAGCGTCTCGTTTGCAAGAAAAATATTACCGTCCCACTTTGGTTTTTACCGAAGCAGATGGAAAAATTACAGGTAGTGCACGTTCGGTAAAAGGTTTTAATATTTTAGAAGCGATTGAACAGTGTGGTGATTTATTAGAACAGTATGGCGGACACGATCATGCTGCTGGAATGACGATGAAAGCAGAAGATTATCCTGCGTTTAAAGCAAAGTTTGAAGAGGTAGTTTCAGCTTCAATTCCTCGCGAATTATTACAAGCTAAAATCATGGTGGAAGACACATTGTCTATCAACGATATCGACGAAAAATTTCACCGCTTATTAAAACAATTCGAGCCTTTCGGTCCGGGCAACGAAACACCAATTTTTTCCTCCAACGATTTCATCAACAACGGAGAATGCAGTGTTTTAGGGCAAGAGCATTTGAAATTAGAATTGAGTTCTATTCAAAATACATCCAAAAAATTTCCAGCAATTGCTTTTCGTCAGGCCATTTTTTCAAAACAAATTTCATCTGGAAATAGGTTTAGTGCATGTTATTCGATTAATGAAAACCATTGGAAAAATAAGGTTTCTTTGCAGTTGGAGGTGAAAGATGTAAGGTTTTGATTGATTTATCATGTATCGTTATTAAAGGTATCTCGATTTTTATTCGCCCCCAGTGCGTCATTGCGAAAATTTTGTACTCAAAATTAAAGCAATCTCATTATTCATTAAATGGTTGTGCGCAATTGCACCATTTAAATCATTTCTAAAAGTGGCCTCATCCTCGGTCCTTCTCCAAAGGAGAAGGAAGCCACTGCTAAAAAATGCTTTTTACACCTAGTCACCCTTCTCTTTTGGAGAAGGGATGGGGATGAGGCCCAATTAAGCTTAAAGGTAAAATTGCGGATAATCAGTAAAAAGATTGCTTTAATTTTGAGTACAAAATTTTCGCAATGACGCACTGATGTATTGTTATTATTGAAAAAGAAGTTGTTAGTAAACCGTCACGATTTTCGTCGCGACGGTTTTTTTATTGCAAGAGAGATGCGATGCGCTAAATCGCTAAATTCTTTCACATCTAAAGAGGAGGGAAGGTACATTATGGAGGTGTTAGGCGAAAATATCCCTTGGGCTCTTAATCTCCCTGGCAAACTAATTCGTGCTGTATCACTTAGCCATAGTATCGTTCCAAAATTGTGGAGTGTTGCTTTTAGTTTTTTCTTAGGAAAATATTGATTCACTTTTTCTGTAAACCGGTTGGCTTTAATGTTTTGCTGCGTATGGTAAACATTGCCCAATTCAATGAATTTCTCTGTTATTTTTTTACATGCCATAAGTGCTAAACTAGAGGGAGCATAAGCTCTGGGGAGGGCCGAATCACCTGAAGTGCTGCGGGAGCAAGCTATGGCACCGAGGGGGATGCCATTGGTGAAATTTCCGCCAAATAGTATGGCGTCTGCTTTAAACTGAAAGATGAAATTCATTCCTTTCAGGTGAATTCGTGCGGCTGTTTTCCTTTCATCGAGAATAAAATGGATGCCGCTCCCAGAGCATTGCTTTCTTAGGGTGTCGATTCTGCTGAAGTAATTCGCAGTTCTATGTATGAAAAAAAAGGGGTCGAGAAGAATAGCAGCTATGCGTTGTGGATTTTTAAGTATTGCTTTTAAATCGCATAGCTGCTGTATATATAGATAGTTAGGGGAAACAGGGAATTCATGTTCGCCCAAAACCACAATGAGTTTGTTGGGCGCTTCTTTTTTGTAGTATTCACTTAATGCCGTGAAGGCGTGCCATTCAGAGGCGTATAAATCAACATGTTTAAATTCGGTTACTTCTTTTAAAAGATTTGATACTTCTTGGTTTAGTGTTTCATTGCTGTTTTGCAATTCATCGATACTAATGTCTTTTAAAATCTCTTTTCTTATTTCAGTATTGTAGTGCGGAAGTATTTTGTATTTCGCTTTTTCGGAAAGGTCGTATTTAATAGTGTTGCTTCTGCTTCTTTTTTCTGGTTTTGTTTTAACGTTATCTTTAGAAATCAGGAGCTGTGAAATTTCTTCCACCACTCTTTTTTCTGCTGCAATGTTAAATTGTAATTCCATTTTTAGTTGTCGTTAGTTACGGCACAAAAATGAATCAGATTTAAAGTGTTTTTAAACTGAATGTTGCAATTGAAAGGAAATATTTTGCAGAAAATGCAAAATTAGCTTCTACCTAATACTTTGGTTAGTACCTTCTTGATTTCATGGTAACGCATCAATAATAAAATGTCGTCGTCATTACATTCTACTTTCGATTTAAGGGAGAGGGCTTCTATGTTTTTTTGAACGTTGGCCAACTTTACACGATGCACAGCGGTATCAACGGCTTTCATTAACAAATCTTCTTCGGTTTTAACAAAAATATTGTGCTTTTCCCAGTCGAACAATTCGTATTTAAAATCCATTAAATTAATTACAGCAGCATTTAATTCGGTATCGTGAGAATTTAAAAAATGCTTTTCATTGGGGATGTTTCCATCTTCTATTTGTTTTTTATATTCGTTGAAAATACCTTGGTAAATAGGGTTGTCGAAAGAAAGGTTGTCTTCATCCATCGATAAAACAATAAAATCGGCTACAGAGATAATTACTTCTTCTTCATCTACTCCATCTACTTTTATTTCTTTGGTGCCATATTGCAACAAAATGCGCATTAGTTCGCTTTCTTGTTCTTGAAAGGCTTTGTCGTTTTGGTTTTCTTCAACAACTGATGCATCGGCTAAGTGCGCGTATTCAGGAGGTAAATCCTTGGGCGCAGGTTCTGAAAAGGCTTCCGGACCCCTTACTTTTTTATTGGCGTTGCTTAAATCTTTGGCTCTAATTTTATTCAATTCATTGAGTAAAGTTTGCTCGCTAATGTCCATTAATCTGCTGGTCTCTTGTGTGAAGACTGTTCTTTTAATTGGATCGGGAATTTTCGCCACTGAAGTAACGATATCTCTAATTAATTCTGCCTTTTTAATAGGATCTCCACCTGCTTCTTGCAACAATATTTTGCACTTGAAATGAATGAAATCGGTGGCGTCATTCAAGAAAGCCATCAGCTCTTCAGGCGATTTTTTTTGTGAAAATGAATCCGGGTCTTCACCGTCGGGAAACAAAATCACTTTTACATTCAAGCCTTCTTCCAAAATCATATCAATACCGCGAAATGCTGCGCGAATACCTGCTGCATCTCCATCAAAAAGAACAGTGATGTTTTCGGTGAATCGTTTGATCAAGCGAATTTGCTCCACTGTTAAAGCGGTTCCCGATGAAGCAACCACGTTTTCCACTCCGGCTTGATGCATGGAAATCACGTCGGTATATCCTTCTACCAAAAAACATCTGTCGTTTTTAATAATGTTTTTCTTCGCTTGCGAAATGCCGTAAAGCACTTTGCTTTTGTGGTAAATATCTGTTTCCGGACTATTTACATACTTCGCTACAGATTTGTCGGTTTTTAAAGTTCTGCCACCAAATCCTATCACCCTTCCTGTTAAATTATGAATGGGAAACATCACCCTCGCCGCGAATCTATCCACCAAATAATCGCCATATAAAATTCCCGATTTGATCAATAAATCTTTGCTGTATCCTTTAGCCAAGGCTTTAGATCCCAAGAAGTTTTTGTCTTCTGGAGAATAGCCTAAATCGAATTTTTTGATCGTCTCTAAAGTAAAGCCTCTTTCTTTGAAATAGGTCATTCCTATTGCTTTTCCTTCTTGCAAAGTAGTGAGGTTGTCTTTGTACAACGTACTGGCAAATTGATGAATGAGGTAAAGTGCCTCCTTCTCGTTTTCTTGCTCTATTTGCTCCGCACTTTGTTCTTCTTCCTGAATTTCAATGTTGTACTTTTTGGCTAAAAAGCGAAGTGCTTCTGGGTAAGTGAAATGTTCGTGCTCCATTAAGAAGGTAACCACGCTACCTCCTTTGCCCGAAGAGAAATCTTTAAAAATTTGTTTGGCAGGGGAAACTACGAAGGACGGACTCTTCTCGTTCACAAACGGGCTCAATCCTTTATAGTTAGTGCCCGCTTTTTTTAAATTCACAAACTCCCCAATCACTTCTTCAATGCGGGCTTCTTCAAATATCTTATCTATGGTCTCCTTTGGAATCACGGCCCTAAAAGTATGAATTAAATTACTATTGGGAAAGTAGGGGCGCCCCTTGCGGGTGCCCAACACCATTATGGGCACCTGCAAGAGGTGCCCCTACAAAAATATTTACCTTGTTTTGTTATTAACCATTACCTTTGTGCCGTGAGCACTCCTCAAAACATACGACATTTATCGCCAGATGAGCTTAAAGAAAGTTTTATTTCTTTTGGTGAAAAGTCCTTTCGCGCTAGGCAAGTGTACGAATGGTTGTGGAAAAAATCGGTGACTTCTTTTGATGAAATGACGAGCTTGTCTATTCCGCTTCGTGCTCAACTGAAAGAGAAGTTTTTTATTCCGGCGGTTCAAATTCACAAATGTCAAATAAGCAGCGATCGCACCATTAAAAATGCATTTAAACTCCACGATGGCTTTATTGTAGAAGGCGTTTTAATTCCTACCGATTCTCGAATGACTGCTTGTATTTCTTCTCAAGTAGGCTGTAGTTTAACCTGTAAGTTTTGTGCAACGGGCAGAATGAAGAGGGAACGAAACATTGAGTTTGATGAGATTTACGATCAAGTAGTGCTGATTAAAAATCAGGCCATGGAAAAATACAATTTACCCCTTACCAACATTGTGTATATGGGCATGGGTGAGCCTTTGCTGAATTACAAAAACACTTTGGCTTCCATAGAAAAAATTACTTCTTCTGAAGGTTTGGGCATGTCGCCGCAACGTATTACTGTTTCTACAGCGGGTGTAGCAAAGATGATTCAAAAGCTAGGAGAAGATGAGGTGAAATTCAATTTGGCTTTATCGCTGCACGCGGCTAATGATGAGAAACGAAATAAGATAATGCCTATCAATGAGCAAAACTCTTTGGAATCCTTAACGGCGGCACTCACTTATTTCCACGAAAAAACGGGCACTCGGCCAACATTTGAGTTTATTGTTTTTAAAGATTTCAACGACGGCATAGAAGACGCTGCCGACTTGGCGCGCTTTGCAAAAAATATCCCTTGTAAGATCAACATCATCGAATACAATCCCATCGAAGATGGTGAATTTCAGCAAACTACTTCCGAAAGATTAAAGCGTTTCTCAACCTACTTAGAAAGTAAAAACTTAGTGGTTAATGTAAGAAGGAGTAGGGGAAAAGACATTGATGCTGCTTGCGGACAGCTGGCAAACAAGCATTAATTGATTTTATCAATTGCTAGAATTTCATTAAATATAATTGAGCCGTGAAAATTGTGTATTTTCGCGGCTCAATGATTTCCATTTCTTCTATACAAGCTCCCATCCTTCAGGAAATGGAGCAGTTTGAGAAAACTTTTCGTCAGTCAATGAAGAGTTCAACTCCGCTGTTAGATAAAATCACCTATTTCATAGTTAAGCAAAAAGGTAAGCATGTGCGTCCCATGTTTGTTTTTCTTTCTGCCAATTTATGTGGTGGAACCAACGAGCGCACCTACCGCGCTGCTGCTTTGGTGGAGATGATTCATACAGCTACTTTGGTGCACGATGATGTGGTAGACGATTCTACTATTCGGCGCGGTTTTTTCTCTATCAATGCCCTTTGGAAAAATAAAATTGCTGTTTTGGTGGGTGATTATTTACTATCGAAAAGTTTGCAATTATCAGCCGATAACGATGATTTCGATTTTCTTAAAATTCTTTCTGCGGCTACCAAAGAGATGAGTGAAGGTGAATTGTTACAAATAGAAAAAGCCCGAAGATTAGATATTGATGAAGCGGTTTATTTTGAAATTATTCGGCAGAAAACAGCTACGCTTATTGCTTCATGTTGTGCTACTGGAGCGTCATCTGCAGGCGCAAATGCTGAGATGGTGCAAAAGATGAAAGTGCTAGGAGAGAAGGTGGGTATCGCCTTTCAAATTAAAGATGATTTGTTCGATTATGAAGCGCAATTAAGTATTTTAGGTAAGCCGGTAGGTATAGATATCAAAGAAAGAAAGATGACTTTACCCTTGATTTATACTTTGAATAAGGTATCTCGAAGTGAAAAGAATTGGATGATTAATACTGTTAAAAATCACAACGAAGATTCTGCTAGAGTGAAAGAATTGATTCAAAAGGTAAAAGACAATGGTGGCTTAAATTATGCGCGCGAAAAGATGATGAAATATAGAGAAGAGGCGATTGAAATATTAAATACTTTTCCAGATTCTCCATCGCGACAATCATTCATAGATTTGGTTATTTTTAGCACCGAAAGAAGTAAGTAAAATGAGTAAATTAAATAAAATAATCAATGGGATAGCGGCGCTAATAAATCAGCCCAGCTTGATTAATCTTATTTTAGACTCTTCTGAATATCATCGTAAAATGGTAGAAAATAAATATTCGGAGATAGCCCATGGATTGCCGCAAATTGCGCTAAGCGATTTAACATCATCTACAAAAATAGTTGTTTCTCCCTTTGCGTTTTTAGAAGGAGGTTCTTTGCCTACCGACTTAGGTTTACTTAAAATATTAGCACAAAAAAACACGCCTTGTACTTACTTTGAAATTGGCACTTGGCGTGGTGAAAGTGTGGCTAATGTGGCTGCTGTGGCTACTAAATGTTATACTTTGAATCTTTCTGCTGAAGCGATGAAAGCTTTGGGTTTGAAAAAAGAGTACATCGATTTACATGGGTTTTTCTCTAAGGATTTGTCTAATGTTGAGCATTTGAATGGACATTCGCATTCTTTTAATTTTAGTGCCTATCAGCGTAAAATAGATTTGGTTTTCGTAGATGGTGATCATCATTACGAAAGTGTTTTAAAAGATACAGAAACTGCTTTTTCGTTGTTGAAAGATGAGAAATCAATCATTGTATGGCATGATTATACGGTCGGACCGGAAATCATTCGTTACGAAGTTTTTAGAGGTATTTGGGAAGGAACCCCAGAAGAAAAAAGAAAGCATTTGTACAAAGTGGCCAATACACAGTGCGCAGTATATTATCCTTATGAAGTGAAATCAAAATTAGTGGAGTATCCTCAAAAACCAGAAGTGAATTTTGAGGTGGAAGTACGTGTTATTTCCCTATAACATTCCATTGAATTTCCATTTCCCAATTGGCTCTAAC
>Ga0102915_1000511_pt1 | contig 11947 bp, 10 predicted proteins | sample Colrivmet1561A02_FD_78199 | JGI IMG/M metagenome (GOLD analysis project Ga0102915, IMG submission 78199) | Estuarine microbial communities from the Columbia River estuary - metaG 1561A-02 | ecosystem: Environmental > Aquatic > Marine > Intertidal zone > Estuary | place: USA: Columbia River...
AATATCAGAAAGTAAGCGCGCTTTAGCGGCCATCATTTCGGCCAGTTTTTTACTGCTTTTTATATTTTGTCCGATATGGAGGCAAAAATCTTTGATTAGATTAGAAAAAGCAGCGAAGTTATTTGTTAATGGAACGATGGCTCCGTTTTGAATTTCGGCAATGGCAATTTTGGTAATGAAAACGCCGTCGTGATATAAATGAAAATCTAAATAATCGGTAAAAATTAAGTTATCTAAAGATGCTTTGTATCGATCGAATTGTTCTTTGTTTCCTGTTTTCTTAGCTCCTTCAAGGTCTTTGTCGCCAATATCTTTAGCTTCAATAAAACCAACAGGAATTTCCTTCTTTGTTAAAATATAATCTGGTGCCCCACACGATTGTCGTTTAGGTTCGTTTGTCGCTCTAATTTCGGGGACTAAACTTTCGATCAGTTGTTGTAAATCACCTCTAAACGTGTGTTCAGTTGCATTGCCAAGTTTGTAGCGCTTGTTTATATTTTCAATGTATTGCTCTATTGTCATTTACTGTGGGAATTTTGTTTGGCTAAATATATAAAATACCACTTGTATATTTCCTTTCAATATTAATTCTTTCATTTCAATCTCATATGTTCTATATTTGATCGTATAAATGTTCGCTTTATGAATATTCAAACAAGAAAATTAAATATTATTCAATATCTCTCGCATACTACCAATACATCGGTGATTAAGATGATTGAAAGTATTATTAAAAAGGAAGATGTTGATTTTTGGAACGAGTTGACTTCGAGTGAAAAGAAAGAGATACTGGCAGGGATTGAGGAGTTAGACAAAGGGGATAAAGTTGACTATCATAAATTCATGGCTAAGCATAGATAATGGCTAAGAAGGTTTCTCTTTCTAAAAGAGCTTCGATAAAGTTAGATAAACTTCTTTTTCGACTTGAAGAAGAATGGTCAGTTGAGGTTAAAAAGGAGTTTGTTGGAAAACTTGATAGGGCCATTGAAATCATTGCTGCTAACCCAGATGCATTCCCCATTTCAAATCTGCAGAAAGGCATTCATAAATGTGTTGTCACGAAGCAAACAACAATTTATTATAGGGTAAAGTCGGCCGAAATTCAAATTATTACATTGTTTGAAACCCGCCAAAGTCCTAAGAAGCTAAAGAAGGAATTAAAGTAATTCTAAACTAAATTGCCTTCAACACCTCATCCACCAATCCCAACTCTCCAGTAATTTTCGGTTGAGTGTAATTTCTAACGCCAAACAACTCTAATTCTTTGGCTGTTGTTGGGCCCATTGCCACTACTTTTTGGTTTTCTTGTAAAGGATATTTGGTGAAATAGGCGCGCACGCTGCTCGGACTAGTCATTACCAAAACATCGCAAAAAGGAATATCGAATTCTACTTTTTCTAGTGTTTCATAGGTAGGGAAATCTAAAGCTTGTAATGGGTTGGCAAAATATTGTTGAATCGTTCTGCGCGTAATGTTTGAAACAGGGAAAAGAGCCAAGCCATTTCCTACTTCTTTGGCGAATGCTTCGCCTACTTTTCTTACGTCGACATCGTTACCAACAAAGTCGATTTTTGAAACATGTTTCACTACTTCTTGGTAAGTGCCGCTTCCTACACAAGCAACTTTTCTATCTGAGATATCGGGGTTTTTCTTGAAGAAAAAACGAGCTGAATTTCTGCTGGTGAAAAATATCCAATCACTTTTTGGAACTTCAGTAAAATCAATGCCTTTGAAAGCAATTAATGCTTCGCCAATTACTTCAACATCCTGACCTAAAAAAGCCTTGTTGAATAATGAATCGGCATCGATTTTTTTGGAGACAAAAATTTTGAATTTTGAATTTTGGGTGTTGAGTTTTTGTAAAATTTCATCAGCCAAAACTTGGTGATTTTCACTCTCTGCGTACACTCTCTTCACCTCGCCCTCACTCTTCCCCAACGCTGCCCATGTTTTGAAAATGCCGTCTTCGTGAATGCAATGAACACCTAATGGAAGCTGACAACCACCTTGCATTTTATTCAAAACTTTGCGTTCTACAGCAATTTCTTTTTGCACTTGAGGTGCATTCATTGCTTGTAAAATAGCATCTAATTCTTTGTCGTTTTCACGAATTTGCAAAGCCAAAACACCTTGAGCTGGCGCAGCAACAAATTCTCTTGGATCGAGACGCAATTCTTGCAAATCGCTTACATCTAATTTCAATCTTCTTACACCTGCAGCAGCTAGAACAATAGCATCGTATTTTCCATCGCGTAATTTTTGAATTCTTGTGGGAACATTTCCGCGTAAATCGTTAATTACCAAATCATTTCTGAATGCTAAAAGTTGCGATTTTCTGCGTGCTGAGGAAGTGCCAACGATGGCATTTTCTTTAAGAGATAAATTTTTCGAAGGCTCGAAATGCGATTTACGAATGAGCAAGATATCTGCAGGGTCTTCGCGTTTGGAGACGCAAGCAATTTTTAATCCTGCTGGTTGTTCTGTTTCTAAATCTTTGTGAGAATGTACCGCCAAATCAATGGTTCCGGCCAATAATTCTTCTTCTATTTCTTTGGTAAAAAATCCTTTGCCTTCAATTTTATCGAAGCTTAGATTTTGGATTTGATCACCTTTGGTTTTTATGATTTTAAGCTCAACTGTTTGTCCCAAAGATTCTAGTTGTGCCTTAACGTGGTAGGCTTGCCATAGTGCAAGGTCGCTGCCGCGAGAACCTATGGTAATGATTTTAGCTGGGCTCAATTTAGTTCGTTTTATTCAGTAGGATTTCTTTGGCCATGATCATCGGACCGCTGATGTATTTTTTCTCCATGTAAGCCAACACTTTTTCTAAAACTTCTTTTGAATGTTCGTCCAAAGATTCGATGTCTTTTGCAAAAACATTTTCAACGGCGTGTTGACGAATTTCTTTTACTTTTTGAGGCACTTCATGCATGGCTTTAACGACTTGACGTTCGGCAAAAATATCTTGAAACTCTATGCAGTTGCTGTTGATGATATCGTGGCACAAAGAAAGTTCTTTTTCTCTTTTGCGCATGTTCTCTTCGGCTTTTTGCTTTAAGCTTTCAATACCTATGTAATGAATGGCAAATTGCTTTAAAACCTCAGCGTCAAGATCGGCAGGCAAGGCTAAATCGATAACAATTTTTTTGTTGTTCTCGCCAGCTAAAAGCTTTTGGTATAAGTCGGTTTTTACAATAGGTTCTTCAGAACCCGTGCAAGTAATTAACACATCGAAACCTTCAGTTCTATTGTGCAATTCATCTAACGAAAAAGCTTTCCCTTTAAGTTGTTCTGCTAATTTTTCAGCCTTTGATAAAGTACGGTTGTAAATAGCAAAATTCTCGAAGCCGTGTTTGCTTAAGAATTTGGCCATGTTGGTATTTGTTTCACCAGCACCAATGATGATGAAGCGGGCGTTATTTTTAAGATTGAATTCGCGTAAAGTTCTGTAGGCCAAAGAAACCACTGAAACCGGATTTTTAGCAATATCAGTTTTAGTGTAAACTTCTTTTGCTGCTTGAATGGTGTGTTTGATAGCCAAGCGAATAGTGTCACCCGTTAAATTTAGTTGAGCACATTCTTCGTAAGCGTTGCGCACCTGCGTGATGATTTCTCTTTCGCCAATTACCAATGAATCGAGTGAAGAAGCCAAATGAAAAAGATGCTTTAATGCCTCTTCGCCTTCATAGAAAGCGCAATTTTTTTCCATCCACTCGATATCGGCTGATGGATTGAATGCGCTAAAGAATTTGTGAAGGAAAGAATTACTAATTTCTTCTTTGGATACAAAAACAAATTCCACTCGGTTACAAGTGGAAAGGTACATTAATTCATCAACGCCGCTAAGGTTTACCAAGTGCTTTAGACGCGCATCTCTTTGAGAATCATCTAAATGCAACATGCCGATACTGCTGATATCGGTTGTTTTGTGTGTAAATGCTATTATTTTTAATGCCCTCACTTGCTCGCCAATGCTAATTATTCGAAGCAAATATCAACAACACAGCGCTGGTGTCTGTCATACTATTGTCAATAGGGAAACTGATTAAAGTCAGTTGATTTTGTTTAAATCATTAGGTGTGTCAATGCCAATCGATTCAAATTCAGTTACGCTAACGGTGATGGTGTAGCCAGCTTCTAACCAACGCAATTGCTCTAAAGACTCAATGTTTTCTAGGGGAGAAGGGGGAAGTAGGGTTATTTCTTTGAGTGTTTGAGCGCGGTAGCCATACAAGCCAATATGGCGGTAATACTGATGGTTTTTCACCCACTCTTCTGTATCCACCGATTTTTGTCCGGGTATGGGCAAGCGCGAAAAATACAAAGCCTTCATCTCTTTATTGAAAATCACCTTTGGTAAATTGATGTTTAACAAATCATCGGTAGAATCTATTTTTTTTACCAAAGTTGCAATTTGTGTTTTCGGATTTTTGAAGCATTCAATGAGTTGCTCTAATTGCTCGGGCTGAATAAAAGGCTCATCACCTTGCACGTTCACTACTGCATCATATTTTTGATCGATCTTGCTAAGAACCTCGGCACAGCGGTCGGTACCTGAAGGATGCTTTTCACTGGTCATCATTGCTTTGCCGCCAAATTCAATCACATGATTGTAAATTCTTTCGTCATCGGTGGCCACTATCACATCGGCAAAACTCTTACATTGTTTTGCTTGCTCAAACACACGTTGAATCATTGTTTTCCCCTTGATATCGATCAATGGTTTTCCTGGAAAGCGAGTAGAGGCAAAACGAGAGGGAATGACAGCTAGAATTTTCATTTGGTATTATTTTACTGCATCGTTATTTGAGTTTTCTCCTTTTCTGAAATCACCAGGAGCGATGCCTGTTTCTGTTTTAAAAACACGATTGAAATGCGTTACGTTGTTGTAGCCCACAGAGTAAGCAATTTCAGAAATGGTGCCTTCGCTTTCTTTTAAAAGTCGCTTGGCTTCGGTCATTCTAATATTGTTGATGTATTGCTTAAAAGATTGGTTGTATTTTACTTTAATGATGGCAGAAATTTTATTTTCTGCCAAACCCGTATCTGCATTAATGGTAGAAAGAGATAAATCGGGATTTGAATAATGGTTCGCGATATAGTCGAATACTTTGTTTTCTAAAACATCATTCCCACTGTGTATTTCGGGTGTAGTTTGGTAAGGTACAAATACCGTTTTTTTACGTTTTACATAATCTATAATTAGTGCTGCACTTACCAAGGAGATAGTAAACAACAGCAGATACAGGTAGTAAAAATTGGTTTTCTTGAGATACAGCTCATATACGGTAATATTATCGCCCACTCCAGCTTTTGCGTTCACTCCTTGTTCAATATTTATCGATTGCATTTTCTCTAAAGTACATTTCAATTTGCCACTATTTTCTATGGCATTCTCGGTGTACCACCATTCGGGAATGGAAAATTTATCTAACGAAATCTCATATTCACCATTTATTTTTTCGTCTTTTAAGTCGTAAATATGGCTCACGTACGAATTAGGTTTTCCGTAGTGAGAAGTGCCATCGCAAAATACGCTAATGTTGATAGGAATCATGGTCGCTTTATTGGCTTTTATGTTAATCACCAATGCTTCATAATTACTAATATCGAGGTAATTGCTATCTACTTTGTTCTGAAAATACATTCCTAAAAAAGGGTATTCTAATTTGTTGCCCAAAGTGTAATTCATGGAAGCAAATTTTCCCGAATCTATTTTTAAATCTAATGCTGAGTTTCCACCTTCAGAGCTGTCGGTATAATAAGCCACTTTGAAAGAATTGTTGTGTGGAAATACATCAAGTTTTTGTTCCCTAAAGAAAAAGGCTATTGTTGAAAGCAAAAAGCCAACAACGAAAATATATAATGCATTTTTTTTGTAATTCAGTGCCATTGATAAGTGGGGAGCAATAGGAGTAAAGATATGATTTTCTGAAGATATAAGTCAAAAAAAGGAGGCTGATGAGCATCAGCCTCCTTTAACCTATTATATATAACCTATCGAGAAAACACTGTTGTATAAAATTCAATTTTTTAAAAAATGGACGGCTCTTGGGAAGAGACCGTCCATTCATGGGGGGATTCAATCTACTTTTCTTACAACAAAATTAAGCCTATTGTTTGTTGTGTGGCAGTAAACAGGGGTGACAAGCACCGGACGGATTTTAAAATGTGACCGGACAAATACGGGACTGTATTATTTAATATGCTGAAAATCAAATTAATAAATAAAGGACACAATTTGATTTCAATAAATTAACTTGCTATTTTAGGGCTATAAGCTTTCGCTATGAAAAAAATAACTCTGTTTTTACTATTGCTTCCATTTTTTGTGAGAGCTGTCTTGCCTGAAATTCATCATTATACGACCGATGATTACCAAGGCCACTCTATTAACTATGCGGCAATACAAGATACATCTGGCATGATGCATTTTGCCAATGCCTACTCTGTATTGGAATTTGATGGCAATAGCTGGCGATCTATTTCTGTGTTTGATCACAGTCCCACTTGTTTTACCCGCGATGAAAATGGAAAAATTTATTTGGGTGCCTTTGAAGATTTTGGTTTCTTAGAGAAAGATGTGAAAGGAAAAACAACTTTTGTTTCGCTTAAGAATTTGGCGCCTAAACCCTTCAATCATCCCAATATTATTTATGATGTAGCCTACTACCGCCAAAAGATATATTTCTCTTCTTCCAATTGTATTTATGTTTATGATGGAAAAACAGTGCAAGTTATTTTACCCGATAAAAGACCTAGTGGAGAGTTAAGTGAGTTTGGTTTTATGGGTGTTGTAGACGATGAGCTTTTTGTGTACAACGACTACAGAGGTTTGGGTAAAATAATGGAAGGGAAATATCAGCCTCTTTTTATGAAGAAGCAATTGGCCGATACTTCATCTATCGTTGGGGTGGTAAAGAAATTTGACAATACTTATTTAATTATTCAGAAAGATGGTTTTTGTACCATAAAAGATGGTCTCTTTGTTAAGCGTAGCTTAAATATGTTGGCGACTGATGCCGAATTGCTGAACGATAGAACCGTGGCTGTTTCTACCGAATTGAATGGTATTTTAATATGTGATATGGAAGGTAGGGTGTTGGAAGTTTTAGATAAGAAGATCGGACTTAAAAACAACTTTGTTAATGAGATTTATAAAGATAGTAAAGGCTCCTTATGGGCCTCTCTAAACAATGGCATCGCCCTAATTAAATGGAATTCGCCTTTTGGTTACATCAATGAAATTCAAGCTGTAGAGGGTATGGGTTATTCTTCTGTTTTGCTTAACGATACCCTATATTTAGGCACTTCACAAGGGATGTATTATTTATCTGGATGGAGCAAAAACAGAAATGGCGATTTTAAGAAAGTAGATGGCATCGGTTTAATCATCAACGATATGAAGGTGATGAGCGGTAAACTTATTTGTTCCGACGAAAGTGATGTTTATGAGGTAAATGGAATAAAAGCAAAGAAAATATCGAAGGCGAAATATTATGGTGGTTGGACTTTCAAGCAAATACCTGGTGTTGATTCTCTTTTAATTTGCGGTACTTATGCCGATTTAAGTGTGTATGCTTTTAGAAAAGGACATTGGGTTTTTAGAAATGCCATTGCCGGTTTTGCTGAGTCGTGCAGAATGTTTGAAATTGATGATAAAGGTGTTTTATGGCTGGTTCAAGGGGTAGCCGCCTTGTACAGAATAGAACTTAATAGCGAATTTACAAAAGCTCTAAAGGTGGAAAATTATGCCGACAAGTATCATTTTTATGCCGGCTACTTCAATGATATCGTGAAAGTAAATCATAATTTAAAGGTCTCTTCAGATGGAGGTATTTACATGATTAACGAAAATGATGAGTTGGATTTAGATGAAGAGTTTAGTCTTTTTACTAATCCTATCAAACGTTTACGCATGGTGGAAGGAAGTCTAAATGAACTTTATATTATATTGAATGAGCGCCCTGCCTTTATACAACTTAGAAAAGGTAAATACGTGCTAAGTGCAGTAGCTTCTGCGAATGTGAAAGATAAGTTGGTAGGCAGCGCCGAATACGTTGGTAAAATTTCTAGTAACGAATATTTAATTGCAACACAACTAGGATTTGCGCTTTTCAACCCAAGTAAAAGTGCAGGGGTAAAGGGTCCGAAATGCTTGATTCGTCAAGTTAAATTACTCAATACCGAAAACGATTCTACCCTATTGATGGGGCTGCACACCGCATTGTCTTATTCTTATGAGCACAACAGCTTGGCATTTAGTTTTGCGCTGCCTGTTTTTGGGGTAAATTCTAAAATTATTTACCATACCCAATTGAGTTCAAACAATCATTCTTTTGTGTGGAAGGACGAATCAACCAATTCTTTCAAGGAATACACCAACCTTCCCGAAGGAGAGTACACCTTTAAAGTTCAAGCCGAATTAAATGGGAAAATGTTTGATGCTGGGGTATTGGTATTCACTGTACTTCCTCCTTGGTACCGCACCATTTGGGCATACTTATTTTATATATTATTCACCTTTGCATTGGCAGTATTGATTAGAAGGAGAGTGCAACAACGATTTAAGGTGCAAAGAGAAAAAATGGAATTGGAGAAAATAAAGGAAATTCAAAGTAAGGAGGCATTGCATAAAAATGAAATGTTAGAAGTTGCACTGCAGCGCAAGAACGATGAAATGGCTTTTTTGGCCCTCACCTTTACCCAGAAAAAGCAGTTTTTGTCTTTCCTGAAAACGCAGTTAAGCAACATCTCTAAAAACATGAAGGATGATGCAAGTAATAGCGAATTGAAAAGCTTGGTTCGCTCTATTGGGGTGGAAGATAAGGAAGCAGAAAACTGGGAGAAATTTCAAATGCATTTTGATAAGACCAACGATAATTTCTTTCAGAAATTGAAGCAACTCGACCCCAAAATGAATGAATCTACTTTGCTAATGTGCTCTTACATTCGCATGAATAAATCGAACAAGGAGATTGCCGATTTATTAAGTATTTCTATTAGTGGAGTTGAGAAGCGAAAGTATAGACTAAAAGAGAAATTAGGCATTAAAGAAGAGGGCTCTATTACAGATTTTATTTCGAAGTTGTAAACACTTAAAATGCATAGCCTACAGCGATGCCCATTTCTAGAGGCAAGCAATAGAGCAATTTGAATAATTCGGATGATTCTGACTTAGACGGGTAACTTTTTTGTGAAAATCTCGGACCAATAAAAGCATCAAAAGTTATCCCCGATGAAGATAAAGCTTGGTATCCAACAGACATTGATAAACCATATTCATTAATTATTTCACGTTCTGGAGTTTTATCGGTTACATAAGTGTAATGCCCTTTTAGCTGAAAAAATAAGCCATCAAAAGTAGTTGAGTTGCTGCCCAAGTAAATCCTTGAGTAAGGCTCTATTCTATAGCCTAAGTATCTATTCATAAAGAAAGAACCAATGGCTCCAGTACTTAGCTTTTCACTTAATTTTCTTTCGTATTGAAATTTGAAACGCGAAGGAAAGAAGTTTCCTGTGTGCATTTTCACTATGTTCATTTGAGCGCTGGTTGTTGCGCTTATGAATACCAAGAGCAATAAGATGTTTATTTTATTTTTCATAGCAATGAGCTCATGATTATCGAATTATCTATTAATCTCTTGAAAAAAATAAAGCGCCATTTCTTTCTTTTATCTGTTTAAAAGGCTCTTCTTTTAAAATTAAAAATCCATCAAGGTCGATAAAATCGATATTGGCACAAAGATGCATAGCACTGCCAATACCTACGCTTGTTTCTACCATACAACCTATCATGGTTTTTAAATTTCTTTTTCTTGCTTCGTTTATAATGCGCAAACCGTTCACATAGCCTCCTGCTTTTTGCAGCTTCATGTTTACACCATGAAACTGCTGGGCAATGGAGTCCATATCGGGATTATCGGTAATCGATTCGTCGCCCATTAGCAATACCGAACTTTTGGGTTTAAGATGCTTGTATTCTTCAATTTTAGAAGAAGGCATAGGTTGCTCTAGAAAAGCGATAGGGTATTTCTCAATGAACTCAATATATGTAAGAACTTCATCGGGATTTTGAAAAGCTTCATTTCCATCAATCATTATTTGTTGTTTAGATACTTTTGAGATTTCTTTCAAGGCATCTATACCGTTTTCTGCATTGATTTTAAGTTTAACAAATTTGAACCGCTGCAAATCGTGCTTTTTGTAGAACTCGCACATTTCCCCAATGGGCATGATAGGCATGGTAAAGGCGGTTGATATTTCCTTGGCTTTAGAAATTGCCAAATATTTTTCTACCTCATTTCTGCTCCAAAAATTGATGAAAGCCGACTCAATACCAAAGCGTAAAGAATTGCATGTGCTAATTTTTTGAAAGAGTGAATGAAGTGTTTCAACATCTTGTATTTGCGATAATCCAGCATTTTGTAGTTGCTCAAATTGCACTGTAATTAATTCTGCACTTTCTCCGTAACGCACGTTGGGGGCGGCTTCTCCCATAGCTTCGAAATCGCCATCGCAAATTTTAATAAAAAAATTTCTTTTAAAATCCGATGCGTTGCGCGCGATCTTCCAAGTGAATTTTAGTTCAAGTGTTTTTGCTTCAAGGCTAATGGTCATCATGCTGCTAAAATAGAAAAAGCCCCAAACAAATTAATGCTTGGGGCTTTTTCATGTATGATATTAATAAGCTACCGCTTCTAATTCAAATCTTGTTAAATTAACAAACTTGTCAATCCTGTCGTGAACCTCACTGTAAGTCAATGTTTCCATTTTTTTTGTTCCAAAATCTTGCACACAGAAAGAAGCTAAAGCAGAGCCATAAATAACGGCACGTTTGAAGTTATCGAAAGAGATATCTCCGGTTTTGGCAATATATCCAATGAATCCACCTGCAAAGGTATCTCCAGCACCAGTTGGGTCAACAACATCAGCTAGCGGCAAAGCAGGAGCGAAGAACATTCTTTCTTTATCGAACAACAATGCACCGTGCTCTCCTTTTTTAATGATAAGGAATTGCGGACCCATTGTTAAAATTTTGTGGGCTGCGTTAATCAATGAATATTCACCAGTTAACTGACGAGCTTCTTCATCATTCACAGTAACAACATCAACCATTGAAATGGTTTGTTTCAACTCTTCTAAAGCGATATCCATCCAAAAGTTCATGGTGTCCATCACTATTAATTTCGGCCGCTTAGTCATACTTTTAATTACTTTTTGTTGAATGGCAGGAGCTAAATTTCCTAACATTAAGTATTCGCAATCTTGGTATGATGCAGGCATTTCAGGGTCGAAACCAGCCAATACATTTAATTCAGTAACTAAAGTATCGCGAGAGTTCATATCGAAATGATATTTTCCCGACCAGAAGAAAGTTTTTTCTCCTTTTTTGATTTCCAATCCTTCTAATTCGAAATTATTTTGCTTCAACATATCAATTGCTGTTTGAGGAAAATCATCTCCAACAACTGCAATTAATTTTGGTTTTTGACCTAATTTTGATGCTGATAAACCTACGTAAGTAGCAGATCCACCAACGATTTTATCTGTTTTTCCAAATGGAGTTTCTATGGCGTCAAACGCTACTGTTCCAACAATTACTAAGCTCATTATAAATTTTTTTTGTGTTTGTAGGCGCTAATATATTGCATAATTCCAAACTTTGAACTATTATTGCACTCCGTTTTTCGGAACTAGTTCTTTTGAAACAATAAAATTGAGATAAATTCTTCCTTAGCTCAGCTGGTTAGAGTCCCGAATCTCGGGATTGATCAGAAGGGTGCTTGGTTCAGTCCAAGAGGTAGAGTGAGTTGCCAGCGTTTTCTTCTTTTAAAAGAAGGTAAAAATATTTTCTTCCTTAGCTCAGCTGGTTAGAGCATCTGACTGTTAATCAGAGGGTCCTTGGTTCAAGTCCAAGAGGGAGAGCAGAAGTCCTTTCAAGTAA
>Ga0102915_1000518_pt1 | contig 11892 bp, 9 predicted proteins | sample Colrivmet1561A02_FD_78199 | JGI IMG/M metagenome (GOLD analysis project Ga0102915, IMG submission 78199) | Estuarine microbial communities from the Columbia River estuary - metaG 1561A-02 | ecosystem: Environmental > Aquatic > Marine > Intertidal zone > Estuary | place: USA: Columbia River...
ATAAAGTTTGTAATCCTCGCCATATTTGCCATTTTTGATTACCATATCTATTTTACCAGCGGTGAAGTAATTTCCTTTTGCATTTAGTTTTTCATAGCCATCTAGCTGAGATTTAATGAAAAAGATACCCAACACCATCGTTAGAGCAATGAAAATTTTGCTTAAACCCATTTTATTTTTTTTCAAGCTCCACACGGCGCCAAAGAAAGTTAAGCTGCTGGCTACTATAATGTAAGTGCTCACCAAAAATTCATGAGGTAAGGTGATTTTCACCCACATCGAATCGTTTTTTGCTACTACGTGTCCGCTTATTAAGCCTGCAAACAACATAACAATCGACATGATACCCAGCCACACCAACGGTTTGTGGGTTTTGCGATTCATCGCGAGTCTTTCTTCTTTAGATATTTTGTTCATTATTTTAAATATAAATCGATTAACAACGCCAATTGAACAACAGGTAAATAGATGAAAGAGCCAAACATTAATTTGCTGGCCGAATCATTATCACATTTCTTAAATAGAGTATAGGCTTGCATGGCAAAGAGCGCGCCTGCCATTAAAGTGACGGTCACATAAAACCATCCTACCATATTAAATGAAGCAGGCAACATACTTACTGGAATTAAGAACAAAGCATATAGTAATATTTGAAAAGCACTTTGTTTATCGCGGCCACCAGAAGAAGGTAGCATTTTAAAGCCCGCTTTTAGATAATCGTCGTTCAGTCTCCATGCAATGGCCCAAAAGTGAGGGAATTGCCACATAAATTGGATGGCGAATACGATCAACGCTTGCACATTAATTTCGTTAGAATAGCCCACCCATCCAATAAGTGGTGGCAAGGCTCCAGGGAAAGCACCCACAAAAACTGCAAAGGGTGTTTTTCTTTTAAGAGGCGTGTATACTAGGGAATAAAGAATCATGGCTATTAAACCCAAGATGCCTGTAAGTGCATTTAATTTTATCCAAAGAATGAGCACGCCGGTGATTCCCATGATAGCGGCAAACACTAAACCTTCTGTAACTGTCATTCTGCTTTGAGGGAGCGGACGGTTGTTTGTTCTGGTCATCAATTTATCCAAATCTTTTTCAATGATTTGGTTGAATCCATTGGAAGCGCCAGTTACCAAAAATCCACCTAAAGTAAGCCAACCCAGAATTTGCCATGTAAAATCCCCTTTTGCAGCAATGATGTAACAGATCACTGCAGAGAAAACCACCAATGAAGCCAAGCGTAATTTCGCGAACTGAATGTAGTCGGAAACCTTTGAATGCTTAGCAGGAGTTGATATTTCGGTATTTTCAGCCAAGAAGGAAATTTAAATTTCAACAAAAGTAACCATAATTGTTGTAAATTGAATGTGCTAAAATGTTAAACTCAATAATCGGTATAGTAATTAAACAGGGCTGTTCTAAATCCGATATAAAAATATTGAGTAAGATTGTTTGTGGTGTTGGTTTCTTGAGCTCTTCTCATCCACCCAGTTTCAATGCGCATGTTGGTTTTAGGATTCACCAAAAAACTTACTTTTAAGTCCGTATAGTACATAGAATTCTTTCTCCCTTGAGCAATGGTGTGGCCGAACTCTCCATTCTCACCGCTAATTTTTGCTTTGTTGTTATTGTAAGAAAGAAAAATATTTTGACCGTAATTTACGATACTACTATCACTTCCATATTCTGCATAACTACCGCGCACTTCAAAGAACAAGCGTTTGTAGTTGTATCTTAAGAAGCCTAATCCTTCCATGAAATTGGCCCCTAGTGGGTGAGCCAAAGCTTGATTGAAATTACTGTAATTGCTCAAGCTATCGTTGTGGCTATAGGTATATGGTCTAACCATATTGAACTCTAATTGTGCGCTCAAATTCTTGATGTTAAATAAGTCGTAAACTTTTGTTCCTGCTTGAATTCCCCATTTGTTAGCCCACCAGCCTTTGTCTTGCTTTACTTTACTTAAATTGAATTCGTCGATCAACAGCTGACCATACAAATGCCATTTATTTGTAAGTTTCACCTTTGCTGTTGCACCAATCAAAGCATTGTCGGAAGATCCGTTGGCGTATTCTACAGGTCTTAAGAAAATAATTGGATTAAGGTATTGAAAATCGAAACCTCTGCCGTTGCTGCCACTCCACATAATACTTTCAAACAAACCAATGTTTAGCCATTGGGTGACGTTGTAACTAAGGTAATGTGAAGAGCTGAATTTTTTAGGAAATAGTTGGTCAAGAGCAGTAACAGCACTTACCAACTGAGTGAAGATGTTGGTGTATTGTATTTTCCAGAATTTGGTAGTTACCTTAAAGAATGGATAGTTAAATGAGTTATCTGATAGTAATAATGATCGGTATCCATCTCCAATGAACAGTTTATCTTGTCCGAATTGAAAATTAAAGTATTTGTTCGGACTATAAGAAATCAATGCAGAAGCGCGGTTGAAATCGTAACCTGTTTTTTTGAAGCCTTTGTAGCGTCCTTGTCCAGGTATTACGCCACTGCTTGCAACTATATATTGCACATAAGGTACCAGTGTAGCCTGCGATTCTAAAAACGAACTATTGAAAAAGAACTTATTCCCAATCTGACCTTCCAAATACACCCCTCTTGTGTTGGTGTAGGTGGTTTGCTCACTTACGGTATCTTTTCCGTAGGCGAAATCGAAAAGCGGATTAATTTTAAGTTTAAATGCCTCACTTTTTAGCACGAATAAGTCCTCATCTAGTAGTTTTCTTTCCGTCCATAAAGCAGCTTTGCTCCACCACGATTGCCCTAATAGATAAAGGTGTTTTTGTCTTTTAAATTGCGCGAATGAACTATCAATAGTGACGCTATCAATATCTTGGTAGATAAAAGGACGCATGCCAGTGTGCGCCCTGTTGCTCTTAGCGTTTAGTTGTTTGTCAATGATAGAATTGTAAGAGTGGTTGAGAGGGAAATAAACGCTTTGAGAATAATTTTTTGCAGCAAGAAAAATGCAAACAAGGAACAGCAGTTTTTTCATCAAGAAACATTTATTTCATTTTCAGCAGCTCTTTTCTTCAAAATCAAAGAAGGAATATAACTTAAGAAGCTGCAAAGACCAATTAGTATGATTAGCATAACAAGCGCATTAACATTAGGTTGCATAAGGTAGACCAAGCCAATGATTAAGATGTTAGAAATTACCAAGATGCAAGTAGATTGCAAATGACTTAAACCAAGCGCCAATAGTCTGTGGTGAACGTGGTTTTGATCGGGATGTAATGGCGATTTACCAGACAATACGCGAAGGGTGAATACGCGCAAGGTATCGAAAAGAGGAACTATTAAAATACCAAAAGCTACTACTGGCACTGAATTGAAGCGGATTCTAGAAGCGACAGGATTAGCATCAATAAATTTTATGGTCAAAATTCCAATGATTAGTCCGCTGATGAGCGAGCCAGTATCGCCCATAAAAATTTTGGCAGGCGTTAGATTGTAGTACAAAAATGCTAAAAGCACTGCTGCCAAAACAAACGACAACAACGCCCATTCTTGCTGGTACTCGGCCCCATTAATGAAAAACCAAAAACCAAAAAAAGTGCTGATTACCACGCCAGTCGCGGCAGCTAAGCCATCAATTCCATCAATTAGGTTGAGGCCGTTCATAATTACCAGAATAGTAAAAACTGAAAGCGTAATGCTCAAAGATTCATGTATTTGTTCTATACCTAAAAAACCGTAAAACCCTGTTAGTCTTACTTTTCCTAAAATTACAACAATGCAAACGGCAATGATTTGTCCTATCATTTTCTTTAAAGGCGCGATCATAATGATATCGTCTTTCATTCCAATAAAGAAAATGATAATGAGAGCGCAGGTAATAAACCTGCGTTCCATAAATTCTGTGCCAGAGAAGAGCGTGATGGCAATCATAATTCCTGCAAACATTGCCAAACCGCCAAGAGTAGGAATTTTTTTCGAATGGGATTTTCTTTCGTCGGGTTCGTCGTACAAGTGTTTCATGTCGGCAACCTTAATGATAGAGGGAATGGAGAAGATGCACACCAAAAAAGCGGTAAGTGCAGCTAATAGTATATATTCAGTGGTGCTAATTGTTGTCATACTCTTTCGTCACGTAAAAATATCAATTAAAAACACAAATAAAAATTTAAAAAGGAAGGTGCAGAGGCAGTTTTAGTTCAGTTCTTTAAGATGTGCAAGCATTTTGGCGGCTAGTTTTTTACGGTCGTATTCTTTCACTAGTTCTTCGCACCCTTTCTGAAACTCTTGATAGAGTGAGGTATCGTCTTTAATTACGTACAGGCAATTAAGAAAAGATTCTTTGTTTTCGGGTACAAAACACAAGCCTGCATTAAAGTTTTCAATTATTTCTTTCGATTCACCTTCAACACCTAATAGAATTGGTTTTTTCATGGCTGCGGATTCAAATATCTTGGAAGGAATCACAGTTTTAAAAGTGTCGGAACGTTTTAAATGTACCAGAGCGACATCTACAATAGATAAGTAGTCGATTACTCTGTCTTTCGATACATTATCTAAAAACAATACATTATTAATCTGTTTTTCTGCGGCGATTTTAAGCAGTTTTTGTTTTTCGGCACCTTCACCCATAAATAGAAAGTGGATGTTGTCACCTTCTGTTTCTTTAATGAAATCGAGAAAGAAATCGAGTTTATGGGCCATACCATGGGTGCCAATGTAGCCCACAATAAATTTGTTCTCTAAGCCATGTTCCTTAAGCAGTTCGGCACATTTGTCTTTAGGTTGAAAGAGTACGAGATTCGCCCCATTCTTAATCACATGAATTTTTTTCTCGTCGATTCCTCTGCCGGCAATATTTTTCTTAAAGGCTTCAGTAACGGTTACAATTTGATCTGCTCGGCGGTACAAAAACATTTCTAATCTTTCTAAAGAGCGATAAATTCTGCTACTTTCGTCTATGGCACTTACCGCTTTGATGGATTCTGGCCATAAGTCGCGAACCTCAAAAACCCATGGTTTTCTCTTAAACACAGAAAGCAACCATGCACTTGGTGTGGTGAAAAATTGAGGAGAGGTGGCGATAATTACATCTGATTTAACAAACAAACCTGCCCAAAAAGCCATGAAACCAAAACTCATGAAATCGAGAATACGTTTTGCAAAACCTTCGTTGGCGGTGATATACGACCATACACGAATGACGCGAATGCCATTCATCATTTCTTCCTGGCGGATTTTGTTTTTGTAGCCCTCGTACACTTTACCTTTTGGGAAGTTGGGGGCGCAAGTGATTACGGTAACATCAACACCTTGTTTAAGCCATTCTTGACAATGCTCATAGGTGCGCGTTGCAGGTGCGTTAACTTCTGGGGGAAAATTATCTGTGATAAATAAAATGCGCATTTAGTAATTAATCGCTTTGGTAAAGGAAGTTAACAACGAACTCTCAAATTCTATTACAGCCACAGTACTTTCCTTAAGTTTATTGTATTCTTCCGCATAAGCGAATGGCTGCAAATATAGGTTTTTTGATTGATTGAAATGTATGCTCCAGTTATTGACTTTTATCAAATTGTTTTCAATTACAACTGTGCATGAAGGATGGAAGTGCAAATAGGCTTTAGCTGAAACGTTTTTATTTTTTACTGTATCTAAAATATCGAATCCCCTTTCACTTATTTTCCAGCTCCTTTGATGTATTGTTTTTTCATAGCCATTGTGAGAAGCGGTAATTTCTGTAGCACTTTCCCGATCAATTTTCACGTTTGCTCTTTTTCCTACTCTAAATCCGCCCCACACATCTACCTGGTTTGCGCCATTTATTTCTACCGTGTTGTGGCTAAAGGTAGAACGTTCATCTTGTCGGCGTTGGTTTTTCTCGTACGTAGAAATTCCTGTATCTACTATAATTGGTGCGCTATTGTCGTAAAAAACAAAATTAAAAATATCGGCATGGGCATGGCCAGGGATATAGCTGGGCCCAATTTTACCGGCGTCCACAATCAATTCCGAATTAGCGAAATCAAATTTGCGATAACCCGAATCAGATAATTTTCCTTTTGCAGCCGCAATGCCCAGACTTTTGGTGTAAGCAATCAATTCGGAAGTGGTAGGCGCAATGTTTTTTGCTGCGTCGTTCACCAAAGGAATATCGCCATTGTTAAAGGATATAACTTGCAGCCAAGAGCTCATTTTTTGAGCATATACTTTCAATACGTCAGCATGATTTTCTTTTGCTATGCTGATACAATCAAGTAATCTGCTTAATAATATTTGATGGTACATGGCGCTCAATTCGTAGTGTGCCCCATCTTCTAATATTTGCTCTTTTAATTCTTTAGATATGATTTCAAATCCTTTAGTGATGAGCTTTTCGTCTTTAAAATAGCATCCACCTACGTAGAGAGAAAAGCCGTTTTCTAACAAATGATTTCCCAGTAAGTGATATTCTAAATTGTCCATTAACACTAAGTACTCACTGTATAAAGCAGTATCAATGGCCTGATCACTAATGTTGTGTTTCGATAAGAACTTAATCCAATTTATTCCTCTTAATGAGATGGGATAGGGCTCGTTGGCATTTTTGAGCTGAGGTAATTGCGGAATAAAATCATGAATGAGCAACAATCCTTCTTCTTTATGAATAGATTCTTGGTTTAAAAAGTGAAAATAGTTGAGGTTGTATGTCCATAATTTGCCATGTGCAGCGTAATCCCAATCTATATAGTCGAAGGAGGTTTGCAAGTTCAAAAAGGAGAAATGATGCTGATTATCTCTAAAAGAATAGCTTTCGTAAGCCTTGGGCATAGCCTCATTAAAGTTTAACGCTGCCCCCTTCTTGTAGTAATTGAAGGCTAATTTATGCTTGCTTAATTTCCTAAAAACCCTACGCAGCTTATAATACAGCTGATAATAAACCTGAGTTGGTTTAAGATATCGAAGCGTATGGAAGTAGCGTAACAACATGGCGCGAAGATACAATCTTCTTTAAAATTTCATTTGTAAATCGTTTCTCTTTTCGATAGGTCAAATGTTATCCTCATAATATATTCCTTACATTTTGTAAACAATTGTGCATGAGGATTTCATTATTTCAAAAATAGTTTTACTTTTGCCCTCCGCTCTTCTAAAAATAATTGGTGCCTTAGCTCAGTCGGTAGAGCAGCAGACTGAAAATCTGCGTGTCGCTGGTTCAATTCCAGCAGGCACCACTAAAAATCAGAGTGAGAGTGAGAAGCGAGAGCGACCACAAACACTCTGATTTTTCTCAAAACTCACTCCCACTCTCAATCAGAGTGAGTGTGAAGAGTGAGAGAGGAGCGAAAAACTAAACCTAACTAACATTTATTTTCCGTGTTCGATTTCCAAAAACTTGATGTCTATCAAAAGGCTAAGTCATTTTGTAAAGACATAACCGCAAGCATTACTACGCAAAAATTCGATCGTACCACCAACGATCAGCTTCGCAGAGCATCATTCAGTATAATGCTAAATATTGTAGAAGGAGCTTCGCGTTACAGCAATAAAGACAGAAGAAATTTTTTGGTAATTTCTAGTGGTAGTGTTTTCGAATGCGCTGCTATACTCGAATAATTGAAAGAAGTAAATGCCATTACTCCAGAATTTTTTCAATATTATTATTGTAGATTAGAAGAACTTTCGAAAATGCTTTTTTCGTTAATTAGAAAGTTAGAGGAAAAACAAAACGCAGCTTAGTACGATGAAAACAAAAACCTATCAATTTAAAAATGGCAATGAGACCTTATCGGTAAAGGTGGAGCCCTTTGGCAATTGGTTTGAACTTCCGCCACTAGCCGCCTGGCTCATTGAATGGGAAGACCAAGATGTGGAGGCAGATGTTTTGGAAGAAAATGAAGATGAGCTAAGAGTCTTATTAGAATTTGATGACGACACTCGTTTTTTCATTAATGGAAAAGCGGTGGATGAGAATGGAATTCCTAGCTAGCATTTGGTTCTTAACCCTGTTGAAAAACCCTAATAAATCTCACTCCCCTTATCTCTAAAAAAAATAGTATTTTCGCGCACACATAAATAAGTGCGAAATGATTTCATTTTTTGGTGATTCTTCAAGTAAGGTTTTTGCGGTGCAAACAAGCGCGAAACTCTCTGATTTAGATATAACAAAGCTTAATTGGCTTTTTGGTGATGTGCAGCTCATTGCTGGCGATAGCATCAACAAAACTTTTGTTGGTCCGCGTGCCGCTATGGTTACCCCATGGAGCACCAACGCCGTGGAGATTACCCAAAACATGGGTGTTACGGGTATCATAAGAATTGAAGAGTTTGATGCAGTAGCTGCCGATTTCACTGCTTTCGACCCTATGTTGCAACATAAATTTCCTGCTTTAGAACAAAATATTTTCGATATCAATATCAAGCCAGAAGCGATTTTATATATCGATGATATCGCTGCCTACAACCAAAAAGAAGGTTTGGCTTTGAATGCCGAAGAAGTTGAATATTTGAATGGCTTATCGAAAAAATTAAATAGAAAATTAACCGATTCAGAAGTTTTCGGATTTTCACAAGTGAATTCAGAACATTGCCGTCACAAAATTTTCAATGGTACTTTCGTGATTGATGGCGTGGAGAAAGAAACTTCTCTTTTCAAATTAATCAAGAAAACTTCGCAAGAAAATCCGAACTCCATTGTTTCAGCTTACAAAGATAACGTGGCATTTGTTGATGGTCCAAGCATCGATCAATTCGCGCCAAAAACAGCCGACAAACCCGATTTCTACCAAGTTGAAAAAATAAATTCTGTAATTTCTTTAAAAGCAGAAACACACAATTTCCCTACTACTGTTGAGCCTTTCAATGGCGCTGCAACTGGTTCGGGCGGGGAAATTCGCGATAGATTAGCAGGCGGTAAAGGTTCATTACCATTGGCGGGAACAGCGGTGTACATGACATCGTACTCTCGTTTGAAAGACAATCGCAGTTGGGAAAATGGAATGGCCGAAAGAAAATGGTTGTATCAAACACCAATGGATATTTTAATCAAAGCATCGAATGGTGCAAGTGATTTTGGAAATAAATTCGGACAACCCCTAATCACCGGCTCTGTGTTCACTTTTGAACATGAAGAAGAAGGAAGAAAATTAGGTTTCGATAAAGTGATTATGCAAGCCGGAGGAATAGGTTTCGGTAAAAAAGAAGAGGCCTTGAAAGAAGAGCCGCAGGTGAGCGATAAAGTGGTGATTTTAGGTGGTGAAAATTATAGAATTGGAATGGGTGGTGCTGCTGTATCATCGGCCGATACTGGTGCTTTTAGCAATGCCATTGAATTAAATGCTATTCAGCGTTCAAATCCTGAGATGCAAAAAAGAGCCATGAATGCTATTCGTGGTATGATTGAAAGTGGTAACAATCCTATTGTTTCTATTCATGATCATGGGGCTGGCGGACACCTAAACTGTCTTTCGGAATTGGTGGAAGCAACAGGTGGTAGAATCGATTTAGATAAATTGCCTGTGGGCGACCCAACTCTTTCTGCTAAAGAAATTATTGGTAACGAATCGCAAGAAAGAATGGGCTTGGTGATTAAAGCCAAAGATGTTGATGCACTGTTAAAAGTTGCCGAACGTGAGCGCGCGCCAATGTATGTGGTGGGTGAAGTGACAGGCGATCATCGTTTTACTTTTCAATCTTCAAGCAATGGTGTTAAACCAATGGATTTAGAACTCGACGATATGTTTGGTTCTTCCCCAAAAACGGTGATGAACGATGTTTCGGTGAAGAGAGAATACAAAGATGTGGCTTACGACGCTACAAAAATTCAATCTTATGTTGAGCAAGTTTTAAAATTAGAAGCTGTTGCGTGTAAAGACTGGTTGACGAATAAAGTCGATCGTTGTGTAACAGGTAAAGTGGCTAAACAACAAGCTGCTGGTCCGCTACAATTGCCATTGAACAACGTGGGTGTAATGGCTTTAGATTACAATGGCAAGGAAGGTATTGCAACGTCAATCGGACACGCTCCTTTAAGCGCTGTGATTGATGCAGCTGCTGGCTCTAAAAATGCTATTGCTGAGGCTTTAACCAATTTGGTTTGGGCTCCTTTGCAAGACGATTTAAAATCGGTTTCTCTTTCTGCCAACTGGATGTGGCCGTGCAAAAACGAAGGTGAAGATGCGCGCTTGTACACTGCTGTAGAAGCGGTTTCTCAATTCGCCATCAACTTAGGAATCAACATTCCAACAGGAAAAGATTCTTTAAGTATGAAACAGAAATACAAAGACCAAGAAGTTATTTCTCCGGGTACTGTGGTGATTTCTGCAGTGGGACATTGCAACGATATTCAAAAAGTGGTGGAACCTGTTTTAACGAAAAAAGCGGGCAACAAAATATTCTATATCAACTTGTCGAATGATGCCTACAAATTAGGTGGTTCTTCTTTCGCGCAAGTGAACAATAAGATTGGAAAAGAAACCCCAACGATTAAAGATGATGCTGCCTTCAAAAACGGATTCAATGCATTGCAAGGTTTAATTAAAAATGAGTTGATTACTGCGGGTCACGATATCTCTTCAGGAGGATTAATCACTACTCTTTTAGAGATGTGTTTTGCCGATGTTAATCTTTCTGCATCTGTAGATCTAAGTGTTTTGAAAGAAAGCGATTCAGTGAAATTGTTGTTCGCAGAAAATAGTGGTGTGGTGTTTCAAACGCTTAATGCTGCTGCCGTAGAGGAAGTGTTGAAAAATGCTAAAGTGGAATTTCATATCATTGGTGAAGCCAAAGAAGGTGCATCTTTAGAAGTTAAAAATGGCAATGAAAATCTAAGTTTTAACATCGCACAATTGCGTGATGTTTGGTATGAAACTTCTTTCTTGTTAGATCAAAAACAATCGGGAGTTAAAAAAGCTACCGAGCGTTTCAACAACTATAAAAATCAGGCGTTACAGTTTAATTTCTTGCCATCTTTCACAGGTAAAAAACCTGTGGTGGATGCGAAAAGTGTTCGTCCGAAAGCAGCTGTAATTCGCGAGAAAGGTTCGAACTCAGAAAGAGAAATGGCCAATGCTTTATTCCTTGCTGGCTTCGATGTGAAAGATGTGCACATGACCGATTTAATCACTGGCAGAGAGACTTTAGAAGACATTCAAATGATTGTTGCGGTAGGTGGTTTCTCTAATTCAGATGTACTGGGTTCTGCTAAAGGTTGGGCCGGAGCATTCTTGTACAATGAGAAAGCGAAAAATGCTTTGCAAAAATTCTTTGCACGTAAAGATACTTTGTCGTTGGGGGTTTGCAACGGTTGTCAGCTCTTCATCGAATTAGGATTGATCAATCCCGATCACGAGCAAAAACCAAAAATGCTGCACAACGATTCACATAAATTTGAGTGTGTATTTACAAGTGTTACGATTCAAAAAAATCATTCTATTATGTTGTCTTCTTTAGAAGGCAGCACGCTAGGTATTTGGTCGGCGCACGGCGAAGGAAAGTTCTCGTTCCCTTATGCTGAAGAGAAATACAATATCGTTGGTAAATATGGCCACGCTGCTTATCCTGCCAATCCGAATGGATCTGATTTCAACACCGCAGTTTTAACTTCTAATGATGGTCGACATTTAGTGATGATGCCGCATTTAGAGCGTTCTACTTTCCCTTGGAATTGGGCAAATTATCCCGATAGAAAAGATGAGGTAACGCCATGGGTGGAAGCTTTTGTGAATGCGAGAGAGTGGTGTGTTGGAAAAGTAAAAAGTTAAAAGTCAAAAGCAAAAAGTTGATTGTTTCTCTCTGCTAAGTTTAGCGAAGCGTAACTTTGCTGAATCTTTTCCCGAAGCTTTCAGCTTCCTCTAAATTTTTATAATTTCACCCCTCTAACTAAACTAACATCATGGAAGGCAAACACAAATTCTCTAACCCAGAAGGCATTTATTTTATAAC
>Ga0102915_1000519_pt1 | contig 11882 bp, 10 predicted proteins | sample Colrivmet1561A02_FD_78199 | JGI IMG/M metagenome (GOLD analysis project Ga0102915, IMG submission 78199) | Estuarine microbial communities from the Columbia River estuary - metaG 1561A-02 | ecosystem: Environmental > Aquatic > Marine > Intertidal zone > Estuary | place: USA: Columbia River...
AGAACTATACCATTCTAGATCGTCGGCGCATCAAGTTGCCAAACAACTCTATGTTTGTTTGTTTTGCGCCCAAAGAAAATCCCCAGATCGCGATCGCGGTATTTGTGCAGAACGCCGGATATGGAGCCACCTGGGCCGGACCGATTTCGCGCATGCTCATCGAGAAATACTTGAACGATAGCTTAAGCATCCGAAGCAAAGCCGATTCAGCCCGCATCTCCGCTGCGAATCTGATGCCGGCGTATTTCAGGCGATTGCAACAAAAAGAAGATTCGCTTCGGGCTCGACAATGGTTCAAGATCACCAACGACAGTTCTTACCTGAAGCGCATTACACAAGCTACTCATCCGTCCAAACGCCCCCCCAATAAGCCCGCTCAAAAAGAGCCGACCATGGCTTGGTTGTCTGAAGAACGCAAACGAAACGGTGTGGAGGCCGGAAAAACCCGATGAGGCCCCAGCAAGGAACCATATCGAAGGGCGTGGACTGGAGTCTGTTTTGGATTCTGCTTGGACTATCCGTGATTGGTATGCTCGCCATTTTTGCAGCCACTTATCGAGAAGGAGATCCGATCATCGCTAGTTGGATCGGCTTCAAGACCGATTACAGCAAACAGTTTTATTTTTTCTTGTTGAGTGTGTTGCTGGGATTCATGGTTTTGTTGGCCGATAGCAAGTTCTTTCCGGCTACGGCTAATCTGGGATATGCCCTGGGCATTCTGTTTCTCCTATTGGTTTTTCCTTTCCACTCGCGCATCAAAGGAACCGAATCGATCATTCGTATTGGCGCCTTCAACTTTCAGCCGGCTGAGTTCGTTAAGATCTTTGCCGCCCTCAGTCTCGCAAAATTCCTTTCGCGTCCCGAATTGGATTTTCGGCATACTGGTTCGCAGATCCGGGCGGCGCTCATTGTACTTTTTCCTGCGCTGCTTTGCATTCTACAGAGCGAAACGGGATTGGCCCTGGTCTATACGTCATTTTTTCTGGTGATGTATCGAGAAGGGTTACCGGCTAGCATTCCGGTGATGGCGATGGCGATGGTCTGTCTAGTGGTCGCTTCGATCCTGATCAATCCAAATACCTTGGCCATCTTGCTCACGATAGGTGCCCTGCTGATCATCTATCTAATGCGGCGTTCGTTCAAACGCCACCGAAGATTATTGACTACCATCGTCTTAATCTGGTTCGTGGCGGTCGCTGTCCAGCGTTTTGCTGTTCCCTTTTTATTTAAGAATGTGTTGCAAAAGCATCAGGTCGAACGGATCTATGACCTGTTCGGTAAAGACAATCCGTACCGTGCTGCGACCGATTCGATCCGACCAGCCGTAGATCTAAAGAAAAAGGAAACGGGTTCCAGCTACAACGTCCGTCAATCCAAGATCGCGATCGGTAGTGGTAGATTTTTTGGCAAAGGATTGCTCAGCGCAACACAAACCCGGTACGATTTCGTTCCCGAGCAGCGTACGGATTTCATTTTTTGTACGGTCGGGGAAGGTTTCGGTTTTTTTGGCAGCTTGGTGCTGCTCGGACTTTATTTATTGTTGCTCTTTCGGGTCGTTATGATTGCCGAACGACAGCGAAGTACGTTCAGTCGCGCCTATGCCTATGGCGTGGTGGCGGTGCTGTTCTTTCACATGGCGGTCAACATCGGAATGACGATCGGTTTGATGCCGGTGATCGGCATTCCCTTGCCGTTCATCAGTTACGGCGGAACCTCGCTGGTAACTTTTTCGTTGTTGATCTTTATCTTGATGCGACTGGATGCCGATCGGCAGATGGTGCTTCGATGAAAATGCATTCATGAAATTCTACCCCTTATCCGAAGGCAGCTTTACGATTGATCAAACCAAGCAGTTTGTCCCTTTCGATCCGTTGCGCGATGTGTTGCAGGATCGTCCTACGGGTAGCTTACTGGTCGAGATCCAACCTTTTCTGGTGCAGACCGATCGGGATCTGTTGTTGCTGGATACGGGACTGGGATTTTCCGTCGACGGTGAATTGCAACTGCATCAAAGTATCCGCGCGGCGGGTTTCGAACCGATGCAGGTGACCAAGGTGTTGTTGACCCATCTCCATAAAGATCATGCCGGCGGGATTGCCGTTGGCGCCGGCGCAGTACGTACACTGTCTTTTCCGCAAGCAACGTATTATATATCGAAAGCGGAGTTGCAATTCGCTTTTGAAAAAGGGGCTCCTTCATACGAAACCGAGGAGTTGAAGTGCCTGATCGATCATCCACAAGTCAGGTTGATGGGCGAACAGGAGGTCATTGCAGGATACATTCACGCAGAGCGAAGTGGCGGGCATTGTCCATTTCACCAGGTGTTTCGGATCGAAGCGGATAATCAGGTATTGTTTTTCGGTGGCGATGAAGCGCCGCAATTGCAGCAAATGAAGCATCGGTTCGTCGCCAAGTATGATCACGATGGAAAGCGCGCTCAGCAGTTACGACAACAATGGTGGGAGTTAGGTGAGCGGGATGGGTGGAGCTTCTTATTCTATCACGACATTCAGCATCCGGCTTGGCAATTTTCTCAGCCAGGTTATTGAAATCGGCGTCGACCTCCCGGAGGGGGTGGGGGACCGCCTCTTTCACGGCGACGCTCGCGGATCATGCGACTCACTTCCTGCCGAAAACGATCCTCTTCGAAAAAGATCCGATCCGCTCGTTTCTCATTGAATAATTGACGGAAGTCTTTTCGGTATTTGAGGCGCAATTCGATCACTTGTTGTTGCATCACCAATCGGTCGCCGCGGTTATCCCGATGCACTTTGGCGAAATCCTTCATGTATTGTTTGAAGACTGGGTCGAACTTATCCCGCTCGGCGGGCGTCATCTCCATATTTTCCTGGATGTATTTGCTCATGCGTTCCGGCAACTTGGGATCGGGTGGCCCTCCCTCTTCCGGGCCCGGAGGCTGTGCCCAAAGCTGGGTGGCGGCGATTGACCAAACCAATAAAAGTAAAAGCCGGCGCATATTAGTTATTCATTTCGGTGGATGACGTAATGGGTTCGGACTGCTCCAGAAAATCGGTCAGCTCCTCTTCGGAAATATCGGCCAATAAACTGGCTTGCAAGGCCGGACTCTTCTCCAACTGAGCAGTTTCTTCGCCCGTCATGCCCGCTTCCACAAATTCTTGCAGGAGGTCTTTTTGTCCTTCGTCTAGTTTTTGCAAGTCCTCTTTGTATTGGATCACTACTGCGGCTCCGGCAGATCCGGTTGTTCCCGACGGCGCATCTTGATTCAGCCAGATCGTTACACCGAGCAGCATGGCGGCAACGGCGGAGGTGTATCTGAACCAGGTTCGGCGAAACAAGGGCACTACTGGGGCTGAAGGCGTAACCGGAATTTGTACGGATTTAAAATAGTCGGTAGGTAGCGCGTAAGGTGTTTGTCGGGATGTTTTGAGTAAGCCAGGCGCCAAGGAGGCCAATTCGTCATCAACTTCCTCTTGGCGGATGCGGCTCAGGACCTGTCCGGTCAGCGTCTCGAAATATCCAGTAGGTACGGCATAGGGCATCCGGGGTACTTGACCGGACAGGGGGCTATTCAGTTCCTTGAGCTCGTTTTGTATGGATAGTCGGTCGGACATGTTCAATTCGGGTAGTAAGATAGGTATCGGCGTTTAAGGTTTAATGGTTTAGCAGGAAGTCTTCTACTTTTTTAACGGCGTGGTGATAGCTGGCTTTCAGGGCGCCTTCGCTGGTTTCCAGCACCTGGCTCATTTCTCCGTAGGGCATCTCATCGTAATAACGGAGGGTGAAGACCAATCGTTGCTTTTCGGGTAATTCTTGGATGGCCAATTGCAGTTTCCATTCGGCTTTGTCGGCATCAAAATGTTGGTCGGCCCGCACGCGATCGGCCAGGTGCGCACTGCCTTCCTGGTCCAAGGAGATGGACAAACGTCTTTTCTGCTGTTCTAAAAATGTCAGGCATTCGTTGGTGGCGATGCGGTAGAGCCAGGTAAAAAGCTGACTGTCGGAACGAAATCCATCCAACCCCTTCCAAACACGGATCAGTACATTTTGCAGTACATCGTTGGCGTCGTCGTGCCCCACCACCAACCGGCGGATATGCCAATACAAACGCTCCTGATATTTACGGATCAGTTGGGTATAGGCCGATTCGCGGGTTTCGGGAACCTGGAAGGCCTGCAGCAATTCAGCATCGGATTGCAGTGGCATGGAAATCTTAAGACGGTTCGAAGTTCTGCTCGTTTAATGAGCTCATCCTTTTTTTCTCGCCAGCGCTCGTTTGGCTGCTGCGACGATATCGGGAACGTCCAATCCGTATTTCTTCAGAAGTTGGGCGGGTGTTCCGCTTTCCCCGAACGTATCGTTGGTGCCTACGTATTCGATGGGGGTGGGACAATGACGAGCGGCTACTTGTGCCACAGCATCGCCCAATCCGCCGATCACATTGTGCTCCTCAGCAGTAACGGCGCAACCGGTCTTGGTCAGTGTGCGGATCACGGCGGCTTCATCCAGCGGTTTGATGGTATGCAGGTTCACGACTTCTACGCTGATCCCTTCGGCTTCCAATTGTGCACCGGCCTGGATCGCATTCCATACCAAGTGACCACAGGCGAAGATGGATACATCGGTTCCTTCGGAGAAATATTGTGCTTTACCGATCACGAAATCGGATTCCTGGGTGAACATGGGCCAAGCGGGTCGACCGAAACGCAGATAAACGGGTCCGTCCATTTCTGCGATCGCTTCGGTGGCGGCTTTGGTTTGTGCATAGTCGCAGGGAACGATCACCGTCATGCCCGGCAGCATCTTCATCAATCCGATGTCTTCGAGGATCTGATGCGTGGCTCCGTCTTCCCCGAGGGTGAGTCCGGCATGTGAGGCGCAGATCTTCACGTTCTTGCCGCTGTAGGCGACGGATTGACGGATCTGATCGTATACGCGTCCGGTGGAGAAGTTGGCAAACGTGGTGGTGTACGAAATTTTTCCGCCGATGGTCATACCGGCGGCCACGCCGATCATGTTCGCTTCGGCAATGCCACACTGAAAGAAACGTTCGGGAAACTCCTTCATGAACTGATTCAGTTTGAGGGAGCCGGCGAGATCGGCGGTGAGCGCCACGATGTTCGGGTTCTTACGGGCGGCGGCTACGATGCCATCACCAAATCCGCTTCGGGTGTCTTTACTGCCGGTCGATGCAATGTCTTTGAGCATGGGGTGTTTGTTGCGACAAAAGTAGTTTCATTCGATGCGTGAAAAAACGCATGAGGAAAAGTTCTCGATTCCGTGGAAAACAAGGGTTACAGGGAGAGGACGGTCTCGCCGTTTCGGTAGCGGCATTCCCAATTCCAGGCCGTAGCCATGATGTCTTGGATGTTGTATCGGACCGACCAGCCTAGTTTGCTTTGGGCCTTTTCGTTGTTGGCATAGATCGCCATCACATCGCCGGGTCGACGGGGTCCGGCGATCCAATCCAGTTTTTGATCGGTTGCCTCTTCAAAGGCGTGAATCGCTTCCAGCACCGTGATGCCATCGCTACTTCCGAGGTTGATCGCTTCGCATTGATGGGGTGTTGATTGACGTTGCAGGTACTGCAAGGCTTGGGTATGAGCCCGGGCCAGATCACATACGTGAATGAAATCGCGCAGGCAGGATCCGTCACGAGTAGGGTAGTCGGTGCCGTGTACCGTGAGGCGATCGATGATTCCTTGGGCGCTTTGCGTGATGGCCGGAACTAGGTTCTGCGGTTTGCCGATCGGCAATTCGCCGATCTGTCCGGACGGATGGGCTCCGGCTGGATTGAAATAGCGCAACAACAATGCAGAACACGGTGAGGCTTTCACGAATGTGTCTACGAGTTGTTCGCCGATCTGTTTGGTGAGTCCGTAGGGTGAGGCAGCGGGACGTAGCGTCGTTTCTTCGGTAACGGGGATGGATTCCGGTTCGCCGTATACCGTGCAGGAGGAGGAGAAAACAAAATGGGGGATCTGATGGTCTTGTACGCAACGCAGCAAGTTCACCAGCGATTGGATGTTGTTCTCGAAATAGAGCAGGGGTTGTTCGACCGATTCGCCCACGGCTTTGTAGGCGGCGAAATGAATAACGCCTTCAATGTCGGGATGTTCTTCAAAAACGGCTTCTGTATCGTCCAAGGAACAAAGGTCTATCTCGTAATGCGGGATCTTTTTTCCGGTGATGGATTCGATGCCCAGCAGCATGCGGGCATCGGAGCGGCTGTGGTTGTCGATGGAAATGACTTCGTATCCCTGTTCGAGGAGATCGACAATGGTGTGTGATCCGATGTAGCCGCTTCCGCCGGTGACGAGTATTTTAGGCATAGTGGGAGTCCGGCAAAAATCGGTCAATAATTGCAATGCTGGTGCGCTCAGAACAAACGGGTCAGTGCATAGATGCCGCCGGCCAGTAAGGCACTGATGGGAATGGTGAGGATCCAGGCCCAGATCAGGTTCAAGGTAACGCCCCAGCGCACGGCTGACAGACGTTTGGTGGCGCCTACGCCCATGATGGAACCAGTGATGGTGTGTGTGGTGGAAACGGGAATTTTCAATGCTTCAGTTATGAACAAAGTAAGGGCCCCGGCCGTTTCGGCAGCCACGCCTTCGAATGGTGTCACCTTGGTAATCTTGGTGCCCATGGTTTTGACAATCTTCCAGCCGCCACTCATAGTCCCTAAGCCGATGGCGAGGTAGCAGGCGATGGGAACCCAATTTGGCATTTCATGAAATTCCTGAATGCTGCCACCGGCGATCAAGGCAGCGGTGATGATCCCCATCACTTTTTGGGCGTCGTTGCCACCATGTCCGATGCTGAACGCAGCGGAGGAGACCAGCTGCAGGCGCTTGAACCATTGGTTTGCCTTGTGGGTGTTGAGGGTATTTAGGTAAAGAGAGAAGATGGCCATGATGGTCAGGATGAAAGCCAGCAGAATCCACTTGAAGTTCTTTGCGTAGAACAATACCTGCAACCAATAAGCATCATAATCGATTCGTTTGCTGATGACCGATCGATCAAATTCTAAATTCTGACGCAGAAAAAAGAAAACGACCAGTAAAATGGCGATCGGTAGAACCTTGGCGCTCCAGTCTTTTTTAAAGGAGTTCAGGAACCAAAGAGACATCAGGAAGGCCATGATCATGCCGACCAGCGGAGCCAGCACGATAAAGCTGGCGGTTTTGAGGATGATGGGTGAGTTGACGGCATTCCAGCCACCCGCGGCAATGGCTGCTCCTGCAAATCCGCCAATCAGGGTATGGGAGGAAGAGGAGGGGATTCCGTACCACCAGGTGAGGAGATTCCAAAGAATCGCAGCGATCAATCCGGAGAGGATGACCCACAACATGCTACTGGTTTGGATCTCAGCAGGCTTTACCGTTTTGGCAACGGTGTCAGCCACACCATGGTCTTTAAATATGAAGAATGCAACGGAGTTGAAGATGGCCGCCCAAAGAACCGCCTGAAAAGGGGTGAGTACTTTGGTGGAAACAACGGTAGCAATGGAATTCGCTGCATCGTGAAAACCGTTGATGTAGTCGAATAACAGCGCCAGGACGATGATGGCGATGAGCAGGGTGGTCATGGCGCTTAAGCGTATTTGATGAGGATGGACTCGATCACATTGGCTACATCTTCGCACTTATCGGTGGCAATCTCCAGCACCTGATAGATCTCTCGTTTTTTAATCACCTCCTTGGCATCTTCTTCGAGGGCAAATAAGCGTTCAATGCTCATGTCGAATACATCGTCGGCCTGGTTCTCGATGCTGTTGATCCGAACCAGCGACTCCGTGATGGCACGCATGTTCTTCATATCGCGCAATCCGATCACGGCCGTGTGAACATGATGACACCCCTGCTCAATCAGTTCCGCGAATTTCTGAATGCCCGTATCGTTCGGATTTACGCGATAGAAATTGATCTTCTTGGCTGAAGAATAAATATAATCGGCGACGTCGTCCATGGCCGTGGCCAAGTAGTGAATGTCTTCCCGATCGAAGGGGGTGATGAAGTTGCGCCCCAGTTCCGTAAACAGCTGATGGGTCAGGTCGTCGTTGGCATGCTCCATGTTCTCCACTTGGGCAATGATGGCGGCCCGCTTATCGAAATCGGGTTCGGCCACCACTTGTTTAAGCTGCCCGCCCATGATCAATAAATTAGCTGCCACTTTTTCAAAAAGCTCGTAGAATACGAGGTTTTTGGGCATGAAAATTTTCAGGATGGATTGCATGGCTGACATCGCAAATAATTTAGTCGGACAAATGTACCGGGTACCGTACATGGGCCGGGCAACTCTTTAATAATTAATGATTTCTTAATGTCGAAGATATGCGCTTAAGGTGTTGATTATCAATTGGTAGTAAAAGTGGATTCTTTCCACTTGCCCGGCAGGTCTCCGAGTCTCACGTAACATTCCCGTAACAATCGGGTAACCATTGCTTAACCCGGGATTAATGTGGCGGTAACAGGTGTCACTCATTTTTGCGCAAACGAATGGGTTATGTGTAAACTGGTACGAATATTCTTCACTTCTTTTTTGCTTTTAGTATCTGTTGTGGCGTCGGCCCAAACAGCCCGTCTTTCGGGTAAGATCACCAATTCGAAGAATGAACCCTTGAGTGGAGTCTCCATAAAGATTCAAGGGGCCAACACCGGTGCCATCACCGATTTTGAAGGACGATTCGTATTGAATTTAACGGCAGGTCAAAAATATGTCCTGAACCTATCAGCGGTCGGTTATCAGCCCAAGTCGGTGGATGAAGTGGAAGTAAAAGCGGGTCAGTTGAATGAACTGAACGTTGTAATGGAGATCCTCGAGAAGGTATCGGAAGGGGTTACCATCACGTCCAAAGGCTCTACGGCCCGAAAAGAATCGGTGAATGCCTTGATCACTTTTCAGCGTAATACCAATACAGTCGCTTCGGTGATCGCTGCAGAGACCATCCGCCGCTCGCCCGATCGCAACACCGGTGAAGTGTTGAAACGCACGCCCGGTGCCAGTGTGCAAGAAGGAAAATTCATCGTGATCCGCGGATTGGCCGATCGATACAACCAGGCCATGCTTAACGGCATCCTCCTCACCAGTACCGAGCCCGACCGAAAAACGTTCTCCTTTGATCTGATTCCCGCCAACATGATCGATAACTTGATCATCAACAAGGCTTTCGTTCCGGAGTACCCGGGTGAGTGGGCCGGTGGGCTAATTCAGGTGAATACCAAAGACATCCCTTCGACCAATTCTTTTAACATTCAAGTGGGGTCGGGAATGAATTCCCAAACTGTGGGACAAACCTTTTATCGCGACCCGGGTGGAAAGTTGGACTGGTTGGGCATTGACGATGGCACCCGTTCACTGCCAGTTGGTTATACCCGCAAATCCACTTTCGATACCTCCTCGCAGGCTACCAAAACGGCGATCGGTAAACAAATGCGCAATGCCTGGGCGCCGGTTGCCGGAACCGCCCCCTACAACGTCTCTTTTCAAACCAGTGGTAGCTTTTCAACCGATGTTTTCGGCAAACGGTTGGGTGGTATTCTGGGGGTCAATTACAACAAATCGAATCGTCGGGTTTTACTCCTGAACCGCTCAAACTCGATTTCCAACAATATTGCTACTCTTAACTCCAATTTTGACGATACCCGATATCAACAAGAAGTTTCTGTGGGTGCCATTGGAAGTTTAGCCTTGCAACTCAACAGTCGCAATCGTGTCTCCTTGAAATCGTTGTTGAATGTCAATTCGAGTAACTCCGTCACCCAACGGGAAGGAGACGAGTTCAATCGCGACGAAGAGCTTCAGGGCTCGGATCTTACGTTCAAGCAGAATACCTTTTTTACTACGCAGTTGCAAGGGGATCATACTCTGACCAATCCGCTCAAGTTTCGTTGGTATGGATCCTTTACCATTCTAGACGGATACATTCCCGATCAACGCCGCATCGCCTATTCCAGACCACTGGGTTCTCAAGACCCCTATCGTTTGCTAATTTCCAATGTGCTGTCTCAGCAAAGTGGAAGTAGGATTTATCAGAATCTCAGCGATTACATCTACACTGGAGGCGGTGACCTGAGCTACAACTTTGACTGGCTCGGTCAAAAGCAAACGATGAAAGGAGGCTACATGCTTCAGATCAAGGATCGTTTGTACGATGCAAAATTATTTGCCAATTACTTGTCGATCGATAACCCCGGACTTCGTTTGCTGCCAGCCGACCGCGTATTCGATCCGATTCATTTTGGAAATGGCACCGATAACCTCTTTGGATTTGATGCCATCAAGGGCCGCACCTTCCGATACATGGCCAACACCATTCTCAACGGTGGATTTTTACAGTTCGACAATCAGTTCACCAAGAAACTTCGCGTTGTTTGGGGACTGCGTGTTGAGCATTACGATCAATTGGTGGGCAGCGTAAAAACTTGGGATCCCCGCCACACCTATTCCAAAGTGCTGGATTTTCTGCCCGGCATCAATGTAACTTGGAAAGCGACCACAAAAACCAACGTGCGTCTGTCTGCTTCCCAAACCGTCATCCGTCCCGAGTTGCGTGAGCTGGCTTTCTTGAACTTATATGATTTCGAACTGAATGCCTCGGTACAAGGAAATCCGCTGTTGAAACGAACCAAGATCGCGAACCTGGACTTGCGCTACGAATTGTATCCGCGGGCAGGGGAAGTGTTGACGATCGGTGCTTTCTATAAAAAATTTGAAAACCCCATCGAGCAACTCTTCAACGAAGGAATCGGTGGTTCCAGCACTTTTAGCTATCAAAATGCCAAAAATGCAACAGCCTATGGCGTTGAAGCGGAATTCCGCAAGAAATTGGATGTGGTTGATGCCTTGAAGAATTTCACCTTTCAGGCGAATGGCTCACTGATTAAGAGTGAGGTAAAAGATGCTGCGTTGGGCATTGATCGTACGCTGCAGGGTCAGTCGCCATACATGATCAATCTGGGGTTGCTGTATGATCTTGAAAAAGCAGGATTGACCGCTACCATCCTGTACAACCGAATTGGTGAGCGTATCTATCTCGTCGGAGACATCAGTGCCGGTTCCGGATCTCCCGACATCCTCGAGGCGCCTCGTAATCTGATCGATTTTCAAATGAGCAAGAAAGTGCTGAAGAAGAAAGGTGAATTCCGATTCAATGTGTCCGACCTCCTGAATGCCACCCAATACTTCTATCAAAACGTAGGCGAAAAGGTTTCCTTCCAAAAAACACAAGATGCCTATCGATTCACTCGCCGTACCGGCACGACCTTCAGCTTAACCTTCAATTATACCTTTTAATAACTTTTATCAGTTAAACACCCAATCATGAAACAGTCCTTATTTCTTTTGACAGCGCTGGCTACTTTGGCTTGGAGCGGTTGCCGCAAAATTGAATCAGACGGAGAGATCCAAGTCGTGATCGTGAACAGCGGCGGTAGTGGAAGTGGAACCACCGGACAGACGATCACCCTGCAGGGCCGCATCAGTGCCGATACCGTGCTGAAAAAACAAAATACATACATCCTTAAAGGACTGGTGTACATGGTCAATAACGCGACCATGACCATTGAACCCGGCACGGTTATCAAGGGTTCATACAGTGGTACCGACGTAGCTGCGTTGATCATCACCCGCGGCGCCAAGCTGCAGGCGAACGGATTGCCTACCGATCCCATCGTATTTACTTCCGCTTCGCCCAATCCGCAATCGGGTGATTGGGGCGGTATTGTGATCTGTGGGAAAGCCCCCGTCAATACCAGTTTCAACGGAGCTGCCAACACCCTGCAAGTGGAAGGCGGTGTTGATAATGCAAATGGCGATGGATTGGCCGGTGGTACCGATGCTGCCGACAACTCCGGTACACTGAGATTTGTACGCATTGAATATGGCGGATATGCTTATCA
>Ga0102915_1000528_pt1 | contig 11828 bp, 15 predicted proteins | sample Colrivmet1561A02_FD_78199 | JGI IMG/M metagenome (GOLD analysis project Ga0102915, IMG submission 78199) | Estuarine microbial communities from the Columbia River estuary - metaG 1561A-02 | ecosystem: Environmental > Aquatic > Marine > Intertidal zone > Estuary | place: USA: Columbia River...
CCTTTAAATTTTATCAAACAAAATCAGCATATTTGAAATTCAATTTATACCCAGTATGAAAAATGGGGTACTTACAAGTGTAATGGCGACAAATCCAGTTTTAATTCAGCTAATTGACCCCATTCATCTCAACGTTTTTGCGTTATTATCAGAAGCGTCCATTTGAAACGAGGAAACGTTTGTTTCGTTTTCATTTGTTTAGGTTTTTAACAATTAGTATTTTTATAGCTGTAAAACCATTAAAATAAAAATGAACTAAAAAAATAAAGACTTATAACATATAGCGTTTCGCTAATTACATTGCTCAAAACCGCCAATTTGAAATTACCCCAGCGAATTATGCCAAGCGCCCCGAAGAGGGCGTGAGCATGATTGTGCTGGGATGGGGCTTGGCGGTTCCTGAGCGGTGGCAAGCTATAAGTCTCACGCCTGACCGTTTAATAACATGAGATTCCAATTTATTTTTAATATTACAATGCAACGATTGTTGTTTTTCATTTTACTCCTTTTCCCTTTTCTTTTATTTTCTCAATTGGGAAATGTACAACAACCGACATTTAAGACATTTGAACCAGTAAGCACAACCAATTCGTACAATCCCAACTCTTATAATTATTCTCAAAACACAACTTATCACAGTGACCCGTTGCAACAATCCAGAATGGCTCAACAGGCAAGAATAGAAGAACAGAATTACCTTATAAGGCAACAAGGAACAATTGCTGCGGATGAAAAAAGAAAGGCCTATGAAGAATTTCTAAAAGAGGAACGAGAAGATGAGATAAGAAGACAATTTCAATTACTTCGTGAGAAAACTAAGGATGTTGAAAAAATAAAGGAAAAAGCAGCAATCAAGGAGAAATTCAGAATAGTTAACCCAACTTCAGGGGATTATATTTCAAAGTCAAAATCTTATTTTTTGGCAATGCAAGAACTTCAAGGAATGTTAGAAGGTAAAATTTCAATGAATTTAAAAAGGGCGGTTTTTATCACCGAAAATGCGTGGTATAACAATACTAAATCGTATAAAACATTTTGTAATCAGATTGACCAACTAACATGGATTTGCAGAGAAATATTAAAGCAAGAAAATCTTTCAGAAAAAAACTCATTGGCTTGTCATTATGCAATACAAAAATTATTTTCTGACACAATAACAGTTAAAAAAGCTGATGGCAGTGATAAGAAACTATATCCGCTAAAATATGATTTTGAAGATTTTTGGGGAAATGAAGATTACTCAAAACAATTCGTTTCAAAACTACTGAATACAAAATCGGGACAATGTCATTCGCTTCCTTTACTTTATTTAATTCTCGCTAATGAATTGAAAGTCCCTGCCTATCTTACAATCGCTCCCAATCATTCTTACATAAAGTACCCAATTGGAAGAATCATGTATGGTTTTGATTGTACTAGCGATAACCTTATTTCTGATGATTGGGTAGTAGCTTCGGGATATATTTCTTCAATGGCAATAAAAAACGGAATTTACCTTGCTCCACAGTCGCCAAAAGAAACCATTACTCAATGCTTGAATGACCTTGCGTTAAGCTATCAACAAAAATTCGGTTATGATGATTTCGTTTTAGAATCTTCACAACTCGCTTTAAAACACTACCCAATGTCCATTTCTGCAATGCAAACAATTTCAAATTGTATAACTGCATACTGTTATTTCATAGCAGAGCAACATGGTTTTCCACCTATTGAGCAAATCGGGAAATACCCCGACCTTCAAAAACGATATACTTTAATGTTGGACTTGGAAAAGGATATTGAAAATTTAGGATACATTAAAATTCCACCAGAAGAATATGCAAAGTGGTTGAAAACAGCAGATGACGAAAGTCAAAAAGAAAAACAAGAGCAGTTGAATCAGCAAATGGCAATCGAAATAAAAAAGGAAAATAATTCCTCAGAAAAATGAACGTTAAAAACAAATACACCCTGTTTTCTAAGTGTGTTATAGCTGTCTGTTTATTGGTATTTATAATTTCATCATGTCATAAAAAACAATACTATTCCAAAATCTCAGTAAATAATAGGATGTCTGTCGACACAATAAAAATTGTTCATTCCCCTATTCAATTTGATACAGCACAATATAGGGAGCAGACATATACTTATGCTAATACTCACAACCTAACACAAAAAGATTATTATTCTTTAGCCTATGGAGAATTAAGGCGAATGCTTGAAGGGAAAGAACTTTTAAGTTTTAAACGTGCTGTTTTTGTTACTGAAAACGCGTGGTTTGAAAACACTTTTAGTTATGAGAAATATGCAAAATACATAAATGCTCTGTCGGATATTTGTAAACAATGGAACAAGGTTAATAAGTTACAAGGATATTTATTTGAAGATAGTACAGAAGTTGCGTTAGCTGGCAGTATTTTTAAAGTACTGACCGACACAGTTAGAAATGTATCAGGGCAAATTATCCATTTGCCTTACAAGTATGATTTTGAAGATAATTTTGCGAGAAAAACATGGGAAAATATGTTTCTAACAAAACTTATGGCAACACATAAAGGAAATTGTCATTCCCTACCTTTTTTATATAAAATTGTTGCGGAGGAACTGGGGGTAAATGCTTATCTATCCTTTGCCCCAAACCACATTTATCTAAAGCAAAAAAGTAAAAAAACAAGTTGGTATAACACTGAACTCACTAATGCAATGTTTCCAGTAGATGCTTGGATAATGGCTTCAGGTTATGTAAGCAGAGAGGCAATAGTAAGTGGAATTTATATGGATACCTTGGGAGAAAAGCAGTCCGTTGTTGTTTGTTTAAATGACCTAGCCAAAGGATATTTGAGAAAATTTCAAGATAATGCTGATTTAGCTTTTGTGATAAAGTGCTGCGATTTAGGATTAAATTATTTTCCAAATTATGCAGAACTTCTTTTATTGAAAGCTGAAACTTTAAAGAAACAATATGAAGTACAATTCGCGAAATATGGCAAAAATTTTAAATCAGATGCCTTATATGCAGAAATGGAAACAGTTTATGCAATATTAGTGAAATTACACTACAAAGAAATTCCGCTGCAAATGTATGACGAATGGATGGCTTCTTTGGAAAGAGATAAAAACATATATAACAATAAAGAAATAAACGTTATTTTTAATACTCAGTCAAAATAAAATGAAAAATGAAATTATAATTTCTGTTTTGCTTTTTGCTTCGCAATGCATTGCGCAAACAAACCTTGTTAATCCTTATGCCTCTATCGGTGAGAAAGCAAAAGTATTAACGTTAAGCAATGGTCGATATACTGAATTTTTTGATAATGATACTCTTCAAAGAATTGGTTCAGTAATGTTCAACACTGTTACTAATAAAATCGCTTATCTTCTTTCAGAAAAAAACGTTGCCGATCAAGAACCATTGCATCGACCAACGGAGGTAAGTAGATTTTTAAGTGTTGACCCTGCTACAAAAAACTTTCCTGAATTGACACCATATCAGTACGCAAGTAACACACCAATACAAGCAATTGATTTGGACGGATTGGAAGCGTTTAAAATACTTACTGGTACTATTGACTATTATGACCAAAAAACTGGCGAAAGGAAAGTTTACACAAATAAAAAATTAATATTAACAGATATAAATGCTCCTTTTAAAGTTGTTGATGAAAATGACGTTGAATTAAGCAATTTTAAATATTGTGATTTCACTAATCAAATGCAAGGTTTTAGGCTTGAGAGTCAGATACCAGGAGGAGATGGGAAAACAAGATTAACAACTCCTAATATCAAACGCGGGCTTCCATTCAATACTGAAAGTTCATTTGCAATTGAGACAGAGGATTTTAGTATGGCGGGCTTCAAAGCAGATAAAAACTTCAGTATGAATTTTGGTCAAGGCGTTCTTGCTGACCAAGAAAGCTTATATGATAATATAAGTAATAGCGTGACAAAGATTGTGCAAGACCAGATGCAAATGACTGGTCAGGATAGTTATAATATTGGAACAGATGTGCAAAAATTTGATATTGTCAAGATTAACAATGGGACTGACTTTACAAAAGACCAAATAATCGAACAACTGAAAGCAAGTGGAGCTTATCACGATAAACTTGATATACAATACAGCGAATCAAAAGGTTCGGAAGGTAAAGGAGATGGGACTTTAAGCATAGAATTTGGAACAAATGAGTGTAAATAATCATACTAGGAGAAATAAGTGTTTTATTTTTCTCTCTTTTTTATTTCTTATACAATATTCATATTGTCAAAATAAAACACTTGATACATTAAAAATATTTAATGTAATTAAATCAAATTCTTTGGTAAAACCAGATGTTTTTAAATCGTCTGATTTTAAAATTCTTAATTGGACTGTTTATTCCCCCGATTCCATTAACATTGTTTTTCAATTAATTTCAAACAAAAAATGGGAAAAAGATCACTATGCTTTTAAATATAGATATGCAGGTTTTTATTGTCCTAGCAAAGTGCTCTTCACCTACAATGGGTATTATAATTTGGCATTAATGAATTATAATTATAAATGGGTAACTCAATCTGGTAAAATTATTAACAACAAGGTAGATGGACAAGTAGTTGGTCGTTCCGATGACCATTTGAGTTATATCGAGCATTATAAGGAAGGGAAAAAAAATGGCTCAAACATTATATATTTTGGAGAAGACAATACGGTTTCTCAGGTATATATCTATTCTATGGATACTTTAAACGGGACTTCATTCCAATTTTATAAAAACAGTCAAATCAAAGAGGAATGTGAGTATAAAAAGGGGATTCAAAACGGCGCTGCCAAGTCATATTATGAAAATGGAAATTTGGAAAGCAAGAGTTTTTATAACGCAGGAAATCTTGAAGGAGAATACATTTCTTACTATGATAATGGGAATATTAAAAGCACTGGGTTTTATTCAGGCGACTATGTTTTAATTCGTGCTGACTGTGACACTTGTAAAGAGTTTAAGATAATTTATTTCAATAGCAAAGGGGAAAACATAAATCTTATAGAAGACAAAAAAATTTCCATTGAATTTAAAATTGCTCTCTCAACGGCAGCACGAGAATGGAAAAGCGGAAAATTCAAAAAATTCTTCCTTAAAAAAGGAATTTGGCTTTATTACGATGAAAGTGGTAAGCTTCTGAAAAAGGAAGTCTACAAAAAAAATGGAGATTTGAAATAATCCTTTTATAAATGAAAAATAAAATTACAATTTCTGTTTTACTTTTTGCTGTGCAATGTTTTGCGCAGTCAAACGTATCTAATCCTTATGCCTCTATTGGTAAAGAAGCAAAAGTATTAACATTAAGCAATGGTCGATATACTGAATTTTTTGACAATGATACCCTTCAAAGAATTGGTTCGGTGATGTTCAATACAGTAACCAACAAGATTGAATATTTTATTGATGAAAATGATACCGCCTATCAATCAGCATTGAGTCATTCAACGGAATCAAGTAGATGGCTTTCTGTTGACCCAAAGGCAGGAAAATTTCCAGAAATGAGTCCGTATTGTTTTGCGGGAAATAATCCAATATATTATGTCGACCAAGATGGTCAAGTAATTAAACCTGCAAGTGATTATTCTTATCAGGAAGTGGGAGATGCATTACTTCAAGTATTTAAATCCGCTGAGATTACAGGTGCATTGTTTAATTTCAATTCAAATAAAATGACAGGAAAAGTTGAAAATACCCACTATGGTTTAATTGAATCTAAGGTTACGTATGATTCCTTTAAAGCGTTTAAAAAGGGAATCAATAAAATGACTAAAGGAAAAGATATTAAGTTTAGTAAGACAGAATTAAAAGAAGCGTATAATGCCTATCAAAAAATAAATGAAGATGCTGTTCATGAGATTTTAGTTACTAATTCCGACCAAAATGTCGCACAGGGAAGTTATGATGCAGCAGCAACTAATAGTAGCAGTACAACACAACGTTCGGCAACGGAAGGAGGAGATGTAGCAAAAACTGTCAATCAATTTAAAGCTATTGAAGAGCAAAATAAGACAACCGATGGAAACGGAAACACCACATATAATTCGGCTCAAATTAAAACAGACAAACAAAATTATCTTAATACCGAAACGAACAATACAGGAACAACAACCTATAACTCTGGGAATACATTAATTGATGACAAGAGTAATAAATCACAAGGTACGCAAGCGGTAAAAACGGTAATAACAACCGAATAATAATTAATCTATATTAATAATGAATTTAGTAAGATATTTTTGCCTTTCTTTTTTGTTCTGCTACAACTTGAGTTCTGCTCAAGTTATAGATGGAGTTGCTTTAGCGGAGAGTTGTGATTTACAGGTTTTCTATACCTCCAAAGATACAATTAAGGCAACTGGAAATTACACTTGCAATGCTTTGAGTATTGACACTACTATTGATGCCACTTGGTTACTTTATGCAAAATCAGATACTACCTTTTTGTTTTATCAAGTAAGCATTAAAAATCACAAGAAAAACGGGAAAGAAATACGGTACGCAGGAAAAGGGTGTGGATTTTATGAATACAAAAGCTATTCGAATGGGAAATTACACGGAATCTCCATGCAGCTTGGTTCAAATGGAATAAATTCGGTTGAAAATTATATTGATGGTAAACATGTTGGTGTATCATATTTCAGCGTTGATTGCACTGATGTCAAAGAAGAAACCTTTTACCATTGTATAGAAAAAGAAGAGTACGTCTTTTTTAATAAAAAAGGCAAACGAAAAAAAACAATAAAGTTATTTTCAAAATAAAAAAGGACAACATCTGTTCGTTAATTGTTCGCTGACGAAGCAAAACCTTATATTGAGGGACAGCGCCCAAGTTTTTCTGCTTCGAAATCGCCAACTTCTTATAGCTGCAAACGTTATGCCTAATGCTATTGGCCAGGTATTTCATAGTAAACAGAGGAAGTATATCGTTTTTATTCGTAAATTAGTTACGTGAAAAAAGACAACAAAATAGGACTAGACTTCATTATAGATAAGCTGACAAACTCAGTTGAAAATGGTATTACAGGAGACAGTTTTGCAACTGAAGTGTCTATTCTGACAAGTGCAGAGATTAAGTCGGTTAGCAAGAAAAACGGTTGGGTTTTTAATTGGAAGGACGAATATAAACATCCTGAAAGAGACATTTATAAATTGACCATAGTAAACAACCCGACAATTATACAAGGGCTAATAAGCCTTGAAATAAAGGAAGACCATGTTTATATGCACTTGATTGAAAGCGCACCTTATAATAAGGGGAAATCAAAAGTTTACTTAGGAGTGCCAGGGAATTTGGTGGCTTTTGCTTGCAAGCTATCATTTCAAAGAGGACATGAAGGGAATATTTCTTTCCTTTCAAAAACTCAACTTGTAGACCATTATGTAAAAACGCTTGGTGCAATTCATTTTGGCGGACGCGTTATGATTATCGAGACTAATGCAGCTCTTAAGCTAATAGACAAATACTTTAAAAATAAATAATCATGAAACCTAAAAAACTTGAACTAGACGTTGACGTTATTGGAGGACTTGGTTCTTTAACAGCCGCAGAAGAAAGAGCATTAAGTGATTTTTTTAAAAAGCGTAAACGAACTGCCAAGACTGCGAAATCAAAGAAAACGAATATATAGGGACGCGAATATATATGGACGGCAGGTATTATCGTCATATTTTCTTAATAAACTTTAAATCTACTGCCGGACGGTTGGTTTTAGCGCGTAATCTTAAGGTTTTAATTATTTCTTCGTTGGCCTTCTCTTTTAAATATTGCTTCCAATCATCTATTTCTAAATATTTCTGCACCTATGAAAGAGGGTATTTCCCTTTGCCAGTTTAATATTTAAATCCCTACCGTCCCTTTTTTTTCGCTAATTAATATTCGAATGGTTCTTGGCTTGTATGACGAACCCTTAAAACTTGAATGTTTTCGGGAGTTATTTTATATGTTATACGGTAATCATAAGACACAAAAGCTCTATATTCTCCATCGTTTTCAGCTTTCAGTCTATCTTTTTCAAAGTGTAAAACTCTTCCCTCTGCCAATAAATCGATACCCTCCAAAATGGTCTTTTTTACTGTCTCTGCTCCCTGAGGAGATTTTTTTCGAATAAATTTTATCGCTTCTTTAAAATAGGCGCGAGCTTCAGTATCCCAAACAACAGGAAGAGCTTTCTTTTTTACCATTTCGCAGCTTCTTTTTTCAGGTCATCATGGCTAACAAAAGCACCTTTCTTGATTCTTTTTTCGGCTTCCGCTAATTCTTTATTGTATTGCTTAATACTTATTCTCTCATTTTGTTTTGAAAATAATGCCTTTACACTTTTTACAATTGATTCATTGTCTGTAGCAAGCAACATCATTGCAAGTTTTATTTTTTCAGATTGAATATTCATAGGTTCAATATTTTATATAAAGTTAAGGATTTATACAATACCTTAACACAACAACGTAACAATCAATCGTTCTGTTACCCCAGCGGATGAAACCTATTCACCCCCGCCTCGCTTAGGCTTTTCCATCCTGACTTTTCGCTGTTAAAAACTATTTGTTTTTCGCTTAACTGCGAACGCAATTTTTTAACACATTTGACATACATTTTTTTTAAGGGAGTGGTTTTTGACCAAAAGTCAATTTTTTTTCCACTCCCTTTTTTATTGAACTATTGATTTATCAAGATATAGTGGTGAATAAGTGGCTTAAGTTGCCGGCTATCCCTACCGTCCCTCTATATCTAAAAGGGTGGGTCAACTTCCGCAGGAATACCTGTGTCACGTTGAAATGGAATGGGTGGATCAACATACCCCGGAATCTTCAGTAAAGATGGAAGTGTGGTGGAGAAAGATGTTTATGTTGCTGAGGCAGGGCATGTGCATTAAGAACTTGTTTAGTTAAGTTTTAAATTACGCCGCCTTTTTTCCGTCAACCTTCAAATCAAACGCCTTATTAAATGCATCCTGACTCACCTTAAAATGATGAGCAAGTTTTCTAATAACTTCTTTCGACATCCCTTTGTTGTAATTCAATATTTCAGAAACCATCCCTTTGCTTAAATCGAGAATAGTAGCTAGATCTTTAGCTTTTAAATTGTTTTCTTTCATTAAGTATTGTAAAAGCTCAATGGGGTTGGCGTCAGAGAATGAATTGTGTTCCTTATCCCATTTTTCGATTAACAGAGTAAGCAATTCTATTTCGTCTTTAATTTCCTTGCCCTTTTTCTTTAAATCCAATAGTTGTTCAAGAATATCACAGTACTCAAAGTATTGTTTTTTCGACTTTATTATTTTGTATTTCAAGGTTTCCATATTATTTACTTTTGTAAATGTTTATTGTAAACTGATCTTTTTTAGCACAAATCTTATCGTATTCTGCATGCGTGCCAAGCCAGTAAATGAATAAATGAACTTCTTTTTCTCCAAAGGTGTATTTGCAAATCATTCTATAATGGTTGCCAGCTATATCAAATACAAATCTGTTACATCCTTTGCCAAGAATGTCTGCCGAATTAAATGATTTTTTAATGTCTTCGGGAATGTTCCAACGTGCTGTTTTAATTGCTGAAAGCCATAATTTAAAAGAACTTATGCTATTTCTATGCTCAGTAATGAAGTCTTCAATACTTTGCTTTTTCACTAGGTGAATTTTCATTTGTGCTAATGTAAAGATAGGTGTAAGTTTACAAAAAGTAAACTTTTTATTTGTTTAGTTAGTGGTGCTAAAATATAAAAAAGGAGAAAAATGGCAACGATGAAAAAATAAAATTACAGATTACTTACAAAAATACGTCCACATCTATTCTAAGTCTTCGTAGAGACAGATAGAATCTGTCTTAAAATAGATTATTTCCTTTTAATTGGTATTATATTTTCTATTTAAGTCAGATTCTATCTGACTCTACGAGAAAAACAACTACTTTGGCTCCACTCCAATAGTATCGCTCTTTTTAGCTTTGCTGTTTTTAGGATTACGGGCATCTAAATTTGGTTTTAGGTACCATTTGTTGTTCTTTAAAACAAAGCCGTCGTAGCTAAAGTCGGGAGCGTAAAAGGCGTAAGTCCCTTTGTATTTCTCATCGCTTGGCGCCAAATGATCGAATACAATCATGCCTAAATCTTTATTGAAGGTAAGCGACATCGATGCTTGGGCCGAATGTTCGTAAATCATTCTTGATTTTAATGCCTCAGCCTTTACCTTTTTCTTTTTTACAGGCGGTGCATTCTTCTTGGTTTTTGTTTTTTTCTTTTTGGCAGGTTCGGCGCTTTCTTTAAAAACAGTTGCTCCAAAAGTAGGTTTACCATGAAAGCCAAATGTAATGGGTTCAATGACTCTTTTTTTGGTGAGCCAATCGTTTCCATCAAAACCTAACAACAGGTAAGTGTTGTTTCCCTTAATTTTTTGTGGTACTATTTCATAATATAAAATGCCATACCAGGTAGAATCGTCGTAAGTGCTAAAAGCTGCAATGTCTTTTTCGTTGTCAACCAAACTATACACATACATCTTTTTTGCTTTCTTATCGAAGTGTTGTGTAAAGCCAAAATACCTAAAAATACCATCGCCGTTTGCCACCATCCAAGTGATGATATTGTACTCTAAATCGGGAGTGGTGAGTCGGGTTATATTTTTTAGCTTTTTAAATTCATGCTTAAAAGAGGCAGGATGCTCTAATGTTTTGTGCAGTAATTGTTGAAATTGGTTGTTGAGTGAGAATTTAAGTTCATCGTCGCCGGCAGCATCCAACATTTTGGTGGAAATTTGAAACAGCGAATCCTCTAAAACAGAAATTTCTTCTGCCTTAACAACAGAGGCGAAAAATATAAATAAGATGATGAGTATTTTGTTCATGCTTGCAATATAAAGCAAAAACCCCGCTCGTATTGTGGAGCGGGGTATCTATTTTATTAACAGCGTACTTATTATAAGTGTAAGAAAGCTTTCTTAGCCAATAATATTTCTTCTGTTTCTCTGTGTTCAGGATCGTCTACGCAGCAGTCAACCGGACAAACAGACGCGCACTGAGGCTCGTCGTGGAAACCTTTGCACTCAGTACATTTATCGCTAACGATATAATATACATCACTTGCTTTAGGTTCGTTCGCAGCATCAGCTTCGTATGAATTACCTGTTGGTGAAGTTACATTTCCTTTAATAGATGTGCCGTCGGAGATTCTCCATTCAACTCCACCTTCATAAATAGCATTATTCGGACATTCCGGTTCGCAGGCGCCGCAGTTAATGCATTCTTCTGTGATCATTATAGCCATGAGTCAACAATTATTGTGTTAATTTGTAGGCGAAAATACAAATAGTTTTGAATAAATGAATTTAGATAAAAGAATAAATTCTCTGGTGTTGTGGGGAAAGTCGCTCGAAAGGGTGATAAAATCTCACAAAGGGGAAGCTGTTGAATTGAATCCACAGGAAGAGAAATTCCTTGCTGCTGCTCAATTATCGAAGAGTTATAACGGTTGGTTTTCTATCCAAAGTGTGATGCAATCTACCGAGGGTATTTGTGAATTTTTACACGAAGAGAACTTAAAAACTTTTGCGGCTAAATATGCTGCAGAGATGCAAAAGATAAGTTCGCCTAAAAGAGTGTTTCTTATAATGGCCGGCAATATACCCATGGTGGGCTTTCACGATTTGTTGTGTACTTTGTTGTGCGGACACACTGCGGTGGTGAAGTCATCGAGCGACGATAGTCATTTGTTGCCTGCTCTGACGGAGATTCTTAAAAATATCGATGTTTATTTCGCCGATAAAATTGAATTTATCGAGCTACCAATGAAAAATTTTGAAGCGGTGATTGCCACAGGTAGCGACAATTCGGCTAAG
>Ga0102915_1000540_pt1 | contig 11733 bp, 9 predicted proteins | sample Colrivmet1561A02_FD_78199 | JGI IMG/M metagenome (GOLD analysis project Ga0102915, IMG submission 78199) | Estuarine microbial communities from the Columbia River estuary - metaG 1561A-02 | ecosystem: Environmental > Aquatic > Marine > Intertidal zone > Estuary | place: USA: Columbia River...
CGCCCTAGAAATCCCACGCAAACTTTTTGCCGCAGCCCGCAATACAGAGGAAGCCGGTTCCCTCACCATCCTAGCCACGGCACTCATCGAGACCAACAGCCGCATGGACGACCTGATTTTCCAGGAATTCAAGGGCACCGGTAACATGGAACTCGTCCTAGATCGCAAGATCAGCGACCAGCGCATCTACCCTGCCGTGGACATCTTCCAATCTGGCACTCGCCGCGAAGAACTGCTCATTTCTGAAGAAGACCTGCACAAAATCAGCGTCATTCGCAGAGGACTCTCTGGGCACAAGCCACTCGAGGCCATCGAACGCCTCCTTTTCTTCATTCGCAAATACCCCACCAACTCCCAGTTGCTTAAAAACCTTCCGGGCTAATCGGGAACTTGCAGCTCAAGCCCTACAGGATTTCTATCCTGTTCCGGCATTAGAACAATTCCGGCGTTCCTGTGCTATTCAGGATGGATCCTATTCGTTTGACAGAGGGGTGGGACAGCATATCCCTCCATGTCGATTTTACGGGCTCGAACAGGGCGTTGGGAAGAAGTTCCCTCCAGACATCGACCGCTTCAATCGGCATATCCGAAGGCAGGACAATGGTTGCGGGAATCCCTGAAACCGGGAAGCGATATTTTTTCCAAGCACTCTCATGGCGTATAGCCGTTTCGCTGAATGCAGAAGCAGGCTCCATTTTGGGAGAATAGGATGTTTTTTTGAGTGCTTTCTTGACGGATTCCAGCCAACCCACGGGCTGCAAGACCATGGGCAATGCCGCACCGATGAAGACAATCTGGGGAAGTGTGCGTCCAGCGGAGTCAAGCTGACGCGCCATCTCAAGGGCGACCACCGCACCGAAACCAAATCCCGCGAGCTTCCAAGTGACTGGATTCTCCTCTTCCAGCAAAGCAGCGATATACTGGGCAGCGGCACTTTCGATCGAGGGATGGCAGGCCTCTGGGCTATGCTCACCACGCGCCGCGATACCCAAAATACGGCGTGATGGCCCCAATGCCTGAATCAAATCACGATAAATCTCAGGTGAACCACTCGAGTCCGCCACCAGAACAAGCAACTCCCCACCCGAACCCTCCTGCATTTTGACGATAGGAACCCACGGCTCCTTGCCGGAGCGACGAGCGGTTTTCACCACGTCCTCACGAGGCTTCGAACGCACGGAAGGGTTTGAAATCGCAACGACGGCGGCTGGGACTTGCGATTTGGGCAGGGCCTTCTCATCAATCCATCCGGCGCGATTGAGGAGCCACTCATTGACCGGCACTGTGCCTGGGATGGTTTGCGGAGCCAAGACGTAGGGGGCTTCACCGATAAAGACATCAAAGGACTGCTGAACAAATGGCTGCATGGCCCGAATCTGCTCGGCGGTGGGGATGCCAGCATGCGCACGCCCCGCACTCTCCAAGTGCAGGTTTCCCTCCCCATCCCTCCACCCCATCAACCCCAGATGCACTCCACGACGATCCGTGCCATCGGGGAGATTTTTCCAACCCGGAAATTTAAAATACACAACGCCCGCATACCCGATCGGCAAGGCCAATCCATCGCCATCGCAAATCAAAACCTCCACTTCCGCTGTGGGCTTCCCAACAGAAAGGAGGGAGGCATCGCGCCGCACCTCACCGGCCACTCCTAAGCCACAAAGGCTGGCAGGACTGAAAAAAACAACCTGCTTGATGGGGGGATGATGTTGATCACTCCAAATCTTATGCGAAGTCGCCAACGGCGCCCCCGCCTCGATGGCGATGACACGAAGCGTCTCAGACGCTGGGGCATCTCCCCTCGCCCATGCCGCAGCTTGATTCGCCCACTCGGGTGACGTCAAACGAAGATGCGTGACAGGAGCTGTAGCCGATTCCAGAAAATCAACCCCAGCCACATGCACGATGCCGCCAGAAAGGAGTGGAATGATCCACTCGTCAAAGAAAGCTCCCCCACCCGGCGTTGCACGCACCAAAAAGCTATCGCCACACTTGAAGTTCAATACCCGTGCCCCCTCGATCGCAGCCGTGACGAGCATGTTATGGGTGAGCGCGCGAATCATCGGCGGCTCGCCATCCACATGCCCAGGAACAGAGGCGGCAAGCTCGTCGGCCTGAATCTCTCTTTTCTCCATCGGTTCCGCCTCAAGAGAATCCCAATCTTGATCGATAATAATCCGACGACACTGGAACCCGTCGATTTGGGACTCACTAGAGCCATCGCAAATGACCACGCTCACATCATGAGCGGCAAGAGTCGACTCCAGCCACTCGGGAGGGGAGGTCGGATCAATCGCCAAACAAGAGTTGCCTGCTTTCCACACTCCCAAAAGAGCCACCCCGATCCAAGCGGAAGGGGCTAAAAACAGCCCCGCATGCCATCCCCCCGCAAGCCCCAACTGATTCAGATGCGAAGCCAGTTTGTCGGAAAGGGAGTCCAACTGGGCATACGTCATCTGGTATTCGCCGAACCTCACCGCGACACGATCCCCGTGCAGTTCGGCCATTTTACGAAACGCCTCGACGACAGAGACCGGCAACTCGTGAAGTTCTGGCCCGCGCGACCAGTCACGCAGGGCACCGATCTCTTCAGGCATCAGAATCGGCAAGCGGGAGACCGGCTTGTCGTAAAAATCAGCAAGCGTGACGATCAATCCCGTCAGTCGGGAAAGCAGTTCCTTTGCAGCCATCTCGCTAGGAAATACCCCGGAAAGAGAAAGTTCCAACCTCGGCCCGGGACGCGCCTCGAGCACGAGACCGGCGGAAGTCTTGGACTGAAGCTGGGCATCAAAATTAATCCACCGTGGGAGCGCCGTGTGAATGATGTCATTAATCAAATTGGCCTTCCACACAAAGGCGGCACGGATGTCCTGCATCGCGCACTCGAGCCCAGCATTGCGGAGGGCCTCATCGGGATCGATCCAGCTCTGCTCGGCCATCGTGTCGGAGAGGGCTTGGGCTGCATCCAACCAGTCCTTCACCGACCCGCTCCAAGATTGCACAACCGGGAGCCAGTTTTGGAAATACCCCACCTCACTGGATTCCCCGCGCCCGTCAAAAAGACATTGCATCAAATTCCCCGTCGCTCCGAACCGACGGAGCAGGAGCGACCAAAGACAACGCACCACTAAGCTTTCTTCCAAGTCGTGGTCGTGACAAAACTTCGCAAAGAGGGACGATTTTTCACGATCGATGAGGAGCGTTGAGTGGGTCTGGGAGGGATTCCCAAGACGAGGAGACAACTCAATGGGAGCGGATGCCCCGGCCAAAAATTCCTCCCAGTTTTTTGCCTGAGACTCGACAGGCAAATCCGCGATCGGAGCCAAAGGTGACTGCCCCATCGTCTGCAACAAATCCAACAGCACCCTGGTGAGCGAAAACTCGTCCAGCAGGAAGGACGGCGTTGTCAGAAGATAATGCCCACCACCACCCGGAAGCCGGATCTCATGAAAGCGCACAAGCGGAACCGCGATGGCCTCAAATTCGTTGGTGGCATCGGAGTCCAGCAAAACACTCCATCGCTTCGAGATTTCCTGAGGCGGAACACTCTGCCAATCCATCTGCACCCATGTCGGTTCGGCCTTATCGGCCTCCCGCACCATCACTCCCTCACCCGTTTTGGTGAAGGCGGATCGGAGGATGGGATGGCGCTGCATCACGATCTGCCATGAGTGACGCAGGAATTCTGGACTCACGCTCTCGCCAAAACTAATCGAAACCTGCGTGTTGGCACCGGGCGCGGAGGGTTGCAAGTGGTGGCGCTTGTAAGCGGCCGCCTGCATTGGGTTTGCCGGATATTGCCTCATGGTTCTGATTTAGGAAAACGGGACTTAAAGATCGGTCACCCCGCCTTGGGAGGCGGTGGAAACGAGCTTCGCATACTTCGCGAGCACGCCGCGGTTGTAGCGCGGTTTTGGCTTTTTCCACTTCGCAAGACGGGCCGCGATTTCCTTCGCGGGCACATCCAGCGTAATCTTGTGATTCACGCCATCGATGGTGATCCCATCACCGTTCTTGACGATAGCCAAGGGCCCGCCGTCAAAGGCTTCGGGGGTGATGTGGCCAACCACAAATCCATGCGTTCCACCGGAGAATCGTCCATCGGTAATCAGAGCCACATCCTTGCCCAACCCGCAACCCATCACGGCGCTTGTAGGCGATAGCATCTCGCGCATCCCCGGCCCGCCTCTCGGTCCTTCGTAGCGGATCACAATCACGTCACCCTTCTTGATTTTTCCAGCAAGAATGGCCTCGAGCGCCTTCTCTTCGGACTCATAAACACGAGCCGTGCCTTCGAACTTCTCTCCCTCCTTGCCGCTGATCTTGGCGACGGCCCCGTCGGGAGCAAGATTCCCTTTAAGAATAACGAGATGGCTGTCTTTTTTGATCGGATTACTGATCGGGCGAATGATTTCCTGGCCTTTAGGGTAGGCCTTGAAGGGGGCAAGATTTTGCTTGAGCGTTTTACCGGTGACGGTGAGGCAGTCGCCGTGCAGCAATCCCTCGGCCAATAACATTTTCATCATCGGAACGATCCCTCCGATCGCCACCAACTCGGACATCAAGAATCGACCACTCGGCTTGAGATCGGCTAAAACAGGCACTCGGCGACCAATGCGAGTGAAGTCTTCCAAAGTCAGCTTGATGTTTGCCGTATGCGCGATAGCCAAGAGATGCAGAACGGCATTCGTTGAACCACCGAGGGCAATCGTGACCGTGATCGCGTTCTCCAGCGCTTCCTTGGAAATGATATCCGACGGACGTATCCCGCGCTTAAGCATATTGAGAACAGCCGCCCCTGCCTCACGGCAATCCGTGACCTTCTGGGGTGACACCGCATTTTGCGCCGAGCTGTTCGGCAGGCTGAATCCCATCGCTTCGATCGCGGATGCCATGGTATTTGCCGTGTACATTCCACCGCAGGATCCCGGTCCAGGAATCGCGCGGGACTCGACATCATGAAGATCCTTCATGGAAATTTTATTCGCGGCACACTGTCCCACAGCTTCAAAAACAGACACCACATCCAACTGGCGCTTGGCGAAGCAACCCGGAAGAATCGTTCCACCATAAACAAACGTCGCCGCCCGATTCATGCGCACGATGGCCATGATGCAAGCCGGCATATTTTTATCGCACCCGCCGATGGCAACAAACCCGTCGAACCCCTGACAACCAACCACCGTCTCGATGGAGTCCGCAATCACCTCGCGGGAAACGAGCGAATACTTCATCCCCTCGGTGCCCATCGATATGCCATCGGAGATCGTGATGGTATTGAAGATTGTGGCCTTTCCTCCGGCCGCATCGATACCCAGAGCGGCTTCGCGGGCGAGTTGATCAATGTGCATATTGCATGGCGTCACCATGCTCCACGTGGAAGCCACACCGATCTGCGACTTCGAGAAATCGCTCTCCTTGTAGCCCACGGGATAAAGCATAGCGCGACTTGGCGCGCGACTCAGCCCATCAAGCAAGGCGGAGGAAAACGGACGCATCTGAGAATTGGATTTGGATGGCATAATGGAAAGTTTCGGTGAAATAGAAATGGGTAAAAGCAACTTCCATTATTCCGACTCCCATCTGGGATGAAAAGGCATTTTCCCAGTCAAAAAACGCAACACCGCGCTTTAAACTTCCTGAGACCACCCCATACCATCCTCACTCGTGCGGTTGATTTCCAACTCGCGGTCCCCCTGTAAAACGCGAAGCCCAGCCCGCCACTTCAGCGGAACTTTGCAAGCTGCTCCGAGAAGCGAACCCACCACAGCTCCCCGATGGCAATTATCACCGCCCAGATTCGCATTCGCGATGATACCACCTGAAAAATCCCGTGCATATTTCCACACCAGATAAAGCGCCGCTGGGAAAGCATCTTTGATGTAGCATGCCGGGCTCAAGATTTCTCCGATCACAGCTTCATCGCTCTTCTTGCTCCAAGCCTCGACCTTTCGCTTTGAAATGTAATCCGAAGCCTCTTCAAAAAGCACCTCCTCGAGACTGCCCTTCCCGCTCCCGATGGCCGCATGAAGGCGCACCAAGGTGTCTGCTGCACGAAGAACCTCGCTATTTTTGTGGGTGATCGCGACGTGCTCCTGCACTACCGCGCGTAAATCGGGATGCCCAGCGCCAAGGGCCTCTACCAAAGCTGGCACCGACGCCAATCCCCCGATATGAACGTCATCCACCCCGCAGGAACGCCATTTTTTCCCACGCGCATAATTCGTAAAAAACGTCCGATGACATTCCTCGACATACGTGTCCCTGTGCCTCCCAGGTGAAAGCATAAAATCGCAGTACTTTTCGATCCAGGCGCCCGCATCATATCTCCCCACCTCGCGCACCTGCTCAAACAAGACCACCGCCAACTGGAAGTTCAGTGTGTTTTCCCCAGCATGAAGGAACTGGTGATAATGCACCCCTTTGCGTCCCCAATACACGGCCTGCTCATGAAGGATATTACCCTTCTCATTGAGAGGTTGGTATTCCGAACGCCACAAAATGCTATCCGCATGAGGAGACTTGGGAGCTACGTAATACTTCACACGTCCATAATCACGACCCAGCGCCACTCGGTCATAATACCAATGAACCGGCATGGATAGGGCATCCGCACCCAAAGCCCCAACCAAAGCCCAATCACTTTTGTGATTTATCATCGCACTCAGGATACGGACCGCACTGCGCCCAGCGATGCATCAACTTATTTCCATCATCGAAAAAAAATCCAAAAAATTGCATTTCCTAATTGACCCTACCGGACAACTTCGTCTATGTTCTCTGCTCCTTCAGCAGCCATAGCTCAATTGGATAGAGCATCTGACTACGGATCAGAAGGTTTGAGGTTCGACTCCTCATGGCTGCACCACTCTCAATCAGAGATTTTAACCTTTTTTTCGGGTTTGCCATTTATTTGCCGCTTTTCCGGCGATCGTAGTAGCTCAACAGACGAGCTGCTCAAGGTCTACCAGCAGGCCAAGCAGAAATCTTCCAAGTTCATCGCTTGGAACCCCGACAAACTCACCGCGATGACCGACACCGACTCCGCCTTGATGAGACACTCATGCGCCACAGGGCCTTTTGTCCAGCTAGCACGATGATTTTTTGTAGCGGCTGTCTGGGACTGCCGGTAAAGAGCTTTCATTTCGCTTTTCGGCGATCATAGACCGCCGCGACAAAACCAGAGAGAGCGCCCTAAACCTCGCTTGGATTTTGGCTCAAGGGCTGCTCCTGACGAACTTGGGCCAAGGACCAGATGGCCAGCAGGGTCGAAGCGAAAAGGAAGTCTGAAACAAGGGAATTGCGGAAAAAAAGCCACGATGGCGGGAAGCCAGGCAAGCCGACCGTGAGAGACATCCACAAGCCGTCGAGTCCGCGCGGATACGCGGGGATGGTGAGCCAACAAACAGTATTAGTGATGAAGTAAAAGAGAATCCCTCCTGCAAAAAGGCCAGAGAATATGCCAGTGAGCGAGCGAATCGAACGCGCTGCCATTCCTCGACCGATGACAACAATGAGAGCGAAGGAAATCCATGCGGCCGCTTGACCGAATCCGAATGCGGGATAACCAAGAATCGCCGCCAGCAACAAGTCCGAGATGAAAAGAGCGCCGAGCGGCACCCCCCAAGCCATCCATCCAGGCAACAAAAACCCACCACAGAATGCGACCGCCGCCAGCGGAGAAAAATTCGGCCAATCTGCCAAAACCGTGGCGTGCAAAACTCGAAAAGTAGCCAAAAGAACAACGCAAACGCAGGTCATCAAAATGGCCGTCTTGCTCGCTGAACTGGGAGCGTGAATGGACTTGAAATTCATATGACATAGCCATATCCCGCTGCGGGCGGACACTGCAAGCGGGGAAGTAGATTTCCGACGAAAAAAACCTGATTTTTTATGTGGCGAACGGAATGAGGTGTGCCATGTTGCTGCGCACAAAACACTCATTTATGATTTCACAATTTGCCGTTTATTTTCTCTTTGCCGCTTCGCTATTGGTTGGCTTGGTCGTCGTGGTGATCCTCCTGAATTTTTTTGGAACGTGGCTCCGCGCCAAACTCGCGGACGCTCCGGTCTCCTTTGCCAAGCTCATCGGTATGCGTCTGCGCCGGGTTCCGATCGGCCTGATTGTTGACAGCAGGGTGACAGCGGTGAAAGCAGGCATCGCCATTGATACAGATCCCCTTGAAGCTCATTTCCTCGCTGGCGGCAACGTGGCCCACGTTGTCCTCGCACTCATCGCCGCTGATAAAGCAGGCATTGCTCTGGACTACAACCGGGCTTGCGCGATCGACCTCGCCATCAAAGGAACCAGCAAAACCGTGCTCGAGGCCGTCCGCACCAGCATCAACCCTAAAGTGATCGATTGCCCAAACCCATCCACCGGCAAGACCACCATCGACGCGGTCGCACGCGACGGAATCGGGGTCAAGGTTCGCGCCCGCGTCACTGTCCGCTCAAACCTCAATCGCTTCGTCGGCGGTGCCACGGAAGATACGATCATCGCCCGTGTCGGCGAAGGTATCATCACCTCGATTGGTTCCGCTGTTTCGTATAAAGATGTCTTGGAAAACCCGGATCGCATTTCTCGTACTGTTCTGGACAAGGGACTCGATACCGGAACCGCCTTTGAGATCCTCTCCGTGGATATCGCCGATGTGGATATCGGGGATAATATCGGCGCCAAACTTCAAGCCGAGCAAGCCGAGGCGGATAAAGTCGTCGCGCAAGCCAAAGCCGAAATGCGCCGCGCCGCGGCTGTGGCCACCGAGCAGGAAATGAAAGCCCGCACACAAGAAATGCAGGCCAAAGTCGTCGAGGCGGAAGCCCAAGTTCCCCAAGCCATGGCCGAGGCTTTCCGCAGCGGCAACTTGGGAATCATGGATTACGTGAAAATGAAAAACCTCGAGTCCGACACGTCCATGCGGGCCTCCATTGCGAAATCCGAATCTGCCTCCTGATCCGTCATGGAACAACAAATCGTCCTGATTCTCATCATTGGCGCGATCAGCCTCGTCAACTGGCTCATCGACAAATCCGCCAAGCAGCGTGAAAAACGCCGAATTGAGAATTTGGAACGCGAGGGCCAGCCTTCACCACCGACCCCCTACCCCGACCAACTTCCCCCACAGACCAAGCGGACCGAGGATTCCCTAAGGGAACTCATGGAGACTTTCGGATTCCCCACATCCGTGGAACCAGTTCCACCTCCGATCCAATCCAGCCTTCCCATAATTGAACCGCCCTTGCCGAGCATTCCCGCTCCCCGTCCACTGCCCGCCGCTCCTGTCGTGATGCCATTAAAAAGCATCGCCCCTCGGGTTTCCCTAGGAAGTTCCAATCGCTGGGCGTCCCTGCTTCAAGGTCGAGGCACGACCCGCCAAGCCATGATCCTAACTGAGATTCTGGGTCCGCCGCGCGCCAAATCCCTTCATTGAGTCACGAACGGAACCCAGACCATGCTCAAAAATCTTTTCCTTTTACTTCTATCTACCCCACTCGCTTTGAACGCCAACGACACCAAACCCGTCCTCACCCCAGTCCAAGAGCATGTGACCATGCAATGCGGCACCGAACCGCCATTCCGAAATGAGTTTTGGAACAACCACCGTGAAGGCATCTATGTCTGCATCATTTCCGGGGAACCGCTATTCAGTTCAAAGGACAAGTTTGATTCTGGCACGGGTTGGCCGAGCTTTTTCAAACCAATCACACCCGCCAGTATCGAGGAAAAAAAAGACGCATCGCACGGTATGGAACGCGTCGAAGCGCGCTCAGTGAAAGGCAACTCCCACCTGGGCCACGTCTTTCCCGATGGCCCCGCCCCAACCGGACTCCGCTATTGTATTAACTCCGCGTCTCTTCGTTTCATTCCGCTCGAGAACCTCGAAAAGGAAGGCTACGGGAAATACAAATACCTCTTCACACCCGATCCCAAGCCCTGAACTTCGTCGTTGGGAGGGGGCGCTTTTGCCCCAAATTTGAGAACTGATCGAAGGGATTACCCCGCGAAGGCCCGTGCGATAGCGCGCGGACTGAAGGAAAAAACAAGATCTTATCTGGTCGCCAGTGCCACCAGCAACCACGGAGGGTTTGCTTTCACTGTAAAAATTGGGGTCGTCAAACTCAGGAATTGGCATTTTGTGCTTGCCCCAGACCTTGCCAAATAAGAGGGTAATTGCGTGCTGGAGTTTGGCACCTATGACATTGCCTCGAGACGACCTTGGTCTTATTTCTTGGCAGGGAGAAGGTGTAGAAAAATTTGTAGCACAAACGCAAAAAGCAAGTCATCAAAGCCTCCTAAGCCTTTGATTGACAGAAACGCTCGGGTGGCGAAATTGGCAGACGCGCCAGACTTAGGATCTGGTTCCGCAAGGAATGTGGGTTCGAGTCCCACCCCGAGCACTCCCCCTCTTTTTCCTGATTCGACCGACTACTAAATTGCTTTGGGGATTCCAACCCGGCATGTCAGGGGCCGTTTTTTAACACGCGGCAAATACCCAACACCGCCGGAATGCTCATGCCTGCTCGACTTCCGATGGGGTCAAGAAAATATCCACTAAATAGAGAAATTTTTTATCGTCCCAAATCATCTTTTTTTCTTGAGCAAAGAAGGCTGAATTTTTAGTCTGCGAATCCTGTCTGATTAGCCAACTGACAGGATGTGTATAACTTGTGAATAACTTTTTACCCCAAATTTCTGTTTCGTTTTTGCGATGCCTTCGATCGGCATTCAATTCGCAAGAGACATTTGCTGGGTCCGCCAACCGCTTACAGGGATTGCCGAAATTCCATCCTCTCCCCAACGCCACTTTCTAGCCCCCCGCATAAATAAAAATGATTAAATCACAAAGCGATAGCTGGGAACAGATTTCAAAACGAATCCGTGATAGGGTGAGTTCTGATGGGTTTGACCGCTGGTTCTCGGGTGTTCGGATCGCCGCGATATCCAACGATACCGTGACACTGTGCGTTCCCAATCCGATCCACCAATTTTTCATCGAGAGCAACTACCTTCCAATCGTGAAGGAATCCGTTCAGGCGACGTTGCCGACTGTGACCCAGGTCGAGTTCACCTCGTCGAACGAAGTGGAGATCGCACCCCGCCCCTCGGCTCCAACACAGAAGGCCCCGCGTGAAAAGGCCCCGGCCACGTTGGCTGGCGCGATGAATCCGCGAAACACTTTTGAGGCATTCGTCGTTGGCTCCAATAACGAGTTCGCCCACTCAGCCGCTCTGGCTGTCGCGAAGTCCCCTGCGACCACTTACAACCCGCTTTTCATTTATGGAGTGAGCGGATTGGGCAAGACCCATCTACTCCATGCCATCGGGCACCATGTGCAGGCGACCAACAAGTCGGCCAAAATCGTTTACCTTTCCAGTGAACAGTTTACAAACGAGTTCATCGACGCCATCCAGCACGGAACGTTGGTGAAGTTCCGCAAAAAATACCGTCAGGCCGATGTTCTTCTGATCGATGACATCCAATTTTTTGCGGGCAAGGAACGTTCGCAGGAAGAGTTTTTCCACACGTTCAATGCTCTCCATGACGGCCACAAGCAGATCATTCTGTCTAGCGACCGTCCGGCGAGTGAGATCGAAAAGCTCGAGCATCGCTTGGTCTCCCGCTTCGAGTGGGGGATGACGGCAGAAATCCAACCGCCGGACACCGAGACACGCATCGCGATTCTGCGCAGCAAGGCCGAAGGCCTGAATCTCAAGCTCGAGCCATGGATC
>Ga0102915_1000543_pt1 | contig 11678 bp, 10 predicted proteins | sample Colrivmet1561A02_FD_78199 | JGI IMG/M metagenome (GOLD analysis project Ga0102915, IMG submission 78199) | Estuarine microbial communities from the Columbia River estuary - metaG 1561A-02 | ecosystem: Environmental > Aquatic > Marine > Intertidal zone > Estuary | place: USA: Columbia River...
ACCAACCCGGTCCTCGACGGTCTCGCCGCCGCCGTCCGCGTCCGTCGCGCGATCAAGCAGTCCTAATTTTCCGCCATGAACTCCGTACTCAAGCTCATCCTCGACGGGGAAGCCCTCGACACCGCCCAGATCGGCAAGATCCTCGGCCTCGGCGCCGAAGCCGTGGACCGTGAGCTGGCAGCCTTGCGCCAGCAGGGCGTCCTGCTGGGCATGCGCCCGGTGCTGAACCCGAGCTACGAGTCCGAGCACCGCGTCCGCGCGGTCATCGAGATCAAGATCCGCACCGAAGGCGTCGGCGGCTTCGATGGTATCGCCGAACGTATTTCCAGCTTCGAACAGGTGGAGAGCTGCTATTTGATGTCCGGCGGCTACGACCTTCTCGTCGTCGTCACGGCCGACAACCTCTACAAGGTCGCCGGCTTCGTCCACGAACGTCTCGCTCGTATCGACGGTGTGCAGGGCACTTCGACTCACTTCTTCCTCCGCGCCTACAAGAAGGACGGCTTCATCGTGAACGCCGAAGCTTCCCGCCGCGACCAGCCCTCGGTCAGCCCTTGAGCCCAGCCTGACCATGGATTCCTCAGGCCGTTTCGTGGCGCGACATGTCGCGACCTTGCCCAAATCGGGCATCCGTGACTTCTTCGCCATCGTGTCCAAGATGAAGGACGCCGTGTCCCTCGGCATCGGCGAACCGGATTTCGTCACGCCCTACCATATCCGCGAAGCCGCTATCTCTTCACTCGAGAAGGGGCGCACTTCTTACACGGATAACCGCGGTACCCAGCAGTTCCGCGAGGAGATCTCGCGCTACGTCGCTAAGAACTACGGTCCGGAATACGATCCCGAGACGGAGATCCTCGGCACCATCGGTGTTTCCGAAGCCCTCGATATCCTGCTCCGCTCGACCCTGAATCCTGGCGACAAGGTGCTCTACCACGAGCCCTGCTACGTGAGCTATGCGCCGAGCGTCACGCTCTGCCACGCCGAGGCCATCCCAATCCGGACTCTTTCGGCCGACCAGTTTGCGCTCGATCCGGCCGCCCTCCGCGCCGCTTGGCAGCCGGGTTGCAAGCTGCTCATCCTGAACTTCCCGACGAACCCGACAGGCGGTACTGCCGACCGCTCCAAGCTCGAGGCCATCGCCAAGTTCGCCATCGAGAAGGACCTTCTGGTCGCTTCCGACGAGATCTACTCCGAACTGACGTTCGAAGGCGACCATGTGTCTATCGCTTCGCTGCCTGGGATGCGCGAACGCACGGTCTTCCTGCACGGTTTCTCGAAGGCTTTCGCGATGACCGGCTTCCGCATCGGTTACGCTTGCGGCCCCGCCGCCGTCATCGACGGCATGCTCAAGGTGCACCAGTATGGCATTATGTGCGCTCCCATCATGAGCCAGGAAGCCGCCGTCGAGGCGCTCCGTAATGGCCGCGATTCGATGCTCCACATGCGTGACAAGTATCGCGAACGCCGTGACTTCATCGTCCGCCGTTTCAACGAGCTCGGCCTTAAGTGCCACCTCCCGCGCGGCGCCTTCTACGCCTTCCCGGACATCACTTCCACGGGTATGGACTCCATGACCTTCGCTCAGAAGCTCCTTGAGCAGCAGAAGGTGGCCATGGTCCCAGGTACGGCCTTCGGCGAAGCCGGCGCCGGTTTCTGCCGTGCGTCCTTCTCGACCAGCTACGAGAAGATCCATGAGGCTGGCGAGCGAATCGCCCGCTTCCTGGACACCATCCCGCGTCGCTGACGCATCCTTGCTTGCTAGGTGGGCAGGTAGCCCTGACTGTCCTCCCATGGAACGGAACACAGAAATTTCGCGCGCGGTCGCCATCGTGGGACGGCCCAACGTCGGTAAGAGCCGCCTCTTCAACCGTCTGGTGGGCCGCCGCATCTCGATTGTGCACGATCAGCCTGGGGTCACGCGTGACCTCATCACGTCCGACATCTTTGAAGGTCGCTACACCCTGATGGATACGGGGGGCATCGGTCTGTATCGCGCCGAGCTGACGCCTAAGCTCATCGCTGACGCCGTGGAAGAGCAGGTCGACTTCGCCCTCGCCGCCGCCGCGCTTGTCCTTCTCGTCGTTGACGCTTTTGAGGGCTGTACCGCCCTTGACCTCGAAGTCGCCGCCATGCTGCGTCAGGCTGGCAAGAAGGTCGTCGTCGTCGCCAACAAGGCCGACACCGAAGAGCGTGACGGACTGATGTCCGAATTCTTCGCCCTCGGTTTCGGCGAGCCTCTGCTCATCTCCGCCGAACATGGCCGCGGCATCCCGCAGCTACAGGCTCTGATTATTAAACTGCTTGGCCCGGAGCCGACAACCCCGCGCGAAGAAGGACCGCGTCCGATTCGCCTCGCCCTCGCCGGTCGCCCGAACGTCGGTAAGAGCTCGCTCGGCAATCGCCTCCTCGGCGCCTCTCGTCTGATCGTCAGCGAAGTCGCAGGTACGACCCGTGACCCTGTGCGCGCCGGACTTTCCCGCACCAAGGCCGACGGCTCGCAGGCGAAGTTCTCGCTCGTCGACACCGCTGGTCGTCGCACCGCCAACAAGCGCGACACCCTTGATTTCTTCTCGCAGGTCCGTTCCGACGAGATCCTCGCCGAGACTGACGTGGTCTTCCTCGTGCTCGACGCTGGCCAGGGCGTGACCCGTATCGACAAGCAGCTCGCCGGTGAGCTCGCGCTCCTCGGTTGCGGCCTTGTCCTCGTGGTCAACAAGTGGGACCTCGCGAAGAAGGCCTTCCGCGACAAGAATATCGACGGTTTCGAAGACGAGGAGGAATTCCGCGCCAAGTTCCGCTCGGCCATCCGCCGCGAACTCTTCTTCCTGCCGGAGCCTCCGATTCTGTTCGTCTCCGCCCAGACCGGCCTCCGCGCTGAAGATATGCTCGACGCCGCCGAAGGCGTCTTCGTCCGCGCTGGCACCGCTATTTCTACCGGTCGCCTCAACCGCGTCGTGCAGGACCTGATGATCAAGCGCCCTCCGCGCATGGTCTCCGGCAAGCGCTTCAAGTGCTATTACGTGACGCAGGTTTCGAAGCGTCCCATCCGTTTCCGTCTCTTCTGTAATTCCGAGGAACGCCTTGAGGACGCCTACCAGCGCTTTCTCGTCAAGGGCGTGCACGAGAGCTTCGATCTCGCCGGCGTCCCGCTCTACCTGGACATCGTCGGCAAGCCCAAGCAGACCGGTCGTCGCGCGGGTGGTCCTGGCGCCGCCGCGGGTTCTCCGATGACCGAAATCGAAGGCGAAGTCCGCAAGCCGCTCGCCAAGGTAGCCGGCAAGGCCGTCATCGCGGCCGCTCCGAAAAAGGCGATTGGTCCGTCTGGCCCGCGTCTCGGCAAGTCCAAGAATCCGCGCACCAAGAATGCTCCGGTCCGTAAGAAATCCTTCACCCGCTGGGATAAGCCGCGCTCGCTGAAGGGCCGCGCCGCGCGCCAGGCCCGCAAGTAACGCATGCCGCGGCGATTGGTCCTACTCGGTTCAGATGAGATCGCGCTCCCGGCTTTCGCCGCTGCCCGCGGCTTGCCCGACACCGTGGTGGTGGCCGTGTATTCGCAACCTGACCGTCCCGCTGGGCGTGGTCAGGAGGTCCGGCCTAATCCCGTCGCCGCCTGGGCCCGGGCCGAAGGTTTGACGCTGCTTCAGCCTGAAAAGCTCGAAGCCGCGGATGCCGCCCATCTCGTTTCCTTGCAAGCCGACCTCGGCGTGGTGATGGCCTATGGCCAACTGCTGAAGGAAGATTTCCTCGCCGCTCCGCGTCTTGGCTTTGTCAATTTCCACGGCTCCCTGCTGCCAGAGCTACGCGGAGCCACGCCGGTTGAGGGCGCGCTCGCGCTCGGCCTGGCTGAGACTGGCGTCTCGATGCAGCAGGTCGTGCGCAAACTCGATGCTGGCCCCATTCACGCCGTGGCTCGGACCAAGATTCAGCCCGGCGAGGGCAGGGCGGCACTCCGCGCCCGTCTGGGTGTCATCGCCGGCGAACTCGCCACCACCGCCTTGCCCTCCGTGCTGGCCGCGACTTCGGCCGCCGTTCCGCAGGATGAGGCCAAGGTCACCTACGCTCGACGTCTGACGCGTGCCGACGCCCCGTTGGATTTCCGTCAGCCTGCGGCCGTTTTGCGTCAGCGCATCCTTTCTGTCGAGGGTTGGCCGGGTTCCACGTTCGATCATCGTACCGCCCTGATTAAGGTCGGTGCCGCGACGGTCGAGGACGTGGCGTCCGCCACCGCGCCTGGCACCATCATCGCGGCCGATCGTCTCGGTGTGAGGATTGCGTGCGGGCAGGGCGTCCTGGTCGTGACGCACTTGCAACGCCCAGGTGGCAAGATGCTTCCCGCCGGCGAATTCCTCGCGGGATATCCGCTCGCTGTCGGCGAGGTCCTCGCTTCTGCCGAAATGCCTGCCTTCGTGTCGGATCGGCCGTTTCCGCGGGTACCCAAGGCATAATCGCTTGATTAGCCCTCGCTGCTGGATGTCATAAGGCCATGCGAGCCTTCCATCTCTGCCTCTTCCTGGCCGTGGGAGCCATGGCGCAGCAGAAAGACGTCTCCTTCCGTAATGTCCTCGGCGGTTCCTTTGCGGGTTTCTCGGAGGACGAGAAGGCGGAGAAAATTTGGGAAGCGTCCGCCGTGGTGATGCGTCCAGCCGCCGAGGCCGGCGTATGGGATATGGATATGATCAAAGTGCAGTCGCTCCGCGGGGGTAAGCCTTGGGCCGTCTTCACGAGCCCTAACGGCACGATGATCCCAGCTCGACGCGCCGCGCAGGGTAATGGGGTCGTCCAATCTTCCTCCCCAGCGTTTAATCTGACCGGCAAGGGCTGGAGTTGGCGCTCGACGCCCAAGGGCGACAGCTTCGCGATTCTCGCCGATGTCGTAGCCGAGCTGGACCTCGCCAAACCTCTCTCCAAACGCCTGCGCCTCCGCGCTCCGCGCATGGACGCTACTCCGGTGGAAGGCGGCACTCTCATGGTCTTCCAGGGCGGCGTAGTGGCCGAACGTTTCGGCGAGCGTACTACCTGTGAGCGGCTCGAATGCCTCGTCAGTGATGGCCCCGGGGGCGACGCCACCTGCCGTTCCATCGTCGCATCTGGCCGCGTGGTCCGCGTGCTTGATAAGCAGACGTTACGCGGCGATAGTGCTACCTTTGACCCTAAGGACGATTCCGCTGAACTTGTAGGACATGTCGAACTTGAGGAGCCGGAGGTGAAGGCCTCCGCGCAGCGCCTGCGCCACCAGCCCAAACTCGGCCTGACGCAGCTCTTCGCTGGTGACGGCAAGCAGGTGAATCTCCATCTTCAGCGCAAGCAGCAGGAGCCGGCCGACCTCGCCGGAGAACTCGTCACAATTCGCCGCGACGTTACCACGGGTAATTCGCAGGTCGAGGTCCAGGACAATGCCTCGTTCGTCTCCGCCCAATCCAATCTCACGGCCCGCCGGCTGGTGGCCACCGAAGGTCGCGACGGCACGAGCCTGCTCGTGGCCGAAGGCGGCGTGAAGGGCCGACTGGAGGGGAATCAGTTCGAGTCCGGCAAAGCCCGCTGGGATCGTGCGAAGCGGATCCTCGAGCTGCAGGAACTTCCGCGTATCCGCGAAGCCCGCGGACTCGAGGCGGCTGGCTTCTCAATCCGCACTGATGCACTCAAAGATCGCATCGAGATCCGTTCTGGCCCTGGCATCCGTGCTGCTATCCGTTTGCCTGCGGGCGAACTCGGCGGGGCGCCCGGACTCGCCGAAGCCAATCAGATCGTGGTCGTCACCGAGGACGGCGCCATGCAAGTCGAGATGATGGGGTCGGTTCGTTATGTCGCCGGAACCGTCACCACCGAGTCCAATCAGATGGTGGCGTTCGCGACGCCCAAACCGAAGAACCCTTCGGAATACGAACTCAATAAGGCGATCCTGTCCGGCAATGTCCGATATGTGCAGCCCGGTCTGCGCTGTGCGGCCGAACGCGTCGACCTCACGCCGGCCGTCCAGATCGAGGAAGTACTGACCAAGGACGCCCTGGCTGGTCGGCCCCGTCTGCTTACCATGTCTGGCGGTTCGGGGGCGACCCGCCCGCACCTCTTCCTGACCTCGACCGGTGGGAAGAATGTGGAGTTCATTGCCGACGCCCATGAGGTGCTCACGACTCTCGAGCTCACCAAGTTCTTCCTTCGCGGCTCCGTGGCGATGCGTTCCGATGGCACCGACGCCACCTGCGACCTGCTCGAAGGTATGGCGTCCCCTGACAAGGCCGGTCATCTCTTGGCCCGTCAGGTCGTCGGCCGTGGTAACGTCGTTGTCGTCGCGGGTGGTACGACGGCCAAGGGACGCACGCTGGAGATGCAGCCGGAGAAGGGTACCGCGCGCCTCATTGGCGATGCCCGTATCGTTGACCGACTCGGCAACGAAGGCGTGCCAGCCAAGGAAGTCACCTACGACATGCGCACGCACGCCTGGCGGATGGATTCCGCGCCGGACGACGCTAACCCCGGACAGGTAGTCCGCCCCAAGATCTTCCTCGGCCGCGACTTCACCTTGCCGGAGGTCAAAAACCTCGACAACGGACGCTGACCGCTTCCTCCTACAAATATGGCCGAAACGAGTGAGAAGGGCGTCATCCGGGCACAGGCTCTTGCTAAGCATTACGACGCTAAGGTCGCCGTCCAGGATGTCAGCCTGTCGCTTCACGCGGGCGAGATCGTCGGCCTGCTTGGACCTAACGGTGCTGGTAAGACGACCACCTTTTATATGGTCGTCGGCCTCATCCCCGCCACCCATGGCCGCGTCTTCCTCGACGGACGTAACGTCACCGCCATGCCCATGTGGCAGCGCGCTCGCAATGGCGTCGGCTATCTTCCGCAGGAGGCTTCTATCTTCCGTAAGCTCACCGTCTGGGAGAACGTCATGGCTGTCGTCGAGACCCTGAACCTCAACGAGCGCGAACGCCGTGACCGCACCGCCCAGCAACTCACTGAGCTCGGCCTGGAGAAGCTGGCGCGCCAGCCCGCCTTCACCCTTTCCGGCGGCGAGCGTCGCCGCTTGGAGATCGCACGCGCCCTCGCGACGAATCCGCGCTTCCTGCTCATGGACGAGCCATTCAGTGGGGTGGACCCAATCTCGGTGGCCGAGGTCCAGTCGATCATCCGTAAGCTGAAGGCGCGCGGCATCGGCATTCTGATTACTGACCATAACGTGCGGGAAACCCTTTCCATCGTGGACCGGGCCTATCTGATCCACCAAGGGCGCGTGCTTGTGTCTGGCACTCCTTCTGACATCGTCAATAATCCCGAGAGCCGTCGCCACTACCTCGGCGAAAGCTTTAAACTCTGACGCCATGAACGATCCCGCTCCCGATACCCGCCCGGAATCCGTCTCCGTCCGCGAGTTCTTCGAATCCTTCAAGGACATGCTCCAGATGGAGCTCCTCGCGGGCGAGCAGGGCCTCGACAACATGATTTCCGAGAAGTCGCTGAACCGTCCCGCCTTGGCGGTGACAGGCTATTTCAAGGAGTTTGCCAACAAGCGCCTGCAGCTTTTCGGCGCCGGTGAGATGGCCTACCTTTCCGACCAGACCGCTCCTCTCCGCGAGAAGCTGCTGAACGACGTCTTCTTCAAGAAGATCCCCGCCGTGGTCGTGTCGCGTGGTCTGCCCGTCGATGACTTGCTCTTGCGCATCGCCGATCGCCATCGCGTCCCGCTGATCCGCACGCAGCTCAAGTCCAAGGACTTCTCGGCCGAGGCCACCGTGCTCCTCGAGGAGAAGTTCGCTCCGCGGACCAACCTTCACGCCACCTTAGTCGACATCAAGGGCGTCGGCGTTCTGCTCCGCGGCGCCTCCGGCGTCGGTAAGAGCGAATGCGCCCTGGCCCTCATCGAGCGCGGCCACTCCCTCGTCGCCGACGACTTCGTGATTGTGACGCTTATCGGTGACCGCGAGCTACAGGGTACGGCCAAGGAACTTAACCGCGGTTACATGGAGTGCCGTGGTATCGGCATCATTAACGTCGCCTCTATTTTCGGTATCCGCTCCGTCCGCCGCGAGAAACGCGTCGACCTCGTGGTCACCTTCGTGCTCTGGCAGCCTGGCATGGATGAAGAACGTTCAGGCCTAGAGGTTGAAACCTTTGAGATCCTTGGCCGCAAGGTGCCGCACATGACGATCCCGGTCCGCCCGGGACGCGACATGGCCCGCCTCGTCGAGGTCGCTGCGATGGTGCAGGCCCTGCGCGTGATGGGTCACGATTCCGCCAAGGAATTCAGCGACCGCCTCATCGAATTCATGGCGAAGGAAAAGAAGGACAAGAAGGGCGAGGCCTGAGGCCTTACTTCTTCTTTCCGTCCCAGCGACAGTCAGCCATCACGCGGAGGCAGATCTCCCGGAGGTCGAACAGTGTCGACTCGATATCTTGGGCGGCTTCGGCGGCGGAGAGGCGGGCACCGCTCGGGATGCTTGCGGTGAGACCGATGGAATAGTTGATGGCCGCCAGCGCGCGCTTCATGTGCACGAGCGCGAGAGGCAGGTCGCCCGTGTCGGTGGCGTTGATCGCCATGACCATCTGGTGCTGCGCGTCCCAGAAGGAGAGCATGATATTGGCCGAATCCACCGCGGTGATCTGCGGACCTGCGACGGTGCACAGGCGATGAAAAGAATGCGTGAGCTGCAGGCAGAGCGCGCGCGACACCACGTAGACCGGATGCTGGTGGATGCAGTAGGGGAGGTCGGGGCCTTCTTCGTCCGCGTCGTTCACTTCCTCCGGACCGTCGCCGGGCGCCCAGTCGGCGTTTTCCCAGCCCATGCGGCGGGCGCTGATGTCGAGACGATCAGGCAGGTCCTTGACCTCCGTGTAATAGGAAAGGAAGCGACCGACCTCGAGGTCGTTGCGCTGGAGGTAACTTGCCCAGTCGGCTTCGCCCCAAGAGGCGTTACCGGAACCGTCGAAGTCGCCCTGGGGGTGGTCGCCATCGTCCATAGGGTTCATCATTAGGTGCTTTTCCCCCGTTGCAAACCCCTTGTGGCGAAAATGCCCTTGTCCCGAACGCCCTGAACGTGGCTAATCTGGCATGGCTACGGACCTTCCTGCCCTGACCGCTGCGCTGACGGCTGGACGCGACCTCGCTCCGGACGAAGCCGCTGCGGCCGCTTTATCGATGGCGGACGCGCAGGTCGCGGACGCGGTCAAGGAAGCCTTCTTGCTGGCGCTGGCCCGTAAGGGTGAGACCGCCGCCGAAGTCACCGGCTTCGCCAAGACCTACCGGTCGCTCGCCCGCCGGACTGATTTCGGCGACTGGCCGGCAAAGGGCATCGATATCGTGGGTACGGGCGGCGATCGCTCCGGCAGCTTCAATATCTCTTCGGCGAGCGCGCTCATCGTGGCCGCCGCTGGTGTGCCGGTGCTCAAGCATGGCAACCGCTCGATCACCTCGAAGTCGGGTAGCGCGGATTTTCTCGCCGGACTCGGCGTGGCCCTCGAGGCCACGGACGCGCAGCTGCTCCGCGGCCTCACCCAGGCGAACTTCTGCTACCTCTACGCCCCGGCTTTCCATCCGGCCTTCAAGGCTATCCTCGGTGTGCGCAAGAAGATCGCTGAAAGTGGCACGAAGACCGTCTTCAATGTCCTTGGGCCTCTCATCAATCCCGCTCGGCCCGCATACATGGTCGTCGGGGTCTACGACGAACGCTGGGTCGAGCCGCTCGCGGCCACCCTCGGCGAACTCGGCGTGAAGCGCGGCCTCGTGACGCATTCGCGGGCCGGTGGTGGTATGGATGAGATCACCACGGCCGGTGAAGTGCGTGTGCGCGGTTGCGGCGAACTCGCCTCCGTCGACGCCGTCTGGCTACCTGGTGATTTCGGTTTTAAGACCTGCACGGTCGCGGATCTGCGCGGCGGCACTCCCGAAGAGAATATCTCGATGTTCAGTGACTTGCTGGTCGGCGGAGTTTCCGACGGCCTCATGGACACGCTGTGCCTGAGTGCCGGTGCGTCGTTGTGGGTCGCGGGTAAGGCCACGGACCCGACAGCGGGCGCCCAGCGGGCTCGCGAGATCATCCTCGGCGGCGAACTGCGCGAGGAAGCACGCCGTCTGCGCGAGGCTTATCGGGTCGACTGATCGTCCTGCAGCCAAGTCAACGTACGCTCGGTCGCGCCACGGTTACCCTGGTGCCAAGCTGCGCCGTTACGCCCCATCTCGCTTCGTTCGGTGGCGTCTTGCGCGAGTCGGGTGAGCAGGGCCACCAGCTCATGGGCGTCCTTGGCCTTGAGCGCCGCCTTGGCCTGTTCGAGGCCGCGGCAGATGTCGCGGAAGTTGGACATGCGCGGCCCGTAGACGATGGCGACGCCGGCGGCGGCGCATTCGACGGGCGTCTGGCCGCCTTCGTGCGGAGCCAAGCTCTTGCCGCAGAAGGCAAGGTCCGCCGCGCGGGTGAGGCGGCGCAGTTCGCCCGTGGTGTCGGCGAGGTGGATGATCGTTTCGGCGGGTGCGTGCGGTCCGCCGGTCGAACGTTGGTGCCACGAAAGCCCGCTGGCACTGGCTTCAGCGGCGACTTCGGCGCGGCGTTCCGAATGACGCGGGACGAGCAGCAGGCGGACGTCGCGACCGGTGGCGCGCAGTTCGCGCACGCAGCGGATCAGCAGCGTCTCTTCACCTTTCCAGGTGGACGAGCCGAGGAGCACCACTGTGCGAGGGTCGGTGCCGAAGCCGAGTTCGGTGCGCAACTGTGAACGTTCATCGGCGGACATCGGCGCATCGCTGGCGACGTCGAACTTAATGTTGCCTGTGAGTGTGGCCTCGAACCCGAGTTCACGGAAGCGGCGCACGTCTTCTTCGCTGCCGGCGGCGATTTTCCGGAAATGGCCGAGCACATAAGTGGAGAGCCGAGGGAAGTGCTGGTGGCGGGCGAAGGACTTGTCGGAGATACGTCCGTTGATCAAGGTGGCCGGGACGCCATGGGCGCGGGCCTGGGCGAGATGCTCGGGCCAGAGCTCGCCTTCGACGAGGATGACGGCGTCCGGACGGATGCGACTCCAGGCGAGGGCGCTGCAGGGCCAGAGGTCGGTCGGGAAGATGCCGATACGGTCGGCGACATCGGCGTAGCGATCCTTGGCCAGCTGGAAGCCCGTACTGGTGGTGGTCGTCAGGATGATTTCAGCCTTACCGGTAGCCTTGAGCTGGCGGAGCAGGGGGCCGATGGCCTCCATTTCACCCACCGAGACCGCCTGAATCCAGTAACGGCACTTTCCGGGGGTCTTAGGCCCTAGTTGCGGGAAAAAGCCCAGTCTTTGGCTGAAACCCGTGCCATAACCGCCTCGGCGGAGCATCCGCCAGACATAGTACGGAAGGGCCGGTATCAGCAGCAGCGGGAAGAGTATCCGGTAGGCCCAAGACATCGCGTTGCGCCGACCGTGCGGAGGGTGGGGTGGTCTGTCAGTTCCAAAGGAGCCCCTTTGGGCTGATTTTCCCGCTTGCACCGGGCGGGCAGGGGTGTTTGAACCCACTTTCCACCGTTTGAAGCGACCGCAGATTGCTTCGGACATAAAACAAAAAACCAGTCAGTCCCCCCTGATCCAATGTCCCCTCCTTCTGCAGGAAAAGGGATACGGAGCCAAAAACATGAACATCACAGTCAAAGACCTCCTCGATGCCGGCGTCCACTTCGGACACCAGACCCGTCGCTGGAATCCCCGCAGCCGTC
>Ga0102915_1000546_pt1 | contig 11668 bp, 3 predicted proteins | sample Colrivmet1561A02_FD_78199 | JGI IMG/M metagenome (GOLD analysis project Ga0102915, IMG submission 78199) | Estuarine microbial communities from the Columbia River estuary - metaG 1561A-02 | ecosystem: Environmental > Aquatic > Marine > Intertidal zone > Estuary | place: USA: Columbia River...
ACCTACTACCGTTGTGCAGTGACTTGTGCCAATTCATCGCTGACAAGCTACTCTACGTCTGTTCAGATTACCACTTTGGCCAACTTGGCAGGGGGTACCTACACCATTGGCTCAGGTGGAACCTATGCCAATTTTACCGCGGCATTCGCGGCAGCTTCATGTGGTGTTGCCGGACCAGTCGTGTTTCAGGTTCTTGCAAACTCGGGACCATACAATGAGCAATTGACGATCAATGAAATCCCCGGAATGTCTGCGACGAATACCATCACGGTGAAGGGAAATTTCAATACACTGACCAATTCCGTAACGACGGGTGGTTACCATACACTCTATCTCAATGGAGCAGATTATTTGAGGTTTGAAGATCTGACCATCGAAGCGGCAGGTACGACTAACGGTTGGGGTGTGCGCATGAGCAACAATGCGAACAACAACACCTTCAAGCGCTGCATTATTAAAACGTCAGAAACGTCAACATCTACACTTTTTAGCGCCTTTACGTTGACCTCTTCTGCAACATCTTCAGCTACGACAGGTGGGTCGTCTGCTTCTAATCTGCTCATTGATTCGTGCCAGATTATTGGTGGCTATTATGGATTGGCGCTTTTAGGCAACGGTCTTACTATGGGTACACGCCCAAGTAACAATACGGTCCGAAACTCTACGATTTCGAACTTCTACATCTATGGAATTTATGCCTACGGTCAAAATAACTTAAGCATTTTAAATAACGATATCAATCGAATTTCACGTGCTACAGTGAGCACCTGTTATGGCATGTACAACTATGGTCGGAACCCAGGATTTCGATTCACTGGTAACCGTGTGCATGACCTTGGTGGTGCCTCAGGTACGGCCAATTTTACTGGATATTTGATGTACGGAAGTAGCTTGACAGGTACTGCGTCAAATCGTGCATTGATTGCGAATAATGCCATTTACAACGTAAACAATGGCACCGGAACATTATATGGCATGTATATGCTATCTACGGATACTACAGACTTTTACCACAACACGTTAGACTTTAATTCATCAACATCTACTGCTACAAGTACAGTTTATGGAGCGTACTTTTCAGGTAACCTGAACAGCGTAAACTTCAAGAACAACCTGATCAGTATCGCATCTGCGGGAACAGGTCAGAAGTACTGCCTCTACAATGCCTCGACGACTGCTCTAATTAGTTCAAATTACAACGGACTCCACCTCAACAATCCAGGTGGAACATTGAATTTTGTCGGAGCCCGTTCGGCGACGGCCCGCTATACCACGGTTGCAGACTGGTCAACTGCAACTGGAGCGGATGCTAACAGCCTTGGATCTAATCCTCTGTTTATTAATGTGGCCACAGGCGACGTGACTCCCGGTGCTTTTGGATACAACAACGCGGGAACTCCAGTGTTTGGCTTGGTTCCGACTGACATCAATGGTGCAGCGCGCAGTTCGACAACTCCAGACATTGGAGCGGTAGAGTTCACTCCTACAGGCTGCCCAGCACCATTTGCGGTGACCGTTTCAAATGTTCGCGCAAATTCTGCCCAAGTAACGTTTAGTAGCCTGTCAGCTGCCGTGGATCTCCAATGGGGCCCTAAAGGATTTACTCCAGGAACAGGACAAGGCACGACGATTACCACCACGACTTATACCATGACGGGACTCACATCCTATACCTCTTATGACCTTTATCTTTCAGGTAACTGTGGTGCGGGTCAGACGTCTGTATGGGTTGGGCCCTACAGCTTTGTGACTCCTGTCCAGGTTGGATGGGTCGAGAACTTCACTGCGGGTTACGATCCGTTAGCGACGGTACCCAAGCCAATGCTTTGGTCTGAGCTGAATGGCCCAGCGGCTAACCCAACGGTCATTGCGTCGAACACATCTGCATGGATGCAAAGTGGTTGGCTAAACAATGGCACCACGGGTGCTATTGAAAATGGTGTGCCCGTTGCGTCCTCTACGACGCAAGGTTGGACCGTAACCCCGTCGATTGACCTTGGCGACGTGGCTCATACTACCTACTTTGAGTGGGATATGGGTGCAACCACATCAGGTGGTACCACTGCCGGAGTGATGGGACTCGACGACTCTGTGATGGTAGTGATTTCTACAACCAATGGAGCTACGTGGAACCGCACTTCCGCATTGAAAAAGTATCATCGTATGAGCGGAATGAGCCCCTTTGGCGGTCGCTACTCTCTGAATTTGAGTGCGTACACGGGCTTGGTTAAGATTGGTTTCTACGTTGAAAGTTTGACCTCAAGCGCAGCACATCCGTTTGCTACGGGCTACGATGTGCATGTGGACAACGTTGCCCTTACTGCAACACAGTCGCCATGTTTGGTTCCGGATGTGACTTTAGCTACCACACCCGCAACGGCTACGGTCTCTTGGACGCCAGCTGCAACGGGTGGTCAGATTGCTTGGGGTCCTGTGGGCTTTAGCATAGGTTCGGGTGCATCAGGTGCAAACCAGGCTGCGGCGTCAACGAACCCATACACCATTACTGGCTTAACTCCTGGCACTGGATATCAGGTGTACTACCAAACGGCATGTGGCGCAACTGCAGGTCAGTGGGTAGGGCCATTCACATTTAGTACCCCATGTTTAAGTGCGATGAGCGGTGCCTACACGGTGGACATCAATGGAACTGGAGCTAACAACTTCACCACCCTCGCGGCTGCGGTGAACGCACTCGGTGTGTGTGGCATTTCGGGTCCAGTTACCATTACACTGGCGGGTTATGAGCACACCGGTGGATTGAGCCTTGCCCTCATTCCAGGTGCCAGTGCGACGAACACGGTAACTTTCCAAGGTGCAGCCGCAGGAGGTTCCTCAATCAAAGGAACCGTTGGCCAATTTGGCGCGGTGGTTTTCAACGGAACCCAGCACGTGAAAATTCAAAATCTCACGGTAAATGCACCCGCTATGTCAGGTGTCATTTTGACGGGAGGAGCCGAGTACATCACGATTCACAACAACACAATCCTTGCGGATACCACTGGAACCACGTCGACCATTGCGGGGATTGCGTCGACTGCCAGCTTGACATCGGTTTCAGCGTATGGAAACAATGCCAACCACATTACTGTGACCGACAACGTCATCAAGGGTGGCTACTACGGTGTGCGCTTTAACGGAACCAGCACTACGGTTCGATGCAACGACATCGTGTTCTCGGGTAACACGGTTAAAAAGGCATACTACTACGGCTACTACGCCTACTATATGGATGATTTAGTGATCAACGATAACGTGATCAACAACTTCCGTAATTCGTTCAACTATGCGATGTACGGGTACTATGTGAACGAAGTTGAGGTTCAGCGCAACTTCTCTGAATCGTACTACTACGGAATCGTGTTGGGCTACTTAAATCGTGACTACAAGCCTGCAGTTAATTCGTTGATTGCAAACAATATGTTCATCGGAACGAGCAGCTATGGTGGCTACTTCCCTTACGCACGCTACATGAACATGTACTACAACACCTTCAAGGGTTCGAGCTACGGTTGCTACATGTTGACCTCAACAGGTACCTCGCAATCCAAGGTGCTGAACATGCGCAACAACATCTTCCAGGGCGGAACCTACGCGTTCTACTTCAGTGGCACTTCTATGGACTCGGTGACGATGGACTACAACGTGTACAACCATGGCGGAGCCACATTCGTGTGGTATGGCGCCGCCCAAGCGAGCCTTGCAGCTTGGAAGACAGCATTCCCAGCGTTAAATGCCAACTCATCTACGAACCAAGTTGTCTTCGCAGGCAACAATGACCTTCACGTGGTGAACGGTGGACCGAACAACATCGGAACTCCAATTGCCGGATTCATCACTGACATCGACGGTGATGTGCGCTCAACGACCACGCCAGATATTGGTGCGGACGAGTACACCCCGATCGACTACGACATGTCACTTGAAATGATTCAAGGCATCGCAGGTTGTGGTGATTCAAATGCCTATGCTACTGTAGTGGTGAAGAATCGTGGCAACCAGGTTGCTACGGGCTACACTGCGACGATTGTGCTGAATGGTCCAAACGGAGTCGCTACCCAGCAGGCTGCATTGACGGGAATCTCCATTCCGAGTTTTGGTTCTGACACAGTTCAAGTGGGTCCATTTAACACTTACGCGGGCGGAGCATTCGCGGTACAGGGTTGGGTGACCTACGCCAACGACCAAGTGGCATCGAACGATAGCCTCAATGGTGGAGTTCGCAATACCACTTCAATCATTCCTGCGACCGTTGCACAAACTCCAGTGTGCTTCAATGCAGATTCGGTGACCTTTGTGGCCAATGCCATTCCTGGCGTTCGCTACGCATGGTACCCCACGGCGACCGATACCGTGGCGATTGTGGATGGCGACAGCTTGACCGTTGCTCTTGATCCAAATGCGACCTACTATTTGGGTTACCGCTCGTCAATTGATACCATTGTCCAGAACGTGGGCACATTGGCATCAACCAGTACCAACATCACTCCGTACAAGACATTCTACCACGATGGACGCGCACAGTACATCATCTATGCCGACGAGCTTCAGGCTGCGCTTGGCGGTGCAAACCCATCGCTGATCAGCGGAATCGCCTTTGACGTAGTGTCTTCAGCGGCTCAGGGATTGAATGACTTCACGGTGAAGGCGGGCAACATCCCGACGATTCCGACGACTGGATACATTGACAACACGGGCTTCACCACGGTATTTAACACGGCAACGTACAATACGACTGCGGGATGGAACCTTCACAATTTCAGCACGCCAGTCCTTTGGGATGGAGTAAGTGATTTCTGTGTGGAGGTGTGCTTCAATAACACGTCATACACATCGAACTCAAGTGTTCGATACGAAACCTTGACGCGCAAGGGCACGATTGATGGCTTTGCCGATGCCGGTGCTGCCAGCGGATGTACTCCAGGTACGGTGAGCGCGACCCATTCGAACAACCGTCCAAACTTCAAGCTTGTAGCTGAAGCTCAGGCCTGCTCGAACCTTCGCTTGCCAGTAACTGCACTCATCGATTCAACGACTGCTACTGCGGTTGCGAACTTCGCTGAGGTGAATCCTGCGACCGGAACCTTTGAGTTCTACGCCAACACCTCTACAGGCCAAACCTTTGATTGGACCTACGGCGACGGCAACTCGGGCAGCGGCGACACTGCTACCCACACCTACGGCGCAGCTGGCGTATTCACGGTAACCCTCGTGGTCACCGATTCCACTTGCGGCACGGCTGATACGACCACCTTCACGGTGACCTCGCACATCGGCCTCGACGAGAACGCCTTGGGTCAGACTTTGGCGGCCTTCCCGAACCCCAACACGGGTGTGTTCACAGTGCGTATTGCAGGAAACGAAGCCTTTGAAGGCCAACTCGAGGTGCTGAACGTGATGGGCCAAGTGGTGACAGCCACGTCGGTCGACAAGCGCAGCGCGAGCCTCGACGTCAACCTAGACCTACGCGACTACGCTAAGGGCATTTACATGGTCCGTCTCAGCGGATCAGAGGGCCAGGCGGTGCTCCGCGTTGTGGTGCGCTAAGCGTCCGTTTGACCTCTAAAAGAGTGAGACCGCCCGGGTAACCGGGCGGTCTTCTTATTTGTTGTACCTTTGCGCCCGCATAACGTCCGCCTTGCCGCCTTAAGGGGCTTCGGTTCCGAAGGGAGGAAAGTCCGGACATCACAGAGCACCGCGCTACCTAACGGGTAGGCAGTTGAGGGGCAACCCAAGGCTGACAGCTAGTGCCACAGAGAGGGAAACCGCCAACGGAGCATCGTATGAGTAACGGGGGCAAGGGTGAAAAGGTGGGGTAAGAGCCCACCAGCGTCAGGAGCAATTCTGATGGCTTGGTAAACCTCGCGGGATGAAATGCCATGTAGGCTGGCGCTTGAAGACGGCTCGTCTGAGCCAGCGGGTAGGCAGATAGAGCAGTTGGGTGACCAACTGCCCAGATCAATGGCAAGGGCGCAACGCAAGGGGCGAACAGAATCCGGCTTACAGGACGATATGCTTTTCTACGACCGAAGGCTCCGCGGGTTGGGGCCATTTTATTAGGGCTTTTAATTCCATCCTCGCGATGTCTACATTTACTGAACTCGGCCTTCGCGCCGAACTCCTCCAAGCGATTGAAGCGCTTGGCTTTGAACAGGCTACACCTGTTCAATCCGAAACAATTCCCATTCTACTTGAGGCTAAAGGTCAGACCGACATGGTTGCCTTGGCGCAGACCGGAACGGGTAAAACGGCCGCTTTTGGCCTTCCACTTCTTCACATGCTTCTTGAGGACGGCGAGCCGTCTGCCAAGAACCGTCCAAAGGCGCTGATTCTGGCTCCGACCCGCGAACTCTGCGTGCAGATTTCGACTGAGATGGAGAAGTACGCGACCGAAACCGGCCTTCGCATGCTTGCCGTGTACGGCGGAGCCGCGATGCGCACCCAAATCACAGCCATGAAAAAGGGCGTGGATATTTTGATGGCAACCCCAGGTCGCCTTCTCGACTTGAACCGCCAAGGTCAGGTCCTGTTTGACGACCTCGAGTACATCATTCTCGATGAGGCCGACGAAATGCTCAACATGGGATTCTGGGACGACGTCCAAGAAGTCCTCAAGCAAGCCCCAGAGGGTCGCAACATTTGGTGCTTTAGCGCTACGCTGCCCAAGCCCATCGATTCGATGACCAAGACGCTCATGAACGACCCTGTTCGTGTGCAAATTGGCCAGCGCAACTCGGGCACCTCTACAGTGACGCACACGGTATTTGTCGTGCCCAAGGAGCACCGCTACAGCGGATTGCGTCGTCTACTTGACAGCGCGCCTGGGCTCTACGGTATGATTTTCTGCCGTACCAAAATCGAAACCCAGGAACTCGCCGAGCGCCTTGTGGCCGAAGGCTATACCGCTTCTGCACTTCACGGTGACTTGAGCCAGCAGCAGCGTGACTTGGTCATGCAGTCGTTCCGCCACAAGCGCGTTAAACTCCTTGTGTGTACCGACGTAGCGGCTCGCGGAATCGACGTTCAAGACCTGTCGCACGTGATTCACTTCGGATTCCCGAATGATACCGAGAGCTACAACCACCGCAGCGGACGTACTGGCCGTGCCGGTAAGTCAGGTTCAAGTTGGGCACTCATCAACCCTATGGAGCGCCGCAAAATCGCCTTCATTCAGAAGATGATCCAGCGCGAAATGCTGCAAAGCCCGCTGCCTACCCGCGACGAGGTATTGGCGCGCCAGGTGAACCACTTTGCTGAAGAGTTCGCTGCCCACCCTGAGGCTCCTGAGGTAATCAAGCCATTGGTTGAGGCAGTAATGCCCCAATTCGAGCACATGACCTCGCGCGAACTTATCGAGCGCTTCTTTGCCGCAGAACTGCACGAGCTCGTGCAGCACTACGTGAACGAGCAAGCTGAGGTTCCGTCAGTGCGTCCCCAAAAGGACCGCAAAGAGCGCGGAGGCGACTTTGAAGAGCGCGGATCCAAGCGCCAGCGCGGAATGGATTCCCCACAGGAGCAACGCTTCTCGATCAACGTGGGCGAAACCCACGGCTTTACGTGGTTTGCCCTTAAAGATTTCTTGCGCGAATCTGCCCGCCTCGGCGAAGGCGAGGTTCAAGGTGTCAACTGTGGACCCGAGCAGAGCTACTTCAACGTGCCCTTGACCCGCATCGATGAAGTGCAAATGGCCCTCAATGGAGCTGAGATCAAAGGAATAACCGTAGAACTCGAGGCCGTAGAAGATCAAGTTGGTCGTTTTGAGCGCGAGCGCGGACCCCGCAACGACCGTTTTGGCGGTGGACGCCCTCAAGGCAAGTTCGGTGACCGTGGCGGATACCGTGGCGGAAGCGACCGCGGAGGTTACCAAGGTGGCGGCGGTGGCGGCTACCGCGGAAGCAGTGACCGTGGTGGCTACCAAGGTGGCGGCGGAGGCTACCAAGGTGGTGGCGGCGGCGGCTACCGTGGCGGAAGCAGTGACCGCGGAGGCTACCAAGGTGGCGGCGGCTACCAAGGCGGCGGAGACCGTGGCGGCTACCAAGGAGGCAATTCAGGTGGCTACCAAGGTGATAAGAACCGCGGCGGCTCATGGACCCAGCGCCAAGAGACTCCCGATTGGGCACGCGGCGGAGACGACCGTGCCGACGCGTTCAACCGCGGTGCAAGTGATACGTCGTTCAACGGCCCTGACCGCAAGCCACGTTTAGGTGGTAAGCCCGGATTTGGCGGCAAGCCCAGCTTCGGCGGTGGCGGCAAGCGGTTTGGCGGTGGCCCTGGCGGCAAGCCCAGCTTTGGCGGCGGCAAGCCCGGCGGACGCAAGCGCATGTAATCCAAGCCTCACGGCATAAAAAAAGCCGGCCCCAAGGGGTCGGCTTTTCTTTTGCTCTAAACCTCGATGTCCTAGTGGAACTCGGCGAGATAGCGCTCTGCATCGAGGGCGGCCATGCAACCAGTTCCGGCCGCAGAAATCGCCTGACGGTAGACCTTGTCTGCCACGTCACCAGCAGCAAAAACGCCGGGCTTGCGGGTTTTGGTGCTTCCGGGTTGAATTTGAAGGTAGCCCACCTCGTCCATGTCGAGTTGGCCCTTGAAAATGTCGGTGTTGGGCTTGTGGCCGATGGCGACAAAGAATCCAGTGGCTTCAATCACGTCTTCGACACCGGTCTGAAGGTTGCGCACTTTGACGCCTTCGACGCCTTGATCACCGAGAAGTTCAACGGTCTCGGTATGCCAGCGAACTTCGATGTTCGCAGTGTTCATGATGCGGTTTTGCATCGCCTTGGACGCGCGAAGCTCGCCCTTGCGGACCAGCATCGTAACCTTGGGGCAAAGCTTGGCCAAGTACGATGCCTCTTCAGCGGCCGTGTCACCACCACCCACAATGACTACGTTTTGGCCCTTGTAGAAGAATCCGTCGCAAACTGCGCATGCGCTCACACCGTGGCCCATGAATTGTTCTTCGCTCGGAAGCCCGAGGTACTTCGCCGTGGCACCGGTGGCAATAATGACTGACTGAGCTTGGATTTGGGTGCCCTCATCTACAGTCAGCGTGTGGAATCCGCCTGGAGTTTCAGAAAATTCCACAGAGCTGATCATGCCCCAGCGAACGTCGGTTCCGAAGCGTTCGGCCTGGTTTTTAAGATCTTCCATCATGGAATTACCGTCGACTCCCTGGGGGTAACCAGGAAAGTTGTCCACCTCGGTCGTGGTGGTGAGTTGGCCGCCAGGCTGCAGTCCGACGTACATAATGGGTTTGAGGTCAGCGCGTGCGGCATAAATGGCCGCAGTGTATCCGGCAGGTCCGGATCCGATAATCACGACATTGTGTTGTTCCATGTCCCAAATGTACGAGGCGACTTCGCACCGATGCGGATCCGATGTCCCATTTTACTGTATCAATTCGCGTATATTTGCCGCCCTATTCGGGATGTAGCTCAGGTGGTAGAGTACACGTCTGGGGGGCGTGTGGTCGCAGGTTCAAGTCCTGTCATCCCGACAAAATCCTCTTAACTGCGGTTAAGGGGATTTTTTGTTTCGCTAAACCATGGTGCAACATCATTTATTAAAATGTTGATTTGCAATATTTTACGACCGAAATTGCACCCGTAGTTTTACTTATCAACCGGGCTTGTACGCTTCAATTAATTGTCTAACTTCATAGAGCGCAACAGGCAAAGCCATCGCTACAGATGGTCTGAGCTGGACGACAAGACTTAGGTTAAGTTGTTCGCGTTGAGGTAGATGGGTAGCGCTCCTGCGCATCAGTTTGGGAAGGCCTTGCTTGGTACCCCATAAAGTCTACTTCACTAGGTTGCCACTGCCCGACGACGGTCGGAACCTCAGTGTGCAGTCCAAGAGGGGTAGAGCCCCTCGGCCAATCTGGAACGCCTTAGGGCGTGGAAGCTTGCTTCCGCTAGATTGCTCCACCAACGTGTCCGGCGTTTAGACCTCGGTGCACGTCGCAGAATGAGCTGCGAGCTGGCACGTACGGCTTGGATGGGGGAGAGCAACCGCTCACGGATCCTTGGGATAGAGGATCGGCAGCCTCTGGCGAGAGGAAGGTGCTTGGGCGAGTGGGTTCATTGCTTGGTGCGCCAGAGTCAGGCTTTTGGCGAGCACATCGAGCACAGACCGTCCTACGGGACGTGTGGGATTCACGCACTTCCACTAAGGTGCACCCGCTGAGCGCGGTACCGCAAGGTGCCGCGCTTGTCTTTTAAGGGCGGTTTGTGTTACTATTGTGTAACCCGGTACACTTATTGCACCTCGCATTCTAATTTTGTCCCCATGAGCATGCGAATCGATTTTGACCCCTCGGATTTTAACGTGGCATTGGCCACCTCAGTCGTCGTATTTGGCTTTGATGGCCACCAGCTCGTCACGTTGTTGGCGACCAAAGTGGGTGAGCCCTATGAAGGTGCCCACATCTTGCCGAGTGCGGTAATCCAGCCTGCAGAGGCCCCTGAGAATGTGGCCAAGACAATCCTTCGGGTACTTACGGGTCGTGACGACTGGCCCCTGGAGCAACTCAATTCGTTTGCCAATCCGTACCGAAACCCTTCGGGTCGCGTGGTGAACATTGCCTACTATTGCCTCGTACGCTTGTCGGACGAGCTCAAGGCAGGGCTTGAGTCCAAGGGCTATGTATGGGTGCCGGTGCAAAAGGTGCCCTCGATGGCCTACGACCACGATGAAGTCTTGGCGTATGCCCGTGAACGCTTCAAGCGTCGCGTGAAGCGACGCCCGGTGGGGTTCACACTGCTTCCGCGTGAATTCACCCTCAATGAGATCCAGCGCCTGTACGAATGTGCGCTGGGCAAGAAGTTTGACAAGCGCAACTTTCGCCGCAAGGTTCTTAAGAGTCAGCTACTGATCGAAACGGGCAACAGCGTACGGTCAAGCGCCAAGGCCAAGCGCCCTTCGCGCCTCTACATGTTTGACGAAAAGAAGTACCAGACGCTGACGCTCAAGGGCTACGACATCGTGTACTTCTAACAGCACCTCCGTCCAAAAGAAAAGGCCCCAATTGGGGCCTTTTTTATGCGGGGTACGCTGCGGATTAGTGGATTCCGCGCATCAGCTTGCGAAGCAGGGGCGTCAGGGCAAAGAGCAGTGCGGCACCCACAGCGGCCGTGATGGTCAAGAACACGAACAAGTTCATGTCGGGTGCGATAGAGTGCAGAAGGCTCTCCATGATTCCGGCCAGGTAGTTGGCGAGGGCCATCGAGGCAAACCACAAGCCCATCATCACGCTTACAATTTTGGGCGGAGCCAGCTTGGTCACCATTGAGAGTCCAATCGGCGAAATGCACAGCTCGCCAAACGTGTGAAGCACGTACACTCCGATCAGCCACATGGGGCTGATCAGACCTTCTCCTTCAGCCGCAAAGCTCGCGAAGGACATCACCACAAAGCCAAGAGCCAGTAGCGTGAGGCCGAGACCAAACTTTGCAGGGGTTGAAGGGTTCATGTTGCGGGTGGCAAGGTTGACCCACAGAGAGGCAAACATGGGGGCGAAAATGAAGATGGCCAAGGCATTAATGCTCTGAAAAAGCGATGCGGCAATCTCGTATCCAAAGACCACGCGGTTGGTCTCTTCGGCGGCAAAAAGGTTAAAGGTTCCGCCGGCTTGCTCAAATCCGCTCCAAAAGAAAATGTTGGCGATTGAGAA
>Ga0102915_1000558_pt1 | contig 11571 bp, 10 predicted proteins | sample Colrivmet1561A02_FD_78199 | JGI IMG/M metagenome (GOLD analysis project Ga0102915, IMG submission 78199) | Estuarine microbial communities from the Columbia River estuary - metaG 1561A-02 | ecosystem: Environmental > Aquatic > Marine > Intertidal zone > Estuary | place: USA: Columbia River...
CACCACGCTTGACATGTACTACTTGCCAGATGCAGCGCAAGAAGTTGCAGCCCGCAGTGGCGCACGTATCTTTTCCGCTCCGAACTTGCTGGAATCAGAGGGCCCCGAACCGCTTCCATTCGATGCGCGTATGGAGTGGTCCGATGAGTGGCTTACCGCAGCACATGCTGCTGGAAACGACACATTGAATTGGCTTGCCCCACACAGCACCTATCTCCTTGGCGAAGACCACTTGTTGCGCATTGCAGCATTGGCTGAAAAGCACGGCGCTCATATTCATGTGCACGCATCGGAAACCGTCGGCGAAATGAAGTTGGTTGCCAATCGCCACAATGGACGTACGCCAATCCAAGTGCTTGCCGACACCGACTTGTTGACTGAAGCAGTGCTTGCACACGGCGTGCACCTCACCGACGAAGACATCGAATTAATCGCCGATCACCACGCATCGGTTACCCACTGCCCTGCCAGCAATCAAAAACTGGCTAGTGGTACGGCACGAATTCTTGATCTGCACAAAGCTGGAGTCAATGTTGCACTTGGCACCGATGGTCCAGCTTCAGGTAACGACTTGGACTTATGGCTCGCGATGCGCCTCGCTGGTTACGCACAGAAAAACACCTCCCACGATCCAACGGTGTTGCCAGCCCTCGACGTGCTGCGCATGGCAACGATCAATGGCGCAAAAGCACTCCATGTCGACCACCTCATTGGTTCTCTCGAGGTTGGTAAGGCTGCCGACATCATCGTGCTTGATGTGGACTCGCCATCACTTACTCCTGTGTTTGACCCGCATGTGGCAATCGTTGCCGCTGCCGGTCGAGGCGATGTGTCTTCCGTTGTGGTCAATGGCCGAGTCGTCGTGCATGAAAAGCGCGCACTCACGATTGATCACACGCGTGCCGTGCAACGAGTGCGCGAACTGGGCAGCCAGGTCATGGCTGCAGTCGAAGAAGTGGAACGCACTCGACGCAAGTAATGTGGCGTTATGGCCACTCCTGCAATTGATTGGGTAGCGCTCCGCAATGCTGCCAACGAAGCCGCAACACACGCATACGTTCCGTATTCAAAATTTCGGGTCGGTGCCGCTGCACTGGTTGATGACGGGAGAATCATCTCTGGTTGCAACGTAGAAAATGCGTCGTATGGTCTCACGCTGTGTGCTGAGTGCGCCATGATCGGCCAGCTTCACATGGGCGGTGGAGGCAGGCTCATCGCTGTCACTTGCGTGGGAAATGGAACACACGTGACGCCATGTGGTCGTTGCCGACAGTTGTTGTGGGAACACGGTGGTGCAGAACTGTTAGTGGAAGTTGAAGGAGTCCCAACACCAATGAACGTGTTGCTACCCGCTGCATTTCCTGAACATTCCAATTTTGAAAACCCGGCTGGAGAGTAACTCGTCATGACTCCAGTTCTTACCGATGCTCAGCTTGCACAGTTTCATAACGATGGATTTGTTGTGCTGCCAAAGTTTGCAAGCGAAGAAGCGTGCCTCGCTCTGCGCGAGCGAGCTATGCAACTTGCCAAGGAGCATGTCCCCTCTCCAGAACAAGCAACGATTTTTACTGCAGACTCCACTGCTAAACACGCAGCCGATCAATACTTTCTTTCCAGCGGCGACAAGATCCGTTGCTTCTTTGAAAAAGATGCATTCGATGAGCAAGGAAAACTCCGTGCCGAAGCACATTTGTGCTTAAACAAACTTGGTCACGCAATGCACGACCTCGACCCGCAATTCAGCAAGTTCAGTCACAACGAAAAACTTGCAGCGTTGGCCAATCAAATTGGAATGCAAGATCCAAAGTTGTTGCAAAGCATGTACATCTTCAAACAGCCCCGCATTGGCGGCGAAGTGAACTGCCACACCGATCACACCTTTTTGTGGACTGAACCGCAATCAGTCGTAGGTTTTTGGTTTGCTATCGACGATGCCACTACCGAAAACGGATGCATGTGGGCACTTCCTGGCGGACACAAGATTCCCGTGAAGTCACGGTCGCGAGTAAACGCTGACCGCACTGCCAGTTACATGGAAGTGTTCGACGAAACTCCGTATCCAACCGAAGGTCTCGTACCTCTTGAGGCAGAACGTGGAACTTTGGTGCTGTTGAATGGCACTCTTCCCCACTTAAGTGGACCAAATACCAGCGACAAACCTCGCCATGCGTACACCATTCACGCCATCGATAGTCACGCCAATTACCCAGCAGACAACTGGTTACAGCGCCCAAGCCTGGTGATGGCCGGATTTAACGACTAGTTCGTTATTTAACGAGTAGTTCGGCAATTTGCAGTGCGTTTAATGCAGCGCCTTTGCGCAAATTGTCGCTTGAAATAAACAACACCAAGCCCTTATTGCCTTCAACCGAAGAGTCCTGACGAATACGTCCCACATAACTTGGGTCCTGGCCTGCTGCAAGCAACGGAGTCGGAATGTCTTCCACTACAACTCCAGGGGCCTTCGATAAAATTTCTGTTGCTTGCGCTGCCGTGATTGCGCGCTCAAACTCCACGTTGATGCTGAGCGAGTGACCAGTAAACACAGGTACACGAACACACGTACCCGATACACGCAAATTTGGAATATGCAAAATCTTGCGACTTTCATTACGCAGCTTTTGCTCTTCATCGGTTTCAAGCGAACCATCATCTACGAGTGAGCCAGCAAGTGGCAGCACGTTAAACGCAATGGTGCGTGCAAACTTCTGTGGTTCTGGAAAAGTCACGGCCTTGCCGTCATAGGTCAACGACTCTGCAGTAGGCGCTGCACTTTTTGCCTGCACATCAAGCTCACTTACTCCAGACACTCCTCCACCGCTCACTGCTTGGTATGTGCTGGCAACCATGCGTACAAGACCAGCTGCAGCGTGCAGAGGCTTCAGCACCGGCATTGCGGCCATCGTGGTGCAGTTTGGGTTTGCAATAATACGCTTCTTTGCCAGTGCAACATCTTCTGGATTTACTTCGGAAACAATGAGCGGAACGTCTGGGTTCATGCGCCATGCCGATGAATTATCGATGACCATCGCACCTGCATTTGCATACTTTTCAGCAAGTGCGCGCGAGGTTGTTGCGCCTGCAGAAAACAGCACCACATCAAGACCATGCGGGTCTGCTTCTGCTGCGTCCTCTACAACAATTTGCTGACCATTCCATTCAATGATCGAACCTGCTGAGCGGGCTGATGCGAAGAAACGGAGTGAAGTGACAGGGTATTTTCGCTCGGCAAGCAACTGTCGCATTACCGTTCCGACCATTCCTGTTGCGCCAACTATTCCTACATGCATGGCGATCAGACTAACGCAACCACATCTCCACTTGCTCTGTAGTTATGTTGCTGCCACAGAGAACTGAGGCGAGTTTTTTGCCACGCAAAGCCTGGTGCTCGAGCACTGCGGCAATTCCAGCTATGCCCGCCGGCTCGGTAACAAGTCCTGCCTTGTCAAACACAATTTTCATTGCACTTTTCAGCGCTTCGTCAGTCACCAGCAACACGTCATCAACAATTCCCATCATGTCGGTAACTGCTTCAGGTACCGGCGTGCGAACAGCGATTCCATCGGCAATGGTGTTGGCTGATTCGCGTTCAACAATTGACCCCGATTTGAACGAGGCATGCATGGCATCGGCCGTGGTGCTGGACACCCCAATCACTTGCGTTTGCGGTGAGACGTGCTTGATCCAACGGGCCATTCCCGTGATTAACGCCCCGTTTCCAAGGGGTATTAATACTGCATCAAATGACCCGTTCGTCATGAGTTCAACCGCAATGGAGCCCGCGCCTTCCGAAATAGCAATATCTCGACCATCTTCAACAAAGTGCGCACCGGTCTCTGAACAAAATGCTTTAGCGTGCTCCTTTGCAGCATCAAAGTTGTCGCCCATTTGCCGCACTTCAGCACCCATTGAGCGCATCCGTTCAATCTTGAGCGGGTTTGCATTGGTTGCACTGTAGATAATGAGTGGTCGATTATTACTGCGGCACACATAGGCCATTGCTTGTCCGAAGTTGCCAGCAGTTGCACAGACCAAGTTTTGATTTCGAAATGCTTCTCGAGTTTCGCTCATGAAAAAATCTGCGCCGCGACCCTTAAAGCTGCGAATTGGATTCAAGGTTTCCACCTTCAACACCATGTCAGCTCCAAGAGCTTGCGAAAGTGGCTCGCAGTTGTACTGCGGCGTTCCTGTGAAGACTGGATCAATAACGCGTGCTGAACGCTCAATATTGTCAATCGACAATCGATGAGCCGTCATGTTCATACCCCTTCAACAGTTGCAGTTAGCCACCAATGACTTTCATTCACTCGCTTCATCGGTTTCACCGTCACACCTGGTGTTTTGACTGAACGCGTGGTTTTTGCGGAGTGATGCACAACAACGTTGGTAATTCGCTTCCCGCTTGGCGAATTCGCAGCAAGATGTGCCAGTACTTGGTCCGGGCTTAAACGATTCGCTTGCCAACCCAGTCGCGTTGACCAGCGCGTCACGGCAAGACGTTTTCCGACAACTGGAATTCTCCATAGTCGACGCATTGCAATACCCAGTGGCAAGAGACCTGCATCGGCACGCACCCACGTGCGATAGTTCAACATCAAGGTTCCACCCGTACGTGCTACTCGCATTGCTTCTGAAGTCAGCGATAGAGCGTCGCTTTTCTCACAATGCTGCAGCGTGATGTACGAAAATACGATGTCCACGCAGCTATCGGGCAGTTGCAAGGTACTTCCATCTGCAACATGGGTTGTGCGTAGTTTGGCTACATCACCGTGCTTGCCGACAGTTTCATGGCAGCGCTCAAGAAAGGCTGCATCAACGTCGGCGGCAATAACTGCAAAACACTGCTTGGTGAATGCTGCTGTCATTCGACCAATTCCGCTTCCAATTTCGAGCAGTGTTTTGTTGGTCAGAGTTTCGGGACTGAATCCAAACTGATTCATATACCGGCGAACTTCTTCGTCTCCGGTTCGAACGAATTCAGCAAGCGTTAAATCAGAACCCGTTTCATTGTTGAACACCCAGCCCGTTTGGCGCACCACCTCATCGGCCGTAACCCCAGTTTCTGTTCGGTTTCCTGCACTTTTCCAGGGTGTGAACTGGGTACGCCACTTAGGTGAATTGTCGTGTGTCATTGCACCGACAAACTTAGTTGCTACTTGCGATCTGGAAGCGGAGCTGAATAATCTTCGCCGCTGTCAAGATCAAACGCTGTATGTAATGCACGCACTGCTTTTTCTAATTGTGAGCGTTCAACCACAACTGAAATACGAATGGTGCTGGTGGAGATCATTTCAATGTTTACTGCATTGTCAGCGAGTACGCGGAACATCTTGGCTGCAATTCCGGGACTGGACTTCATCCCAGCGCCAACGAGTGAAAGCTTGACAATGTTTTCGTCTTTGTTGATTCCGGTTGCACCGACTTCATCACCAACTTTTTTCAGAATTGGTTCTGCGGTTTTGATATCGCCGATCGGCAAGGTAAATGAAATGTCGGTCGTGCCATCAATGGACGTGTTTTGCACGATCATGTCAACGTTCACATTTGCTGCAGCTAATGACTCAAACAGCAGTGCAGATACACCTGGGCGATCTGGCACACCAAGCAGCGTCATCTTTGCCTCACCCACATCGTGAACGACTCCAGAAATAATTGGCTCTTCCATCTTTCGCTTCCTCTCTTCGTCAATTCCACGCACCCAGGTGCCTTCTTCCCAAGTAAAACTTGAGCGCACATGAATTGGCACGTTGTGATTACGTGCGAATTCAACTGAGCGCAATGCCAGCACTTTGCTTCCTGCGCCTGCCATTTCCAACATTTCGTCGAAACTCAGTTCTTTTAATTTTCTCGCTTGCGGAACCAAACGTGGATCGGCGCTAAACACGCCAGTGACATCCGTGTAAATCTCGCAAGCGTCAGCCTTCAATGCGGCAGCAAGCGCCACTGCTGTGGTGTCACTTCCGCCACGACCAAGTGTGGTGATTTCACGCTCGGTACTCACACCTTGAAAACCCGCAACAACAGCAACTTTCCCTGCAGCCAACGCTTCGCGAACGCGATCACCTTTGATTTCCAAAATCTTCGCCTTGGTGTGCGAGGTGTCAGTGATGATTCCAACCTGACTTCCCGTAAAACTCATTGCATCACATCCAACGTCATGCAGTGCCATACATAGCAGCGACATTGAAATTCGCTCGCCCGTTGTGAGCAGCATGTCCATTTCACGGCCTTGTGGATTACTTGAAACCTGACGGGCAAGTTCCACCAAGTTGTCGGTTGCCTTGCCCATTGCAGACACCACGGCAACAACGTCCGTTCCTTGAGCACGCAAAGCAGCGATGTGCTTGGCCACATTTCGCATGCGGTCTGGGTCGGCCACCGAAGTGCCACCGTATTTTTGAACGATCAATGCCACAGGTTCTTTACGCTAGTTCGGTCGCGAGTAACCTTCATAAATCATGGGAACTGACAAGCGCAACCGCAAAAAAGAAAACCGCCGCCAAAAACTCGACGACTTGGCAAAGCAACAGCAGCGGAAACGCACTCGCAAGCTCGCTACACGTGCCGCAATTTTCATTGCCGTCGTAGTGGGCATTGCCCTCATCATCTCTGTCTCGGGTGACTCGGACTCATCCAGCACAAGCGATACCACCTTGGCCACTACTGCACCAACGCAAGTTGAAGGTCGTGCTATCACCGGTGACACCCCGTGTCCTGCCACTGACGGCAGTGAAACCCGTGCGGCAACGTTTGAGAAGGCACCGAGCAACTGCCTCGAAGCCGGAAAGACCTACACCGCGGTAGTCACCACCAATAAGGGTGAATTCACCATTGAACTCGACCAGAACAAGGCGCCACTTGCCGCGAACAGCTTCATCACGCTTGCGCGCTACAAGTATTTCGACAACACCCAGTGCCATCGTGCAATTCCAGATTTCGTAGTGCAATGTGGTGACCCAACTGCAACGGGCAGTGGTGGTCCTGGATACTCATTCACTGATGAATTGCCGCAAGCAGGCGAATACAAACTTGGCTCTATTGCCATGGCCAACTCGGGCCCGAACACCAATGGCAGTCAATTCTTCATCATTACGGGTGACCAAGGAATTACGTTGCCACCGAGTTACACCTTGTTTGGTCAGGTAACCAAGGGACTTGACACCACAGTGCCTGCACTGAATGCTGCATCAAACCCAGACCCAGCAGCCAACGGTGTACCACCACTTGAACCGCTCACCATTGTGAGTGTGGTCATTACCGAAAGCTAAACCGTTTCGTTTAGTTCTTGAGATTTATTGCTTGTCGCATTGATTCAGTCATCATTGGAATCATTGCATTGCTGGCAGTAATGGAAATGTGTGCTTCATCGCGCCACCACCATTTCCCATTCCGAAAAGTTGAACATTTCTCGTTAGGACATAGAACTTGAAGCGTGTCAAAAATAATTGCATTGGAAACCTTACTCACGGCAATCTTTTCTTCACTGGTTCGATAACTCCGACCATTATCCAATTCAGTTCTGCTTAAATTTTGTTCGGCCGGACACATCCGAAAATTAACTTGAATTATTGAGCAAGTTTGTGGGTCAGCCCCAACATTCACACTTGCTGCAACAACTACAACTGGAATGTTTGCTTCCTCGAGTACTTGCAGAACTGGTAGAAACTCATCTGACCAGTTGGTTCCCTGCGGAGCGTCCTGGTTGTAGCCAGACTGCGCAATCACGACCACACTCGGCTTTAGCTCCTTGATTCGTTGAAGCGAAATAAATGGATAACTCTCAGTCGTGAAACCAGAATCCCAGGGTTTGAAAAGAAACGGAGAATTCCCCTTGACTGCAACGACAGCATCTAGCCCTAATTCATGACTTGCGGGAATAAATGCTTCTGTCAAATGGCCCGCATGTGAATCGCCAATTAGAACTGCAGAGCCCCCATTTATCCCACTAGGAAAAACACATTTGCCACCTGGTTCGATATTTGTTAAATCACCGTATTCACATCCCGTGGTCGCATCTAGATGTGGCCCTAGTTCAGGCATTAATGGTCTACTTGAAATCCCTGCAACTACCGGTAGCAGAAGTGAAGCAGATACCAAAACCGCCATCCGACCAGGTTTGCTCCAATGCAATTGATACCGAAAACGATTTTCTAAAAATCGATATGAAACCGCTGCAGGGATAATTGCAGAAACTCCTGCTAAAGCTGATGCGATCGTGTTATTCGGCCAAAACGGCTTTACGAATTGAATTATGGGCCAGTGCCACAGATACCACCCATAACTTCTATCGCCAATCCACACCAACCACTTTCTAGAGAGTGTTCTTCCCAACCCAGTCGAACCACTAGAGAAAAACAGAACTAAAGAAGTTCCAATCACGGGCACTAGAACCACAAGCCCTGGGAATGAGCTGACCTTTTGAAAACTTAATGCCGAAACGGCAATCAGGATGAGCCCGAGTAATCCTCCGGTTTCACTAATTCCTTTTGACTCGCTTTTTCTTCGGATTTGAGCAACCAAAACGCCAGCAAGAAATTCCCAAGCTCTCGTAAACGGCATATAGAACGCAAAACGCGAATCTAGGGTGCTTGAGCCGAAGGCCCTGCTCAGAATACCTGTCAAACCATGAATACCATTTATCGAGATGTAGGCGGAAGCACAAAAAGAGATTATTGCAATACACAGGAACACAATGACAAATAATTTTTGTTGATTGATTCTTGCGATCTTGCATAAATAGATAATCAACAAAACAAACAAGGGGAAAGCTAGATAGAACTGCTCCTCTATTGAAAGCGACCAGGTGTGCAAAAGCGCATTCGTCTTTTCGGTTACCTCAAAGTATCCATCAGGACGAAAACGAAAGAGAAATATATTGGACAGTGAAAACGTTGCGAACAATCCGGTGCGCACTGTCTGGACTCTTGAAGAAATTGTAGAGAACCAAGTTGAAAGGAATAAGACCGTAGCCAGCATTACTGCCAGCGCTGGCAAAAGTCGCCGAATTCTGCGCGCGTAAAATGAAGCGACTGAGAAATTACTCAATTCAAAAATGTCAGTAGTTAATGATCTAGCAATTACATAACCAGATATTACGAAAAAGACATCTACGCCAACGAAGCCACTCTTGAAAATCACATCAGAGTGATATAAGACAACCAGTAAAACCGCTACGGCTCGTAGCCCCTGGATCTCAGTTCTATACTTCGAATTCCTCACCAACTGAGTATCCACGTAGTTATCCTCTCAGATCACCATGCAAGACCACTGCTCCATGTGTTGACCATGTTCCGTTTAGATGGATCAACGCTGCACCAGTTGGAATCTCCGCAACAGATGTATTTGCCAAACTCAACGTGCGCTGCAAACGTTCATCTGGCCATTTTTCGGATTCAGTAACTGCTGCAACGCCGCTCACGAGACCAAGGCCAAGCGCAAAAGCACCTCCGCGAGGATCAACCATTGGATCGCACATTGCTGCTGCGCTACCCGCTGCAGCAACTACACATGGGTGCGCTTCTAGTGCATCAAACACCACGGTGTCTTTTAAGGTTGATCGCAGGTGAATTGGTGAATCGCCCACGACATACACCACTGCAGATTGGGTGATCATTGCCGCAAATGACTCTTCGCGCGCATCTGCACGGGAATACACAGCACACAATTTTGTTGTTATTCCTAAACGCTTTGCCCAAGCAACACTGAGCTGAACCAAATCATCGGGGTTTTCGAATGCTTCGGCTGTTGGCAGAACGGCTACGTACCCGGGGTGTGCGCGCAGTATCTGTGCATCAAGTTCATCGTTGGCGGTGAATGGTCCACCACCTTGCAACACCACTTGTCGAGTCATCAGTGCGAACTTATCACTGATGAAATGAGCTCATTGATCAAGCAACAACGCAGTTAGAGATTGAATTTCGCTTTCACTCACGCCAAGCGAACGAACATAGTTAATGACTGAACCATGGGCAGAAACCAAATCGTTCAAGATCACATGCATTGCTTGTGGCTCTGCAGCCAAATACACCGGGTTGATGGTGGTCCAACGCTTGGCCATATCGGTGTGGTGCTCTTTAGCCCACGCAACTGTGCGTTCAATCGCATGCTTAGTAAGACCGTAATCCGCACAGATGTATTCGTCAGAAACTCCAACGGTTGACAAGATCAGCGCTGCGAGCACACCGGTGCGATCTTTTCCTGCAGCGCAGTGAAATACAGCAGGCACATTTTCTTGACTACTCAAAATTCGTAATGCGAGCGCAAATTTATCGGAGCCAACTTCCAATAAATCGCGGTACCCCCACACCAAGAACTCGACGGGGTCATCTATCTGAGGTGTTTCCTTCGAATCAGACCATGTTGCATCCACGATGGACACATGATGAAAGTCAACCTCAATGTCATCCAGTGGAAATATGCCCTGTTCACGCTGTTCGCGTTTGGTTCGCAAGTCAATAACAGATTTCAATCCGAGCGACTCCACTATCTCAATATCCGAATCAGCCCGCAATCGATGCAGCCCGTCTGCGCGGAATAGTGTGCGCCACTTCGTGGTTGCCCCACTGGCGGTTGGATAGCCACCGAGATCACGGAAATTGTGTACCCGTTCCATCTGCACCAATCGGTCGGGGTGGTCGAGGGCACGTGCGATTTGGTCAGAAATCATTACCTTCAACCTACTGAACCCCAGCAAACAACAGTGTTCAGGACCGTTACCAGTTGGTAAACATCCACCAATAGTGAGTACGGTTTTTATCCATGACAACCAACAATGTTCAACTCGTCGGCGTATGTGGATCCGGAATCATGGGGGCAGGACTTGCTGAAGTCGTTGCACGCGCCGGAATGGACGTCATTGTTCGCTCGCGCACCCTTGATGGTGCAAAGTCGATGCTTTCCTCCATTGAAAAGAACCTCGACAAACAAGTTGCCAAAGAAAAAATGACCGTTGATCAGCGAAACGAAGTGCTCTCCCACATTCGTATCACCGACTCGCTCAACGATCTTGCATCGTGTGATCTTGTTATCGAGTCAATTGTCGAAGAGCTTGCTCCAAAACAAGCACTGTTCAAAGAACTTGACGCAATCGTGAAGCCGGATGCAATTTTGGCGACGAACACCAGCACGCTCGCAGTTGTGAAAATGGCAGAGGCAACGAATCGCCCAGACAAGGTTTGTGGTATTCACTTCTTCAACCCAGCAGTGCTCATGCCACTCGTTGAAGTCATTCGCCCAATCACTGCGAGCGAAGAAACTATTGCTCGCGCAAACGCATTTGTTGCTGCTTGCAAGAAAGACCCGGTTCAAGTTCTTGACCGCGCCGGATTCATTGTGAACGCATTGCTCTTTCCATACCTCAACAATGCAGTCAAAATGCTCGAGGCTGGAACCGCAAACATGGAAGACATTGATACGGCAATGAAGGGTGGCTGCAATTTCCCGATGGGACCATTTGCCCTGCTCGACCTTGTCGGACTCGATACATCGGTATCCATCCTTGATGCACTGTATGCAGAGTTCAAAGACGAAAACTTTGTTCCGGCGAAAACTCTTCGCACATTGTTGGCTGAA
>Ga0102915_1000565_pt1 | contig 11493 bp, 8 predicted proteins | sample Colrivmet1561A02_FD_78199 | JGI IMG/M metagenome (GOLD analysis project Ga0102915, IMG submission 78199) | Estuarine microbial communities from the Columbia River estuary - metaG 1561A-02 | ecosystem: Environmental > Aquatic > Marine > Intertidal zone > Estuary | place: USA: Columbia River...
CCGTAGCCAGGGTGGATGGCGTCGACGTTGGTGATCTCGGCCGCCGAGATGATACGATCTTCGCGGAGGTACGAATCCTTGCTCGGGCCAGGCCCGATGCAGACGGCTTCGTCAGCGAGCTGCACGTGCAGCGACTGCTCGTCGGCTTGGGAATAGACCGCGACGGTCTTGATGCCCAGCTCTCGGCAGGCACGAATAACGCGAAGGGCGATTTCGCCGCGATTGGCGATGAGGATCTTGTTCATGCTCGGGTGTTCGCGCTCAGCTGACCTTCACGCGGAAGAGAGGCTGGCCGAATTCGACCGAGGTGCCATTGGCGACCAGGCACTCGACCACCGTACCGGAGATTTCTGACTGGATCTCGTTCATCACCTTCATGGCCTCGATGATACAGACGACGGAGTCGGCCTTGATCGGGGAGCCTACGGTGACGAAGGGCGGGTTCTCAGGGGAAGGGGTGCAGTAGTAGGTGCCGACCATGGGGGAGGTCACCAGTTTGATGCTGGGGTCCGCGGCGGCGGGGGCGGCGGGGGCGGGAGCAGCCTGAGCGGCAGGAGCCGCGGCCACGGGGGCGGGGGCAGCCGCCAGGGGGGCGGCTTGGGCTGCGACCGGGGCGCGGCCGGGGACGTCGCGCTTGATGCGCAGCTTGAAATCTTGGTCCTGGATTTCGAACTCGGAAAGGTCCGACTTCTTCATTAAATCCACGACTTGTTTAATCTTAATTAGGTCCAAGGTAATGTCCTCCGTGAGGGGGTGTCCCTCTCTGATACAGGGTGTGAGGGGGGTAAATCAACCCCTCATTCCTGAATTCCGTCAGGAATCTTCCCTAACTTGCTGTCCTTCTGCGAGTTAATGATATCTTTCAGGGTCGGAATCGCACTGGTTTCTGGCTTAGAAATGGGCCCTTTTAGCTTAATTTTCGTTAAGCTGATCAGGGCACGATTGAGGTTGAGAAGATCCAGCGGGTTGAGCCCGCCCTGGCGGGGTAGTGAGAAGTCCCCTTCGAAGTTTAGAGTGGAGGCCTGGAGGTCGATTTCGCCGGCTAAGTCCAGGCGGGCTTTGGGGCCGGTGATGGCCAGGTCAGGGAAGTACGCCTGCCCGCCCACACAGCCGAAAGTGCCCTTCGCCTGGCTGAGTTCGTAGGTTGTCGCGCCCACGCCGAGTGCTTCCAGGACCTTGGAGATGTCTCCTAGTAGCCGCACCTTCTTGAGCGCCGGGTCCGTGAGCGTGTAGTGGCCAAGCCCCTTGAGTAGGCGGGGCTTTTCAAGGTCGAGATACCCAGCGAAATCGAGGTCCAGCTTGCCGGCCGAGGCCACCCTGGTGGCGGGAGCCGGCGGGGCATCCTTCGGCGGCGGGGTACTCAGGTCGTTGAGCAGCTGGCCGATCTGCGCGGGGTCGCAGCCCTTGAGGCCGAGCGAGAGCTTGGTCTGACGCAACGGATCTCCGTCCAGTGAGAGGCGAGCTTCTCCATCGGCGAGTCCGAGCTTTGCGCGCACGCGCATGCCGCCGTCGATATTCTCGGTGCTCGCTTGTAGAGAGCTTCCAGAGATGCCCCAGGCGGAGAAAGCGCCAGCGCACTCAATGGAGGTCTTCACATCCGGGCCTTTCACGCCAGGCGTGAGCAGTAAGGTGAGGCGACGGTCGATGGGCAGGGAGAGTCCGCGGAGGGCTTCGCCGAAATCTTTACCCGCGCAACGCGCGGCAATCCAAGGCTGGAGGTTGCCTTCAGCGCGCACGACTGGCCCAGCTAGCGCGAGCGGCTTGGTCCAATCCCACGTTGCGGATCCATCAACGCTACCGTCGGCTTCGGAATCGCCGCCACCCAGTCGATGCAGGCCGATGGAAGTCTGTTTCGGGTCGGCGTCGATGGAGACCTCGACGTGGCGGAAAGGTGCTCCCATGAAATCGAATCGATTTAGCAGGGCGCGGCCTTTGGTCACGCTGGTCAGCGACCCCCAGTGACTTTCGACCTCGATGAAAGCATACGGACGCTCCCGGAGGAAGAACATCTTCCAGAGCGAGACCCACCATTCGCCGAGAACGCGGTCGAGGCATACCGGCTCCATCTCGCCATTCAGGTGAAGCATGAAGGCACCGCCGGCCTTGAGTTCGCAGTCGACCGAACCGGTTACCGAAGCCAGTCGTAGGTCGCGCAGCTGCAGGGGTGCGGCGGCGCGGGTAGGGTCGAAATCGAAGTGTGTGCGTAAAGGCAGCTCCTTGTCCGGCGAGATCGCCTCTGCCGAAAGTCCGAGGCCCCGGAAGCCGGAGAGCGCAATCTCGCCAGAGGCTTGGGTGACCTCGCCCTTCGCTGAGAGGTTCGCCGCGACCTCGCGCAAGAGGACGTCGCCCCGCAGGTCGACGCCAGCGGCGTGAAGGAGGCGGCCGAGTTCGGGCTGCGCACTGATCTCTGCACCCGAGAGGTGGGCGTGACTGATGGCGGCCGTTACGGTACCAGTCGAGGCGAGGATGGCCGAACCGCTGGCCGTTGAGCCGTCGGAAAGGATGCCGAAGGCGATTCGGTAGCCGTCGCCCGAGATGGGGCGGGCGTCCAGCTTCACGCGCCGAAGTTCGAGACCAGCGCCCTTGGCTTGGGCAAGCGTCAGTTCGGCGACCGTATCTTCGCGGCGGCTTTTACCCCGTGCACGCAGGTCAATTCGCTCCGCTGTGATGTTACGCCAAGCCATCTCCTGCGCGCCGCCGTCGACCCTCCAGTCGGTGATTCGTCCTTCGGCCGCGACCTTGATCGCGCCGCGGAGATTGAGCCCGCGCACTTGGATGAGCCCGAGCCCGCTGTCGGACCAGTCGTTGCCCAGCACGGCCTGGACGGAGATTTCCGCGCTTCCGTCGCTGCTACCTTGGCAACGAAGCGAGACGGAGGCCCCGCCGGATCGCTCCGCCACGTCGATCGCCGTCTCGATGGAGGCGAAGGCGTCGGCCAGCCGGCGGGAAAGGGGGATCAGCCCTTTGTTATCTTTCTCGGGGCGAAGGAGCCCGGTCGGTACCTCGCCTGAAAGATGGCAGGTGATTTTCCCGCCACGTGCTTGGATGGATCGGAGGTTAAGCCAGCGGCCTTCCTTGGTGACATCGAGAGTCAGGGTGTCGATCAACGGCCGGCGGACGCCGCCGCGGGCGACGGAGGCCGGGCACCAGAGACGGGCGCCCGACAGGCGTACCTGCGTCGGCTCGATCTGGCCGGCGATGAGGAGTGCGGGATTGAGCGCGATTTCCACGCGAGCTGCGGTGAAGATGTCGCCTGACATGCCGTCGACGCCGAGCGACAGATCGTCGGCCGCCAACGTCAGATCCGGCATCATCCAGAAATTGCGTGCCTGTAGGCTCAGGCCTTGCTCGGCGAGCTGCGTCGAGATGCGCTCCGTAAGGAAGTCAGGCAACTTCGTCGGATGGTCGAGGTTGGCGACCCAGCAAAGTGTCAGCTGGACTGGGAGTAACAGGAGCAGGCAGGTGTTCGTCAGTCCGCGCAGGAACCTGCGGAAAGGGGAACTTGCCTGCTTCGATTTCATCTGCCGGGCTCGGCCAGGAGAGGAATCAGGATTTCGGCGAGGCCGGCTTCGAGGATGAAGTCGTCATCATCCGCTTCGTCCCGCATGAGCAGGGCGCGCGTACTAAAAGGTGCCGAGCAGAGGTAAGTCCGGAATGATTCGCTGGCAGCTCCGCCACCAGTGGCCGCTTGGTCCGTCACGCGGATTTCAAATTTCCAGCCACCCGCACCGACGTCGCGTCCGGGAAATTCTGCCGCGCGTACTTCGGCAAGGCCGACCGCAAGTCGCCGCGAGCTGGCGGGGTCGAGTCGACCGGAGCCGGCCCAGTTGCCGTCGGGTCCTAGGCGTGCTTCGCCAAGGACCTTGCCATCGCCGCGGGCGGTGAGGCGGAGGCCGCTTACGCGGGCTCCCTGGGGAAGTTCCGCTAGGGAGCGCTTTCGCCAAGCCTGCGGCTCGACGTTTTGGTGGCCGCCGTTGAGCAAGGACACGTCGCAGATTGCCGCGAGCGGCGAGCCCTTGGCGTGCACGACGCGTGTGCCCGCGCCCCGGTCCGGATCGTCCGTGAAGGTGAGCAGCATGCGTTCGGTACCGAACTCAAGTTCCAAGGTCTGGATGGATGCGGTGCCTGGATTCGTCAGCGCCATCACGGCAGGCACGCTCGTGCCGCCCGCGGATTTGCGGCGGGTCGCGCGGAGTTGGGAGACCGCGTCAAGGAAGCGCCCGACAATCTTAGCGTCCGCCTCGCGTCGTTTGGTGGCCGTGGAGCCTGGGGCGACCGGAATTTCCCAGCGGGCCTCGGCGGTGGCGCCTTCTAGGCGATGCAACGTGATGGTGCGGCCGCCGGTGGCGATAGTGAAGCCGGTGACGAGCGCCGGATCGAAGTCGGCGGGCCGGGAGGCGGCGAGCGTTTCGCGGGCGGCGAACCAGTCGTTGAGCAGGCGGGCCTCGACGAGGAAGACCGAATTATTTTCCTCGAGCCGCGCGCAGAGCATCGTGGGCTGGCCCGGCGCTGGGTTGCCGACGAGCAGCACCTGGCGGCGAGAATTCCCTTCGAGCGATAGGCGGAGAGTAGGCGTGGTCAGCCCGGTGACGTCGTCGGCGAGGACGACGAACTTGCTCGCGCGCAGGTTCGTGAGGTCGGTGACGGCGCGGGTCGTCGCATCCGCGTCGGCGAGCGCGTCATAAGGGGTCTCGAAGCGCCATTCGGGGAACTGGACGCGCCGGCCGATGCGCGGGCGCGCTTCAGAAGTGAGGGCGGTCACGACTTCGCTATCCTTGGTGCGGTGGCGGACCGAGACCGCGCGCGCTTCGAAATCGGCGACCTCAAAGATCTTGTCGACGCGGTAGCTCTCGGGCTTGGCGGCCAAGGCCGCGGACATCGCCTCAGGCAGCGGGATGATCCGCTTGCCGTCGTCGGTAAGTAGGAAGTGATGGCGGGTCGAGGCCTGCACGCCAATCTTCGCTTCGACGGTCGCGCCGGTTTCGGCGGTGACCTTGAGGGTCCAGCGCGGGGCTTCGAGTCCGTAGTCCTTGAGGCTGGAGCCGTTGGCCTTGGCTTCGGCCGCGTCGAAACCGGCTTCGGCGCTGACGAAGCGAAGTTCATCGAGCAACCGTTGGACGGTCCAGATATTAGCTGGCCAGTCAAACGGCTCAGTCAGACGCCAGCCCGCGCTGCGCTTTTCAAGCACGATGCGCTCAGGGCCCTCGCTGAGGATGAGCTTCGTCGGCGTTGGCGGGAAGAGCTGCGACTGGCCGATGGCCGTCGGCTGATGGCCGGACGTGGCCCTCCAGACGAGGCCGAAGGCGATCAGGTTGGCGACCAGTAGGATGACAGTGGTGCGGGAGATCCGCATAGGCTCGTTAACTTCTGCGTCGCCACACGGAAACCGCAAGCCCCACTGCGAGGATGGCCAGCGGAATCAGGGAGAAGCGGAGGGCCAGGGCCCAGAAGTCGGACGCGGTGGCGTTGAGCTGATATTCGCCCTCGGCGCGGGCTGGCAGGGAGATCGCTCGGTCGCGGTCGGTGAGCCATGCGGCACACTGCGTGACAAAGGCGCGGTTGCCTCCGCGGTTTAGGCGTTGGTTGGCGGCGATCTGCGAGGTGCCGATGACGACAAGACGGCCTCCCACGCCCCCCACGCCCTTACGGATGCCGGTGGCACGCTCGGCGGCGGCAACGACGCAGACGGCACCAGCCTGGTCGCGATCAAGGTCGAATTTCACCGGTCGTAGGACGAGGTCGGTTTCACCCCAGGCGGCGGTAGAGGAGAGGACGAGTTGCCAGACTCCCAGCGTACTGTCGGGGGCGCTCCCTTCGTCGAAGCGTGCCGGGCGAATCCGCGAGGCGATGAGCGGGAGGTTTTGTTCCTTGAGGACCTTGGTGAGCGGGTGCTCTTTCTCCTCGAGGCGAATCAGGGCGATGTCGCCGTCGGTCGTGCGGCGCGCCGGATCGGGCTCCTGGAGCTCGGCGTCGGGCGAGAAGATCGCCCAGTCCGCTAGCGTCGGCTCAAGGCCATGATCGCGCCCCGGGTCGAGCAGCGCGAGCACGCGGCCGTTGCGTTCGTAAAGGTAGTTCTTCAGGCGCGCGTTCTCGGAGGCGGAGAAGGGGGTGACCGGTCCGGCGATGAGCACCATCGCCGCGTCCCGCGGCACTTCGGCGACCGTGGCGAGGTTCAGCTGGCGGACCTCGAAGTTACGGTTGCGCAGTTGGCGGGAGAGTAGCGACATCCCGCGTTCGGGGAGGGCGTCCTCGACGCCGAGTTCGCCGTGGCCCATGGTGACGTAGCAGATGGCGGCCTTATCTTCGGTCACTTCTATGAGCGCGGCGGTCACGGCCTCTTCACCCCGAAAGCCACCTTCCGTGGTCACGAGTTCACGGTAGCTGATATATTTGGCGCGCGGTCCGCAGCTCAGGATAAGCGCAATGGAAGCATCAGGGGCGCCATGGCGCGCCGCGAGTTCGGAAAGCAGGGGCGCGTTGCGGCCGCCGCCCGCGAGTTCGACGGCGAACCAGGCGGGACCGCTGCGACCCGATTCGACCACGTAGGAATCGAGTAGCTTCAGCAGTCGAGAGCGCACGACCTGCGCTGGCTCGGACGAGTCGTTGGTGACCAATACCGCCTTCACCCAGCCTTGGTTGCGACCGACGCCGACTGGGCTGCGGCGCCCGGCGGCTCGGACGGTCTCGGCCGATTCGGGCGCAAGCGAGTGACGACGGTCCGAGGTGATGTCCTGGCGGAGACGGAACTCCGGGAGTGAAGCGAGGAAGTTCACGACCACTGCGAGCGCAATCGCGAGCAGGGCCTGGGTCAGGCGGTTCAGCCGGCGGATGGGCCGGACGGAACCGAAATCGTCGCGGATGGGAGCCATCTCACTCTTGCCCCTCCACGGACAATACCGCCAAACCTAGGCAGAGGAGGGTGCCGGTCCCGTACAGCACAATCGGACGGGAATCCAGGATCCCGGCAGCAAAATCCTGCAGGTGACCAAAGGTGCGCAGGTGCGCCGCGGGTTCACGCAGCCAGCCGAGCCATTCCCAGCTTTCAATCGGGAGCGATTCCATCGCGCCGCCCGCAGCGGTCATGGCCAGCAGACAGATGAATGCAAGGAGCGCCGCGAGCGCCGACGAGCGCGTGACACAGCTGCACAGGATTCCGATGGCGACGTGCAGCAGGCCGCTCACAGCGATGAAGCAGAGTCCGCCCCAAAGGATCGAAGGGTCGCCGAGGCGTGCGTCGCCAGGCGTGCCGAGGCGTTGGACGGTGAGGAAAGGGAAGAGGGTGAACAGGAGCCAGAAGACGACCCACACGATCCACGTCGACAGGAACTTTGCCCACACGACCGCGGTGGCGCTCGCAGGCGTGGTGAGTAGTGCGGCCAAGGTACCCGAGCGGCGCTCTTCGGCGAAGGTGCGCATGGTGAGCAGCGGCAGCACGCACAGTAGCGGCAGCCAGAAGAACCAGAGCGTCGACTCGACGGGCGTGCGGTCGCTCGGCGCTCGGCTAGCTTCGACGAGCGCAAAGAAATGGATGCCTCCCATGAGCGCCAGAAACAGTCCGCCCGCAGCCCAGGTGTTCCAGGAGAGCGCGGCGGCGCGCAGTTCGTGCGCGAGCAAGGTGCGGAAGTGGCGCATCAGGAACGACGGGATTCTCCCGGGGTGCGCCGCGTGGCGGCAAGGAAGATATCCTCGAGGCCGAAGCGATCTTCGGCGATTTCCCGGAGGCTGATGCCGGCCGCGATGAGCGCCCCGGCGAGCGTTTCGCGGGCGGGCGAACCGGTGGGCAGGCTAATTCGGAAGGTGCTCCAGCCGTCGGCGGAGGGCAGGGCGGTCACGAACGCCGCCGGTTCAATTGCGCGGCAGGCGACGAGCAGCGCGGCTTCGTCGGACCGGGTCACGAGGGTGAAGCTGACTTCCGGGAGGAGCTCGCAGCGGAGGTCTTCCGTGCGACCCTGCGCGACGAGGCGGCCGCGGTTGATAATGACGACCTTGTCGCACACCTGCTCAACCTCATGGAGGATGTGGCTCGAGATAAGTACGGCCATCTTGCCGCGCAACGAGCGGATGAGATCGCGGATGCCGAGGATCTGATGAGGGTCTAGCCCGATGGTCGGCTCGTCGAGGATGACGACGCGCGGTTCGGCGAGCAGTGCATCGGCGATACCGACGCGCTGACGGAAGCCTTTCGAGAGCTGCCCGATGAGTCGACCGGAGGCGCGACGGGTGAGGTCGCAGTCATCCATGACCTTGCGGACGCGCTCGTCGACCCGGGAGGGGGCGACGTCCTTGAGGCGGGCCCGGAGCGTGAGGTACTCTTCGACGCGCATGTCTTCGGGGAGCGGGTTATTCTCCGGCATGTAGGCCAGGTGCCGCTTGGCGCCAGCCGGGTCGAGGGCCACGGAGACGCCCCAGATGGTGGCGCGGCCGGAGGTCCCGGACATCGTGCCCGAAAGAATCCGCATCGTGGTCGACTTGCCGGCGCCGTTCGGGCCCAGGAAGCCGACGATTTCGCCCGGCGCCACGGAGAAACTCAGATCTTCCACCGCGGTCAGGGAGCCATAGCGCTTAGTCAGTTTTTCCGCCACGACGGCGGCTTCCGGGAGGGGCGCTGCTTCGTTCATGTGTCGGGCTCCGGGAGGATGGGTTACGACTCGTCGGCACCATGCGAACGGGTCAATGAAAGACACGCCGAACGACCTTTATTGGCAAGGAGAATAGGACTCGTCGACCCCGCGTGGAGCCAGTGCCGGACGGATTACTTGGCGGCCGGCGCAGCCGGTGCGACGAGCGACGGTTCAGACTGCACGAGCGCTTCCTTGTCGGACTTCCAGACGTGCCCGGCACGGAGCTTCTTGTCCATCGCGTTGAGCCACTTGGTCGCTTCAGCGGTGTCGCCCTTGGCGACGGCGACATTGGCAAGAGTCAGCATGGCGAAGCCACGAAGGGTCTCGGGGGCGTTCACGTCGTCGGCGACGGCGGCGATCGCCTTGTCCGCGCCAGCTTCGCCGGCTTCGAGGCGACAGAGGGCGGCGTAGAGACGGGCGCGGGTACCGAGCGCGGTGATGGCCGGTGCCTTACCCGCGAGGCCGGTGAGGCGGGACGCTTCGTCGTACGCCTTGGCGGCGTCGGCGAACTTGCCGGCTTTCTTGAGGTCGTCGGCGACGTCGGTCATGGCGACGGCGGCAAGGGCTTCGCCCGGGTGGCGTGAAGCAAAAGAGCGGCGCGCCGCTTCGTCTTGGCAGGCGATAAATTCTACGCCGAGATCTTCGCGGCGGCTTTCGTTCCAGAAGAAGTAAGCGAGGAAGGCCAAGATGCCAAAGACGAGACCGAAGGTGCCCTTGACGATGGTATCCTTATTGCGCTCCCAGAAGAGCCAAAGGCGGTCCTCGGTGTCCGCATTCACGAAATCCTCGTCGACGACGACGAGATTACGGTCGTCGCCGGCCGGGGGCTGCTTGTTGGAACGGTCTTCAGGCATGGGGGGTCAACCCTTGGCAAAGGACCGTTTGTGTCAACCCCCGCTACGGGCTTGTCCCCGCCCCCGGGAGGGTAAGTATGGGTGGACTCATGAGCGCTTCCGCCGCCGTTCTTTCGCTTCTTCAAGCCGCCCAGGGTAAGGGGCAGATTTCCGCCTCCAGCTTGGCCAACGCCGGGGATTGGCTCCGCTCCGGCGCCCTGCCGGCCGCCGCCATCGACTCCCTTAAGGACCTCTGCGACCGAGGTGCTTGGCCAGAGATCGAGGACCGTTTCTACAAGGGTATCGCTTTCGGGACGGGCGGCATGCGCGGTCGCACCGTCGGCCGCGTCTCGGCCGCCAACGAGCTCGACTCACAGGGGCTCCCAGTCCGCGCCGCCATCGGCTCGGCCTGCCTCAACGATATCAATGTCCTCCGCGCGGTCATCGGACTCTGGAAGCATGTCTCGGCGACCCAGTCCGGCGCCCGCCTCGTCGTCGCGCACGACGTCCGCCATTTCTCCCGCCACTTCGCCGAACTCATCGCTGGCGCCTGGAGCGAACTCGGCGGCGAAGCCTATCTCTTTGTCGGCGCCCGCTCGACCCCCCAGCTAAGTTTCACGGTCCGCCATCTCGGCGCCCATGCCGGCGTAGTCATCACCGCCAGTCATAATCCTTCGCACGATAACGGGTTCAAGTGCTGCCTCGGCGACGGCGGGCAGGTGCTCCCTCCGCATGATGCCACGATTGTCGCCGAAGTCGCCAAACTGGGCCCGGCCGATGTCGCTCCCTACCTCGAGACGAATCTAACCCGCGTGCTCACCGTTCCGGCCGCCGCCGAAGACGCCTATCTCGCCCGCCTCGCCGGCGTCGTCCTCGATCCCGAGGTCATTTCGCGTCACACGCCGAAGGTCGTCTTCACGAACGTCCATGGCACCGGCGACGTCATGGTCGTGCCCGCGCTCCGCCGCGTCGGCATCGACCCGCACATCGTCGAGGAGCAGCGCGAGCACGATGGCCGCTTCCCGACCGTCGCTTCCCCGAATCCGGAAAACGCCAGCACCTTCGCGTTGGCCCTGAAGCTCGCCGACGAGATTGGCGCCGACCTCATCCTCGCGACCGACCCCGATTCCGACCGCGTCGGCGTGGCCTGCCCGCTGCCCGCCGGCGGCCATCGTCTCCTCAATGGCAACGAAGTCGCCGCGCTACTGACAGAGTTCCGCCTCTCCTCCCTGAAGGACGCCGGCATCCTGCCCGAAGCCGGTTCGCCGAATGCCGCCGTGGTGAAGTCGCTGGTGACCACGCCGCTCGTCGCCGCGATTTGCGCCCGTCATGGCATCCGCTGCGTCGAGACGCTTGTCGGCTTTAAATGGATTGCTCGCAAGCTCGAGAACTGGAGTCGCCGCTTGGCTGAAGGCGCGGGCCCGGATGCCGCTGCGCTCCCGCTCCGTCGGCGCGCCCCGCTCGCGCTGCGCCACTCGACGCTATTCCTGCTTGGTGCCGAGGAAAGCTACGGCTACCTCGCGGACGACGCCGTCCGCGACAAGGATGCTAACGCCACGGTGGTCATGCTCTGTGAGTTCGCCGCGCTGCTCCGTTCGCGTGGCCGCACGCTGCTCGACGCGCTCGATGTGCTACACCTCAGCTACGGAGCTCACCACGAGGATCTCCTAAACCTTTCGTTCGAAGGCGCTGAGGGCGCCGCGTGTATCCGCCGCATCGTCGCCTCCTGGCGCGCCACGCCGCCGGCCGTCATCGATGGCTCCAAGGTCGTCCGTGTCACGGATTACGAGCGCGACAAGGTGCTCGACGCTGAAGGCGAACGCGTGCCGCCCGAGGAGTTCATCCTCGCCGAGCTGGCCGATGGCCGCCGCATCGCTGTCCGCGCTTCCGGCACGGAACCGAAAGTGAAGTTCTATTCATTCACGAAGGCCGAGGTCGCCGATGCCGACGACCTTGCCGCCGCCCGCGAACGCGCGCGCCAGTCCGCCCTCGCGCTCCGCGCCTGGCTCGAAGTCGACGCCAAGCGCCGAGCCAAATAA
>Ga0102915_1000570_pt1 | contig 11452 bp, 7 predicted proteins | sample Colrivmet1561A02_FD_78199 | JGI IMG/M metagenome (GOLD analysis project Ga0102915, IMG submission 78199) | Estuarine microbial communities from the Columbia River estuary - metaG 1561A-02 | ecosystem: Environmental > Aquatic > Marine > Intertidal zone > Estuary | place: USA: Columbia River...
CCGAAGAAATCCATTTACAAAAAAACTGCACAGTATATTCAGAATAGGTGGTAGGTGGGCTCAGTCTAACATAGTCATCTGCTCCATCAAATACGATAACCCCACCATTCGCCGATGTAAAGGTGGGCCCGTTAGTTAGATTTCCGTTAACTCCGCTTTGTAGTAAATCAGTCCAGGTCGCGCCTGCGCCAGTGTACGAGTTTATATCTGCTGCGTCTAGCGCCAATATTAGGCCAGATGTTACTATTCTAGGATTATGATGTAAAGCCATATAAGATATTTATTTGGCTTAAAAAATTATTGAAGCTGATTAGCATCAATGGGAGATGTCCACTCCGCCGTTGCAAGAAGTTCTAATATTTCTTCATGCGTATATTCAGCCATGCCCTCTTGCCAAATTGCAGGACGACCATACACTCCAACTGGAGTTGTATGAGTTGACTCTTCGCCGGTTTCTGCATGAATAAAGGTTGAAATAATAGCCTCTTCTACAATTGTAATATCGTATTTAATAAATGTTTTGGTACCATCTATTGAATATCTTAAGGTCTCAGCTGAATTTTGATGTACTTGACTAAAATCAATAGATTCTATATCAGTTGATGGAATAATTAACCATCTGCGGTTTGGAAATTGTGTGCTCATATAAGTTATTTATTAATTTTTACAGATTAAATCGGGTTTTATAGTGACGATAATTTTGAGAAACTTCAGCTGCGCTTAGCGCGCGATTATACATTTTTACTACGGCAATCTGACCATTCCAATTATACCCACCATAGGGTCCGTGTTGACCTATTCGCATTCCATTAGTCCAGTCAGCTGTTCCAGTAGTAGCTTGCTGACCTTCAAAAACTCCATTTCTGTATATTTTTACATGCGAACCAGTATAAGTTATAACCCAATGACCCCATCCATTTATAGTAAATGATTTAGGATAATAGTATTCTCCCCAAACTCCTCCGTGAGTATACGCCCAACTATTATCTCCATATTGATAAAAACTTGTATTAGTTCTAGCATTTATTGGCATCTTATTTTCAGATCCTTTATATGAAACGTGTTCTATTGTATATTGAGATAACGTTCCTAAATTTTTAGTAATATCAATATAGTCATCAGTTCCATCAAACAAGATGCCTCCAGTACTGTTATATGAAACGTTTGATAAATTTATGGTTGAATTTCCAGTTAAATCTAAAAGGCCTTGTGTACTAGTTCGGGTTGTGCCCTCATCGATAAATTGTCTAGGCGGACGAATAGTTGTTCCAGGGACAATGCTAACTGCGGCGACTGATACTTTATTTCTGCCATAATATTCATAGTGCCAACATCCACAAAATCCAGTTGCAGCTTCTGGATGAGAAGTAAATGTATTCCAAGCATGGTACCACCCATCTCCCAAATGAGTCCTTAGTCCTTCAGTATGAACTCCATATTCAGTAATATAGCTACCATTGGCTCGATATTCATAGTGGTACATATAATTTGGATGAGTATATCCAGTTTCGCTCTTATAAATTATTTGATAAGTATAGGTTGTATTAGGTAGCCACGTAAAGCTACCCCAGCCGCTTGGAACATAATTAAATATGTTTGGGCAACAGTTATAGTTTCCATTTGTACCATATCCATCATATTCATTATAGATCTCAATACTTTCTACTGATCTTACACCTAGTGTTGGAATAAAAACAGTTTCAGTATAGCCGTTTGACCTAAAAATTTTACCATTCTCAAAATTTTGGGTACTTGGTCCACCATATGATCGGTTTGGGCCAAATGCATAATTTTGACCTGGGGCTCCACGATAGGAATTATCCATGTCACCTGTATCATATGCAAATACTAATCCTGTGCTTGCTGACTTTCCAAATCCTTGTGCAATTGCCATATTATAAATTAAATCTTGTTTTATATCCTAAGAAATTATTATAAATTTCTGAATCTAGTAAAGGTCTATTATAAATTTTAGTTATTGGAATTTTGCCATTAACTAATCTTGGGTTTCCATTATTACCCTTTCCGATATAACGAACCTTAAGGCCAGAGTAATCTGGATTCCATACTTGAGAAACGTGATCTCCACCTTCTGCTACACCATTAAGATAAAATCTATAATAATATCCATTTGCCGAACTCACTAAGGTTACATGGTAAAATCGGTTTGGTTGTAATGTTGTTGAACCATATCGCCAATATCCTGGAGAAACATTCCATAGGGCTAGTCTATTATCCAAAACAGACCAATACCAGCTATTATAGTCAATCCCCTCAGCTCCAATAAAGTTTGCTGGAGAAGTCGTATTGTTGTAACCGCCAGCTACACTATTATAATAAACAACGGATTCTACAGTCCAACCACCGGTTGTTTTAAAGGTTACATCTGAGCCTAGTGTCAAGAAGTCGTCTGTGCCATCAAGCAGAATCTCTTGAGTTGGGCTAAATGTAACATTAGATAAGTTAATTGTATTTGATCCTGTTAAATCGATTAAACCCTGGGAGGTAGACCTTGTGCTTGGGGTAAATCTTGTACCATGATCTTTCTTTTCTAATTGTGGATTGTACATATAGAGAACAAAGTCTACATCCTGTGGATCCCCTCCGCCTCTAGCAAACCAATAGAAATAAAAAGGTACTGAACTTGAAGTATTGGTTACACTGGCTTCAAGCTTTTGCCATGTACCAGCTTTACTAAGATCATAATATGTGTTTTCTCCACCGGAACCGCCGTGAGTTGCATTTACATTTGGTGTCCATGCAAATTTACCATTTGGTTCAACATATACTTCGCAAGATCGGGTAAAAACGTCTCCGACCGCCCCGACTGCAGAAATTCCGGAATATGCGCCAGTCCAGTTTGGATTATTTCCAGGACTGTATACATGACACCGTAAACAGGTCCTTCCTTGAAATTGAACAACTGACGTTGTTGTCCAACTCCAGCCATATCCATCAAACGTAATTGGATTTGATGTTTCTAAATTGGTAGTAGGTTCTCCTAAATAAGAATTTAGCAAATCGCCGGTATCATATCCAAAAATAAGACCAGAGTCTGAACTATTAAATCCTGTATTATTCGCCATTTTCACTAATCCATTTTTCGCAATCTTCTATTGATAAAAAACACGCAAGAGGCGTTAAATCAGTTTCAGTAACAAATACACAAAACTGACTTGGCAAATCTTTATATTTAATTTCTTTAATTACCATATTATGTTAAGCCATCATTTTGTAATCCAGTTCGACTCGAAAGCGCTTGATAATTTTTAAGAATTTCGGAATTAGATAGTGGTCTATTATAAACTTTGACGTTTTTAATTTTACCATTTAAGTTAAAATATCCGCCTGCATAAGTTTCACGACCGATCATTGTATTACTAGCATCACTTATAAGTGGGCGACGATTATCACTTCCAGTATAGTCTCCGCCCACTTGAATTCCATTTACAAAGAAATTATTGGTTCCTCTCGAACGCCTCCAAGTAGCATAATACCATTTTCCAACTTCAAATTGGTATGGAACAGTAATATATGGAACTCTTGTAATAATTGCATCATTTGATTGATTTATGGCAAATGCCCAATGTGGAACATTCCAGTTTCCAGAAGAAATTAACGTGCCATGATAATTATCATGGGTACCATCAACTGTAAATAGAACTTCCATTGTAAGATCATCTAGATCAGTAAAATTGCGATCAATATTAATATAGGAGCCATAGTCTGGCGCAAAGTTAAAAACTTTTCCATTTAAATAGGATTCACTCATATTAGAAGACAGGACTCTATTATTTAGAGAAAGATCATAAACTGTTTGGCCAGATCCCGGATAGCATACTGGATCGGCTGCTTCAACATAGAGCTGAAGGCCACTTAATTCTATTCTTGGATTATAGTGTAGTGCCATAGATTAGGGTTATACTGCTAAATTATTTTGGGCTAGGTGGTGAAATTGCAGAGCATGAAAAATAAAATTCTTGGTTTGCAAACTTTGTTGAGCTGAAATATGCATAGTAAATGCACCGGCTTCCCTTTCGCAAATAAAGAACATTGACTCATTAACTTCAATAATACCAACTAGTCTAAATCTAGATTTATATCCAATATTATAGTACGTATCTAATTCATACGTAGATTCTTCGACTTGATATGACTGTAAATTTTGCATCCAGTTTAAATATTTTAGTTATTAGGGTTGCTTTACATTGTGAGATATTACATCACAAATAACATATGTATGTGCATCTGCAATTTCTATTTGAATAACTGGTAAGGTACCAAGATCTTCAATTGACTCAATTTCAGCAACTCCATCTATTGTTTGTACTTTAGCACCAATCCATAGTTCTGATAAGGCAACGAATCCCATACTTTCTGTTAAGAATCTATGGTTATGCGAAACTTTGATCACTTGGCCTCCAATTACAGTACGACTTACTGTATTAGCACCTGGATTAATATGAGATACCTGGTATGATCCCCAGTCACCTGTTGTTTCGTGTTTAGTATAAACATAATCGCCAACCTTAAGCTCCCCTGCGGTCACCCAAGTATTAGGGGCAATTAGGATTGGCATATCTGGAGTAGGACACATCGCAAAGCACGGTTGGCCATCATGATATGCACCAAACTGCATATTATCAAAACAGCCAATTGGTTCTCCATAAAACGCAGCATATCCTGTGGCATTGACGCCCGCAGGCTCGCCGCACTGGTGACCCGCCCACTCTCCGCTACCATCACCATAGAATTCATAACAGGTAGGGCCTTCGCCGCAGCCACAATTAGTTGAGTATTGGTCCTGCACAACACTATATGAACCATTACACCCATTTGAATAATAAAAATCATAGGAACAGCCATTACACTGAGCATATAAGAAGGTGCCCTCTCCGGGCGAACAGCAACAGCCGCCACATGCAGTCGTACAACCCTGACTTGTATCATAGGTTCCGCAGCTACCGTTTGCATATCGATAATAAAGAGTACAACCTGAACAAAATTGACTTAAGTAGGTTCCATTCGCAGGGCAGCCTGCACTAGTTGTTTGAATTACCGGACTAGAATACCCAGAATATCCTCCAGTTGAGGTACAAGTTATTCTTACTCTAAAATAATATGTTGTGGATGAGGCTAGCCCTGAATAAGTATAACTTGAAGCGCATCCAGTTGAATTAGTATTCCAAGTTGATCCATCATTTGAACTAGACTCGAAATGCATAGTAGTACAATTAGAATAGCTTATACTAATTGTAACTGAACTTGACGTAGAAGATGTAACTGAGATACTTGGAGCATTACAGCAAGCAAAGGTGTGATTATAACCTCTCCACTCAGACATTGCCGCGGGATCACTTGAGCTGGGTCTACTTGGTGAACACGAGTTAATTGCAGCATATCCGCCATCTTCAGCTGAGCCTAAACTAATTGTAGAAGAGGCGCTTCGGCCTAACTCAGAATTAATTTGACTCATTGCAATTGTACCGGTGCTTGGTAAAGCCATATTATTCGCCTCTTAATTTTTTAATTTCTAATTTAAGGTCTTCTATTTGGGTCTGTTGTTCTTTAATAGCTTCAATAAGTACACCTACAATATTACCATAAGAAACACCATAGTGATCTACATCAGCAGCATATGTAACAACTTCAGGTAACACTTCATTTATTTCTTGTGCAATAACACCTGTTTGTCTACCTCTTAGTGGATCGTCAATTCTAGTATAATAAACACCACGTAAATTAATAACTTTATGTAAAGCATTATCTATAGTAACAATATCTGTTTTCTTTCTAACATCTGAATATGCTACTATATCACCTTCAGCATATAAAGCACCACCAACGTAGGCTCTATATGAAGAAGAAGTAGTTGAAGTTGCTAAAGCTGTACAGTTATTTCCTAAATGGTGATACCAATACCATCTACCATTGGCTTCTCTATATACACCGCCATTACCTGCACTATCATACATAATACCATGAACAGAACTATAGCTATCCCAAATACCTCCGTAACCTCCGCGACTACCATCGAGTCTAAATTGTGTGTATGACGTGGTTGTATTTACATAAAAATGAGCACCGTTGTACGAAGGATAATAGATACCATGCGTACCATTCATTTGTAACCAAGTGTTTACTTGATAGTAAGATGTTCCCGCTTTATTTGGTGCATCCATATATGAAGTAACATTACCAGAATTTAGATAATAAACCCATGAACCGTAATTGCCGCCTGTTACATTTCTTGTTGCTAATCTATTAGCATTATCTTCCCATCCCCATGCTACTTGAGTACCCCAGTAATTACTAGAGTTTGTATGTCTAAAGTTTTCTTGAATCCACCAACTTCCGCCTGGACCGTTTGTTCCGTTGGCTCCAAGATCTCCGCCATAACTCATAGTTCCAGCTGGGGTTGCTTGAAAATCGGCATTCCAAGAACCATTGGATCCTCTCTGAGAAATATAGTTACTACTATTTAGTGCAGTCGCTGTACCTCCATTTGCTGGGGCAGAACCTGCAGTATTAGCATATCTTACACCAAGATCAGAAGGTTCAATCCAGCCGGTTCCTGAATAGGCTCCGTTATTATAAACATATCGCGAATAGTTAACATAGTCTCGGCCCTCTCCTCTTGAAATAGCTACACGTGAACCTGAGTCATAAATAGCTGGGGCACGCATATCGTCTCTTGCTCGGATTGAACCAGAGATTGCTGCCAAAAATGTACCATTCTCCATTACAAGAAGACCATGTGTATTTAGGTTTGCAGCAACGCCACCTGCATTGGGGTGAGACCATGCCATACCGTATAGGTTGCTGGCAGAAGTTCCGTCTGCTGGTAATTTGTAAGAGTCTCCCATTGCAAATACTCCCTGTAGACGAGTTGATGTATAAACTCCAACTATACCATTACCGTAGTTATCATCTATATAGAAATTTCCATTTGCTCGTGTTGCTCTTGCGGCAGTAGTTGCAGTAGTAGCGTTTCCTGTTACGTTGATCACCCAAGTCCCTGATGCTCCTGTGCCTGTAAGAGTTGGGCTATAGCTATTGTAGTTGTAATCCGTTAGTAATCTCTTCCAAGGTCTCCATGTACCAGCGTCACCATTTCTACTTCTCATAGAAAAGGAATCTCCTTGGTAGTCTCCGTTTAATTGAATTCCATATCCTGATGCTGGAAAGTATGCTATACATCCAGTAAGAGGTGCGTTATTAGAGTAGGTAAAGGCTGCTCGGTTTTCAGTCATAGCATTAGCATCTTCACCTGGATATGGTGAAGTAAAACCACGATTAAAAAAGTATCTATCATCGTGCAAATGAGAAGTGAGAGCCCACCCTCCGTAATTTCCTAAGTCATTAGAGAATTGAGAAAGAGCAGTAGGACGAGAACTTACATTGGTCCATGCTACTGATCCAGCTGAGCCAGTTACATTGATTCCCCAAGTACCTGAGGCATTACCTCCAGTTAAGGTTGGTGAATATGAATTATAATTTCCAGCATGTAATACTAGATGTGAACTATCAGTTGCATAAAAATTACCATCTGCATATACATCAACTACACCACTCGTTGAACTAAATCCGAATCTAGAGTTTCCTCCAGTAAACTGATAACCAGGATAGGCGCCTCCACCTGCCCAAAGTCCATCCATAATAGCCTTTCCACTACTTCCACTAAAATATAATAATTGAGAATATCCAGAAATATTTGTTTGGTCTCCAGTATTTGTACCAGAAGAACTTCCACTAAAGTTAGCTGCTGCCCAGTTACCACTATCATCACAATATGCTCCCCAGCTTCCAGCTTGAGTTAAGAATCCAATACGGTTTGAGTTACAGTGAATAATACGATTACCTTCATCACCATCATTCATATTGATATTTGATGAGCCGGCACCATCTGCATTTATTGTAAGATCTGTTCCATGAACAAATACATTATTACTACTATTAGCTCTTAGTGACCAGCCTTCTCCATTATTAAGGAATCCAATTTGATTACTTGTATCGGCATAGACTACTCCTCTAAGGGTTGATTCATGATTACTTCTGAATTCTAGATGGATATTTCCGCCTGCTCCAGTTATACCCCATTTAGCAGCACCTCTTGAATAAAAGTGGTTGCCATTTGCCTGATTATAGAGACCTTCTAGGTTATTATTATTTCGGAACCACCCATTATTGTAAATATTTGTAAATGTAGGGGCGTTACCTGTTCCAACACTTTGATTAATTGTATATGCTGTAATATTACTAGCTGTACCTGAAATATTAGTTTGGTCTCCGGTATTGGTACCAGAAGAGGAACCGCTAAAGTTTGTTGCTGATATATTTCCAGTAATCGAAAATGCTGAACCTGTCCACATAATTCGACCTTGATAATCATTTGCACCTGTTGTAAAGTCAATATATGCACCGGCTGTTCCGTATAGTTGTAGCTGAGCATAGGAGTCAGCTAGGTTGAATCCCATACCAGGATTAGTTAAATTATATCTAGCCGTAGCAGTACTTCTATCGCTTACGTAAAATGGAAATTTAGCATCAACTGAATCACTATTGATTGCAATATTACTATTTGCAATGGTAATAGAATTTGCACCATATTTACCTATTCTAACTGTATTATTTGCAAGTACCTCTAAAATAGGTAAACCTGCAATTGTGTTAACGCTATAAATTGTATCAAGAACTGAATCCGTTACGGTAAAAAGTCTACCATTAAAACCATTAACTGCAAGCAGGTCTTGACCGTCGGTTGATCCTACTATATTTAATGGGCCGGTCATTGTATCTCCACCCACATTAACGTAAAGAGAGTCTGCTGTGCCTTGTGATATTCCACCCGAAGTAAGAGTAACTGAGTTTCCGCCTGAAATACTTAGGGTATTTCCACTAAGACTTAGGGTTTGGCCGTCAGTATTTGTATCTGTATCAATATCATTAAACGCAGCCGTTAAGGTTGAACCATCTCCTTGAGTTAAGGTTAAGGTTTTTGTACCAGTACCACTAAATGAAATTGCAGTAGGTCTCTTATTATAGGCAATATCCCAATTTGATTTGTTATAACCTGTAATTGCAGTTGCAGCACTAAAGAAATTATTAACCTCAGTTTCTGTATAGTATCTGTCATCATGAGTGTGACCTGTATTCGATTTAGCAGCCAATAGGTTGGAAATCCAGTCTCCAGCGTATCGCATCCAAATATCGCCATTAGTTCCAAATATAACAAGGCGCGAAGCATCAGTCGAACCACCGTAGTAGAATATGTGAGGATAATCTCCTCCTCCATGGTCATTGGTTACACCATCGGTTCGATAGATAATGGATCTAGCATTTCCATATATTTGAAATTGACGGTTATCACTGTTAACCCGTAACCAAGTGTCATTAATTTGATATTTTGCGCCAGCAACACCAGAGGTATTATTGGTACCAATAGTTTCAGTATAACCTGTAATCCAACCGCCATAGTTACCTAAATCATTTGTAAACTGAGACAATGTCGTAGGTCTACTAGTTACTCCTGTCCAAGCTACATTAGTAGCTGTTGCTGCATTACCAGAAATATTTGTCTGATCTCCAGTATTGGTTCCAGAGGATGCTCCACTAAAGTTAGCAGCAGAAAAATTACCACTTACACTTGTACCACCTCCATTTACATTATGGCTAAATGTAGTAGTACCTGCTCTATTATTAATTACAAAACCAGGTTCAGAAGGACTACCTGAGTAATTTCTATACCATATAAATTCAGCAGAGCCTCCACCACCTTTCATACGGAAGGTGTCACCATTAGCAACTATATCACTTGTAGTGTTTATTGTTAAAGAAGGTCCAGTAAATGTAGATGCACCTGTAGATGCTATTCTAAAACGCTCAGTATCAAGTGTTTTAAACACCATGTCATTGCTAATAGCACCTAGTCTTGGAGCGTTAGCCCAAGTTGGAGTAACATTATCAGCAAATACTAAATACGCCCCTGTATTGAGAGTATTTTGTAATGCAACAACATCTGACCCAGATCCACTATTGACATATAATTTACCATTAGGAATAGACACAGAACCAATAGCCATTGAGCTAGTTGTAGTATTCCCACGACCTGTTACACTAGCTAAAGTGTCTGTTTCTGTATATCCTGTAATATAACCAGAGTTATTTGTAAATTGAGAAATATTCATGGAAGTTAACGCACCCGATGTAGTAGCGTAACTTACAGATTGAGACCCAATGTTTGCTGTAGTAATCGCATCTGTAATTCCATAACCACTAATTGTAGTTGGTTTACTTGTTAATGAAGCAAATGTATGCGAATGCGAGATTGCTGCATATCTACCATCTAAAAGAGATTGCTTTTTAGTTCTAAGACCGTCAATTCTTGTTGAGTTAACCTGATTAAGCGCTAAAGGTGTAGGAGCATAAACATCATATTGATTTGTACCAGACCATGCATCGTCATACGATAATGTACTTGAACTATATAAAATATCAGGCGAACCTGCTTGGTAATAACCATTAATTGGTTGATCAGAAAATAGGTGATAAACTGCTCCACCACCCCTAAGCATAAACACATAACTCATTGAATGACTGTAGATAAACATATCTGCACAGACATTTGTATATGATTCATTAAATACTCTTAATCGATCTGCATATTCGGCACCGCCCCATCCGCCAAAATTACCTTCCCAATCTAATAGAAGACCGCCATGGTGTGCACCTGTTCCAATTGGATCCCAAGGCGCGGTTTCGCCATATCCTCTTTTAATAATAATTCTTCTCCAAACATCTTGATCTCCTCCCCAAAACTGAACAGCATAAAATTTGTCTGGGTCGCCGCCGACTGTAATATCACATGAATAGGGTAGAGTTGTAACACCAAGCATATTAGATAAGCCATTAACTTGAGTTCCAGTTAATTGAGAGCCGCCTACGTATACGCTACTAAATGATGGTGAGCTATCTGTTCTAACATTTTGATTTAGATAAGTAGAAAGCCATTGTCCTCTAGTTCCTAAGTAAATATCTCCATTGGCTAAGAAATTACCATTAGTTCTAATACCAGAATTTCCAGTGGCACCATATAGGTAATAAGAACCTTGTGAACCAACGGCTGCATTATTATAACCTGGGTAGTATGGATGAGTTGAAAGCAGGTCGCCGGTTAAGGTTCCTCCTGAAAGTAATAAGTATCTTCCATCGTGATTATGCGAAGCTGCTGAGTATAATCCAGCATGGTTACCCCATCCATATGCAGTGTCCCAATTTGATTTATTATAACCTGTTGCAGAAATACCATTTGCGGTAATTGTCATTCTTTCAATTCCAGCTACTAAAAATCTATGATATTCATCGCCATTATCAGATGTTGCATATTCTAGTCTTGAATTAGTATCTCCATCTCCAGTATTAAAAAATTTAATATAGGCACCATCTGTATTCA
>Ga0102915_1000577_pt1 | contig 11401 bp, 10 predicted proteins | sample Colrivmet1561A02_FD_78199 | JGI IMG/M metagenome (GOLD analysis project Ga0102915, IMG submission 78199) | Estuarine microbial communities from the Columbia River estuary - metaG 1561A-02 | ecosystem: Environmental > Aquatic > Marine > Intertidal zone > Estuary | place: USA: Columbia River...
CGGACCGCGACCTGCCGGCGCTCCCAGACAACCATCGAGAGCGTGCGCGCCGCCGTGGCTTCGTCTCGGCGCGCAATCAGGATTTCGTTCTCATTCGCGAGGCCGGCCTTACGGCGGGCCTCGGCGTTGGTGAGTCGGACGCGCACCGCGGTGAGCACCCGAGCGGTCAACTCTTCCTGCATGGCAAGCTCGCGTAAATCGGCCAGCGCGTCCTCGACCTCGCGGAAGGCTCCGAGCACCGCCTTGGTCCATTCGGCACCAGAGCCGTCGATGCGCGCGCGCGCGACCTCGAGGTTAGCTTCGCGGCGGCCAGCATCAAAGACTGGGAGATCAACCGAGGGCGTTAGTGACCAGAAACTCGACGACCCCCGGCCGACACGCGAAGCGGGATCGGCCTGCCAACCGGCTTGGCCATTGAGGGTCACGGAAGGATAGAAATCCGCGATGGCGGCGCCTTCGCGCGCGAGCGCGGCGTCGATCCGCTCGGCAGCTACAGCGAGGTCTGGGCGACGAAGCAAGAGCTCGGAGGGCACGCCAGCACCGAAGGCCGGCATTGCGGCAGAGCCCTTCGCTACAGGAAGTTGGACGCCAGGGGCGGAACCGATCAGAGCGCGGAGTGCGTTCTCGACGGCAGCGAGACGGCGGCGACCGAGGCCTTCGTCGACTTTGGCTTGGGCGGCGGCGAGACGCGCGGAGGAAAGCGGATCGGAATCGAGCAATCCCGCGACAACGGTCTGCTGGATGATCTCCATCTCACGCAGGCGCGTGGCGAGTTCGGCTGTAAGGAAGGCGAGCTGCTCGCGTGCGCCGCGAACGGCGAACCACAGACGGGCGACTTCGGCCGAGAGCGCGAGATCCGCTTGTTCAGTGGTGAACTTGGCCGCCCGCAAATCGGCCTCGGCAGCCTTGGACTTGGCAGCCTCGCGGCCCCAGAGATCGAGTTCCCAGGAGGCCTTCACGCCGGCGGCGCCGACGTCGGTGCGACGCGGGATACCAACGCCGAGCGGCACGCGACCGGTCTCAAGCGAGATGCGGGAAGATTCAAGGCCGGCACCAACGGAAACGGCGGGTTGATTGCCGGCATTGGCCGAGGCAAGTAAGGCCGTCGCTTCACGCTGGCGCGCGCGGGCGATGGCCAGGTCCGGGCTGTTCTTGCGTGCCTGCGCAATGAGTTCGAGCAAGGCCGAGTCTCCGAAAGCCTCCGCCCACTTCGCGTCAGCGACGGCACCAGCCTGCGAGAACGCACCCGGCATAGCGGGGCCCTTCGGCTTCGCCATCGGATCATGGGCGCAACCAGCGAGGACCAGCGCCGCAAGAAGGAACGTCTTATTTACCCGGGGCATTTTGGGAGGCGTCGATATAGACGTCCATCTGCTGGCCGACGAAGAGGGCGCGACCCGCGGGGCGGTCAAACTGGTAGATCACCTGCAGCACGCGGGTGTCGACGCGCTCGATGCTCGCGCCCGTGAGCGAAGTCTTCGGGATGACGAACGGTTCGATGCGGACGAACTTCAAGGCGATGGACCGGTCCTTGCCGCCGGCGAGGGCGCTCTCGCCCTTCAGAAAGCCCTTGGCGGGCAGACCTTCGCGCATGCGCGTGGCCAACTGTTCGTCGACGTCGCAACGGATCTGCAAGCGGGTGATGTCGCCGAGGACGACGGGGGCCTTGGCGCCAGCCGCCACGAATTCGCCGACACGTACGCCGACCTGGAGCACCGTCGCGTCGATGGGAGAGCGAAGTACCAGCCGGTCGAGCAGTACCGCCGTCTGGTCGAGCTGGGCTTTAGCGAGGGCGAGCTTCGCCTTCGCCTCCTTGGCAGCCATCTGGTAAGAAAGGAGTTCGGATGCGGAAACCGCGCCGGTGTCCTTGATGCCAGTCCAGCGACGGGCGGCGTCTTCAGCCCGCTCGGCGCTGGCTTCAGCGGCGGAGACCGCGGCCTTCTGCACGGCGTGCTGGGCGCGGAGGTCACGTTCGTCGAGAGTCAGGATCGGATCGCCAGCCTTCACTTTGTCCCAGACTTTTACGTGGACCTTAGCGACCGTGCCGGACGTGGGGGAACCGAGGAGCGTATTCTCGGCCGCGGCTTCGATGAGTCCGGCGGCGGCGATGAGGCCGTCCTTATCGCGTGTGGCCGGCTCGTAGGGCGGCGGCTTGATCGGTGTCTCGTTGGCCGTGCCTTGAGTGAGCTGCAGGGCGGCGACCGCGCCGGCGAGGGCGAGGACGAAGAGCAGAATGCGTTTCTTGAACATAGGGGTGGTTAGAGATGGGTGGTGTCGAGGAGCTTCGGGTCGTCGACCACGCGGCTGATGCGGCCGTCTTCCATCTCCGCGATGCGGTCGGCGAAGCGGAAGATACGATGATCGTGCGTGACGACGACCACGCAGCGTTCAGGCGAACGGGAAAGATCTCGGACCAGCTGCATGATGTGGCCGCCGGTGTCCTTATCGAGGGCCGAGGTCGGTTCATCGCAGATCAGGAGCGGCGGCTCGTGGACAAGCGCGCGGGCGATGGCGACTCGCTGCTGCTGGCCGCCGGAGAGCGCATTGGGGCGGCCTTCCTCGCGGCCCTTGAGGCCCACCTTATCGATGATGGCGACGGCACGGTCATGGGCTTCATCGTAAGGACGGCCTTGGATGAGGAGCGGGATCATCACGTTCTCCGCGACGGAGAGCGTGGGGATGAGGTTGAACGACTGGAAGACGAAGCCGAGGTGCTCGCGACGGAACGCCGTGAGCTCTTCCTGGCCAAGGCCATCCAGGCGCTGGCCGAAGACCTCGACCGTGCCGGCCTGCGGCGTGAGCGTGCCCGCGATGACGGAAAGGAGCGTCGTCTTCCCGCAGCCGGACGGACCGACGAGCATGATGAGTTCACCGCGGCGAGCTTCGAAGTCGGCCTGCTTGAGCGCGACGACCTGGTTGTCCGGAGTGCCGAAGAACATATCCACGCCGGAGGCCCGGACCGCAATAGTGTGGGCTTGATGGCTCATCCGCGGAAGACGGAGGCGGCATCGACGCGCGATACCTTGATGATGCCGATGATGGCGGAGACGAAACTAATACCGAGCACGAGGGCGAACGTCGCCCAGAGGATCTGCGGGTACATCACAAAGGGCGGCATGCCCTTCTCAATCATCGCACGGCCGATACCCTGCGCCATGCCCGCGCCGAGGCCGAAGCCGATGAGCCCGGCGGTGAAGGCCTGCACGAAAAGCATGCGAGCGATGACGCCCATACCCGCGCCCATCGCCTTGATGGCCGCGAAGTATTTCAGGTTCTCGAGCACAAAGGAATAGAACGTCTGCCCCGAGACCGCGATACCGACGAACAGGCCGAGCAGGACCGCCGTGCCGAACGAGAACGGAATGCCCGTATTCGTCCAGAACCACCAGAAGGTATTGCGCGCCAAGCTGCGCTCGCCCCAGCTCCAGATCACCGTGTCGGACGTCCAGGCCTTGAGGCCCGTGTCGCGTTCGATGCGGTCACAGAGCTCTGCCGGCGTGACGCCCTTCTGCGGCTCGACGAGCATGAAGCTGAGCGTGCGCCGAGCGCCGAGGGTGTAGCCCTTGGCGCGATCATAAGTCGTGTAGACGAAAGGACCACCGGTGAAGGCGCGCTTCACTTTGCAAATACCGACGATGCGGGCTTGGATGTCGTTGATTTCGAAAGTGTCGCCGACCTTAAGGGGCACGGAGCGAGGCTTGCCGTCCGGCCCGACGGTCATGCGACCCATCAGCGCGGCGCCCCATTCATCGACGATGACCGTATCAGGGAGGCGAAGGTCCTCGATGCGCCCTTGCGTGAGCACAGCTGGTGCCCCCGCAAAGGTGTCGGCGTCGATGCCGACGAGCGTGATCAGCTTGAAGTTGCCATCCTGCATGCGTGCCTGGACGAAGGAAGTGTGGAGCGGCGCAGCCCAGGCGACCCCGTCGACGGAGCGCACGCGACCGAGGTCCGTATCGCGGAGCGGCTTGGCGTCATTGACCTGCTCGACCATCGGATCGCTCACCCAGACCTGCGCGCGGATGTTGACCATCGGCGTGTAGGTCCAACTCATGATCCCGAAAAAGACCGAGCTTTGCTGGGCCATCAGTAACGCCGAGAACGCCAGCCCGCACAGGAGCATCGCGAGCTTGGCGCGGTCTCCGAAGAGCATGTTGAGGGCGAGGCGATACATCAGACGTGTCCGGGGAGTGTCTCCCCAACAAGCCTCGGGTCAATGGGAAGTCAAACGGCCCGGACAATGTCCGGGCCGTCGTAACCTGACCGTGTCAAGATCGTCCTGTTTTAAAATGCAGGTAAGATAAAATGCCCTTTAAGGAAAGCCGGGCCCCAATCGGCATTAATCGCCCAAGCGACCACCAAGAGCAGCAATGCGATGGAATAGCAGATGAGCACCTTGGACTTCTTGTCCGACTTGGCCGCAATGTGCAAAAGTGCCACCGCTGAGAGCGCTACGATGGGATGTAGAGCCGAGATGGCCTTATGAGATACAAACAGAGCAATTAGCCCGATGACGATGTTGATGTCTACCAGGATGGCGGTGATGCGCTGGAGGACTGGCTTAGGCCCAGCGATAACTACCGTAAGAATCACTAGTACAATAAGCGTGAGAAGGGCATGTCCTCCGTAAATTGCATGTATCTTGCTGATGACCGGCTTGGTAGCTTGTTCCATGCCCTCACCTTGATGGGCGACTGGGCCGATTCAAGCCATCCTGTCGGAATTTACCGGTCTTCAGGGAAAAGCAGTCGGAAGAACCAAGCCGCCAAGGCCGCTCCGACAAACTGGACGGCGACCTCCGCCAATACGCGCGGGGCGACCTTGGCCAAGAAGAGGGTTTCCGTGACGAAAGTCTTGGTACCGAACAAGCCGTCGAAGATCGCGGAGAAGAGTCCGAGCAGCGAGGAAGCCAGCGAGACGGCCGGGTTCATGGTCGGGCTGAAATCCCCGAACGTTCCCGAGAGGCCCAGAACGGCCACCGCGATGGCGAGGCCGTAGTAACTATTGCCAGCCGTGAGACGGGAGGTTCCTACCATCAAGATGGTGAAGACCAGCGCGAAGGTGCAGAGCAACTCGACCAGCGCGCTCACGCCGAAACCGACGAAAGCCGACTCGCTCAAGGCATCGATCGCTCCCCTGGCGTGTTCCGAATCATGGCCGAGGAGGGTGCCAGCCGCCATCGCCGCAAGAACGGCCGCCGCTAGCTGTACGGCGATGTAAGACCAGAGGGCGCGGGTGCTGGAACGGCCACGCAGGCGGAACGCAAGCGAGACGGCGGGATTATAATGGGCGAGCGAGACCGGTGCGCCCATGTAGATCAACGCGCAAAGCAAAGCAGCGACCGGGAGCGCGTTGGACGAGACCAAAGCGGCTAGGCAGAGGAAGAAAGTCCCGACGGCCTCGATGAGCAGCTTATTGCGCATGAGTAGAATGTCGTCAGGAAGCGGGCAGGCTCAAGCGCGGAGTCGCTCAGCGCGGCGCGCGGACATTGAGCCAGTTCTCGCTGAAAGCCGCGATCTCTTCGTAACTGGGCAGGCGGCGCGTGCGGTTACGCATCTCCCTGGCCGCTTCTTCCTGCGCGACGAAGAGTTCGGTCAACGTCGCATGAAGAGGCGTCTTGTTGTTCTTATTATCGACGAGCCAGAAACCCACCTGTTCGCCGTCGATGACCTCATTGTTATAGTACTGCCAAAACAAAGTCATCGCTGGCTTCCAAGTCATGAACTTAGCGAGGATCTCGCGGTTACGCTGGTCGTGCTTTACTCCGTCGCCGCCGCACGCCTTCCAAGACAACCCACACTCGCCGATGAAGACCCGCTTCGCAGGGAGGCCGGCCTTGGCGGGGAGCTGGGCGTTGACGTAGTCCAGCGTGGCCCGGATCTCTTCCACCGGGAGTAGCTGACAGTCGTAGGCGGAGTAGGAGACAAAATCGACGTTGGCCTTGGGTAGCACCGCGTTCACGAGACGCTTACGCCCGTCCTTCATCGCGTCGCGGACGCGGTTGACCTCGGTGTAGGTATAGACGCGGCACTTCGCGTAGGACACTTCGGCCCGGGCATCATCAACGGCCTTCTGGCGGATATTGAGCCACTCGATCATCGCCGCGATGAGCTCGGGCGAGGCATCCTTCTTCACGTCCTTGTCGGGCAGGAGATACCAGTCCCCTTCCCAGTGGCCGAGGAAGAAGGTCTTGCCCGCCGTATCGTAACGCGTGAGCAGGTCCTTGGTAAAAAGATAGACGGCGTTGTATTCGCGACGCTTGAGCTCAGGCGTGAAGCCCTTCGTCCAATCATTCGTGGAACGGTACCACAGCACGTAGTGCGTGAAAGGCATCGCAATATAAGGAGTCAACTGCTGGCCGGAGACCGCGTTGATCTTGAGGATCCGCGAGCCCATCGCGCTGATACCCTTGGCGGCCTCGAGCACCGCCTCGTCCTTGGTGAACTTATAGGCTGGTCCGAAAACCTGGGTGCCCACGACCTGCGGGAAGGCGTCGGGCATCGTCGGTACCGCGGGCAGCCGGGACATCTCCAGCGGCTGGTCTGGGCGCTTCTTACCTTGAGCCAACAACGCGAGCGGGAACAGCAAGAGAACTCCCAGAAGGAAGCGAGGGATTGAACTCATGGGGTGAACCTCAGGGCGAGGGACTTGAATTGTCCGATGACGACCCCCTTCCTTCAAGCCCGTTCCCACCCAACACCATGATAACCATCAAAACCACCCTGGCCGCCGCGCTCCTCGCCGTCGGCCTCCACGCCCAACTCGCCGCCGCCCCCGCCAAGGACGAAGGCCAGACCGCCGATCCGGAGCACTCCCGGCTTGTCGCCGCCCGCAAGGCGGCGAACGACATGCCGGAGGTCATGTCGGCCGAACAGCAGGCCAAGGCAGATCGGGCGCTCACCAATAAGGCCTATGCCGAATACAAGGTCGCACGTAAGCGTTCGACCGACTCCGAGATGACCTACCGCAAGATCTTCGACGCCGCTCTCGCGAAGGTCGACGAAGGTGCGCCGGCCATACAGGAGAAAGAGCGGGCCGCCTTCCGCGAACGTATGCTCAAGGCCCGGACAGCCAAGAAGGGTGCGGCGAAGAAAACCGTCACCAAAGCGGAGGACGATGAGGACGACGCGGACGACGAGCCATCGAGCCCGACCAGGTCTTCTAACTGAAGATGACCGACCCGCCGCAAGGCGGGTCTTTTATTTGGCGAGGGCGTGCTCGAATGCCGCCCAGATATCTTCGACCGGCTCGAGCCCGACGGAGATACGGAGGAGGTCGGGGTCGAGGCCGGCGGCGCGGATATGTGCCCTCCCCTGCTCGGTCGTGACTTCCTCGAAATGCGCGAGCCAAAGGAACGGTGCAGCCAGAGTGTAGCGCAGCCCGAAGCTCGGACCCTTGGCGACGCCGAGGCGATCATAGACGCGACGCATGTCGCCGCGCAGTTCCAAGGTGATGAGCGCGCCAGCGCCAGCGCCAGGACGGAGCAGAGAACGATAGGCGGCGGCGGTCGGGCCCTGATCAGCCGTGCGAACGCGCGCGACGGCCGGATGCGCGGCGAGGCGCCGAGCGATTTCCGCGGCGGTCGTGGAAAGGCGGCGTGTGACTTCTTCCATGCGACCCACTTGCTGCGCAAGGACGTCGAGGTCTAGGGCGTGCAGCGGCTCGAGCCGACGACGCACCAAGGCGAGTAGGTCCGTGGCGTCAGCCCGAGATGGATGCACGGCCAGCACTCCCGCCATGATATCGCCTTCGGAGCCGGCGTATTTCGTCAGGCTCGAGACCACGATATCGGCGAAAGGTAGGACGTCGACGGAGGCGAGGCCGACGCTACTTGGATCCAGGAGAAGTTTCGCCCCGTGCTTATCGCAGAGGTCGCGCAGCGCCGGGATATCGGCGGTCTCAAGCTGGGGGTTGTTCGGGACTTCGGTGAAGACGCCGGCGATGTCGCCCGCGGCCAAGAGGCGCTCGACGGAGGCAAGGTCGCGGACGTCGGAGATGAAATGGTGCTTCGCGTCACGTGCCTTCTCCAAGAGACGGGTTGAATCAACGTAAAGCCAGCCGAGCTGAATCCAGGCGGAGCGTCCCCGCGGACGCTGCACGGTGTCGACTGCGGCGATGGCCGCGTCGACGGCGTTCATGCCGGAGGTGGCGATGAAGATGTCATCGACCGACACCCCGGAGAGGAGCGGAGATAACGCTGTACGGATTGTGCGCAAGGCAGCGGAGCCATCGGTCGGCGCCGAGCGAGCGAGCCAGGCTTCCGCCTGGCGAGAAGAGATGAGTGTGCCCGTGTGCTGCACCATCTTCGCGAGTCGTAGCGCGGCATCTCCGGCGGGCGTCGTGACCAGACACCAATCGCCTACGTGATCAACGGACGTGAGCGTGACGCCGGCGTGATCGGCGAGGCGTCGGGCGGCTGCCTCGGAGACCAGCGGGAAGAGTTCGCCCGTTCGTCCGAGTCCACTAGCGGCTTCGCGGGCGGCGCGCGTGACGAGCGCGTTGCGCACAAAGCGGGGGTAGCCAGCGTGGAGGAGTTTCCAGACGCGCTCTTCCTTACGCTCGTAGCTCTCGACGTCGGCGAGCGTCGGCAGGCAGATGACGGTCGCGTGCGGCGAGTCGGGCACCGTGACGCCCAAGGCTGGCGAAAGAATGGGCACGATCAGAGACCTTCAGCCGGCTGCTCGTTCTGCAAGATCTGCTCAAGCGACTGGCGGCGGCGGATTAGCGAGAATTTGCCATCACGGCGCAGGAGGACTTCCGGCGCCTCGGGGAAGGAGTTGTAGTTCTTCGTGCTCATGCCGGCGCAATAGGCGCCCGCTCCGCCGATGACGCAGAGATCACCAGCGAAGGCTTCAGGTAGCTTGCGGGTGGCGAGCGTCTCGGGTTCGCCAGGCGCGCAGCTGATCAAGTCACCCGATTCGCAACAGTGTCCGACGATGACGTAATCCCGCGCGGCCCCGGTGGCCTTCTCCGGGTAAAGATGCACGGGGTGTTGCGAGCCGTAGAGGGATGGACGCAAGATCTCGGTCATACCGGAGTCGAGCTTGAGGAATTCACGGGCACCCGTGGAGACAATGTCCTGGACGCGGGAAAGGACGGCGCCCGCGTTGGCGACGAGGAACGTTCCTGGCTCGATCTCGAGGTGCAGCTTACGTCCGTCGGCGACGGCGAACTTCTCGAAGGCGACCTTGACGGGTGCGCCGACGACCTGCGGGTCGGTACCCTTCTCCGACGCGACGCGGGCGACCTTGTAGCCGCCGCCGAGGTTGAGGGTGTGCACGGTCGGGAAACGGCTGACGAGCGCGAGGCTGGCCGCGGAGACTTCCTGCCAGACGACCGGGTCGCTGCCAGAACCAATGTGGGTGTGGATGCGGACAACCTTAAGGCCGTACTGCTTCACGATAGACTGAGCCTGATCCGCCCACTCGTGCCAGATACCAAAGGAGGAGTCCGGGCCGCCGACGTTGGTCTTGCCCGTACCGCCCGACCCGCGGCCGGGGTTGAAGCGCAGACCGACCTCATGGCCGGGGAGGGCCTTGCCAACCCGTTCGAGCTGCAAGAGGGAGCAGGCGTTGATGTGCACTCCCTTAATAAGGAGAGAGGGGAAATCCTCCGGGAGCTCCTGAGAGGAGAGCGAGAGGTGGTCAGCCGGGACTCCCGCAAGCATGGCGCGGCGGACTTCCCAGCCCGAGCTGGCATCGAAATGGAGGCCCTTGTTCGCGAAGACCTTTAAGACCGAGGCATTCGGGCAAGCCTTCATGGCGAAACGGACCGTCAAGCCGAAGGCATTCGGGAAGGCCAGCATGGCGTCAGCCTGGGCCTCAAGGGTGGCCTGATCATAAACAAAGCAAGGGGTGCCATGGGCCGCGGCGATCTGGCGGGCCGAATCAGGAAGAAGGAAGCGATGATTTTCCACGGGAGTGTCTCGGGCGGACTGTGTCAGGCCTGCCCTTCCCTTCCAGCCTTTTTGCGGATGTATGACACCGCTTGCCTCCCCTCCCGTCGCCCCTTGGGATGGCCTTAGCTCACGCCCTCCTATGTCCGCCTCCGAGACCATCGTCGCCGCCGCGACACCCGCCGGCCGCTCGGCCTTGGCAATTGTGCGCGTGGACGGACCGCTAGCCTCAGCCATCGCGACTGCCGCCCTCGCCCGCAAGACCCCGCTCTCCGAAAAGACTTCGACGCTCGGCATCTGGCGCAACCAAGACGGTGAAGCCATCGACCAAGTCGTCGCTGTGCTTTGGCATGCCAGCCGCTCCTTCACCAGCAACGACTCGCTCGAGATTACCTGCCACGGCAATCCGCTGATCGTACGCCGCCTCACCGAAGACTGCCTCGCGCGCGGCGGCCGAATCGCCGAACCCGGCGAGTTCACGCGCCGCTCCTACCTCGCCGGCCGCATCGACCTCACGCAAGCCGAGGCCGTCGCCGACCTGATTCACGCCAGCTCGGAGCGCGCGCTCGCCTCCGCCCGCCGCATGCTCGCCGGCGAACTCGGTCGACATGTCGCCCGCTGGACCGACCGCACGCTGCAAATCCTCGCCGAACTCGAGGCGCATATCGATTTCCCCGAGGAAGACCTGCCGCCAGAAGACCCGCGTGGACCTGCGGCCCGCTTGATTGAAATTGCGTCAGAACTTTCTGGATACGCCCGCACCGCGAAGCATGACGGCGCCCTCCGCGGCGGTCTGCGCGTCGCCGTCGTCGGCGCGCCCAACGCCGGCAAGTCGAGCCTGCTCAACGCGCTCGCCGGCGCCGACCGCGCGATCGTGAGCCCCGAGGCCGGGACGACGCGCGATTACCTCGAAGCCCCCGTCGCGGGCCTACCCCTCGCCGTCACGGCGATCGACACCGCCGGTTTGCGCGACGGCGGCTCGACGCTCGAGAACCTCGGCATGGCCCGCTCGCTCGAGCAGGCGCGCGGCGCACATCTCCTTCTCCTCGTCGTCGATGCTTCGACGGAGCCACCTGCCCTGCCCGCGGATCTCGTCGCGCTGCTCGACCCCGCGCGTACGCTCGTCATCGCCAATAAGTCGGACCTGCCCGCGCATCGCGCGCAGAAAGATTTCCTTCCGCACATCGCGAAGCTTTCCGCCTGCCTCCTGGACGGTCGTGACGCCGAAGGCCTCCGCGCCAAGCTCGGCGACTTCCTCATCGCCAAAGAGATCGCCCCGGGGGCCGAAGACCTCGTGGTCAGCGTCCGCCATGCCGAGGCCCTTGCCCGGGCGGCAACCGCCCTTTCTGAAGCTGCCGGCCACCTCAAGGCCCCCATCCAGACCGAGCTCGCGGCCGCCCAAGGCCGGGTCGCCCTGGACGCCCTAGGGGAAATCGTGGGTCGCATCGATAATGAGCGTATGCTGGACAAGCTCTTTGCTTCCTTCTGCATAGGTAAGTGATTCCC
>Ga0102915_1000580_pt1 | contig 11387 bp, 13 predicted proteins | sample Colrivmet1561A02_FD_78199 | JGI IMG/M metagenome (GOLD analysis project Ga0102915, IMG submission 78199) | Estuarine microbial communities from the Columbia River estuary - metaG 1561A-02 | ecosystem: Environmental > Aquatic > Marine > Intertidal zone > Estuary | place: USA: Columbia River...
GACATGGACGGAAGACCATGCACCCCATGGGCGCCGGATTTACTCTGGTATTCGTTAAGTTAGCGCCATTCGGTTCAGGGTGCCTTTTTAGCCCGCCGTAATAAACCCGCTTTCCGCGAAGGTTCAGTCAGCGTGGCTTTTCAAACACCACCAAATGTTGCCAAGGGAGGAAATCGTGGGTCTTTTTCCAAACAAAGCCGGCGGCTTCGAATTCCTTTCGGATTTGGGCCTCGCTCATTTTATGGAGTGGCTTGATCGGCACATTGGGGTCCTCGGCACGGTATTCCAAGAGCACGATTCGTCCGCCTGGGCGTAGTGCTGACATCAAGGATTGGAGCATTTCGGCAGGATGTGAAAACTCATGATAGGCATCAACCATCAAGGCTAAGTCGATCGACTCCGCAGGCAGTTGGACCCCGTCGATGGCGCCGAGATGAGGCTGGACATTCGCATGGCCGAGTTCCTTCGCACGGGCTTCGAGGAACGCAATCATCTCAATCTGGATATCGACCGCCACCACTCGCCCCTTGGGAACCAGCGGCGCCATCCGGAAGGTGTGGTAACCCGACCCCGCGCCCACATCGGCAACGACATCATCCGGTTTCAAGTCCAGAGCGGCAATGCCTCGAGCGGGAGCCTCCTCGTTCTCACGGGTGTCGCGCTCCAGCCAATCGATTCCCTCGTGTCCCATGACCTTCGCAATTTCCCGACCCATGTGGAACTTGCCGATACCATCGGAAGAAGTTTGCTGGATCGAGTTGGCGGGCCCCGGCTCATCGGCCAAGCAACCCGAGCAAGCGAACAAGAAAGGGCCTGCGTAAAGCGGGTTGGACAGAAGGCAAACGGCAAAAACCAAAATAAAAAGTCTCTTCATGTGTTTTGGAAAGGGGTCATTTTTAACCCGAAAACGGATATTCGACAGAATAAATATGCACAGAGGAACTTACCTCCAACCAGAGGGAATCCTCGGGGCGATACCTATACATTCAGAAATCCTGACGTGGTCCATGTAAAATGGTGAATTCAGGGAAACAGTTGATCCCATGCGAGACGAAAATCAGTGCCTACACGGGCGAGACGCCCATGCCCCCTTGGCCTTTGCGTCTTACACCCTTTCCTCACACGTCAGGATGTCTGACCTTATACCATTGTCAGTTGGAAATTGGATTTTGCAGCGCAAAAGAAGGGGGGGCCGTCTCGGCCGTGTTGAGACTGGTCTACTTGTTCGCACCCTGCCCATTGAAACCAAGTAGCACCCCCAACGCAAACAAGCGGGAGCCGTTTTTAAACAAGAACAGTTTGAATATCCATCGAGCGATAGACGAGTCTCCAAGAAAGATGGAGAGGAAGCAGGAGAACCGCAAAACCAAAAACCTCGAATCTGTCAGACAGACCCAAAAAAACAAAAAAGACACCCCTTGAGGAGAGTCTGATCTGAAAAACAACGATCGGAAGTTAACCTCTCCCGAACGCCAAAACATTTTGCGGATCCCCTGCTAGGAATCCTAGCTCATCGGAAATTGAAACCGACGAGCAGAAAATCAGAACCGCGAAAGCCCCGAACCGAAGAGGTGCGGAGCCTTAGCGTAGGAAAAATCAATTAGCCGAAGCAACAACTGGCTCGACGTTCACACGGCGACCGCTCTGGTCAAACTTGACGTGACCGTCAACGAGAGCCCAGATCGTGTAATCGCGTCCGAGGCCAACATTGCGACCAGGAGTGAACTTAGTGCCACGCTGGCGAAGGATGATGTTACCGGCGATGACGGACTCGCCGCCAAATTTTTTCACACCGAGACGCTTGCTGATGCTGTCGCGTCCGTTTTTGACACTGCCTTGTCCTTTTTTATGGGCCATGAGATTTTACTTGGTGGAGATGGTTTTGATTTTGAGACGGGTAAGTTGGCGGCGATGACCGACGGTGCGGTGGTAGCCCTTACGTCTGCGGAATTTGAAAGCGATCACTTTGTCATCCTTAAATTGATCGACGACTTCGGCGCTGACTTTGGCGCCGGAGACGAAGGGCTCGCCGACTTGAAGATCAGATCCATCGGATACGAGAAGAATTTCGGAAAAATTGATATCCGTGCCGACTTCCGCGTCGAGTTTTTCGACGTCGATTTCGTTGCCGGACTCGACTCGATATTGTTTGCCACCTGTTTGTATCACTGCGTATGCCATAAGAAGACTAAGTTGAATAGGGTTGGAGAGAATGGCGGAAAAAGATTTTTATGCAAGAGGAAAAATCCGCCTTAATTCCGAAGCGCTTATTTCGGTCTGACCGCACCCGATTTCCACCAGCACATTTGTGAACTGGGAGAGGACATCTCGATTGGTTTGTTTAGCGACATCATCCGGCTCGGTTGCGGAGTTGAGAATCAAGCCCGGGCACTCGAGTCCGCGAGCACGGATACTCTCGATCGTAAGCAGGGCGTGATTGATGCAGCCGAGTTTATTGGCCACGATGGGGATCACGGGCAGAGCGAATCGGCAAGCGACGTCGGCGAGAGTTTCCGTTCCGGTCACAGGAACTAGCCACCCACCCGCGCCTTCAACAAGGATCGATTGTCGGGTTGCGGCTACGCCGTTGAACCAAGTCTCGAGATCATCAAGCGAAATGGCGCGCTGTTCCAGAGCGGCTCCGACCAACGGGGCTGCTGGCGTGCGAAGCCAAATGGGATTGATTTCGTCCATCGTCAGAACACCGCCGGAAGCCTCGGCAAGGATAGCGACATCATCGCGCTCGCCCGAACAAAGCGGCTTGAGCGCGACGGTATCGAAGCCCGCCTTACGAAGGGCACGGGTCAGCAACGCAACGACAAAGGTTTTGCCAACACCGGTATCCGTGCCGGTAATAAAGGCTCTCATGGACGGGGAGCCGTGAGTTCCAGAAAGACACTCTCCAGCGAGCGCTGGGGCTGGCGGGCGGTTACGAGTTTGGCGCCGGATTTATTGATGAGTTGCTCCATTTGCTCACGGAGCTCGGGCGTGGCATTTTCAACAATGAATTGGGTCTGCCCCTCCACTCGCACGAGTTCATCGAGGCTCCCTTCGCGGATCATTTCGCCGCGGGCCATGATGCCGACGCGGTCGCAGATTTCCTGCACCTGCTCCAGAAGATGAGATGTAAGGAGGACCGTTTTGCCGCGTTTTTTGAGATCAAGGATGAGGTCGCGGATCTGGTGGGATCCGGCAGGGTCTACTCCGGCCGTGGGTTCGTCCAGGATGACGAGACTCGGATCCTGAATGAGAGCCTGCGCCAAGCCGATGCGTTGCAGCATGCCTTTTGAAAAGCCAGCCACGCGGCGGTCACGGGCGTCACTGAGACCAACGAGATCGATCAGCTCTTCCGCGCGCTTCTTCAGGGCCGATCCGCGCATCCCGCAAATGCGACCATAGAAAACGAGCGTTTCAGTGGCTGTGAGAAATTTGTAAAAATAGGGATTTTCTGGCAGGAAGCCAACGTCGCGACGACTGCGGTATTCTCGGCTGTCCTTCCCGCAAATGAGGGCCCGACCATGATTGGGCTTCACCAATCCCAAAAGCATCTTGAGTGTCGTGCTTTTCCCGCAACCATTAGGGCCAAGAAGCCCATAAACCTCGCCAGGCTGAACGGTGAGACTGAGATTGCGAACCGCCATGATGCGCCTGCGGCGAAGCGGGACGGGAAAAATCTTCGTGATATTCTCGATTTGGACGGCGGGTATGCTCATGAGACAATGTGAAAGCCGCGAAGGCCTGCGGGAAGAGGGATTTCAGATGACGATTCCAGCGTGATGTGACCCTTGAGGGAGCTTGTGCGAATGCCCTCGAGAAAGCCCTTCACCTCGCTGGCATCTCCGCTTGCAACAAGTTCGACACGGCCATCGGGCAGGTTTTTGACTGATCCCGAGACATCGTATTCGAGTGCGAGATTTTTGACTAAATAACGGAACCCGACACCTTGAACGTGCCCCTCGTAGTGAACTTGAATCGTCTTCATGAGCGGATCTGCCCACTCCCGCGAATGAGGTATTTATAGGTCGTTAATTCCTCGAGCCCCATGGGACCGCGGGCATGGAGCTTGTCGGTGCTGATGCCGATCTCCGCCCCAAATCCAAACTCGCCGCCATCCGTGAATCGCGTGGAGGCATTCCAATAAACCGTGGCAGAGTCCACCGCAGCCAAGAATTCCTCGGCGGTGGCGGTGTTGCTGGTGATGATGGCATCGCTATGGTGCGAGCCATAAGTCTCAATGTGGGTGACGGCCTCCTCAAGGCTACCGACAATCCGGAGCGAAAGAATGAGGTCAAGGTATTCGGTCCGCCAGGAAGCCTCGTCCGCCTCGCTGAAGTTGGGGTATTCCAGTCTCGAGAGAATTGTGCACGCTTCGGAATCCGCGCGGATTTCGACCCTCTGCTTTTGCAAGTCCGGTGCTGCCAAACGCAGAAAATCCTCCACCACGTCGCGGTGGACGAGCAGAGTTTCAACAGCATTGCAAACGCCTGGGCGCTGGCATTTGCCATTGATTAAAATCGCGGTCGCCATTTTCAGATCTGCATCGCGGTCAACGTAGACGTGGCAAACTCCATCGTAGTGCTTGATCACCGGCATACGCGCGGAGGAAACGACCGCTTCAATGAGCGAGTGACCGCCACGGGGGATGATCACATCCATGTATTGATTCATCGCCGCCATGATTTTCACGGCCTCACGATCCTTGGTGGGGATGAGCTGAACCGCGCCATCCGGCAGTCCCGCCCGGGCTCCGCCGGTTTGAAGCGCTCTGGCGATCGCGAGGTTCGAAGACAGCGCTTCCGACCCGCCCCGCAAGATCACCGCATTGCCGGTCTTGAGACACAAGACAGCGGCATCGGCGGTTACATTCGGACGGGATTCGTAGATGATGCCAATGACGCCGATCGGGGTTCGGATTTTGGAAATTTCGATGCCATTCGGACGAGTCCAGCAGCGCAGGATTTCGCCCACGGGGTCGTTGAGACTGGCCACCTGCCGGATGCCGGCGGCCATATCCGCAATGCGCTTTTCCGTGAGCCTTAGGCGATCAATCGACGCGCTGGTCAGGCCGGCTTTTTCGGCAGCGGTGGTATCCAGCGCATTGGCATCTAGGATATCTGGCGTGCGGACCAAAATCTCGTCGGCCATCGCCTCAAGAATGGCATTTTTTTGATCGGCAGTGAGGCGGGCTAGCGAACGCGATGCCTCGCGCGCCCGGCGACCTATGGTGTGAATTTCCTGTTCAAGCGTACTCATGGAACAAATGGCGTGTAGTCGAGAGAATGAGCTTCGGCAACTGCTTTACATGTGACGCCTCCGCCAAAAATGCTCACGCCCTCGGCCAGACCGGGCATCCGCCGAACGGCTTCCGCGAGCGAAAAATCAGCCAAGGCCTCGATGTAACGGAATGTCGCATTAGCGAGGGCCTGCGTGGCTGTACGGGCGTAGGCGCCAGGCATGTTCGCCACACAATAATGCACGACACCTTCTTCCACAAAGGTCGGGTTGTCATGGGTCGTGGGGCGTGAGGTTTCCAAGCAACCGCCTTGATCGATCGCGATATCTACGGCGACGCTGCCTGGTTTCATGATTCGCAGCATCTCGCGGGTGATCAATTTGGGCGCACGGGCACCGGGTACCAACACCGCCCCAATCAACAGATCGACTCCCGGCAGAAGATCAATGAGGCTCGACTCATTGGAATACAACGTGTGCGCCGTATTCATGGTAATATCGAGGAATCGCATCCGCTCGAGGTCTACCTCTAGAATGGTGACGTCCGCGCCGAGCCCTGTGCCCATACGTGCGGCATTCACTCCCGATGTGCCGCCGCCGATGACGACCACTTTTCCGGGCAGAACGCCGGGCACGCCTCCTAAGAGAACGCCCTTGCCCCCGTTATGTTTCGCTAAAAAATACCCTCCCACCAGCACCGACATGCGGCCCGCGATTTCACTCATGGGCTCGAGCAGAGGGAGGCGGTGGTTCACACTCACCGTTTCATAGGCTATACAAGTCGCTCCGGTTTTCATGAGCGCCTCGGTGAGTGGACGGTTCGCGGCCAGGTGGAGATAGGTAAAGAGCGTGTGATCTTTTCGGAGCAGGGAGTATTCCGAAGGCAATGGCTCCTTGACCTTGACGATCATATTCGCTTGCTCGAAGACCTCGGCGTGTTCTTGGACAATCTCAGCGCCGGCATCCCGGTAATTCTGGTCGCAGAAACCGATGTCCGCCCCCGCTTGGGTTTCCACTACGACCTTGTGGCCGTGTTTGATGAGTTGGTAGGCCGCGGAAGGGAGAAGGGCCACGCGATGCTCCTGCGTTTTGATCTCCTTGGGAATTCCGATGATCATGACATTCATTTTGCACCCGAAAGAAAATTTGCGAAAGCAGTTTCTCTCTTGATTGCAAGTCGTCTCACTGGTCTGCTGGGGAACACATCGTGCACAAGGTCATTCCCATCATAGCATCCGTCGGGTTCATGTTGACACTTTCGGCCCGCGCTCAGAACGACATCGAGGCCGAGTTGAAAGCCAGTTCGGATGAGCACATGCGCGAGGAACTCGGCGTCAATCCCGTCACCTCACCCTCCATCGCGACATTGCTCAACGATTTGGAGGCCTTCCGTCCAGCCCCCCTCAAGCTTCTCGATGCCAAGTCTCGGGAAACCTCCTTTAACAACCGCCTGCAAACGGCCCTTCATTTTGGTTCACTCGTGGCCGATGGCTTCATTCTCACCATTGCCGAACGTCCCAAGGACGTTCAAGACGTCGGCAAGGAACTCATTCGCCAAGCCCGGGCCCTCGGCATCGGGGAACGATTGACCAAGCGCAGCAAGAGCCTGCTGGACTTGAGCGACAAGGGCGACTGGATCGGCATGCGCCAGGAACTGGTTCGCACCCAAGAGGACGTCGAAAATACCATGATGGAACTGCGCGACGAAGAGATGGCGCACATGGTCAGCCTCGGAGGCTGGCTGCGCGGATTCCAAGTCGGAACCACCAGCACCGCCGAAAAATACACCCCTGCGAAGGCCGACATTCTCGCGAAGGCTGATGTCATTGATTACTTTATTGACCGACTGGAAACCTTGAATCCGGACCTTAAGCAGACCGAAATGGTCACGGCCCTTGTGGAAGGAATCAAAAAAATCCGCCTTGTCCTCATCGAGACCCAAGGAGTGACTCCGACCGAGGCCCAAGTCGCCAAACTGAAGCAATTAGCCGATGAAGCCCACGCGATTGCCACCGCCCGCGTTGACGAGGAAGGCCGGTTCACGAAAAGCCCAAACCCATAAAAAGCGACTTTTCTCCAGCTTGCGACTCGACACACGGGCTGTGTCCGCTTTAATCACGATTCGTTTTTTATGAACATCCTTACCGCGCTCATGCAACCGGAGGTTTTTTTAGTGTGGACCTCGTTGGCAAAGACTCTCGGCCTCCTAGGAGTGATCCTAGGTCTCGTTTCGTACACGGTTTACGCCGAACGCAAAATCTGCGCTTGGGTTCAAGACCGCGTGGGACCTAACCGAACCGGCATTCCGCTCACCAAGTTCCGGATTTTCGGACTCGGCCAACCGATTGCCGACGCGCTCAAGCTTCTGCTTAAGGAAAACTTCATCCCGAATGACGTAAACAAGTTTTATTTTTACATCGCGCCGAAGCTCGCGATGGTCCCAGCGATCCTCGTATTGGCGGTGCTACCCTTCGGAAGTTCTCTGTTTGGAGTTCCGATGGTGATCGCCAATATCAACGTGGGCGTTCTCTACGTTTTCGCCGTTTCCTCGCTCGGGGTCTATGGCATCGTGCTGGCCGGCTGGGCCTCGAATTCAAAATACCCCTTCCTCGGCGGCATCCGCTCGAGCTCGCAGATGATCTCCTACGAACTGGCTCTCGGCCTCTCAGTGATCCCGGTCTTCATGGTCTGCGGGACACTGAGCATGCCCGACATCGTGCTTTGGCAGCGTGAGAATGGTTGGATGATCGCCCCCTTCTGGGCCAAGGGTCTGAGTTGGGAAATGATTCTCTCCGCAGACGTCCAAGGCATCCTTGGCTCATTCGTTGCCGGATTTTCGCTTCAGAGGGTTCTTCTCTGGATCCCCATGCTGATTTCTTTCGTGATTTTCCTCATCGCGATGTTCGCGGAGACCAACCGTCTTCCGTTCGATCTTCCCGAGGCCGAGCAAGAACTCGTCGGCGGCTACCACACGGAATATTCCGGAATGGGATTTGCGCTATTTTTCCTTGGTGAATACGCCGCGATGATCGCCGGCTCGGGTGTGATCGTGACGCTTTTCCTCGGTGGCTGGAGCCTCCCGCTTCTACCCGACGGATCCTTTCCAGGTCTCCCTGGCGTTTTATTTGGCCTCATGAATATCGGCGTCTTCTTCGCCAAGGTGGTTGCGCTTTTAGTCTTGTTCATCTGGGTGCGTTGGACTCTGCCACGTTTCCGTTATGACCAACTCATGAAACTGGGCTGGTATTTCTTCTTTGAGTTGGCGCTGGTGAATATCTTCATCGCTGCCTTCATCGTGGCCTACGTCAAATAATCCCTGATGCAAATTCTCCGTCCGAGTGACAAGAGCTACCAGCGCCGGTTGCTGGATTTGAACCGCCGGTTTGCATCTGATCCCGCCGTGAAGGGATCCGTGGAGGAAATCCTCTCCGCCGTTGCCAAAGAGGGCGATGCCGCACTCCTGCGTTATACAAAAAAATTCGGCGGCCCCGATTTGGAAGCCCGTGGGATTCCTGTTACACCTCAGGAAGTCGCCTCCGCCTTGGCCGAACTCCCTGCCGAAACCGCAAAAGCCATTCAAGCCGCGAAGGCGAATGTAAAAGCCTTTGCAAAACGGAGCCTGAAAAAAAGCTGGTTCATGAAAAACCGCCAGGGGGCCATCGTTGGCGAGCGGCATGAACCCTTCCGCCGCGTTGGCATTTACATTCCCGGCGGCACAGCCCCGCTCGTTTCGACGGCCGTGATGACGTGCACGTTGGCCGCCACCGCTGGCGTAGACGAGATCGTGGCCACGACCCCAGCCGGTCCAGACGGCAAAGTTCACCCCGCTCTTCTGGCGGCCCTGAGTCTTTGCGGAGCCACCGAAATCTACCGTGTGGGCGGAGCTCAGGCTGTTGCCGCCATGGCCTACGGAACCCCAACGATCCGCCGGGTCCAAAAGATTTTCGGTCCAGGAAACTCCTATGTCGTCGAAGCCAAGCGCCAGGTTTTGGGAGCCGTCGCCATCGACCTCCTTCCGGGCCCAAGCGAAGTGCTCGTGATCGCGGACAAGAAGGCCAAGCCCGACTGGATCGCGGCCGACCTACTCGCCCAAGCCGAACACGGCCACGGAAGCCAAGCGATCCTTGTCACCGATTCTGAAAAAATCCTGACTGGTACAGCCAAGGCCATCGAGCGCCAGTCCAAGCTCTCGAAGCGCCCTGCAGAACTCGCCAAAGCTCTCAAAAATACGCTCCTCATTCTCGTCAAGGACATGGATGCCGCCATCCAAGTCGCGAACGATTATGCGGCCGAGCACGTCTCGATCGCGACCGAGTTTCCCGGCGAGGTCTCGCTCTCGCTCCACACTTCGGGAGCCATTTTCCTAGGCGGCCTCTCACCCGTTGTGGCAGGCGATTTCCTCGCTGGTCCGAGCCACGAACTGCCGACCGGCGGGGCTGGAAAATCTTTCGCAGGACTCACGGTGGATCAATTCCAACGTCGCACTAGCGTGGTCATGTATGACGAAGACTCGCTGCGCGCCTCGCTGCCATTCCTCGAGACCTTCAGCGCCATCGAGGGACTCGACGCCCACGGCCGCTCGGCATCCATCCGCCTCAAAAAGTGATTTGGAAGGTTCGGGGTCAGTCACTCGATCTCACGCAACGCGCGCTGCTGATGGGGATCGTCAACGTCACCCCGGATTCCTTCTCCGATGGGGGATCATTTCTTGATCCCCGCGCCGCTTGCAAACAGGGATTGAAGCTCGTTGAGGAAGGGGCGGACATCCTCGATATCGGCGGCGAATCCACCCGCCCCGGCTCCCACAGCGTCCCACTCGAAGAGGAAATCCAACGCGTGATCCCCGTCATCGAGAGGCTCCGCCGCGAGACGAAGGCCTTGATTTCGATTGATACCAACAAGGCTGCCGTCGCTCAGGCCGCCATGGATGCGGGTGCGGACATTATCAATGACATCACCGGCCTGCGTGGAGATGAGAATATGCCACGCGTGGTTTCTCAATCCGGAGCCGGCGTCATCATCATGCATATGAAAGGCACTCCCCGCACGATGCAGGATGCCCCTGCCTACCAGGATATCATGAGCGAAATCGGGGATTTTTTTCGACAGTCCGTCGCTCTCGCACTATCATTCGGCATCGATCCCATGAGCATCGCCCTCGACCCAGGAATTGGTTTTGGAAAAACACCTGAGCACAATCGCCAGTTGCTCGCAGGGATCGGTTCATTCGCAAAAACCGGACACCCGATCCTCATCGGCGCCTCCCGCAAGTCGTTCCTAGGCTGGTTGGCGGGTTCGACAGCGATGGAAGACCGCTTCTGGCCTGGCGTGGCGACCACCTCCCTCTGCCGCGAGCGAGGAGCGAGGATCTTTCGCGTTCACGATGTGAAACCCCACCACGATGCCCTGCGCATGACGGAGGCAATCCTAAATCATGTTTGAGCAATCCACCCTATTTTTGCGCCAGCAATGGACCTCTGCCGTCGAGGTCGGAATTCTGGCTGTGGTCATTTACTACATCTACACATATCTGCGCGGCACTCACGGGGCGCGAATCTTGATCGGCTTGGCTCTGGTATTTCTGACCCTCACGCTCGTCTCTCAAATTCTCAATCTGGAGGTGATCAGTTGGCTACTGCGGAGCATTTCGGTCTTTCTGGCCATCGCGCTGGTCGTGATATTCCAACCCGAGTTGCGCCGCGCCCTCACGGAGTTGGGCAGCCATCGCTTTTTCTCTTCTTCCTTTGAGGAAAGGGAAACCATCGAAGACATCACGGACGCCGTTTTTGAGTTGGCCAGCAAAGGATTCGGCGCCCTCATCGCCATCGAGCGCGACATCCATCTGAAGACCGTGGTGGAGACCGGCGTTTCTCTGGATGCGGAATTTTCAAAGGAACTCGCCTTGACGATCTTTCACCCCAAGACGGTTCTGCACGATGGCGGCGTGGTCGTCAGTGGCGATCGCATCGTTGCCGGCGCCTGCATTTTTCCCCTCACCCAACGCGAGGACCTCGACCGCAACCTCGGCCTTCGCCACAGAGCCGGTCTAGGCCTGAGCGAGGAATCGGATGCCGTCATGCTCATCGTCTCCGAGGAAACCGGCCAAGTTTCGATTTGTCACGGTGGGATCATTGAACGAAATCTGAGTGTGGAAA
>Ga0102915_1000591_pt1 | contig 11276 bp, 7 predicted proteins | sample Colrivmet1561A02_FD_78199 | JGI IMG/M metagenome (GOLD analysis project Ga0102915, IMG submission 78199) | Estuarine microbial communities from the Columbia River estuary - metaG 1561A-02 | ecosystem: Environmental > Aquatic > Marine > Intertidal zone > Estuary | place: USA: Columbia River...
ATCAGCCCTTGCGCGCTGAATACATTTGGAAAGGGAATCGATTTTTGCCCACCGATCCTTACGAACCGCTTTATAATTTTAGCAATGACGACGCCATGGTCGACTGGGAATTTCGCATAGATGGTGACCCCACTACGTTCTCCCACCGTGGCATTACCTACAACAATGTGTTGACCGTCGATGCCGTCGATGAGTCGTTCAATATTCCGATCACAACTCCCACCGTGTACGCCTCCCGATCCCGTTCCGTAGAACGTTTTTCCAAAGGGATCGGATTGATATACCGCGAACATGAGTTGTGGGAATATCAACCCAATACCGGTGGATCGGGTGGCCCTTACAAGATCGGATTCGGCATTACCCAATGGATGGTTGACCACAATTAAGCCGTGTATGACTATGCGGCCAATCATTCTACTTCTCATAATCGTTGGCTGCTTGGCACCCGTTACTTCGATCGGACAGTTTTCCCGATATATAGTCAGATTAAAACACAAGGGGAATTCCACCTACTCACTCTCTAACCCCACCGCATTTCTCTCGACCCGAGCAATCGATCGGCGAGTCCGTTATAGCCTCGCATTGGATAGCACCGATCTGCCCATCAGTACCACTCAGCTTAGCCAGATCGCTTCCATTCCCAACCTGACTGTTCTAAACACCTCCAAATGGCTGAATGCGATCGCCATCCAAACCTCCGACGCCAACGCCATCAACACATTGAATTCACTTCCATTTGTACAAACCGTACAGGGATTGGCCGCCCGAATGGGTCCGGAACCCGCACGCGAAAAATTTGAACTGGTGAGCGAAACCGGCATCGAACCATCAACAGAACGCATCACAGCCAATTATTTCAATTACGGAACCGGTTCTTTCAATGAGATCCGTTTGCACCAGGGCGAGTTTCTGCATAATATCGGACTTCGCGGTCAAGGCATGCAGATCGCCGTTTTAGATGGTGGCTTCTACAATTACACCACACTGAAAGCATTTGACAGCGTCAATGCCAACGGCCAGGTATTGAACACCTGGGACTTTGTAAATCGAAATGCGAGCGTGGTAGAAGATCACCCGCATGGCATGCAGTGTTTGTCGACCATCGCGGCCAATATACCCGGACAATTCATTGGCAAAGCCCCCAAAGCTTCATTCCACCTCTATCGGACCGAAGATGTTAACTCCGAATATCCGATCGAAGAATTCAATTGGGTATGTGGGGCGGAACGAGCGGACAGCATCGGTGCCGATTTGGTCTCTTCTTCTGTCGGTTATTATGACTTTGACAATGCTAGTTTCAATTACAGTTACAATCAAATGAACGGCAATACGACGATCTCTGCAATGGGTGCCGACCTGGGAGCTAAGAAGGGTTTGCTGATCCTGAATTCAGCCGGTAATGAAGGGGGAAACGCCTGGCGCTATATCATTACCCCAGCCGATGCAGATAGTGTACTCTGTGTAGGCGCTGTTAGCAATACGGGCACAGTAGGTAGTTTTTCGAGTTATGGTCCTTCAGCCGACGGACAAATCAAACCCGATCTGGCCTCCGTAGGCGTATCGGCCCTGATTCAAGGAACCGGCAACACCGTGGTAACCGGAAACGGAACCTCTTTTGCTTGCCCGAATCTGGCCGGATTAGCCACATGTCTGTGGCAAGGATTTCCGGAATACAGCAACATGCGCATCATCCAAGCTTTGCGACTATCGGGCGACCGATACAACAACCCCGATGATCGAACCGGATTTGGCATACCCAACCTTAAGAACGCATTTGGAAATTTATTGACCAGCTACGCAAACAGCAGTGCCGCAATAAATAATTGCGTCGCATCCATTCAATGGAATTCCAAAGATGTATCGGCCATGCGCTATGAGATTGAACGAAAAGCACCCGGCGAAACCGGCTTTTCGAAAATCGGTGATCTCACTGCCAAACCCGGAGAAATGCTCGCGAATCAATCGTATCAATTTCAACACACCCTATCGAACGTACAAGCCGGCAGCATCCAATTTCGTATCCGACAGATCATCGATACCGCTGCCTCCAGTTTTACCGGAATATACATTGACACCTGTACGGTCAATCTACCGGCCACCTGTTTCACAACCGGTGTCAGTACAGATCCTACAACCGCATTCAACGTATTCATTGCGCCGAATCCCGCTTCTGGCGATCAAATACAAGTAATACTCGAAGGAGACCGCTCGTACGGAACGCTGCAAATTCAACTCGTGGACATGCAAGGAAGGATTTTGCAAAAGATCCAAGGCACCAAAAGACCAGGTCGTCAATCGATGTGGACATCAATTCAATCACTGCCTGCCGGGAAATACATCCTGAACATTTATCATGGAGCGGAGCGCATCGGTCAAACCGATTGGCTTCGTCTACGATAATCGCTTGAGTAACGCCGCAAATAAGCTATCCGCTCGATCGGCATAGCCCGTAAATGTTTTCATTTCGATCAATTCCATTCCATTGGATCCACAAAACCGATTTACCACGGCTTCATTTTCTTTGTGAAATACCGAGCAGGTCATGTACAGTAAATAACCATCGGGCTCGAGTTGGGGGATCAACTGTTGCAGAATGGCATACTGCCGTTCAGCATAAGAATCAATTGAAGACGGATCAAAATGACATAGCTGTTCGGGCGTGCGCGACCAGGTGCCACTGCCTGTGCAGGGCACATCGGCTAGGATCAGGTCAAACTTGCCCATGGCGCTTCGATCACGCCGTTGCGTAAGATCATCAACACCTACACGCTCAACCGGAATGCCGGCACGCTGCAATCGAGACTGTAGATTGCGAAGAATGTTTGGTCTAAGGTCGGTACAGGTCAACTGTACCTGAGGCAAATGATCATAGGTCAGTAACGACTTACCCCCGCTCGCTGCACAAGCGTCCCAAACCTTCCAGCTTGTCCGAACCGGCATTGTCTGAAATAATTCAGCGATCCGCTGCGAACTGAGGTCTTGTACCACGATCTCCCAATCGAGGGAAAATCGAGACTCCAAGGAAGTGGCATTTGACAGGGCCAATGCAGTTTTACCAATTACGCGATGTTGAATTTGGTCACGAGAAAGCTTATCTCGAACAGTCGATTCTTGTCCGGGCCGTATGCGAACAAACAGGTCAGGCTGTCTCAATAGCGATTCGATGAATGCGGTTGGATCGATGGCTGTCGACAATTGATCAGCCCAAGGAAAAACCAAATCCGGCTGCCAGGCAAGTCCGATCTGTGCCGCACGAGCTGTCGGTTCGTGGGATGTAGGCACTGGCCATTCCGGGCAAAGGGCGTTAATCAAGGGCATGGGGTCTGTGATCACCAGATAATAGGCAGCCAACAGGCGATCCGAAATGCTTTGATCGGAAATCCACTGACCGATTCGAAAATAGGAGTAACAAAGATCCCGGATCAGCTTTCTATCCGACGAGCCATGCTTTCGGTTGGCCGAAAAATACTGTTTGAGGTAGAGATGAAATGGCTCTCCCGGACGGTAGGACTCGATGAGTCGTGTGGCTGTATTGAGTTGACTTTGAAAACGACTCACCGATGCATGTGTTGAATCTATTGGTAATAGAACTTGGAGGTAGTTAATTGTCCACCTTGAATGCTGAACAACGAATCCGGCTTATTGGCCGTATTGTATCGGTACGTATTATCGAAGCTTTGATTCAACGTGGGATCCAGTGTACTGGTGAGTTGCGACACCAACACATTGTTAGCATTGAACCAACCGGTACGATTCATAATGATGGCTTCATTCAGGAGAATCAACGGATTTGTTTTGGTATCGTAGGTGTAGGTCTGTTCCGAGACGGGTGATAGTGGTCCGCCGGGTGTGGAGGGAGCCGACTGTTCTTGCTTGACCAGATTTTTACCATCAGCAGAATAGGTATAAACATTTTTCAGGATAGTAATCGGAATGGGAAGCGGCAGCAACGATGATTTTAATAAATGTTGATCGCTGATGATACGGCCATTTGCATCATAGGTATATAGCGTGCTATCGGTAAACGAAAGTCCCATCAGGCTCAATGAATACACACCCGACGTATATCGATTGTTGCTGTAGTTGTAACGGATAACTAGGCTGTCGATGCCCGCTGCTACCAATTCCGGCGATTTTTGCACCGTACTGGTAATGTTCCCGGAGGCATCTCGATTAATGATCAAATCAAGTTGTGTCGACATTCCCGCTGCCGTACTATTAACCAGCTCCTTGATCAACTTTCGTTGCGCATTGTAGGAGTAGACGGTTACCGTACTATCCGATGACCCTGTCTTGGCAACGATCTTCACTAAAAGTTGATCGCCCACTGCCGTTCCCCAGTCGATCTCTTTCTGACAGGCAACGAAGATCACAGAGGCGATCAAAATCAGAACAGCTATTCGAAAGGAGGAATGATAACGCATAATTATTGATTAGAGCTCGAGCAATGCTTTAACTGGGTCCCTTCCCATGAGCATTTGGGCCGGATTTTCGAGGAGTTCTTTTACACGAACTAAGAATCCGACAGATTCTCGTCCATCGATGATTCGATGATCATAGCTCAAAGCCAGGTACATCATCGGGCGAACCACGACGGCTCCATCCACCACCATCGGGCGTTCCTGGATCTTATGCATTCCCAGAATGGCGCTCTGTGGGATGTTGATGATGGGTGTACTCATCAGCGAACCAAATACACCTCCGTTGGTGATGGTAAACGTACCGCCGGTCAATTCTTCCTGCGTGAGTTTGCTGTCGCGTGCTTTCGCAGCTAGTTCAGCTACTTTCTTCTCGATGTCGGCCATGCTCAGACTCTCAACGTTTCGAATGACCGGAACGGTCAAACCGCGAGGTGTGCTCACAGCAATACTGATGTCGGCATAGTCGTGATACAGCAACTGATCCCCATCGATAAAAGCATTCACCGTGGGCCATTCTGACAAGGCGATCGAACACGCTTTGGCAAAGAAGCTCATAAAACCCAACCCAACACCATGGGCTTCTTTGAACTTGTCTTTGTTGGCGCTACGAATGGCCAGGATCGCAGACATGTCGGCCTCGTTGAACGTGGTCAACATAGCGGTCGTATTCTTGGCCTCTACAAGACGACGAGAAATCGTCTTGCGCAAATTGCTCATCTTTTCGGCCCGCACATTGCGTGAGTGGAGGTCAGTGCCTTTGAAAGCGATCTTACCCGGATTGGACAAGGCAGCTAGCACGTCTTCTTTTAATATTTTTCCTTGGTGACCGGAAGCTTTGACTGATTTCGGATCCACTTTCTTATCCGCGATCATGGCGGAGGCGACCGGCGTGGCTTTGATCTCGTTGGAAACAGCAGTTACGGGTGCTTCGGTTGGAACCGGTGGCGGTGTAGGTGCTTTGTTTTCCTTTATCGGAGCCGGTGCCGCGTTGGCGGGCTTGGGAGCGGTTTCATCGATCCGAGCCAATAGATCGCCAATGTTGAGCGTATCGCCTTCTTTGGCCAAATGCTCCAGCGTGCCTGCTTGCTCCGCATTTACTTCAAACGTAGCTTTTTCACTTTCCAATTCAGCGATGACGGCATCGCGTTCCACATAACTGCCTGCGGGCTTCACCCATTTAAGCAACGTTACTTCCGTGATGGATTCGCCGATGGTGGGAACTTTGATGTCGATCATAGCCAACCGATTTTAAATTAAATACTGAATGCCATTTGAATGATTTCCGCCTGCTCCTGCTGATGTACCTTCTGAAAACCTGTGGCGGTGGATGCAGAGGCCTGACGGCTGATAACGCCGAAGGGAAAACTCTTCAGATTCATTTGGAGGAAGGAGGCTGCGCCCATGTTCAACGGTTCTTCCTGCACCCAGAACCAGGTTGCCTTGCCATATTTCTTTTGCAAGGCATCGATCTGCTTTTGCGGGAAGGGATAGAGTTGCTCTACCCGGATCAGGGCGATGTCGGGACGTTGTTCTTTGTTCTTCCGATCCAGCAGATCGTAGTAGATCTTGCCCGAACAGAATAATACTTTTTTCACGGATGCCGGTGTAACCGATGCATCATCCAGCACTTCTTGAAATCCTCCCTTAGTGAAATCGTCGACCGAAGAGTAGGTGCCCGGCAATCGAAGATTTGCCTTGGGCGCAAAATTGATCAAGGGCTTACGGAATGGCCAGCTCAATTGACGACGCAGAGCATGGAAGAAGTTTGCGGCGGTGGTAATGTTGGTAACCACGATGTTGAACTCAGCAGCAAGTTGCAAAAAGCGTTCAAGCCGAGCACTGCTGTGTTCAGGTCCTTGTCCTTCATATCCATGCGGCAACAACAGGGTAACGCCGTTCATCCGATTCCATTTTTGCTCACCGGCAGCGATGAACTGATCGATCATTGTCTGTGCGCCGTTGGCAAAATCGCCGAATTGAGCTTCCCAGATTACGAGTGACAACGGATCTGCGAGGGCATAGCCGTATTCGAATCCAAGCACGCCGTATTCACTTAGGAGAGAATTGTATAATTGGAATTTACCGGTAGCACCGGGAATTTGAGAGAGCCGGCTATAGGCTTCTGCTGTTTGTTCATCACGCAGGATCGCATGGCGATGTGAGAATGTACCTCGCCCTACATCTTGTCCGCTGATGCGAATCGATTTCCCTTCGCACAGCAAGGTGCCGTAGGCCAAAAGTTCAGCCGTAGCCCAGTCGATCTTCTTTTCTGCTTCAAAGAGTTTGACTTTGTCGAGCAATAGTTTTTCTACTTTCCGAAGTGGCTGAAATCCGGAAGGCCATTTCATCAGTGATCGGAAAACAGTCTCCAGTTGGGACGCTTCGACGGCTGTATCGGGTGAATAGTCAAAATCCGTAGCAGCGGCACGACGCATTTTATTCCACTCCAACTCAGGAGCCTGATAATGATAAGGCAAGGGATGTTGCTTGACTTCATCGAGTCGCTCTTGCAGATCCGACCAGAATTTTTTCTCCATCTCCTTGGTCAGGTCTTGCACCTCAGAATCTCCTCCTTCCATCAAGCGGTGTACATAGACCTCTCTCGGATTCTGATGCTTATCGATGAGGGCATAGAGTTGTGGCTGGGTGAACTTCGGGTCATCGCCTTCGTTGTGACCGTGGCGACGATAACAAAGGAGGTCGATGAAGATATCGCCATGAAATTGCTGACGATATCGAACGGCCACTTCCAAACATTTCAGCACCGCTTCTGCATCATCTCCGTTTACATGAAGTACCGGTGCTTGAACAGTGGCAGCCAGTGAAGTGCAATAATCGCTGGTGCGTGCATCGTCAAAATCTGTGGTGAATCCGATCTGGTTGTTGATGACAAGATGAATGGTTCCTCCGACTGCATAGCCTTTGAGTCCACTCATTTGCAGCACCTCGTACACAATGCCTTGTCCGGCCACGGAAGCATCGCCATGTATGAGCACCGGCAATACTTTGTCGTATTGCTGATTGCAAAGCAGATCCGATTTGGCGCGGGCAAATCCAGCTACGACCGGATTGACCGCTTCGAGATGCGAGGGATTGGGCATCAACTTCAGGTGAATGGAATCGCCGTTGGGCGTTTTCACTTGACTGCCAAATCCCATGTGGTATTTCACGTCGCCGCTACCCATGGTTTGGTCGAGCTGAGCGGTTCCTTCGAATTCGCTGAAGATCTGTTCGTAGGTTTTGCCCATGATGTTGGCCAACACGTTCAATCGACCGCGGTGGGCCATGCCAATTACCACTTCTTGTACGTGTAGCGAAGCGGCGGTGTTGATCATGGCATCAAGTGCAACGATGGTATTCTCTCCTCCTTCAAGGGAGAAGCGTTTTTGTCCGACGTATTTGGTGTGCAGGAATTTCTCCAGGATCACTCCTTGATTGAGTTTCTCGAGAATGCGTCGCTTCTGAGTAAGTGGAACCGCTTGGGTGAGCTGTTGCTCTACGGCCTCGGTCATCCATTGAATGCGATCGGGCTGACGCAAGTAGCTGAACTCGGCACCGATGGGACCGGCATATGCTTGGTTCAGTTTTTTCAGTATGTCCTGCAATGTAGCGGTACCGAGTCCGATGAACTGTCCTGCTTGAAATGAGGTTGTCAGGTCAGCCTCACTCAATCCAAAATCTTTCAGCGAAAGACGGGCATCGCGGTCTTTGCGGGGGCGAATCGGATTGGTGTTGGCAATGAGATGTCCCTTTTTGCGATAGGATTCGATGAGTTGAAAGACGGCCCACTCTTTTGCCCAATCACCGGGCGCGGCACTTGCAACCGTCGGCGTACCGGTAGCTGTGGCCGCACCGGAACTGAGGGCAAAATCAAACCCCTGAAAGAATTTGACGAGATCCGGATCGACCGTTTGTGGGTTTTGGAGAAATTCCCGGTACAGGCTTTCGATGTAGCCGGGGTGAGAGTTGGTGATGTAGGAAAAATCCTTCATGGGATCGCGGGGTTGGAGAGGTCTGCCTTTGGTAGGCAAGCCTTCTAAAACTGTGGCAAATATCGGACGAAAAACCGAAAATGGGGTTCAAAATGAGGGTTTTAGCGGTCGCGGAATGCGTCGAGTACCCTGGATTACGACTTATTCATTTTCAGATCATTCCTCCTTCATTTTTTTGGTAAAACTGGTTTCAGGGCTTACCTTTGCCGTCCTTAAAAACGAATTCATGGCCAACCACAGTGCGACCAAAAAAGATGCCCGTCAAGCCGCTAAACGTCGGGATCGCAACAAATACTACGCGAAGACTACCCGTAATGCCATCCGTGACCTCAAGGCATCCGGTGCCAAGGAAATGGGCGAACAACTTCCTGGTGTGGCCAGCATGATCGACAAATTGGCTAAGCGCGGTGTGATTCACAAGAACAAAGCCGCCAACCTGAAGCGCAAGCTGGCTAAGAATGCCAACGCTGCGAAATAAGCATACACACTTCTTACCTTTTTTATAGGCACCGCTACGGTGCCTTTTTTGTTTCTTTGGAGTAAAGCATTCATCATGCAACTCCGCTTCGCCTTACTCGGTCTGCTCATTGTTTGCACCCTTAGGGGGCAATCGCAGGTGAGCAACCTAAAGACCATTTTTGAATTATCTGAGGGGAAACAAACACCCACGTATCCCCGCATCATTGACTGGTGGAAAAAATTGAGCGCGCTGACCCCGCAGGTGCGGATGGAAACCCGGGGCGCTACAGATGCCGGATACCCTTTGCATTTGGTGATTGTCGCTGCCGATGGGAAAACGGATTGGGCCAGTATTCGAAAATCCAAGAAACGGATCATTCTCATCAATAATGGAATTCATCCGGGCGAGCCCGATGGCATTGATGCCAGCATGTTATTGGCCCGCGACATCGTTACGCGTAAGATCGATTTACCCAACAATCTAGTCCTGGCGATCATCCCTGTTTACAATATTGGAGGCGCGTTGAATCGGAGTGAAAAATATCGGGTAGATCAGAATGGTCCGGATGCTTTTGGCTCGAGGGGGAATTCGCAGAATCTCGATCTGAACCGGGATTTCATCAAATGCGACAGCAAAGAAGCGTTGTCGTTTGTGCGTTTGTTCCGTGACATTGACCCGGATGTATTCATTGACAATCATGTCAGCAATGGAGCCGACTATCAGCATGTGATGACATTGTTAACCACCCAATACGACAAGCTGGGGGGCGTAATGGGTGATTATCTACGAAATAAAATGGAGCCCGCCATTTATGCCCGGATGAAGGAAAAGGGGTACGACCTGGTACCGTATGTAAACAGCTATGGCGACAAGCCCGAATCGGGGTGGTCCATGTATTGGGACGGTCCGCGCTACAGCAGCGGCTACGCGGCCCTTTGGCAGTGCTTTTCATTTGTGCCTGAAACGCATATGTTGAAACCGTATGCGGATCGGGTGCAATCAACCTTGGCCTTGATGCAGTCGTTCATTGCCTATACGGCCCAGTTTGGTGATGAAATTGCAAAAATTCGCAATGAAATGCGGAATGAGGTAAAGAAAGCGACATCATTGCCCCTGGGCTGGTCAGTCGATAAATCACGCACCACCCCTTATTTATTCAAAGGATACGAAGCAGGGTATAAACCGAGTGCCGTGTCGGGAATGGACCGATTGTACTACGATCGGAGCAAACCGTTTGAACGAATGGTTCCCGTGCAAGACCGTTTTATATCGGAACGTAGCATCCAGAAGCCGGCTTATTACGTTATCCCGCAGGGATGGCATCGGGTGATCGAGCGATTGGAGGCCAACCAGGTCGCCTTTAAAAAATTGGCTAACGATACAGCAATCGAATGCGAGGTGTATCGAATCTTGGACTATAAATCTGGCAGTAAACCTTACGAGGGACACCATCCCAATACTGAGGTGAAAGTAGAAACAGTGCGTCAGTTGATTTCTTTCCGACGTGGGGATTGGCTGATCCCTACCGGACAAATGGGGGATCGTTTTATCATGGAAGTTTTGGAGCCACAGGCGGAAGATTCGTATTTCACCTGGAATTTCTTTGACCCCATTTTGGGGCAAAAAGAAGGATACTCTTCTTATTCATTTGAGGACATCGCGTCGAATTTCTTGAATTCGGACACCGTCTTGCAACGAAAACTGACGGAGAAAAAAAATACGGATCCGGCATTTGCTCAGAGTGGCCGAGCACAGTTGGATTTCATTTACCGAAACTCCCCTTGGGCCGAGCCGGGTTTTATGCGGTATCCGGTTTATAGGATTACGAGGTGAAGGATGAATTAGTTGAGGAGGTTGAGCGAGTTTAGTGAGTTGAGGTAATATTTAAATTGATCAAAAGCTCCCTCAACGACCTAAACTCCTAAACGGAAGCGCTACGCGCATCCCTAGAAGGCATAAAAAAAGGCCCAATCGAAAACTCGATCGGGCCTTTAATGATTATGGCAGCTACCTACTCTCCCGCATTGTGGTGCAGTACCATCGGCCAAAAGGGACTTAACTTCTCTGTTCGGTATGGGAAGAGGTGAACACCCTTGGAAAAACCACCATAAGACGATTGTCGCATAGCGACGAATAATGTCATATTGGGAGTATGTTAACGAGTATCTTATTTTTTTACCGAAGTAAAAAAAGATTAAAGCATACGGGCAATTAGTACTACTCGGCTTTGATGTTACCACCTTTACACCTGTAGCCTATCAACGTCATAGTCTCTGACGGCCCTTAAAAGTAAACTCATCTTGAGGAAGGTTTCACGCTTAGATGCTTTCAGCGTTTATCCTGTCCGTACATAGCTACTCAGCATTGCACCTGGCGGCACAACTGATACACCAGCGGTACGTA
>Ga0102915_1000597_pt1 | contig 11219 bp, 7 predicted proteins | sample Colrivmet1561A02_FD_78199 | JGI IMG/M metagenome (GOLD analysis project Ga0102915, IMG submission 78199) | Estuarine microbial communities from the Columbia River estuary - metaG 1561A-02 | ecosystem: Environmental > Aquatic > Marine > Intertidal zone > Estuary | place: USA: Columbia River...
ATCGTGCCCGATCATCCCCACTAGACTGTAGGTAGCGCGGTCAACTCCGGCTAGGGCGCGACCAAGTAGTTCGTCAGCCTTGCCGTTGCCATAGACATCCGAGGTCACAAATGTCCGAATCCCCGATTCGTAGGCTGTCTCGATGCATTGGATGAAACGTTCCTCACTGAGCGTCTCGCCAAAGTGCATAAACCGTCCGCCGCTCCACGTCCCGTAGGCTGTTGTTGTAGGATTCATAATCTCGCGCAGACTTATTAGAGGCAGTAGCGGTGCTGGTCAATATCGGGAACAGGCGACATCAACGCAATCGGAAGAAGCCCTCGACCGTAAGAATGCCAGTTTTGGTTCCGGTAAATGAGACACCCGTAAAATCGGGTCCAGCTTCCGAGGAGTTAATACCAGTTCCGCTGACTGCAATGGCGAGCCAATTGTCACCTCCAACCCGCTTCGGGAATCCAGTGTTTCAGAAAAGACTCCGATCGCGAATTGACGAAATCGAATGAGCGGGCTTAGGGTTATATATCCAAATGCCTGTTACCGAAAAACCCAGTCCGACATCCCTTGCGGCGCGGCGCAGCAAATCGGCTGCGGATTCGCGCTCAAGCGAGTTGCGTCGACTGGAGGGGATGACTATCGAGCAACGCATCCACGCCGCCCTCACGATGAGCCGACGCTTTTCCTGGCTCAAACCGACCTCCAGCAATTAAGTGGAGGATTCGGAATCCATTCTCCATGCGGCAGAAGACGTGCTCGGCCTATTGCAAAAGCACGGAATCGATGCTGTGGTGATCGGTGCCGTGGCATTGGCCGCGTATCACTATGTCCGCCAGACCGAGGATATTGATTTGGGCGTGAATGCCGACCTTCGCGGCTTGCAGACACTTGCTGCCTCGCTTACATCCGCAGGCTACTCGGTGGAACTCCGTGAACCCGATGCGCAGGATTCCCTCGGGGGAGTCATTGATGTGAGCGGACACTTTGGCCTTTTGCAAATCATCAGCTTCGCCGGGCGTTTTTCGGCCGTGATCGAGGATGCGCTAAAGGCATCCACCCTGCGTGTGCGTCAGGGCAGCCCCCTCAAGATTGTACCACTACCCCATCTCATCGCCCTTAAGCTTTACGCCGGCGGGCACAAATCCCAAGCGGACATTGTGGAATTGCTGGAGCGCAATCCAGGACTCGATCTTGATGCCGTACGCGCGCTCTGCAGCAAGTATCGCTTGCGGGGTCTTGAGGAACTCATCGAAGAAGCCGGCTTAAATCAGAAGGGGTGAGGCACGAGAGTCGGACGGCGGCGGCGCGCCGTCCCTACCCTTGGATCGATGGGCGATTGACGTGTGAGGTCGCCAGTGAGATTGCAACGCAAATGGTGCACCAGCACCTTCGTGAAAATTGGTAGGGATGCCGCGCCGTCGGTGTCCCCTACTTCAGGCGCGGTAGCGCCGCTTCGGGGATGCCGAATAAAGGCAGAGGGGGCTTGTGTCTCCCTGCGTGGGGTTTTTAGAGGGAGTTGTAATTTTTAAACACCCTCGACGGAGCCAGCCCTCAATCGGAAGAAGCCCTCTGCCGTGCGCGTGGTCGCGGCGGCGACCTCCTCCAGCGAGCAACCCCGCACGGCTGCGATTTTTTCGGCAACGAGGCGGGTGTGGGCGGGTTCGCAGCGTTGCCCGCGATGGGGAACGGGAGCCAGATACGGGCAATCGGTCTCGACCATAAAGGCGTCACCCGGAATCGCTGCCACAACTTCGCGGACGGGTTCCGCATTTTTAAAAGTGATGATGCCGGTGAAAGAGACAAGGTGCCCGAGATCGAGCAGTTCTTGAGCTTGGGCGAGGGTATTTCCAAAGCAGTGGAAGACGGCCCTCAAGCGGCCCGTGAAGGGTTTGAGAATATCCAATGTGTCATCCCACGCACTTCGTTGGTGAATGACGACATTGAGTCCGAGATCTGCCGCGAGTTCCAACTGCGCTTCAAAAGCCTCGGCCTGCGCGGCCTTGTAAGCCCCGTCAATGATCGCCGCTTCCGTATCGCTCGCCATTTCCGCTTGAAGAGCACTGAGCGCGGGTGAGGAGGCGAGTTGCTCGGACGGCAAGCGGTAATAATCCATCCCTGTCTCCCCTATCGCCGCGACCTTCGGATGGTTAGCTAACTCGCGAAGTGCGGGGAGCCAGTCGCCCGTTTCCTCGCTCACGTTGGTGGGATGCAATCCCACAACGGCATAAACGGAGTCGTATTTCTCAGCGAGCGCCACCGCCCGTCGGCTGCTTTCGACACCTGTGCCGATGCTAATGATGCGAGTGACCCCAGCCAACCTCGCGGCCTCGATCACGGCAGGGAGATCATTTTGAAAATCCGGATAATCAAGATGGGCGTGCGTATCGATGAGCATGGCGAGCATGCTGGGGGGATTAGCCGTGAGGATTCAAGCTCGGGGGTGGAATTTTTTGATCACGGCGGCAAGACCGCTTTTTTCCACATGCGTATAAACCTGTGTGGTCGAGATGTCCGCATGGCCGAGAAGCTCCTGAATGATGCGGAGATCGGCCCCGCCACGGAGGAGGTGCGTCGCAAAGCTGTGCCGCATGAGGTGGGGATAGACATGGATCTGCAGTCCAGCGCGCGCGGCGTATTTTTTGATCAACTGCTGGATCCGTTCCGGCGTGAGCTTGCGTCCGCGAACGGAAAGGAAGATCTCCGCTCCGCTCCGCTTGGAAACCAGCCCCAGCCGCTCTTTCTCAAGATATAGTCGGATGGCGTCCCTCGCCGGCGCGCCCACCGGCACGAGGCGGGTTTTGTTTCCCTTGCCGGTGATGCGAATGAAGCCGGCATCGAGTTCGATATTTTCCAATCGCGCGGAACACAGCTCCGAAACCCGGAGGCCGCTGGAATAGAGAAGTTCTAGCATCGCGCGGTCACGAAGCCCGAGGGGATCTTCCGCCCGCACGCTCTCCAAGAGCTTGAGCACGTCGGAGGCATTCATGGTTTCCGGCAGGGATTTTTCCGGACGCGGCAACGTGAGTGTTTCGGCGGGATTTTCCGGCCACTTATGTCGGGAGGCCAGAAAGCGAAAAAAGATGCGCACCGCCACGGCTTCGAGACGCACCGAGGAGGCCATCAGTCCGGAGCGTTTCCGAAAAACCAAAAAGTCGGTGATCTGTTGGGGTTCCACAGACCTCCAATCCTTGGCCGGCGTTTTTTTTTGTATCCAGTCGCAAAACCCCTCTAGTGAGCGCTGGACGGAGAGTTGGTAATTCGTCGAGAGCCCCCGCTCGGTGGCCAGATACATCAGAAACTCCTCAATCTCCGCTGTCATGGCTTGCCCGTTCGCGTCATGGAGCGTATTCACGTCTTTACTTCGCCAAATGCCAATTCCGGATTTTCAAACCCACCTGCTTTCATTGCGCCGAAAGAAGTCATTTCCAACGTTTCTTTTCAATAACGGGCCACTCTTTCTAGTCCTTTTTGTATCCCTCACGATCGCCGGGTGCGCCACTTTCAAAAAAGACGTAACCTCGACCGAACCGAAGCCTGAGGCTGTTGCCGTGGGAAAGAAAGCCCCAGCACCTTGGCTCTCTTGGTTGAAATTTTCGAAGAAGGCCCCGCCACCTCCTTCAGCTACGCCGATCCATTGGACAGGCGTCATTCGCTTGGTCAATGAAGCAGAACGCTTTGTGCTCATTCAATCCCAAAGCTCGTCTGCGGTCACTCCTGGGGAAAAATACCTGTGCATTCGGGACACAACGGAAACCGGAATCTTGCGCATGACGGCTCTCAAAAACTCCCCTTTTCTGATTGCCGATATTCTCAGCGGCGATCCCCTTGCCGGAGATCGAGTTTACCTCCCGAGTCCGACTGTGGCATCTCCCGCCCCTCAATCCACCCCTTAATCGGAAGGCAAAGACACTCGTTCAAAATTCTTTTCACCCGCAAATCCACGACTAATCTCCAACAAACCTAGCTTGAAAATCCCATTTTCCTTTCCTATGCCGCTGAAATATACACGCACCCTTGCCGCTTTTTTGTTTCTGACCATTTCTGCCGTGTTGGCAGAGTCGCCCGAAGCCACGCCGACTACGGTGGGAGTTGTGATTTTTAGTGGAAATTCGGTTGTTGAATTCACAGGGCTGGGAAATGCGCTACCAGACAGCTCCCAAACCCCACCTAGCGGCGGAAAGAGCGTTCGACTGGAATTTAGGCGGCCCAATCTCTCTTGTATTATTGGTTCAGCTCCGGGAGCGGACGTCTTTTCGACAGCGCAAATTGACTGGTCCGCACAGGACTTGGTTTTTGAGTACCAGACCGAGGGTGTCCCAAAAATTCTTTCTTTCTCGATTTCAATTCCTGTTGGGGAAGGCTTTCAGGAAGCCGTGGTTTTGAATGCCTGCCCCGCCCTTATGAATCTCTCAGTCGATGGAAAGTGGCACACAGCGGTTGTCCATGTACCCGAGTGGCAAAAGGACTTCAAGGCCGCCTTGGATGCGAAAAAAATTCCCGATGGCACATTGGTGGGCGCGCGGATTGGTCTAAGGGTAGCCCACAACGGAGCGATCAATATCGCCCATCTTCGCGCCGTTCCAAAAGCAAGCGCATTCAAAACCGCCCCAACTCCTGAGCCTCAAGACCCTTCTGCACCCGCAAGCAATGAGGTCGCCGCTTCACCAGCTACCCTGGGATCGACAGCCGCCGCGCCGGATTCCGAGTTGCAAAATGTCCCAGCTGAGCAGACCGCGCCCGCCCAATCAAATGACCCCCTCGCCGCCGACACTGAAACGCAAGCCCCCCAAGAAACGGCGAAGCCCTCAATGACGAAGGAAATGGCGGTAACCGAGTTTTACAAACAACTCGATGCCCTCATCGCCAAGCAGCGCAACCCGAAAGTACCGGACATGAAACTTGAGGATGCCATTAAAGCCGCCCTCCAGAAAAACCCAGACATTCTCGACGGAATCCAAAAACTGAGCCTCACCTCCGGGCAGATGATCAGCGTGCGCTCAAGGATCACTCCCCAGATTTCACTCACATCGGATTGGGGCTACACTTCGCGTGAACTAAATCAGGTCGAAGTTGCCAGCGCGGACGTCACCGACCAAGTGTGGAATATCAACTTGGAATTCACTCAGCTCCTCTATGACGGCGGCGCCACCGTTTCCCGTATCCGCTCCGCGATCGCCAGCGAGCACGGAGCCTACTTCGAGCTTAGGGCCATCATTGACCAAGTGATCTCCGAGGTGAAAATCAACTTCTCCGAGATTGTTCTGAACCGCGCGCTCATCATCGCTAACCAACAGTCGGTGGACCTCCTGACCGAGCAATTGAAAGATCAACAGAACCGCTATGATGCCGGTACAGTGCCCCGTTTCAACGTGCTGCAGGCCGAGGTTGCGTTGGCCAATGCCAAGCCTCCACTCATCCAGGCCCAGAACAATTACCGCGTTGCCATGTATAGGCTCGTCCGCCTGCTTGGGATGGATTATCCACCCGGCTTCCCCAGCGAGGTTCCCTTCAATATCGTCGGCAAGCTCGACTACAAGCCTCGCGCACTCGACCCAGACAACTCGATACGTATCGCCGTGGCACGCAATCCAGGTCTGAAGGCTCAGCGCCAAAGCATTCTCTCCACCGCAGCCAAGGTCAACGAACAGGCGGCGGGCTACATGCCAACCATCCGCGCCCGCGTCGCGCAAACCAACAACAGCGACATGTTGACCTCGAAACTCTCCAACGTTGTCTCGGGTTGGTTTTTTGGAATCAACGGCACCTGGCCGCTGTGGGACGGACTCTTAACACATGGCAACATGAAGCAAGCAAAGGCCCAGCTCGACTCCTCAAAAATCAACTACGACGATGGAGTCCGGGAGGTCATCCTTGAAGTCCAACAAGCCATCTCCAACCTTCTTCAAGCCAAAGAAACCGTGGACAGCCAAGAAGCCAGCATGGCCCAAGGCGTGGAAGCCTTGCGGTTGTCCCAGGAGCGACTCGACGCCGGAGCTGGAACACAGTTGGATGTTCTCAACCAACAAACCTCCCTCCTTCAGTCGCAGACCTATCTTCTTCAAGCCTACTTCAGCTACATCAAGGGGGTGGCGGAATACGAACGCACCCTCTCGCTCGACACCCGTTACGAGGAGTTTTTTGATGACCCCCTCACCCGCCCTGAGGCCAAGCGCTTTCAAAATCTCAACAATCCAGATCGCCCACAGCCCAAACTGCCTCGCGCTTTTCGGAAGAGCGACCCGATCAAGCCGATCCTAGAGCCAGCCCCCTCGCCTAGTCCCACCCCTAAGGTGAAGAACAATCCCCCCGCCAAAACAATCAAGGGAAACTAACATCGACAATTTGATCGCCGCGATGGCCGATACGCCCTGTCCCTTTGAAACATTTTCCAGCCTCGCGTTGCCAAACATCCGCGCGGCTTTTATCCAGCGCGCACCAGGTGTCGATGTTCTAGCCGACCGGCAGATCGCCCTTGACCGCCTGAAGTCGATCCATCTTTCGACCATGGAGAAAGCCGGTTTCGGCGGCATGCCTTTGGCTCAAGCCGAACAAGTCCACAGCGCTCATGTCCGAATTGTGACCAAGTCGACCCCTTTTCCCGTGCCAGACTGCGACGCCCTCGTCACAACCGAAGCGGGTCTTTGCCTTGGCATTTACGTTGCCGATTGCGCCGCCGTCTATCTGGCGGACAAATACGGACGCGGCATCGCCCTGGCCCACTCGGGCCGCAAGGGCACCGAGCTCGGCATCGTCACTCTGACCATCAAAACCCTCTGTGCAACAATTGGTGCCACCCCGAGCGATATCATCCTACAAATTTCGCCTTGCATCCGCCCCCCCCACTATGAAGTCGATTTTGCAGCCTATATCCGCGATCAAGCGGTCGCCGCCGGACTAACGGAAATTCACGATTGCGGTCGATGCACGGCCACAAATCCCGATGTGTATTATTCCTATCGGCGCGAAAAAGGCCGCACCGGTCGCCATCTCGCGCTTCTCGCGATGACCACGTCAGAGTTGTAATATTCGACACCTTGCGTTGACTTGAACCCACCCACACTTTAAGTAAAAGCCGCCCTTAATACACTTCGTGTCTCAGAACGACGATTACATAGTTGAAATCCTCCGGGATCTTGGAATGGTGACCCGCGCTCAAGTCGAGAATGCTCGCTCTCATATCGAGCCCGACGGACTCCTCGCCACCCTCATCCATAATGGCGTGGTCACGGAGGATGATGTCGCGCGAACGCTGGCCGCGCAAAACAGCATGGAATTTGTCGATCTGGCGAATACGCAAGTCGACCGTAAACTCATTGAGCTCCTCGATGCCGATGATGCCCGCCGGTATGAAGCGATCCCGATCGGGATGCGTGACGGCCTGCTCATCATTGCCCTCAGCGATCCCATGGCGATGCATATCATGGACGGGCTCACTTACAAACTGCGCCGCGAGATCGAGTTTGTTTGCTCAACGCACGAAGCAGTTAAGAAGCTAATTACAAAGTATTATGGCGATGCCGATGATGCCACCTCGTCCCTTCTCAAGGGAATGACCCTGCCATCGGGAACAGAATCCAAGACGGATGATGATGAGGAAGCGGCGACTGAAGGGGATGCCCCGATCATCAAGCTTGTTTCGCTGCTTTTGCTCGAAGCCTATACAAACCGGGCCAGCGACATTCATATCGAGCCACTGGAAACTAAGCTCCGCGTCCGTTTTCGGATTGATGGCGTTCTTCAGGAAATGCAGGCCCCGCCAAAGCGTTTGCATTCCGCCATAGTGAGCCGGCTCAAAATCATGTCCCGCTCGATGAGCATAGCCGAGAGACGTCTACCCCAAGATGGCCGCATCCAGATACGACTTGGCGACAAGGCGGTGGACCTCCGCGTGTCCACAATCCCGACCGTCCATGGCGAGAGCGTTGTGATGCGAATTTTGGATAAAACCTCGCTCATGCTTGGGCTTCCCGACTTGGGCTTTCTCTCCGACGATCAAGCCAAGTTTGAGCAATGCATCGCCCTTCCCGACGGCATCATACTCGTTACCGGTCCGACTGGCTCGGGAAAAACAACTACCCTCTATGGTTGTCTAAACTACATGAACAAGCCGGATCGCAAGCTGATCACGGTCGAGGATCCGGTGGAGTATCAGATGAATGGCATCAACCAAGTGCCAGTCAACGCCAGTATTGGCATGACGTTTCCCGCCGCTCTCAGGTCGATGCTGCGTCAAGCGCCGAATATTATCATGATCGGTGAGATTCGCGACTACGAGACCGCCAGCATTGCCGTGAACGCCTCGCTCACCGGCCACTTGGTACTGTCCACCCTCCATACAAATGATGCCCCGAGTGCGATTGCGCGTCTCGTGGATATCGGGATCAAGCCCTTCCTTGTCTCCAGTTCCGTGCGCGCCGTTGTCGCCCAGCGACTGGTCCGAAAACTCTGCACGTTCTGCAGGGCCGCAGGCGAACTCACCGAATACGAGATGAGCGCCCTTCAAGTCGAACCCGGCATGCTGAAGCAGGCCAGTGTCATGCGACCCATCGGATGCGACAAGTGTCGCGGCAAAGGATTTCGCGGACGGATGGGCATCTTTGAAATGTTCCTTGTCGATGACGAAGTGAGAAACATGATCAACAACAACGCCTCCTCCATAGCCCTCCGCCAACGCGCCAGAGAACTCGGCATGCGCACCCTGCGGGAGGACGGCGTTCGCAAGGTTCTCTCCGGCATGACCACCGCCGACGAAGTCATCAGCACCACCATGTCGGATCTCGAGTAAATCACCATGGATGCCCGTCATGTCACCGATATTTTCTTGGAGCGCGGACTCATCACCACGGAGACGGCAGAGCAACTCGCCCACCACTCGCAGACCGAGCACAAGCCCATCGAACAAGCCATTCTCGACGCTCAGATCGTCGATGAGAGCGGATTCGAGCAAGTCCTAGCCGAGTCACTGGGAGTCGAAGCCTATAGCCTCCAGGAGTTCCATCCGGACGCCTCGACCTTGAGTCTCATTCCTTCTGGGCTCGCCCGCCTTCACGGTGTTCTTCCGATCGCCGCTTCGGGAAATACCATTTTTGTCGCTCTCATCGATCCGCTGAACCCCCGCCCGATTGAAGACATCCGCTTCGCTCTCGGACGAGAGATCGTTCAAGTCGTCTCCTTTCCTTCGCGCGTTCAGAATTTGATTCGTGAGAACTACGGATCCGAAGATTCCAGCATTCAGGAAATCCTCGCCCAACTCGACAGCGGTCACGATATCACAATCGACGAAAGTCAAGAGGACGCCTTCAATCTTCAAGCGATCACGGCAGAGGCCAATGCAGCTCCGATCATCAAATATGTGGATGTCATTCTCGATAAGGCCATCGCGGCGAGGGCGAGTGACATCCACTTCGAGCCATTTGAGACCGAATTCAAGATCCGCTATCGGGTGGATGGAGCCCTTTACGAAATGGATCCCCCCCCCTTCCGCCTTGCCCTGCCCGTGATATCGCGCGTGAAGGTGATGTCGAACCTCAACATCGCCGAGCGACGCCTGCCCCAAGATGGCCGGATCCAACGAACCATCAATGGGCGCCAAGTCGATCTGCGCGTATCGACACTACCCACCGCTTTCGGCGAGAGCGTGGTGCTTCGCGTACTCGACCGCTCGAGCGTGAACCTCGATTTAGAAACACTCGGGATGCCCGCCGAAACGATTGCCTACATTCTCGAGGTGATCGAAAAACCCAATGGCATTTTCATTGTCACCGGCCCGACAGGATCGGGAAAAACGACGACTCTTTATTCCTGCCTGCGGAAAATCAACACCATCGACTCCAAGCTTCTGACCGCCGAAGACCCGGTGGAATACGAAATCGACGGCATCATTCAAGTTCCCATTAACGATTCGATTGGACTCACGTTCTCGCGTGTCCTTCGCGCGTTCCTGCGTCAGGATCCGGATCGAATCCTGATCGGTGAAACCCGCGATATGGAGACCGCCCAGATCGCCATCCAAGCCTCACTCACCGGTCACTTGGTTTTCACCACCCTACATACAAATGATTCCACTGGCGCGGTGACGCGTCTGATGGATATGGGCATCGAGCCGTTCCTGATTTCCGCCTCATTGGAATGCGTGCTCGCCCAGCGTCTCATCCGAAAAATCTGCACCTCCTGCCGCACAGCTTATGAGCCAAGCGAACAAGTTCTCGCCTCCCTCGGCTTAAGTATCCACGACATCGGCGACAAGAGTTTCTTTTATGGAAAAGGTTGCGAAAACTGCAACCAGACAGGCTACAAGGGACGCAAGGGCATTTACGAACTCCTCAAAATCTCCGACCCGATTCGGGAAATGATCAACAATCGCGCTCCCGGGATTCTCATACGCCAAAAAGCCATTGAACTTGGAATGGTGACCCTTCGCGAGGATGGACTCCGATCCATTTACGAAGGCCTCTCGACTATTGAGGAAGTAGTCAAGTACACTTGATCGCCCCGCCGATTTGGCGAGGCGACCCAAGTTGTTGAAGCGACAACCTTACCTTCTTCGCTTACGCGAAGATGGCGGTCGACTTCTCGGCGCGCTTGCGGGCGTTGGCGTCGAGGATTTTTTTGCGGAGGCGGAGGGACTTCGGTGTCGCCTCGACATATTCGTCGGGGGCGATGTATTCCAAGGAACGCTCGAGGCTCATCTCGATCGGAGGAGCCAGTGAGATTCCCTTGCCGTCACCTTGACTGCGCATATTTGTCAATTTTTTGGCCTTGCAAGGATTGACCGGCATATCGTCAGGACGGGAGTTTTCTCCGATGATCATGCCTTCGTAGATTTCCTCTTGGGCGCCAATGAAGAGACGACCGCGCTCTTGGATGGTGGCGAGAGCATAGGCCATGCTGGTACCCGCTTCCATGGAGACAAGCACGCCGTTTCCACGGCTCGGAATGTCGCCCTTGTGTGGGCCGTATTCCTTGAAGAGATGGCTCGCGATGCCATGACCCTTGGTCACGTTGACCAGATCCGTCTCAAAACCGATCAATCCGCGTGTTGGAATGACGGCCTGAACGAGAACGCTGTGCGGATTGTGAACCATGTCCACAATCTCAGCCTTACGTCCGGCGAGGGACTGAAGGATATCGCCGAGATTCTCGGAAGGAACGTCGACGTAAAGGGACTCGAGCGGCTCGAGGACAGATCCGTCCTCCGCGCGCTTGAAGATGACCTCGGGACGTGA
>Ga0102915_1000602_pt1 | contig 11208 bp, 11 predicted proteins | sample Colrivmet1561A02_FD_78199 | JGI IMG/M metagenome (GOLD analysis project Ga0102915, IMG submission 78199) | Estuarine microbial communities from the Columbia River estuary - metaG 1561A-02 | ecosystem: Environmental > Aquatic > Marine > Intertidal zone > Estuary | place: USA: Columbia River...
AATTGACGCCCATTGTGATTTAAGAAAAAGCTATGAGCATTTTACCTATTCTCATGCCTCTGTTATGTACAATGTACTGAGCGAAATTGAGGGCGTTGAAAAATTAGTGCAGGTTGGGATCAGGGATTTTTGTAGTGAAGAGTGGGATTACATCAATAATAGCAACGGCAGAGTTGTTACTTATTTTGATAAAGACATTAAAACCAGACAATACGAAGGTGAAACCTGGAAGTTAATTACGGATGAAATTGTGAATCAACTTCCACAACTGGTCTATATTAGTTTTGATATTGATGGACTTGATCCAAAACTTTGTCCAAACACCGGAACCCCTGTTCAGGGTGGTTTTGAAAGCGAAGAGATACTCTACCTATTCAAAAAAATAGTAGACAGTGGCAAACAATTAATTGGATTTGACTTTGTAGAAGTGGGTGTGGGCGAAACAGATTGGGATAGCAATGTAGGCGCTCACCTACTATGGCGCATGTGTAATTTGATGGTAAAAAACACCCCTTCAAATAGCTAAAATGGCAGGAAAAGTTTACGACTTTATTATTGTATTAAAGAAACGCTCTTTTGTATTTATTAATTGGGTAAGTATACTAATGATTGCGCTTGCAGCACTCCTATTATCGGTGCAGGTTATTTTACATGGCTACGAACGCACACTGCTATACATTACCATTATACTTTGCATGATTGCGTGGACAGCATTTACGATCATAAAAGAAAAAAAAGGAAGACCAGCACTTTATAGAATCGCACTTTTACTAGGTGCATGGGGTATTTTTATTCAACCTTATTTATCATGGCTCGCATTTATATATGTGGCTGCTGCAGTTATTGAAAAACAAGTTAAATTTCCAGAAGAAATTGCCTTTGACAACGATGAAGTGGTCATCAATAGTTTTCCAAAAAAGAGACATAGCTGGGACGCTTTTGAAAATATTGTTTTAAAGGACGGATTACTTACATTAGACTATAAAAATAATACCTTGTTTCAAAAACAAATAGAATCTGCTGTATCAAAAGAAGATGAAGCAGCTTTTAATGTATTTTGTCAAGAACGCTTAAATAAATAACATGGCCAGTCCACTACAAGAGTCACCCTACATCTTATATTCAGACGGTGAAGGAAATATATACGAAGACACAAGTTTGTATGTGGTTGGACGCGCTGGTTGGGACGCCATGCCCATAGATCCTGCCGATTGGATAGAACTGCCTGAAGGGGGCAATTTGTATGAATTACCTGGTAGACGTGGTATTGGACTAGATGTTGAAACTGGTGAAATGCGTTTATGTGACAAAGGTTGGGCCGTTGCCGCATTTATTCCACCGGCACATACCGGTTTGTATATTGCCGCATACGAAACAGAAGCCGAAGCGCCTACACTACCCTTGTTTTGCTATACAGCGGCAGGTTGGTTAGACAATAAAACCTATGTGCCAGCGGTAAGAATTGAACAGGATATTAGACAAGAGTGCGCCGGTTATGATGATGAAAAAATAGCCTCTGGTACCGAAACACTATTAGCGAATTATCCGCACAACAGACTTGTAAAACATTTGATGGAAAACTGCTGCATGACATACAACTGTCCTGCTGCTCGTAATTTTTCAATGTCCAGATGGGAATGCCCCGTGCCAACTTCACCAGCATGTAATGCCAATTGTATTGGATGTATTTCTTTTCAACCCTCCGATGAAACCATCGTTTCTACACAGGACCGCTTAACTTTTAAACCTACCGCCGAGGAAATTGTAGAGTTTACAGTGCCACATTTAAAAAATGCGCCTTTCCCACTTATTAGTTTTGGACAAGGTTGTGAAGGCGAGCCTTTACTCATGTGGGAAACCATCAGAGAATCCATTATTGAAATTAGAAAACACACCGACAAAGGCAGCATTAATATTAACACCAATGGTTCTAAACCAGATGCTGTAAAAGCCTTATGCGAAGTAGGTTTAAACAGTATCAGGGTGAGTACGAATTCTGCGCGTAAGCATATTTACGAGCCTTATTACAGGCCCAACAACTATCAGTTTGAAGACATCATTGAAAGCTTAAAAGTAATGCGCAGTTATGGTGGATGGGCAAGTATTAATTATTTTGTATTTCCAGGCATGACAGACAGTGTAGAAGAATATGAAGCCCTTCGCAAACTCATTATAGACACCGATTTAACCATGATTCAGTGGCGTAATTTTAACATCGATCCAGACTGGTACATGGGTAAAATTGGTGTCAATGAAACCGGTGAAATGCTGGGTGTTAAGCAACTCATGAGCCTCATTGCCGAAGAATTTCCAAAAGTCAAATTTGGTTATTTCAATCCGCCAATAGAGCGTATTAAAGGCAATTACGAAATGGACTTTGCCGGTGGACACCCGTAAAAATAGATACCTAGGTATGCTCCTCGCAACCTTGGCAGCCATAATTTGGGCTGGTAATTGTGTAATTGCCAGAGGCGTGAACCAGCAAATACCCCCTATAACACTTGCTTTTTGCAGATGGTCTTTAGCAACTGTATTAATGATGCCTATTGCTTTTAATGCTTTTAAAAATGAGTGGCCTATTTTAAAAAAACACGGAGCTTATTTATTTTGGGTATCGCTTTCAGGTATAGCATTATTTAATACTTGTTTGTACATATCGGGGCATTATACCACTGCCATTAATATGGCACTTATCAGCACCACGTCCTCTCCTATTTTTGCCACCATATTTGCAATTATTTTTATTGGCGAACGCATCAATGCATTTAGACTTACTGGCATGCTGGTTTGTTTATCTGGTATTTTATTGCTGATTTCTAAAGGTAGCTTGCAAACATTACTATCCTTTACTTTTTCGATTGGTGATTTGTGGGCACTGGCTGGAGCCATTGCATTTGCCGTGTACAATGTACTGGTAAGAAAAAAGCCAACTACTATTTCAGCTACCACATTTTTACTGGCCATTTTTGGGCTGGGCACTTTATTAATACTACCAGGTTTTTTAATAGAACAAGTGAACGCCGCTCATATTGTTTGGAACAATTCTTTGTTGATATCGCTTTTGTATTTAGGCGCCGGAACATCGGTGGTATCTTTTTTATGTTGGAATGCTGCGATCAAAAGAATTGGCGCAGGCACTACCGTTTTATTTGGTAACCTGATTCCCATTATTAGCACCATCGAAGCCGTTTTATTCTTAAATGAACCTTTCCAAAAAATTCATATCATTAGTGCGGGTATTGTTATTTTTGGACTGATACTTGCAAATTCAGGTCAACACAAAAAACATTTGCAGCATGTTTGATCAGATAGACAACCTTACGTTAATTTTATTATGCATCGCTTCATTTGGAGCAGGTTTTGTAGACGCCATTGTAGGGGGTGGCGGGCTTATTCAAGTGCCTATTGCACTTATTATGATGCCCAACTTTCCAGTTGCGACCGTTATTGGCACTTTAAAAATCCCGGCATTTAGTGGCACTTTTTTTGCAGCAAAGCAGTACGTTAAACAAGTAAAAATTAATTGGAAGCAAATAGTGCTCATGTGCACCATTGCATTTTCCTTTGCTTTTTTAGGCTCAGCACTATTAACCAAAATGGGTAACAGCTATATGAAACCTATTTTATTTTGCATTCTTATTGTTGTCGCCATCTATACCTATTCTAAAAAAAGTTTTGGACAAGCGCAATCAAAACATCTCTCCAATAAATCGCTTTTGCTCCGCAGTATGCTTTTAAGTGCCACTATTGGATTTTATGATGGCTTTATTGGACCAGGCACTGGAAGTTTTTTAGTGCTCGGTTTTATTGCCCTATTAGGTTACGATTTCTTGCATGCGAGCGCCAATGCCAAACTGGTAAATTTGTCCACCAATTTTGGCTCTATCGTGCTATTTATTTTAAAGGGATCCATTATTTGGGGCGTTGCCATTCCAATGGCAATTTGCAACGCAGTTGGTGGACTATTGGGTGCTAAACTAGCCATAGCAAAGGGCAATCAATTTATCCGTGTGTTTTTTTTAATCATTATTTGTGCTACTATTTTAAGATTTGGCTTCGACGTATTTTTCAAATAAGGGTTCTTAACTTTTTTTTAGGCCATAAAGGTGGATTACTCCCCCCAATAAGTGTTAATTTTCAACATTCATTTGAATTGACGCCTTAACCCGTAGCTTTATAAGCATTAATACCTATTTGCATGACCATTGGGTTTGAAAAAGAAAAAAATATTAAAGCAGGACTTATAACAGCCGTTATTTGTTTGTTGCTTTTTTGTATTTTCTTTTTTCTGACATGGGAACTGCCTAAAATACCAACACCAACTTTTGGAGAAGGCATTGAAGTCAATTTAGGCAATTCAGAAACCGGCTTTGGTACCGAACCGCCTCAAGTACCTGGCGAAGCGGCCACAGAAACGGATAATACCAAAACAACACCTCCAGAACAAGTTGAGGCAAGTAAGCCCATTCAAACCGATGCCAACGAAACAAATGAGGCAGCGGCTGTAGCTACAAAAACGGTGAAAAAAGAAGCGGTAACAACACCTCCGATTCCTACACCTCCAAAACCAAAAGCAGTATTTGGTGGCGGCACAAGCACAACTACTAGTGGCAATAACGCAGATAGTTACAATGGAAAAACGGATCAAGGTATTGCCGGCGGCAAAGGCGATCAAGGAAAACCAAATGGCAACCTTAATTCAGATAGCTATACCGGTAATGGTGGCAATGGTACTGGCGGACCTGCTGGTGCAGGCGGTGGTGTAAGCATTAGAAACGGTTTGGATGGAAGGCGCATAACAAAACTTCCAAGTTTTGAAGATGATTTTAATGAAAATGCAAAAGTAGCGGTAGACATTGTAGTGAGTGATAATGGACAAGTTATAAATGCAACTGTAAACCCGCGAGGTACCACAACCACAAACGCGAGTATCCGAAATATTGCCCTCAAAAAAGCCAAAATGCTCCGCTTAAGTGCGGGCAGTGATCCAGAACAAAAAGGAACGATTGTATTTAGTTTTAAGATTCACGAGTAAATGAATTACGACCAAACACTCGAGTATTTATTTACACAACTTCCAATGTTTAGTCGAATTGGTGCAGCTGCTTACAAAGCTGATTTAACCAATACCATCAAACTTTGTGGAGCACTCGGCAATCCTCAACACCAATTTAAATCTATTCACGTAGCTGGCACCAATGGCAAGGGTTCTACCAGTCATATGCTCGCTTCTATTTTACAAACCGCGGGTTATAAAACAGGGCTATACACGTCGCCACACCTAGTAGATTTTAGGGAAAGAATTAAAATTGACGGCACCTATTGTTCCAAAGAATTTGTTATTGAATTTACAGAAAAGATAAAGCCACTGATAGAAGAAATTCAACCTTCTTTTTTTGAAATTACAGTAGCAATGGCCTTTAGTTATTTTGCAGCGCAAAAAGTTGACATAGCGGTTATTGAAGTAGGTCTTGGCGGACGCTTAGATAGCACTAACATCATCACACCTGAAGTTTCGATTATCACCAATATAGGACTCGATCATACTCAGTTTTTAGGAGATACCATACCACAAATTGCAGGTGAAAAAGCAGGCATCATTAAAAAAGAGGTGCCTTGTATTATTAGTGAATATTCACCTGATACTAGGCCCGTTTTTGATGCAGCTGCCATACATACAAGCATAGCATACGGTTCCGAATTGTATACAATACTTCACACAAAGTATGCGCATGATTATTTAACCGTTGAAGTTTTAAATAAAAAAACAGAGGGTATAGAAACCTATCAACTGGATTTAAACGGAAGCTATCAAGCAAAAAATTTACAAGGCGTTTTAGGGGCTATTAGCATTTTACAAACAATGGGTTGGGAAATATCCAACCAACATATAATTGATGGCCTTAGCCATGTAAAAATAAATACGGGCCTGTATGGCAGGTGGCAAGTGATTGGAGACAAGCCCACTACCGTGGTAGATGTGGCGCACAATGTGGCAGGCATTCAAATACTTCTTGCACAAATTAAACTTGTCAATCACCAACAATTACATATTGTTTTTGGCATGGTTAAAGACAAAGATATTGATAGCGTTCTTGCGTTATTACCTACCCAGGCTACCTATTATTTTACACAAGCACAAATAGAAAGAGCCATAGATGCCAATGAGCTCCAACAAAAGGCCAGCCGGCATGATTTAAAAGGCAATACCTACCAGACAGTTAATGCAGCTATTGCTGCTGCAAAAAAACAGGCACAGTCTACTGATTTAATGGTGGTATGTGGAAGCGTATTTTTAGTGGGAGAAATAGAAGGTATTATTCCATCAACTGTATTGTAGCCAACCTAATTGAATGAGCGCCTCGTAAATGGGCCCGAGCTGAACACCATGCATAATTTTATTTTGCTGGAGTAGTTCAATAAAATCCTTTTTACTATATAGCACTACTTCAATGTCTTCGTAAAAATCAGGATTGGAATGTGCCGTAGGTACTGCATTTTCAATCAAATAAAAATAAGCAGTATTGTCATTAATAGCAGGATTGGGCGCTGTTTTGCAAATTAGTTGTATCTGGTTGGAAGTATACCCGGTTTCTTCTTGGGTTTCCCTAAGCGCTGCTACCATGGGGTCTTCGCCTTCATTGATAACGCCACCTGGAAGTTCTAGGGTTACCGCATCTACAGGATAGCGGTATTGTTTTACCAATACAATTTCGTTGTTTGGAGTTACAACCACCGCATTGGCCCAATTAGGAAGTTCTACCACATAATACGGGTCAATAATTCGGCCATCAGGAAATTGACAAGCATCTGCCCTAGCTTTAAACCAACGATCTTCAAATACTTTTTTTGATGAAATTTTTTTCCAGCGCTGCTCTCTCATACATTACCAATAAATATTACCAGCCTTTGTTTTCTTTTAATGTTTTGATATGCGCTACATGGTGTTTGCCATGCCATGCATAAATACCAAGCATATCCCAAAGTGTTATTTGACCTCTGCGCTGAGGATTAAACAAGGTTTTTTCAAAATCAGCATCCGTCATGTTTTGTAAAAGTGTTAACCATCTTTTATGCAGCGCATAAAGCAGTGTTATAGAAACATTGATGGGCTCTTTTGTAACATCGGCTGTTTCTGACCAAGCGTTTTCTTCGTAAGGCTTGATAGTAGGATTATCCTCTGTTAGAGCAAGTTTAAACCTGATAAAAGAATTCATATGACTATCCGCCATATGATGCACGAGTTGGTGCACTGTCCAACCACCATCTCTATAAGGGGTATGCAACTGCGCTTCGTCTAAATTTTCGATAGACTGCTCAAGTTCATTTGGTAAAAACTGAATATCTGCAAGCCACTTTTTCTTTTGTACTTCCGAAAAAGGCTGTGCTTCGTATTTTCCAATTGGATATCTAGGATCTTTTTCCATGCTATTTTTTATACTTCTCTTAGTGCGTGTCCTGTTAAATGAATAAACACGTCTTCTAAATTAGCCTGCTTTACTTCTTTAGGTTTTTCAAAACCACCCGCCACTAAATCATCAATCAATTGATCTGGTGAGTTAAGTGCAATTAATTTACCACTATCTACAATAGCCACCCTATCACATAGTATTTCTGCTTCATCCATATAGTGCGTGGTAATAACCACCGTGGTACCACTATCTCTAATGGATCTAATGAGGTCCCACAAATTTCTACGCGCTTGAGGATCTAGTCCTGTAGTAGGCTCATCTAAAAAAATTAAAATTGGCTTATTAATCAATGTAGTGGCAATTGAAAACCGCTGTTTTTGTCCGCCACTCAATTCTTTGAATTTTGCTTTTGCTTTATCCTTGAGGTTCACACTATCAAGTATCGCCATAGGATCAATTTCCTCATTGTAAAGTCCTGCAAATAAATCCAGCAACTCAATTAAGTTAAGCCCGGGATAAAAACCCGCGGTTTGTAACTGAACGCCAATTATTTTTTTGATGGCCGCAGGATCTTTTTCAATATCAAAACCATTTACAGTTACAGTACCGCTAGTTTTTTCGCGCAGGGTTTCAATAATTTCAAGTGTGGTAGATTTTCCCGCGCCATTAGGACCTAAAAGACCAAATATTTCGCCGGGATATACTTCAAAACTGAGCCCTTTAACGGCTTCAAAATCGCCGTATTTTTTAGTAAGGTTTTGTACTTTAATAATGGGGTCCAACATAGCTACGCTTTAATCTGGTAAAGATAGTGCTTAAGCGCAAGTTATTGTACCTTTGCAACCCAATTAGCGCTTATGCATTTACAATGGATCCCTGCTCAACAAGTACAATCTAAAGAAGCATTTTTAAATATCGTTGCTACCTATCATGTAAGCGGCACAGCCGCTGCCTCAAATAGCGGCACAGCTTCCGATTCAAACGACTCATCAAAGCAACATTCAACCGCAACCTGCTTTTTAGTGGAAACCCCTGCCCTTATCGAGTCCGCGCTATCGGAGGTATCCAGCGCTTTTTTCGATGGAAACAAAGACATTGCCTTACAATTATTTGAGGCAGTAAAAAAGAATGTATTTAGCCTCGTTGATGGGATTTTGGTGGACCAAAAAGCAGCTTGCATTTCCCGTTTAGGTGATTTATTTACAGAAATTGAGTGGCTGCTACACGACAAACCCGTACGCACATTTCTTTATTACAAAGATCAAATTGTATGTACCGGTGCCGTTCTTGGCTCCGCCCTCCTCCACCATTTTTTATTGGAGCAGGGTATTGATAACGAATTTTTAGATGTGCGTGATTGCATTGTGGCATCGGACGAATTTGGCGGGGCGAATGTTATAGAGGATATTTCGCTCAAAAGATTACTGCAAACAATACATACTGCTCGTGTAATTGTAACGCAGGCCGGTATTGGCGCCACAGATCAAAATGAAAATACAAGGTTAACGGAAGCGGGTAATTGCTGGCTAAAAGATGTGCTTACGGGTTTATAAACCTGCCGGCGCCTCTAAAGGCTTTAGTATAATATTTTTCAGACAAATCACTAATGGTAACGCCTTTGGACGTGGAGGCGTGTGCAAATTTATTGTTGCATACATATACACCCACGTGCGTGATAATCATTGACGCCGATACGGTATTAAAAAATACGAGGTCGCCTTCTTTTAAATTTTTCGTTTCTATTTTAGTGGATGCATCAAATTGTTGTTGCGAATTTCTTGGGATTTTTACATTGTAAACATCGCGCAGTATCACTTGTGTAAACGAAGAACAATCGATACAAGAATTGGTGCTACCACCAAAACAATACTGTGTGCCATACCACTTTTCTAATTGGCTTAATAGTAAGGTATTGGTTAATTCGGTGGGTGCAACGCCTAATAAATTTGCATATTTATTGGGAAGGGAAAGCGCGGCATCATAAGTTAGCTTTTTGGTATTTGTTGGCTCCACTTTTGGCGCCGTAACTTTAACGCCAGCAAGCTTCACTTCTCCAGGTAAAACGGCCAAATTATCTAAAAAACCACGTGAGGTAGCGGAACGACTCCCCGCCACTTTGTTATTGCTGGATCGGTCTTTTGAGGTAAGCTTACCTAGTGATTTACAACCCGAAAGCAATAAAAGGGCCGAAACGGATAATATATATACTTTATTACGCATAAATATGGGACAATTATAGGCCTAAAAGCCAGTAAAATGGCCCCCTGCGCATAACTTTTTAACAATCTGTTCCACTCCCTTACCATTGTGGATAACTGCACCCCAAAAGGTTGCGTTTGAGTCAGGATATTTGGGCCATGCCAACTTTTTCACACTTACACGTTCACACCCAATATTCGTTGCTTGATGGGGCGGCTTCGGTAGAAAAATTATACGATAAAGCCATCGAAAATAATATGCCGGCACTTGCCATTACAGATCATGGAAATATGTTTGGCGCATTTGAATTTGTAAGTCAGGCATGGAAAAAAACAAAGATTGTTGGAAAAGATGCATTTGGAAATGATATTTTAGAACCGATTGTTAAACCCGTGGTGGGTTGCGAGTTTTATGTGGTCGAAGACATGCACATAAAAACTTTTACCAAAGAAGTTAAAGACAAAAGATACCACCAGGTTTTACTAGCAAAAAATAAAAAGGGATACGAGAATTTAGTAAAGCTTACATCGCTAGGATTTATAGAAGGCATGTATAGTAAGTACCCTCGTATCGATAAAAAATTAATTGAACAGTACCACGAAGGTATTATTGCTACCACTTGTTGTATTGGCGCCTATGTACCACAAGCCATTTTGAATGAAGGCCCCGAAAAAGCAGAGAAAGAATTTAAGTGGTGGCTGGATTTATTTGGAGAAGATTATTTTATTGAAATCCAGCGCCATAATATTAAGGAGCAGGAAGTCATTAATAATACCTTATTACAATTTTCAAAAAAGTTTAACGTACCTGTTATTGCCACCAATGACAGCCACTATGTAGATCAGGACGATGCCAACGCGCACGATATTTTACTTTGTATCAATACAGGCGAAAAGCAAAGCACACCTGGCTTTGATGATTTTGTAAATGATGATGCACAAATAAAAAATAGACGTTTTAAATTTCCAAATGATCAGTTTTATTTTAAAACGCAGGAGGAAATGGGCAAGCTTTTTAGCGATATCCCAGCATCACTCGACAATACCAACATGATTGTTGACCGTGTAGAAGTTTTAAATTTAAAAAAGGATATTCTACTACCTGCCTTCCCTATTCCAAAGGAATTTCAGATACACAAAGACGCCAACTTAAACCAGTGGGAGTTTTTACAACACATTACACGTGAGGGTGCTAAAATGCGCTACAACGATGTAACACCTGAAATTCAAGAACGCCTCGACTTTGAATTATTTACCATCAAAACAATGGGTTTTGCCGGGTACTTTTTAATTGTAAGTGACTTTATTAAAGCGGGTCGTGAAATGGGTGTTTTTGTTGGACCAGGTCGTGGATCCGCGGCGGGCTCGGTGGTAGCGTTTTGCATTGGCATTACCAATATTGACCCTATCAAGTACAACTTACTATTTGAGCGTTTCTTAAATCCAGACCGTAAGAGCATGCCCGATATCGATACGGACTTTGACGATGAAGGTCGACAAAAAGTAATTGATTATGTGGTAGATAAATACGGCAAAAACCAGGTAGCGCAAATTATTACCTACGGTACCATGGCTGCTAAAATGAGTATCAAAGACGT
>Ga0102915_1000608_pt1 | contig 11177 bp, 7 predicted proteins | sample Colrivmet1561A02_FD_78199 | JGI IMG/M metagenome (GOLD analysis project Ga0102915, IMG submission 78199) | Estuarine microbial communities from the Columbia River estuary - metaG 1561A-02 | ecosystem: Environmental > Aquatic > Marine > Intertidal zone > Estuary | place: USA: Columbia River...
GGCCAAAGCCTGCAAAATGCTCTGACGGATCCACCATACGGCGTAAGAGATGAATTTGAAACCACGGGTTTCATCGAAACGTTTAGCGGCTTTAATTAAGCCCATATTTCCTTCGTTGATCAAATCTCCGAGGGTAAGTCCTTGGTTTTGGTATTGCTTAGACACAGAGACAACGAAACGCAAGTTGGCATTTACCAATTTCTCCAATGCAGCTTGGTCGCCTTCCCTGATTCTCCGGGCCAATTCAACTTCCTCCTGGGCGTCGATCATGGAAACCTTTGAAATTTCATTCAGATACTTGTCGAGCGATTTGTTTTCGCGATTGGTAAATTGTTTTGATATTTTTAACTGCCTCATGTGTTCTTATTGATCTAATTGGGGTAATATACTAAGTAATGTATAATTAGCCTTGCAAAAATACAAAATAATCGTCAAATTGTTCAGAAAAACTTACGCAAATCGGTACTTACTTGGTAGTTTTTAGTTAGCGATATGGTAGACCATATAAGCGCCGATGTATGCAATGACTCCATAAATCAGGAACAAAGCAATGGGCCATGTCCACGAGCCAGTCTCCCTTTTCATCACCGCCATCGTGCTCATACATTGCAATGCGAAGGCATAAAACACAATCAAACTGAGTGCGTAAGGCAGGCCATACAAGGGTTTTCCCGTTTTCGGATTTTTAACGGCTTGCATCTTTTCGATAATGCCCTGGGTGTTGTCTTCGCTGGATTGGAAGAGGGTAGCCATCGTTCCGACAAAAACTTCGCGGGCGGCAAAGCTCGTAATCAGTGCGATTCCCGTTTTCCAGTCGTAGCCCAAAGGTTCGATGGCGGGTTCTATCCACTTGCCCAAATGACCGGCATAACTGGCCTCTAAGCGCAATGTAGTCTTAATATCCTCGCTGTGCGATGGGTCGAGCTGTGATAAAATATACGCCTCCGTTTTTGCCGTTTTCATCGCTTCGCTAGGGCCGAAGTTGGAGAGGAACCAAAGAATCATCGAAATGACAATAATTACTTTACCGGCTTCGGATAGGAACGACAGACACTTAAGCCACGCTTGATGCAAAACCGTTTGAATGCGGGGTATTTGGTAGGCGGGCAATTCGAGGATGAATTCTGAGGACGACTGCTTGCCTTGGAACAATCGAAAGATGAAGGCTAGGATCACGGCGACAACAATGCCGGCCATGTAGGCGGAGGTGATGACAAAGGTCTGGGCGTGAAAGGGTCCCCAAAACTGGGCAAAGGGAATGGCTACGGAGACCAGTAAAACGTATACAGGAAGTCGTGCGCTGCAACTCATCAACGGAACCACGATCATTGTAGCGAGGCGTTCGCGCTTGCTTTTGATGCTTCGGGTGGCCATGATGCTAGGGATGGCGCAGGCAAAACCACCAACGAGGGGAATGATGCTTCGGCCGTTGAGTCCCAATTTGCGCATGATTCTATCGGTGATGAAACTCGCGCGGACCATATAGCCACTGTCTTCGAGCAGGCCGATGAGGAAAAATAGGATGAATATTTGGGGGACGAATACGACTACGCCTTCCATGCCGCCGATGAGGCCTTGCACGATAAAATTGGAGACGAGGCCATCGGGTAATATTGATTTGATGGTGCTGCTGATGGTTTGAAACACGACTGTGATAGCCTCCATCGGTAGTTTGGCCAGGCTAAAAACGCCTTGGAACAGAACCATCATGATGCCAGCAAAAATGAGATACCCCGCCCATTTATGGGTTGTCCAACGGTCGATTTTCAACGTCAGACTTTTGAGTCCCACGGGCCGTTTGGTGGTGCATTTTTTTATTACTTCTTCAATGGAGATATAACGGCGGAGGGTTTCTTCGCTCAGGCCGGGAATTTTTGTGCCTTGTTGATATTCTTGAAGTCGTTGTGGTAATTGGGTTGGCGCGCCAATGATATTGGGCTTTGCCGTAGTACTGAACAGTGATAATACGCTGCTTATATTTTTTTCTTTCCGGGGATTAAATGCGATGCAAGGGACTCCGAGCGCTGCTTGCAGCGCGAGGAGGTCGATGTCGATGCCTCTGCGAACCGCCGTATCCGTCATCGTCAAAACACAAGCACAGGGGATTTGCAGTTCAGCGACTTGACTAAACAAGAGGAGGTTCCGACGAAGATTGGAAGCATCCATCACAAAAATGATTGCCTCGGGCTTGTCGTTGTCTGTCCGAATCAAATGCTTAACCACCAATCCTTCATCCTCAGATTTGGTGTAGAGGCTATAAATGCCGGGTAAATCCAAAAGGTGGATGGTTTCCTGCCCAACCTTGATTTCACCTTGCATCGCCTCAACGGTAGTGCCCGGTAAATTGCTGGTTTTTTGGGTGAGGCCAGTTAGGCGGTTGAATAAGGTGGATTTTCCGCAGTTCGGATTACCAACGAGGGTGAAACTGCTAGGGAAACTCATGCGGGATCCAATTCCAAGATGGTTACTTCAATTTGATTCGCCTCTTCCTTACGTAAACCTAATAGGTATGTGTCGATTCGAAAAGCAATTGTATTTCCACCAGACGACTGATACAGCCTAACGATTTCGGTTCCTGGAACGCAGCCCATTTCCGCCAATTTCTGGGAAAAATCGCCGTCTTTAAGACCCGCAATTGTGGCTTTTTGTCCCTCTTTTAACAAGTCGGCGGTGGCTTCCATGTGCTACAAATTTAGAATGATTTTAAATAACAAACAAGTTTTAGTTTAACCGATGAAAAACGGGCCTGTTTCATTGGTTCTACCGCGAAATAAATGGGTAGGGATGTCAAAAATGCTGACATTTATCATTGAATGAAAAACAGGCCTTGGTTATTCCTTCGGAGCAACCACGGGGCTATGGATTTCCTTCAGGCAGTTCACCATTGCCATGGAATAACCATTGCTGCGATAATCTTGTTCCGATAGTATTGATCCCAAGTCTTTGGCCACATTTTCCATGGTGATGAGTACATCGTATTGATTTCGGGTGCACCATCGTAAGGCGGTTAACCAATTTTGATAGATCTTCGGATCGCTTTGGGTAGTTTTCTCACTGTCCGCAATTTGCTTCATGTTTTCCCATAGAATTGGGAATAGCAATGAATCCAGAATTGGGTTTTCATAATCCCCTTTCCTAAGGAATTCGATAGCCGTTGGCACATCAAATTGTCCTTTTGTTATTACCGCTAGCGTAAAAGATTTCCATTCGATTAACTCGGCCTCTTTGCTGAGTTTGTTGATGATATGGGTTTCCGTAGCGCCAGAAAAATCAAAATAATATTCTTCGGGATTTATTATCCTTTGAGCAATGGTGTTGGCCCATAGAAGACGATGGGTTTGGCTTTGCGCCTTTGTTATTTCTTGAGTCCATGCTTGCCAAGGGTCGCGCTGAAAAACACCAAATCCCATTTCATTTTTGTTTTTTGGGTTGGAAATGGGACTGCCTAAATAATCGAGAATTAGGCCTAATTTCATTGGACTTTCTGTATTTCGCATTAACCAAATTTGTTCGGCTTCGGAGCTAGTTAGTAAACCTGGACCTGGCTTGAAAATCTGCCTCAATAAATAGCACTGGGTTTTACTCTCCAAATTTGGATTGTTCGATTGATGAAGTAGAATTTTTCTAATCCGAAGAACGGTGGATTGATCAAGCGCGCCGTCAACCAAATTGGAGGGTTTGTTCCGGGAATCTGAGCCAACTTTTTCAATTCCGTACCTGCCCAAACTATTCAATAATTCCCTGCCAATTAGAACACAGGAATTGTCATTGGAAGCCAATAATGTCTCAATTACGTCAATCAACATTGGCCTCGTGAAACTCGTGTCGGTCAAAGATGATGTCTGGCTATTTCCCGGGTGAGATTGTCGATTCGTGATGCGTGCTAAATTGATGGCCGAAGTAGCATCGTTTGGTTTGGTAGGTACAGTGGCGAAATCATAATTGTGAGAGAGATTGACCGCGCGGATGGATTTGCTCTTTTCTCGAATCGCATCCGCGGAGTAGCCGGCCGCCGCAAGGAACATTTCGTACACCTCAGTGGATCGTGGTGATTCACTGGTTTCTGGAATTGCGTATTGAATTTGAACCAAAGGCAAATAAACAGTGGGGTCTACAATGATTTGGGTGGGTTTGATGTTCCCCACGGAGATCGCGTGCTCGCCATCGCAGAATCCCAAAGGTATTTCGATTTGATGCGCCTCGCCATTGGTGACATAGTTGACCCTGATTTTAAATCCCGGTTGGAAATATTGCTGGTATGCGTTTTCTTGATTTCCGCCCAATTGAGATTTTCTTTCGGGTTTTTGGGTGCCAATTGATGCGGTGATGGAATAGTTTATGTTCGGTGGCAAGGAGGACGAGTCCTGCAAGTCTGATGAAATCGCTTTTAACCCAATGCTGAGGTTGGCTTTTCTGATGTCAGACTTATACCAAACATTGAAGAAAGGTTTCATGTCCATGCCCGTCACCTCTTCTATGATTTGTCGCCAATCATCCACTTCAGCGCTCTTAAATGCAAAGGTTTCTAGGTATCGCTTCATCGAAGTTCGAAACGCAGCGTCGCCAATAAACTGCCTCAAAAGATGTAAAATGCAGGCCCCTTTTTGGTATCGAACCCCATCAAATTGCTGGTTGATGTCAAAATAGTGATGGTTCAGTAGCGGGTTGTAATTACTTAGATAGTAAATGCTCTTCTCCGTGCTGTAAAGCCATTCATTCGCATTGCTTGCGCCGTATTTGTGTTCACGCCAGAGGTATTCGCCGTAGGTGGCAAAGCTCTCGTTCAGGGTGAGGTCCGACCAGTTTTCGGCGGTTACGTAATCCCCAAACCACTGATGAAAAAGCTCATGCGATACGTAATCTTCGTAGGTATCGTCGACGTGATCGTATTTGTCGTGCTGCAACTGCTCCATATGCACCGTTGCCGATGTATTTTCCATGGCGCCGCTCACAAAATCTCTCACCACAACCTGACTGTATTTGTCCCACGGATATTTTACTCCGGTGTATTGGCTGAAAAATTGAATCATTTCCGGCGTGTTGCCAAAAATCATTTTCGCATCGTCTTTGAATTGGGGCTCAACCAAATATTCGATGGGCAAGGTCTCTTTTTTTCTCAAGTTCGGGTCGATGGGCCAAGGCAAGGAATCTTTTACGCGGACCCAGTTTCCTACCGCTAGCATCGTTAAATACGGGGCATGGGGCTTGTTTTGAACCCAGACATCTGTTCGCGAATGTGAGCCGTTGTTTCCATACATGTCAACCGATGACTTCAACTCTCCGTTGCTCAAACTCTGCATATTCCCGGGAAAAGTGATGCTGATTCTCTGCGTATGTTTTTGGTTGGGCGCGTCCAAAGTGGGGAACCAATGACAATTGCTTTGGGGTTCGCCTTGCGTCCACATTTGTGTGGGTTTGGTAGGGTTTTTTCCTTCCGCGTTGATGAAATACATCCCAATATCATCCGAAATGGCTTCGTTTTCCGTGTTTATCCAAGTGGTGTCCTTTTTGCCAGGCGTGGCGCTGTACTGAATTCGAATGGAAACCGGCTGGTTTGCGATGATGGTTTCGTTGAAATATACCACCAGCTTTTTATTTTGTCGATAATTGAATGTAAGTCGGGTTGGCGGCGGGATAAACACGTTTGATCCATTAACGCCGCCCTTACTCTCCTCGATATGCGTCAACACTTCATAGATTTCCATGTTTACCGCATCCAAAACCAAGCTGTCCTGACTATAAAAATGGGGTTTGAGGGTCAGCGTTGCGTATCCATCGATGGAGGAAGAATCAAAATGAACATTCAATGCCAAATCGGTATGTATCAAATCCCACACCTTTTCCGCACTGGTTTGAAACGGCCAATTATAGAACGGATTGTTGTCGTCCACGGCAACGGGTACGACTTCAGAATCACTGTGTTTTTTGCGGTAAATCAGATTGCTTACACAGGATTGCAACAAAAAAATACCCGCGATGATTGACAAAAATAGCCCGTAAGGTTTGCGTTGGCTTGTTGTTGGATTCATGATTGGTGGATTTTACTTAAAGGGCTGAGAGGGCCGATTTGAATAATTGCCAAGCAGTCTCAGCTTGCGCGTTTAGCATGGTTTGTCCGTTGAGGGTGATTGCGCCCCGTTCTTCGCATTTTTGCATGAAGGTAGTTTGGCTGGGGTTATAAATCAAATCAATTACGACGTGCGATGGATTTAATTGGTTGAAAGGGAATTCAATATGCGCTTCGATGTTAGGCCACATGCCAACGGGTGTTGTCTGGACTATCAGGGTGTTGGGCGGAATTTGGTAGGCATCGAATGGCGTGTTAGTTTCTACAATTCTACCCCGATGGACTGTGAAATTCGATATGTTTTGTTGGTTTAGGATATGTCGTACCGCCTTCGCGCTGCCTCCGTTTCCTAGAATAATCGCTTGAGTGATCGCCGAATCCGAAATCGTTTTCAAGCCACTCTGTGGATTTTGTTTTTCAATCCTCATTTCGTTTACAATTTCCAGCGATTTCGCAAATCCATCCACATCCGTATTGTGTCCGTGTAGTTCAATTTTTTGGTCGATCTTGTTGCGGGAAATTACCACGGTATTGACGGCCTGTATCGCTTTGGCTTCGTCGGAAATTGTTGTTAGATATGTAATTACAGAGGTTTTATGCGGTACAGTAACATTGAATCCAATCAAAGGAACATCGACATTTGCTTGCTGCTGAATCCAAACATCGAAATGGTCTAAAGTAGGCAAATCGAACAGTTCGTATGAGGCGTTGGAAAGTCCCTCGCGATCAAATTTTTCCCGAAAGATCTCCGGTGATTTGGAGTGGGAAACAGGGTGGCCAATCAATCCCAAACGAAAAGCTTTGGTAGACGTCATGGCGTAAAACAGGGTTGTTGAGCGATGGATTTAATTATTTGCTTTTCAACTTTGCTTTCACGGCATTGAAAAGAATTGGTAAAATCGATATGCCAATGATGCCGAAAACTACCGTTTCAAAGTGGTCATGCACCCAAGGAATAGATCCCAACAAATAGCCCAAAGTGGTGATGCTTGTCACCCAAAGTACCGCTCCGGCGATGCAATAACCGATGAACTTTTTGTATGTCATTGAGCCAAGTCCGGCTGCAAAAGGCGCAAAAGTCCTCACGATGGGTACAAAGCGCGCCATAATGAGGGTATAGCCACCATGTTTTTCATAGAAGGCTTCGGTTTGCTCCAGGTATTCACGCTTTAGCAGTTTCCATTTGAGGTCGAATACCCGCACCCCAATTTTTGACCCAACGAAATAATTGGTATTGTCGCCCAGCAACGCAGCCAAAATCAACAAAGGGATCAGTACAAAAATATTGAGGGGGTGTCCATCCATCGCGGCAATGGAGCCAGCGGCAAATAGAAGAGAATCTCCGGGGAGCAGGGGCATGACAACCAGTCCGGTTTCAACAAAAACGATAGCAAAAAGGATGAGGTAGGTGAGGTTTTTGTATTCGCCCACTAGAAATTGCAATTTTTCATCGAGGTGTAAGAGCCATTCTTTGGCGAAATCGAGGAGGGAGAGGATGGTCATATCGACTACAATTTTACGACATCGGTTTGAGGGGATTGATATTTGATTTTGTATATTTGTGTTTTATGCAAAAAATTGTTGTGAATCTTGGGTTAAAGCGCATCAGCCTTTGGGTTTTGATGATGGTTTGTGCAGGCATTGCGATTTCGGCTTGCGGTTCGCCCAAAGGACACGTGAAGGCAAAAAATACCGGCTGTAATTGCGGTTTTTGATCATACGTATTGATGATGAACGATTTAAATTGTTGAAAGTTCAACAAAATTGATCGTGAACGATGCATCTTTCTTGGTGTATTGTTGGGTTAATATGGCTCTTGATGCCTAATTTTGCGCAAAATTTAACAATGACAACGCAATCTACATACGTTCCTTACAAGGTAAAAGACATCTCATTGGCAGAATGGGGTAGGAAAGAAATTAAAATGGCCGAGGCTGAAATGCCTGGTTTGATGGCACTTCGCGCTGAGTTTGGTGCGTCTAAGCCATTGGCTGGAGCTCGCATCGCGGGTTGTTTGCACATGACAATTCAGACAGCGGTTTTGATCGAAACATTGGCTGAGTTGGGTGCTGAGGTAACTTGGAGCTCTTGTAACATTTTCTCAACGCAGGATCACGCTGCCGCTGCAATTGCTGCTGCAGGTATCTCTGTTTACGCTTGGAAAGGTCAGAACGAAGAGGAATTTGATTGGTGTATCGAACAGACTTTGCATTTTGGTGCTGAGCAAAACCCATTGAATATGATTTTGGACGATGGTGGTGATTTGACCAACATGGTTTTTGATCGTTACCCTGAGTTGATTTCGGGTATCAAAGGATTGAGCGAAGAGACTACCACGGGTGTTCACCGTTTGTATGAGCGCATGGCGAAAGGCACTTTGCATATCCCAGCGATCAACGTAAACGATAGCGTAACCAAGAGCAAGTTCGATAACAAATACGGTTGCAAAGAGAGTTTGGTAGATGCAATTCGCAGAGCTACTGATATTATGATGGCCGGTAAAGTGGCTGTTGTTTGTGGTTATGGTGATGTAGGAAAAGGTTCTGCCGATTCTTTGCGTGGTGCAGGTGCACGTGTGATGGTGACAGAAATCGATCCGATTTGTGCATTGCAAGCGGCGATGGATGGGTATCATGTGGTACACATCGACAAGGCGATCCCTCAGGCGAACATCGTAGTAACGGCTACAGGTAACTGTAACATCGTATCAGCGAAGCATTTTGAGTCGATGAAGGACAAGACCATCGTTTGTAACATTGGTCACTTCGACAACGAAATCGATATGGCTTGGTTGAACAAGAACCACGGCGATACAAAGTATACGATTAAGCCTCAGGTGGATGTTTACAACTTGAACGGCAACGAAATCATCGTATTGGCTGAAGGTCGTTTGGTAAATTTGGGTTGCGCAATGGGTCACCCTAGTTTTGTGATGAGTAATAGCTTCACCAACCAAACTTTGGCTCAGTTGGAATTGTGGATCAACCACGCCAGCTACAAAAATGAGGTTTATGTGTTGCCAAAGCATTTGGACGAGAAGGTTGCTAAGTTGCACTTGGCTCACATCGGCGCTGAATTGACAGAATTAACTGTTGAACAGGCGGATTACATTGGTGTGAATGTGAACGGTCCTTACAAGAAGGATACTTACAGATATTGATTTAGGAGATGTCCTTGTAAAATCCGGGGACGTTTTTTTATGATAGGAATAACGAAAAAAGGGGGCGCAGCCCCCTTTTTTCGTTATTTTTGAGTTGTTAATTGAGTAAAATTAGCCGAATTGCCGGAAATCAAATCAAGTGGGTGGTGGATTGATTGCTTTAAATTGGAATGGATGCGGAAGAGCGGTTGTCGGGAGCGAATTGTGTTCATTACGAATTTTAGGTCGACCTACAAGGAATCCAATTTTTCACTGAACTAGGTGTACTAGCCCCTTGTATTGAGTTTAGTCCGGGTTTCGTAAATCCTTTGAATAATGATTTTGATATGACTGTATGTAATGGTACATTTGATTAACATTGATCTTAGATATTATCTATGCCTAGGTTTTTATTGTTTTTTACTTTATTTATTTTTTGTCTTCCGTTAAAAGGGGTGGACGAGACTTACACGGCGGGTGGTTGGGTTACCGTTAAGTCTGTGTCGTCAGGTAAATACGAGGTTGTTTGCAATCTTTTATACAATGTGAGTGGTTATAAAAACCAGTACGGTATTCCAACTCATGCACAATTGGCAGCCGGTGATACTAATGTTTTTTTAAGGGTATATGATTCAAGTGGTAATTATTACAATCTAACTTCAAAATATGTAAGAGGATACTATTACACACAAAAGGACACTAACAACACACAAGTATCGCCTGGCGTCTTTGGTGAATTTTTTATCAATAAATACTATCGTCTTATTTTTAAATGCACTTTAGATTTGAATAATTCAATTGTAAAATCCTCTATTAACGTAAATTCCACGTATCTGGATTTTACGTGCGATTTCACGGGTGAAACTTGGTGTAAGTTGGATAATTGGAATATGAATTCATTAGGATGTGTAAGCCCAACAAGCACAACCCGAGTGTATTTGAAAAACCTTCCCTCATCTGTGAACACTTTGGAACCCAGCCATGTGGCATTTACAAAAATCATGGATTATTCGGCAAAAAATTATTACGCAACAAACTATTATAATCCAGGTTTTTATGTGCCTTATGGTGATTCAATCAAAGTTGAAATGATTGAACCTCAAACTTCCATTAAAAATATTAAATCAATCAAATACAATACTGGAATTTCCGGTTCAGCGCCTTTTTATACATATTGTAAAGATAGTTCCAATACTTGTGCGGCATCACCCAATGCTAATCCACCGCAAGGATTTTATTTTAACTCATTAACATCAGACATGGTGTTTAGTATTTTTAAATATTCTCAACAATCGAGTCAATTTGCTATTCGAGGGCATCATTACCACAAAGACATAAATGGACGTTGGCAATATATGGGATATACAACACTTGCTCAAAACATGACGACAAATCATGTATTTGGTCTAAATCTCTCTAATCCGTACATTAATGGGACAATATTCCCAACCTTTTCACTGCCAACGAATATGGATCTGTGCGAGGGCGATTCTCAATCAATTAGCATCAAAACCCAAGTCACAAAAGCAATACATAAATACACCGCTTCATTGGATGGGAATTTTCCTAATGCTTCCATTTCCACTGATTACAGTTCAGGGAATTCAACTCCCACGTTTCGTATTAAAGTAGTTGCAAAAATGGGCGACTATTCTTCTGTGCCGGGTGTTGTGACTTTGCGTTTGCATGCGGATTCCAATTGGGTTTTCGGCGAAGCAGCTCGCTCTGTGCCAGTTTATGTTCACAAGCCTCTAAAACCAGAAATTGTTGTAACTGCGAATGGTTGTAATAACCTCAAGGGTGTGCTAAAAACGGTAAATTCTGATGTGGCTGTCAAGATTACATGGACAGTTCATGAAGGTTCATTGTCGGCGCCAGCAATTTATACCACGAATTCCACGGACCTGCTTTATTCAGGCCTCCTGCCAAAAAAATACTATGTAAAGTGCTTTGTGATGCCGTTTGCATCAA
>Ga0102915_1000609_pt1 | contig 11176 bp, 10 predicted proteins | sample Colrivmet1561A02_FD_78199 | JGI IMG/M metagenome (GOLD analysis project Ga0102915, IMG submission 78199) | Estuarine microbial communities from the Columbia River estuary - metaG 1561A-02 | ecosystem: Environmental > Aquatic > Marine > Intertidal zone > Estuary | place: USA: Columbia River...
CATCTTTTTTAAGGGGTTCGGTCTGGGACTCGGAGATTTCGACGTCGGCGAATCCCCTGTTTTGGTAAACGGTGCGAATGGCATCGCGATCCTCTTCGACTTGCGAAGGGACTAGGCGTCCGCTCTTCGTGAAGAAAGTGAGGATATCCTCGGGCTTGGTCTTCATTGCCGCACGAAGATCTTTGGCGAGAACGGAGTCATTTCCCACAAAACTGATCCTCTTGACAATGAGTCGAGGGCCTTCCGTGATGGCAAAAATCAAGCGGGTGCGATTTTTTCCGGGGATATCTTGAAGGCGGTATTGAACGTCTACTTGGGCGTAGTTGCGATCCGAGTAAAGAGTGAGGATTTTCTGGCGGCTGGCTTCGATTTTTTCTTCGTCCACCACGTCGCCAGGTTTCACAGCCACATCACGACGAACACGGGCGAGGGGAATCTGAGAAGTACCTTCAATGAGGACTTCCTCGAGAACAGGGCGACCTTGGAGCAGGACGGTGACTTTGACTCCATCACCGAGGGGTTCTGCGAAAATACGAACATTTGAGACACCGCCAGTCGTGTAGAGGGATCGCACATCCTGCTCGGCGGTGCGCTCGCTGTAAGGTTGGCCGACCTTGGTGGCGAGGTTCGCAAGAACGCGTTCCTTAGAGATGGTTGGGGCACCGACAGTTTCCACCCCAATGCTTTTCACAATCGGACCAGCGGTCTCCGCAGGATCTTGAGCGATGACGCTGATAAGCGAGACCATCAAGAGCAAAGAAAGAAGGGACGATATTTTGGCGTAGGCAGAACGGAAGATAATCATGGTTTTGGGCGGCAATGCTCGCATCGGCATCGCAAGGGGATCGAAATATCGGATGGCTCGGGATAGGTCAAGGCCCCATTGCGACTTTGCGGAGTTTATGACGCGACCCGCACTTGCTTTCCCGAAGCGGCTAGGTATTCTCACCAACCCTTATTTATTTTATATGAGCAAAAGTATTCTGGATCCCGCACGTATTGCCGACATCGAATTCAGTAACGATGAGATCGCCCGCTACTCACGCCATCTGATCATGCCAGAGGTTACACTCGAGGGCCAGAAGCGCTTGAAAGCCGCAAAAGTGCTTTGCATCGGCACAGGCGGACTGGGATCTCCGATCGGTCTCTACCTTGCCGCCGCCGGCATCGGCACACTCGGGTTGGTGGATTTTGACGTGGTGGATTATTCCAATCTCCAACGCCAGATTTTGCATGGAACCAAAGATGTCGGTCGCAAAAAGCTCAATAGCGCCCGCGACCGCATCAAGGAAATCAATCCGAACGTCCAAGTGGACCTCCACGACGCGCTATTCAGCGCCGAGAATGCCCGGGAGATCGTCGAACCTTACGACATCGTCATCGATGGAACGGATAATTTTCCGACTCGCTACCTTTCCAATGACATCTGTGTTTTTCTGAAAAAGCCAAATGTTTATGGTTCGATCTTCCGTTTTGATGGTCAATGCACGGTTTTTGCCCCCCATCTGGGTGGCCCGTGCTACCGTTGCCTCTACCCCGAGCCACCACCACCAGGAATGGTGCCAAGTTGCGCCGAAGGTGGCGTTTTGGGAGTTTTGCCGGGAATCATCGGTGTCATGCAGGCGATCGAGGCCATCAAGCTCATCGTTGGAATCGGTGAACCCCTCATCGGCCGGTTGGTTCACTTTGACGCACTCAAGATGAAATTCCGCGAGTTCAAGATTCGCAAGGATCCGACCTGCCCGGTTTGTTCAGAAAACCCAACGATCACCGATTTGATCGATTACGATCAGTTTTGCGGTATTCCTCAGGCGCGCGCCGAGGAGGAGGCCGAAGCTCCCGTTCCCGAGATCACCGTCGAGGCGCTCAAGGCCCGTATTGATCGTCAGGAAAAGTTTGTCCTTCTTGATGTGCGTGAACCCTACGAATGGGATGTGGCCAAGATTCCCGGCTCGAAGCTCATTCCTCTCGGCGAGTTGGCTTCGCGCATGAGTGAACTCGATTCCGCTGACGAAATCGTCATTCATTGCAAGGTCGGTGTTCGCAGCGCCAAGGCGGTGAGGGAACTCCAGAAGGCCGGCTTTTCAAAGCTCCTCAATGTCGAAGGCGGTATTATCGCCTGGGCGGAGCGAGTCGATCCTTCCGTTCCCAAATACTAGGACGAACCCGCGCTTAGGATGCCCACACCTGAATACAGTTCGCTGTTTATTTGTCCACAGACGGGCAAAAAGCTGAGACAAGCTACAGGCGAGGAGTTGGAGTCACTCCGAGCCTCAGGCGAACAAAATCTCGATGCGGCATGGATCCGCTCGGATCTCGCTGTGGCCTATCCTGTGAGAAAAGGGATCCCCCTGCTTGTGCCGGGGGAGGCCATCCCGCTCCAATCGAAGCCGCCCACGCCCAAAGAGAATTTATCCCATGACTGAACTCGAACGCATTCGCCACTCCGCCGCGCACGTCCTCGCCACTGCCATTCTTCGCATTTGGCCTGAGGCCCAGTTTGCCGCAGGGCCACCCGTGGATACCGGTTTTTATTACGACGTGGATCTTCCCCACCGCATTACTCCTGAGGATTTTTCTCGTATCGAGGAGGAGATGAAGCGTGAGATCAAAGCGAACCTTCCCTTTGAGCGCGTGGAAATCTCTCGCAGTGACGCATTGGCGATGGCTGAACGCGGAGAACTCGCTTCACTCGCCCCCCGCAATGCCGCTTCCCGCTTCAAGCTCGATATCCTTCAAAACATTCCCGAAGGCGAGACGATCACGATCTATCGCAATGGCGAGTTCACCGATCTTTGTGCGGGGCCCCATGTGATGCGCACGGGAAATATCGGAGCCTTCAAGCTCACCCATGTTGCCAGCGCCTACTACAAAGGGGATGAGAATAATCCCCAGCTCCAGCGCATCTATGGCACGGCTTTTAAAAACAAGACGGAGATGGAGAAATACTTCACCATGCTCGAGGAGGCAAAGAAACGCGACCACCGCAAGATCGGTCGTGAGCAGCAACTCTTCCATATCGACGAGTCGGTCGGGCAGGGATTGATTCTCTGGACACCCAAAGGCTCCATCATTCGTCAAGAATTGCAGGACTTCATCGGCGGCGAACTCCGTAAACAAGGCTACAGCCAAGTTTTCACTCCTCATATTGGACGTTTGGGGCTTTACCAGACCTCTGGGCATTTCCCTTATTACGCAGAATCCCAATTCCCGCCTCTCATTGACCGCGAGACACTGGCTGATCTTTCTGCGGAGGGATGCTCGTGCGCGGATCTCTCCAACCGTGTCACTGCTGGCGAGATCGATGGCTATTTGCTCAAGCCGATGAATTGCCCGATGCATATCAAAATCTTTGATTCGCAGCCACGCAGTTACCGCGACCTGCCCGTTCGTTTGGCCGAGTTTGGCACCGTTTACAGGTGGGAACAGAGCGGCGAACTCAATGGCCTCACGCGAGTGCGTGGATTCACGCAAGACGATGCGCATCTTTTCTGTACGGAAGAGCAGGTTTCCTCCGAGATTCTCGGCTGCCTCTCGCTTGTTCGTACCGTTCTTTCGACATTGGGAATGACGGATTACCGCGTTCGTGTTGGGTTGCGCGATCCGGATTCCAATAAATACACTGGCGACCCCGCAAATTGGGACAAGGCCGAGACCGCCTGCCGCGAGGCGGCAAAGACGCTCGATGTTCCCTTCACCGAGGAACCCGGCGAGGCAGCCTTCTACGGACCGAAGATCGACTTTGTGGTAAAAGATGTGCTCGGTCGCGAGTGGCAGTTGGGTACGGTTCAGGTCGACTACAACCTTCCGATTCGTTTTGGCTTGAAGTATGTCGGCAGTGACGGCAAATCCCATGTGCCTGTCATGATCCACCGTGCGCCATTCGGTTCAATGGAGCGCTTCACCGGAGTTCTTATCGAGCATTTCGCGGGTAATTTTCCGCTCTGGTTGTCACCCGAGCAGGTGCGCGTGCTGCCGATCAATGACGACCCTGTCGTAATCGAGTATTGCGATGCCATTGTTGCCTCACTTCGTGGAGAAGGGGTTCGATGCGAGCGCGACACCTCGCCGGATAGCGTCAATGCGAAGATCGCCAAAGCCGAGCAGCAAAAGGTTCACACCATGTTCGTCGTCGGTAAGCGGGATGTGGAAGCTGGAAATGTGAGTTTGCGCGTTCACGGCAAAGGTAACTTGGGGGCAAAAAATAAAGACGAGGTGATGGCCGAAATCGTCTCAGCCATACGAACCCGCCAAGCCTAAATTCGCTCCGCTCTGGGCATCTCCAAAGAGTGCTCGGCTTGCTCTGTTGACTTCGGTTGTCAGGGATGAGTGCAGTGTTATTTTCTGGATACGAAGTCAGGTTGCCAAATGGGGATACAGCCTTTCCATTTCGGCAACCGAATGGGCGGCGGTCTCAAGTGCGATTGGCAAAAACTCCTCTTTTTGGCCGTGGGGCTGGGCGCACTCCATCCAAGACTTGAGTATCATTCCAAGTCGCAGCAGTCCTGCATTTGAGGCATAGCCGAAAATTTTGTGCAAATACTCATCGGTTTCATCCAGCGATGACGAGCTTAGTTTTGTGAGGTCTTCTGGGAGAGCTTGCCGAATGCCGCGCCAGATATCGTGCTGTAGAACGGACATTTCTTTGTCGAGCATGGGACTAAAAAGTTCCACGCTTATTTCTGTGTCGACCAATGGAAACTCTAAGTATAGGGCGCTATCCACATACGCAAAATAACCATATTCCAAAACAAATATAGAGGGGATCGAACCCCAGTTGGAATCAAAGCGCGAGGGCACATTAGGGTGAATACCCAAGTGATGCCGATCGCATGAATCGCTACAAGTTTGGACATGAGTTCCGTTCGTAAATCGATATGAAAACGCCTTTGCGCCTTTCCGCATCCAATCAAAAAAATCTCATCGTGAGGTTGCCTTGGTTTTTGCTCCACTGAGCTCGACTGGTCATGAAAAATCGAGGCAAAGACCGGCAATGGCTTCGATGGTTGCCCACGTGCCCAGAGGTTGCCGTCTCCACGGGAGTTGGGATCTTGGGTCTTGGGATCTGGTTTATTGTCCGAAACCTGAAGAAGGGGCCACATTCGAGTACCCCCTGCGAACTGCAGGAATGTGATCTTCATCAAGCTCTCGAGGCGGAGAGGGCATCCAACCTAGCGAAGGGGGAATTCCTAGCCAATATGAGTCATGAAATCCGGACGCCCATGAATTCCGTGATCGGAATTTCCCATCTGCTGCTGGATACCGAACTTTCGGAATCGCAGCGCGACTACGTTGACAAGATTCTGACTTCCGGAACCGCGTTGCTGGGGGTTTTGAATGATATTCTCGACTACTCCAAGATCGAGGCGGGGGAACTGAAAATCGATCGGGTTCCATTTCAAATATCAGATGTTTTACGGAAATGTGACGCCCTCTTTTCCGTTCTCGCTGAAAGCAAAAATCTGCAACTTCGTTTTGAGGTATTAGACTCGGTGCCCGAGACATTGGTTGGCGACCCCTTGCGACTATTGCAGGTCCTCAATAACTTAATTGGAAACGCCCTGAAATTTACCGAACGCGGTACGATAGAGGTGATCGTCGAATGCCTCGAAGACATTGGCGATGATCACACGCTGCTAGTCCACGTTATTGACACCGGAATAGGGATGAGCGCATTCGATCAGGAAAGAATTTTCGCACCTTTCCAACAGGTTGTGAGATCCCCAATGGAACGGGCTGGGGGAACAGGGCTAGGGCTTAGCATAAGTAGGCAGTTGGTCGGTTTGATCGGTGGTGAGATGGGTTTGAAAAGTAAGCCCGGCCAAGGGAGCGAATTCTGGTTCACTACAAGGCTCGGAAAAAAGAAGGGGCACGCAGACGGAAATGCGGACGCGGTCGCAACAATGGAAGTGGATAAATTCTCGCGCCTAGGCCGCCTAGGCACACTAACTGAAGCGATCCGTGGGGCCAATATTCTCGTGGTCGATGACAATGCGATCAATCTCCTCGTGACGAGTGTTTATCTCCGTAAAATGGGTCTGGGAGTCACATTGGTTCGCCATAGCCAGGAGGCGATAGAAAAGACAAAGCGCATCCGTTTTGACGTGATCTTGATGGACCTTCATATGCCCGACATCGATGGGTTTGAAGCGACCTCGCGGATTCGCGATTATGAAGCGAAAACGTTTCCCAATAATGGCGAAGTCCCGATCATCGCGCTGTCGGCATCCGCGATGCCAGTGGATATGCAAAGGGCTTTTGCGGCAGGGATGAACGATCATGTGGAAAAACCGATCGACCCCTTTCATCTCGCAGGTGTTCTTGTGAAATGGATTCCTGTTAATGTGACGAAAGGAGTTCTCGAATGAGTGCTGACGGCCTGAACTCCTGCCGTCCCCAAAAGGCAAAAAAAGCCCCTCGGTATTTTCTCATCCCAACTTCACGCTTCGAGTTGGAATATTCGGTGAAGGCGGAGAAGCTCGATCACAGCTTGGACTTGGGGTTTCAGTCCCTTCAATACGACCTTGCCTGTGTCTTCTGGAAAACGGCGCAGAATGCTCAGAAGCGATCCGACTCCAGAACTGTCGATGAAATCAACATTGGTCATCTCGATTTCGGCATGGACCAAAGAGTCGTTCCAAAGAGCTCCGATCTGCTGCTTAAACTCGGGAGACCCGCTCGCATCGAGGCGCGGCCTGAGAATTTTGAGTCGTACGGTTCCCCCATCAGTGTTCGCATCAAAAAAAGTTTCCATAGGTTGACAACGTATATTCGGACCTGTGGTGAAAGCAAATGGGCCCCCCCTGAAATAGACTTAGGTGTTTCCCTGCCATGAAAACCGAAAATGATATTGTGGATTATCGAATGAGGCTCTCAACAGGCCGGGGCAGGATCATGGAGGGTTTTCGTTTGATGACAAAACTGACTTTGTGGAAGGGGGTCGTTCTTGTATCCTACGGGCTTAAGAGGATCATTGATATCGCGGCGGCATCAGTGGCTTTGACTCTGGGAAGTCCTCTTTTCGCGCTAACCGCCATCCTCATTAAATTTGAGGATGGTGGTGCTGTTTTATTCCGTCAGGAACGAGTCGGTTACAGGGGTAAATGTTTTGGGATGTATAAATTTCGATCGATGCGCACTCAAGCCGAGTCGGAAACCAAAAGCCTCGAAGCGCAAAATGAGATGCAGGGGGGAGTGATATTCAAAATGAAAAACGACCCCCGCGTCACGCGTGTTGGGAAGTTCATTCGGAAGTATTCGATCGATGAGCTTCCCCAGTTTTGGAATGTTTTGGTGGGAGATATGTCGCTGGTGGGACCGCGCCCCCCCCTCCCGAAAGAAGTGGAACTATATCTTCCTGACGAGCGTCAGCGTCTCCTTGCCAAACCTGGCCTCACATGCACATGGCAAGTGAGCGGAAGGAGCGAAATCGACTTTCGAGGACAAGTCCGCCTCGACATTGAATACATCCAGTCCATGAGCACTATCACCGATATAAAACTTCTGATCATGACAGTGCCGGCGGTGCTGCTGGGAAAGGGGGCGTATTGAGTGTGGGGTGGAATCTTCTGGCTCCAGACTGGTGTGAGGTCGACGCCGTTTGGAAAAACCCGCTGCCGTTCATCCTTTGGCCGGTCTGTGGAAAACCATTGTTAGCCCACTGGCTCGATGAGGCGCTGCGCCAAGAAGCGAATTCTATCACTATTTACGCAACGGATCGTCCCCACCTCATCAGGGCATGGATTAACCGAGGGAATTACTGGTCGAATCAAATCCACGTTCGAGTCGGTGGAGATCGAGTTGAGAGCAGTATCACCTATACTATGAATTCTCTTCCGGGTTATGAGGTTTTTGATTCTGTATCGGATGGCCATAGGCTTCTTGAACATTGGTTCGCTCTTCATGTTTATGAGATCCAGGAAAGGAAGCCTGCGCGTTTTCAAATTGATCGAGAGATATCACCGGGGGTTTGGGTGGCTCCAGGGGTCGTTATTGACCCCTTAGCACGATTGATTCCCCCTGTTTGGATCGGACGTCGAGCACGCATCGGGCCGCACTGCCGGATTGGTCCGAATGCCTTTATTTCAACTCGCTCTGTTCTCGATGAGGATGTCGAAGTCATTGACGCAATTATTTGCGAGGACACCTACATTGGTCGCCACACACGACTCGATCGAAGCATCGCCAAAGGCGGGCTACTTCTGAATTGGAAGCTCAAAGCATCTGCAAACATCCTCGATCACTTTGTTATGGCCGACTTGGCTACTTCAAAAAACCGGGCGGGAATCGGTGAGCGTATTCTGGCGCTGCTGCTTTGGATTCCGTGTGCTCTAGCCGCCCGTTTTATGAATCGGGGGCTTGCTCCAGCATTCAGAGAAGTCACAGACGGCAGGGGGTGTCTGCAGCGACTGCGGATCTGGCCGCGCGGGCCGATTCTCATACGCCGCGCAGAATGGCTCTACGCCGTTGTGGCAGGGCGTTTGAGGATAGTTGGGGTATTGCCACGTAGCGATGCCGATTGGGACTCTCTTCCAGCCGAAACGCGAGCCTTGTTAGAAAATGCTCCGATGGGCGTTTTAGCTCTCTCGGATTTATACGGGCGTCACAATACTTCCGATCCCGTCGAATGGATTCATGCTGCATATCAAGCGGGAGCACCCCAAGGCGTCGGGCAACGTCAGGCCAAGAGATCGGCGGCGACCATAGCCATGAGGATTCCTATCGAATGAATTCTGAAATCAGCTGCAGATTTGAGCTTTTGAACGCGCAACTGCAGGAGGTCGAAAAAATTTCAGCCCAGATTCTGGGATTTATGGGTGACCAAGGGGTATCTGATGGCGTTTTTCTCTCCCAAATCGAACTCGCGACGACGGAGGCCATCAATAATGCCATTGAGCATGGATGCTGTGGGAGTGACATAAAACAGGTCAGCGTGACTGTTACGCTCACCGCATCCGATGCCCTAATAGAGATCGCTGATCAATCAAGTTTTACCGGCCTCTCAAATGAACCGTCCCTGCCGATCAATATGTTGGCCGAACGAGGCCGGGGGTTGTTCATCATAGCGCAATTCACCGATAAAGTGGTGCATGAAAACCGAAACGGTAGACATGTCTTGCGGCTTCAGAAATCCCTGCCGTCCGGATTCTCTCGAACTGAAATGGGATACCAAAATCGCACGCTTTCCAAAATGACGGAAGAGCTTGGGGCTAGTTATGAAATGATTAGTGCGCTTATTGGCCTTAGCGAGCTTCTTGCCGAGGCTAAGGATAAAACGGATTTTCTCAAAATGGCGCTCCATCGTGTGCTGGAATTAACCGGAGCCGATGCCGTCTATTTGCGTTCAGGTTGTGATGCGGGGCTAGTTTTGGAGGGATTCGCTGGCGAGCTCAGCGTCAATATTCCGACTTTGTTGCCAATCGGAAAAAGCGGAATCGAATCCAGTGTCTTTCTCACAGGCAAGGAAATCACAGTTCAATCGGCTTTGAGCGGGAGCAACGAATCCATGCTGAAAGCCTCTCTTTGCGAGCAGTGTCGGGCTAGTTTGGCTAGCGCTTTGATGGAAAATGATCCTCTCACTGAGGCGGTTCAGGCAGCATTTGTGACACCGATTCTCTATAAAACTGAGCGACGCGGCATCCTTGTGTTGGCCCAGTCGAGTAAGAATCGCCCCTTCTTTACAGCCGTTCAGATGCAGGTTGCCCGAGTAGCGGGGGAATACTTAGGAATTGCCTCTTCGATCAATGAACTTCAAGAGAAACGAGAGAGCGAGCAACGTGCTCTCCGTGAACTTGAGATCGCTGCAGGCATCCAGATGTCTCTCATGCCGCGGGAATTCCGTCTTTCAGAAAAACTCGATGCATTTGGATTGTGTCAGCCAGCCCACTCGGCCGGAGGAGATTACTTTGACTTTATTTCTTTGGATGATGGATCGGTTTTCGTGATTTGTGCCGATGTGATGGGCAAGGGGCTGTCGGCTGCCCTTTTTGCAAATATGCTAAGAACGAATATTCTGGCGTTCTCCGGGAAGGCATTGGATCCGGGAATGCTACTCACGGAAGTGAATGCACGAATGTTTCCAGATCTGAGCCGGTTGGATATTTTTATTACGGCCTTCTGTGTCTGGATTTCTCGGGATGCAGGAACCATTCATCACTCGGGAGCTGGTCACCCAGCCGGAATTTTGCGCCAAAAAATGGGAGCGATATCGACACTGCAATCACGTGGACTTCCTTTGGGGGTTTTGAAGGATGCGATCTATGAGACGCGGAAGATGGATTTTGAAAGGGAGAGCAGTCTTGTTCTCTTTAGTGACGGGATTTCCGAAACAAGGGACCAGTCAGGGAATTTTTTTGGAGATGAGGGGATTTTAGCCGTGGTGGAGAGCAATCCCGATCTATCAGCGGAATTCTTGGTCAAAGGGATCGTGGATGCTGTTGACCAGTTCAGCGGGAATGCGCCGCTAGTGGATGATAGGAGCATTCTTGCCGTTCTGAGAAAGGCATGAAGGGTTCATTCGAATTTTTAAGAAACCCATGAAAAAAACCATCCTTCTTATTGATGATGAAGAACACATCCTTCGTTTGCTGCAATTTGTACTTAGGCCCATTGACGCCATCTTGCAGGTAACCAGAAGCGGCATGGAGGCGCTGGCGTATTTGGTGAAAAATCCCGTTGCGGTCGCCCTTCTCGACTACTCCCTGCCGGGAATGAATGGGCTCGAGACGCTCCAGCAGATTCGCTCGCTTAAGGAGGGGGGAGATATCAAGGTCATCATGCTAACCGCACGCGATCAGACTACGATACGGGCGGAGGCGAAGGGGTTGAATGTAGAGGCTTTTTTGACAAAGCCATTCAGCCCAAGCGACCTTGCGCGCAGGGTTCGAGAGTTGGTTGAACGCGCTTCCTAGTCGGGCTTTTATGAATCAAGTTATCCCCCAATCTCGCTACCTCGATCGAAGCTTTAACGGATCCATGGCAGCCGAGCAACGAAGCCTCAAAACCATTCTCTCGAGCATGGGTGAGCAATTGGGCCAAAAAGGCGAGTCCGTCACTATCGATCCGAGAACAATACCTGAGGTCAATGGTCAGATTTCCTTGGCCCATAGCTTGAATCACTTCGTTGCGATGAATTTCCTTGAGATCGTTTGCCACGAGAGCGCCCAAAAAGGATACA
>Ga0102915_1000614_pt1 | contig 11152 bp, 10 predicted proteins | sample Colrivmet1561A02_FD_78199 | JGI IMG/M metagenome (GOLD analysis project Ga0102915, IMG submission 78199) | Estuarine microbial communities from the Columbia River estuary - metaG 1561A-02 | ecosystem: Environmental > Aquatic > Marine > Intertidal zone > Estuary | place: USA: Columbia River...
CCCTGAAAAGTACGGATTTTCGAAACACTACGGGAACGGTACCGTCCATCGTCCGCTCGCCACCCGGGCGTGAAAGGCCTCGGCGAGGTGCGCCGTAAGGGGTCCGCCCTGGCCGCTGCCAATTCGGCGTCCGTCTACCTCGACCACCGGGGTGAGTTCGCCCATGGTTCCGGTGCCAAAGGCCTCGTCGGCGGTGTAGAGTTCGGTCAGCGACAGGTCGCGTTCCTGGGTCGGAATCCCCAACTCGCGCCCCAGCTCCAGCACGATTCCGCGGGTAATGCCCGGCAGGCAGTTGGTCGCGTGCGGCGTGAGCAGATGGCCGCCCCGCAGCATGAAGATGTTGGTTCCGTTCATCTCTGACACAAATCCGCGCTCGTCGAGCATCAGAGCATCGTCAGCCCCCGCCACGTTGGCCTGAATTTTTGCCAAGATGTTGTTGATGAGGTTGTTGTGGTGGATTTTTGAATCTACAAACTGCGGACTGTTGCGGCGAATCGCCGACGTCACGATGCGCACACCCGCGGCGTTGTCGTATACGGGCTTCTTCCACTCCGCCAGCACAATAAGGGTGCAGCCCTTTTGGTTGAGGCGCGGATCCATTCCTGAGGTAATCTTCTCGCCGCGCGTCAGGGTTAGCCGAATGTGGCTGTCACCGCGCATTCCATTCGCTTCAAGCGTTTGAAAGATGGCGGAACGGACTTCGTCCCGCGTCGGAACGTTAGAGAAGGCCATCGCGTGGGCCGAAGCAAAAAGTCGATCGAGGTGGTAGTCCAGGGCAAAGATTCCGTTGGTATAGACCCGAAGGCCCTCCCACACCGCGTCGCCACCTTGAACGGCGGAATCAAATACACTCACTTTTGCCTGGTCGCGTGGCCAGAGGCGGTCGCCGACCCAAACCTGAAGGTTGGCATTTTGGGGATTAAACGTTTGAAGCATTTGAAGCGAATTTAATCGATGGGGTGCGACTGGTTAGCCAAGCGCGCATAAAGTGGGGCCACCTCTTCGGCCAAAGCCTCGAGATGCTCAGCCATGCGCGGGGGTTCAGGAGACGCCAGGCCAAAGCCGGTGGACTGGTGTACTTGAGCATACCAGTGCGGAGCCCACACCCCGTCGTAGGGCTTGGGGCCCGCTGGCCAAGACAGCTGTTCCGATCGAAATTCAAGGTCCAACGCAGCGCATACGGCGCGAAACCCCCGTTCGGGATCCCGCAGGAGTTGGTCCGAGTCGACCACCACGTACTCGGAGCCCATCGACTGAAGCTGGTTCAGCGCTTCGAGCTGCTAGCGCAGGGCCACGTCGCGCAGCTGCACGTCCGGAACCACCTTGGCAAACGAAGCGATGACTTTGCGGGGACTTCGAATCCACAGAATGTGCTTCCAGCCCGCCGCGGGGTTGAGGTCTACGCCGTCCATGTGGTGCGCCATGTTTTTGAGGTACACCGGTTCGGGGCACCCCGCGAGCTGAACCCAAACTTCGGCTGGGTCCTTAGGCTGGCTCGCTAAAACGTCCGCACGTCCGGGATGGTCCGCGCCCGTTCGCGCCAAGTAGGCCGCATAAAAGGGCTCGTCGACCACCGACCAGCCCGGCCGCTGGGCAAAGCTGTACATCAGGGCTGTCGAAACATTTCGCGGACCCGAAAGGGCGTGGACTACATCCATAGTAAACGAATGTACGCGTTGGTAACGGATTTGTAATCTGGGCTATCTTCACCCTAGTAAACAAAGCCATACCATGACCACCCGTTACCTTTTCACCACTGCCATCACCATTGCCGTAGTTTCACTTCTAGCCGCGTGCGGATCCGCCAAAAGCACGTCTGCCATCAATTTGACCGCGGCCCAAGCGAAATACCCCGGGTACAGTATGGCGGATTTCACGACCGGACAAGCATTGTATGCTGCAAACTGCGGGCGCTGCCACCCCGCCTACGCGCCAAACTCACACACTGAAGCGCAGTGGGCGAAATGGGTTCCAAAAATGGTACCTATGGCCAATAAAGAAGCCGGAACCGTCGCTATTGACGAGTCCGGCCAGGAGCTAATCCTCAAATTTTTGTACGCAGCGTCGCACTAAACCTTGGGCGCGAGCGCCCCTTGGCGGAACGTTACGTAGGACGTCATCAAAATTCCGAGGATTACTAGCGGAAAAAACGTTTGCGCATCAGGCCCGTCCACCATGTAGTGGCTGAAGGTCGCCGCCAACAGTGAAAATGTGAAGCCGGCATAGGCCCATTCTTTCAAGCGTGCAGGTGCCATCGGAACGATGAGCACAAGGGCTCCGGCCACCTTCATGATGTTGAGAAACACCCGAAAGTAGTCAGGGTACCCAAGGTGGGCCACCCCAGCCTTGGCCATTTCGGTATGGCCAGTGAGAGCGGGCATTACGCCTTCAAATAGAAAAATGATGCCGGTGGCAATCCAGAAAGTCAGTCGTGTTTTGTTCATGGTTTGAGCCATTCGTTGAGCCAGTTAAAAAATTCGTGCTGCCACACCAGCGCGTTCTGTGGGTTCATAACCCAGTGGCCTTCTTCGGGGAAGTATAGAAATCGAGACGGAATTCCGCGCAGCTGAGCCGCTTGATACGCCTCCATGCCTTGGTTGAGCGGAACCCTAAAGTCGTTGCCCCCGTGAATCACGAGGAGCGGGGCGGTCCACTTGTCCACGTGGTTTTTAGGATTGAATTCGCCGTAGGACTTGGATTGGGGCTGGTCCCAGTAGGATCCGCCCAAGTCGTGGTTGGCAAAAAACAGCTCCTCGGTGGTGCCGTACCAGCTGTCCATGTTGAAGAGTCCGCAGTGCGAAATCAGCGCTTTGAAGCGGCCCTCGTGAATGCCCGCGAGCTGGTAAACGCTGTAGCCGCCATAGCTGGCACCCACGGCGCCGAGGCGCGCGGCGTCGACGTAGGGCTCGGCAGACACCGCGTCAATTGCCGCGAGGTAGTCCTTCATCGCTTGCCCGCCCCAGTCGCCTGAGATCTGCTCGTTCCATTCGCGGCCAAAGCCTGGAACTCCGCGGCGGTTCGGTGCGACGACGATATAGCCCTGGGCTGCCATCACCTGAAAGTTCCACCGAAAGCTGTAGAACGCGCTCACCGTGCTCTGCGGGCCTCCTTGGCAGTACAGCAGGGCTGGGTACTTCTTTGCAGGGTCAAAATTCGGCGGGTACATCACCCACGTCAGCATTTTTTTGCCGTCGCTGGTCGGAATCCAGCGCTTCTCAACCGTGCCGCGCGCAATCTTGGCATAGTCGGCGTCATTGACGTGGGTCAGAGCCACCGGGGCTTTGCCGCCCAGTGTGTAGAGCTCGTTGGCCTGGTTCTGGTCCATGCGCTCGGCCACCAGGATCTTGCCCGCATAATCAAAGCCGCCAAAGTCGAAGTCGCCCGAGGTCAAGGGCGTCACCGTGGCCTTCGCCCCCTTGAGCTCAAGGCGGATCAGCTGGTTGGACGCCTCTTGGGTCACGTTCAGAACCATACTTGTGGGCCCCACCCACTTCAGGTCGTTGACGTACTCGCCTGCTACGTCGATACGGCGAGGCTGCGCGCCCAGCGTGCTGAGGTCGAGCAGGTGGAGCTGGTTGACGTCGGATTCAAAGCCGTCGGTGGGCATTGCCGTAAAGGCCAGCGTCTTGCCGTCGGGCGAAATGCGCGGGTTTCCGTCGTAGCCGCTCAGGCCCGGAAGCTCCGTAGTCTTCGACGAAGCCACGTCGTAGCGGTAGAGCTTCGAATCGGTGTGCAGCGCGAACTCCTTACCAGTGGCCAGCTTGGCTGAATACACGATAAATGACCCATCGGGGCTGATGTCAAAGGATTCGGCTCCGCCAAACGGAGGCAGCGGCGCATGGCCGCGTACGCCCTTGAGAATGTCGGTGTACTCCGTGGCCGGATTGGGTGCGTCGGGAACTACGTGCGCAAACGCCACGTGGTTGTAGTGGTAGTCGGTCCAGCTGTCCCAGTGGCGGTACATCAGGTCGTCAAACACGGCGTAGTTGGCCTTTGGCGCTTCGGGGTGGCGCTCGAGCGGAGTTTGGTCGAGCTTTTCACGCGTCACAAATGCCACAATCCATTGGCCGTTGGACAGTTCTCGGAACTTGACATCGCTGGCCCCGCCCGGAATATCCAAGTGCACCCGCACGTCGCTGCCATCAAGGGCGCGTGACTTGAGTTTGCCTTGGTGCACGTACGCCACGCGGGTTCCGCCTTTGACAAAGGTGGCGCTTAGCTCCGACCCGGGGTCCGCAGCAAGGCTGCGCGTTTCGCCGGTCGCCGCATTCACTAAAAAGAGGTCGCGGTTGCCCTTATTGGCCTCGAGGTCGTAGCGCGTCACACCGTAGGCAACCCATCCGCTCGAAGCAGCATCGTCGAGGCTCACACGGCCGAGCGACCAGAGTAGTTCGGGGGTCATCACGCTTTGCGCTGAGGCCAATGAAGTTGCGAGTACGAGGCTCCCCAAGAATATGTTCTTCATGGGGGTAAGGTAGCACAACCTTCGTGGAAGCGCAACTTAGCCCTAGATTTGGCCCCCGAACATGGAACACACTGCACTCATCACCAACGAAGCCGTCGTTTTTGGACTCCTCATGGCCATACTTGGCTCCATTTTCTGGGCCGCGAGCGAGCCCCGATTCAAGAAATTCTTTAGCATCGTTCCGGCGCTGCTGCTATGCTACTTCGTGCCGTCGCTGCTCACGAACACGGGGTTGGTTCCAAAAGACACGAATATTTACTTCATCGCGTCGCGGTACTTACTCCCCGCTTCGCTGGTCTTGCTGACTATAAGCATTGACCTCAAGGCTGTGATCGGTTTAGGTCCAAAGGCATTGATCATGTTTTTCACGGCAACGTTCAGTGTCATCATTGGGGGTCCACTGGCATTACTTATCGTTTCTTGGATTTCTCCTGAAACTGTTGGCGGAGTGGGCGCTGAAGCTGTTTGGCGCGGATTTTCAACAATCGCAGGGTCTTGGATTGGCGGCGGAGCCAACCAGGCCGCGCTCTATGAGGTATTCAAACCCAGCGAGTCCATCTACTCTGCCATGATCACCGTCGACGTTGTAGTCGCCGAAATCTGGATGGCCGTCATTCTTCTCGGGGCGGCCAAATCAGACCGGGTCGATGCGTGGCTCAAGGCCGACAACCGTTCGGTCAAAGAGCTCCAAGAAAAAATGGAGGACTTCCTCAAGCGCACCGCCAAGATTCCGACCCTGGCTGACGCCATGAAAATTTTGGGAGTAGCCTTTGGCGCGGTGGCCATCAGTCATGCAGCAGGAGACTTTTTAGCCCCCTGGTTTACCGAACACGCCCCGTATACGGCCAACTTCAGCTTCACCAGCGACTTCTTTTGGATTGTGATCATTGCAACGACCCTTGGGCTTTTGCTTTCTTTAACCCCTGCCCGTAACCTCGAAGGTGTGGGCGCAAGCCGTTGGGGTTCGGTCTTCATCTACATTCTTGTCGGAAGCATTGGAATGAAGATGGACCTAATGGAGGCCCTCAGCCAACCTGGCTTGATTGGGGTGGGCGCCCTATGGATGACCATCCATGTACTCATCTTAGTTCTCGTCGCACGTCTCATCCGGGCTCCTTTCTTCTTCTTGGCCGTCGGATCCAAGGCCAACATTGGTGGAGCCGCTTCGGCACCTGTCGCCGCCGCCGCCTTTCACCCGTCGTTGGCCCCCGTAGGTGTCCTGCTGGCCGTTCTCGGATATGCCCTCGGAACCTATGGCGGGTGGCTTTCTGGTCTGATGATGTATGCGATCTCTGGCGATCCCAGCCCACTCATGCTTCCCTAGTCTAGCGGAATTTTTGTAGCTTCACCCTTGTGAAACAGACCGTTCAACTTCGCCGCAGCTGGCTCCTATTCGCCATTTCAGGCCTAATCCTCGTCGGCCTTGGCCTTTCAATCGTCGGCGAAGCCATCCTTTTAAAGTCCACGCAGCAGGCCTATTTTTTGGTCGGAACCGTAGGTCTCGTCGCATTCAACGCCGGGCTAAGCATCTTTGGCCAAGCTGTCATTTTTCGCTACCGCTACCTCAAGGCCAAGGGCCGAGATGAGGCGGAACGCAAAGCGGGACGCAACCGCCATCGCGGACGTGGACGCGGGCCCAAGCGTTCGGGATCTGGATCGGGATCCGCTTCGGGTTCAGGTTCTGGCGACGGAAGTCCACGCCGAAACGGTGGGTTCAAGTCCCGGTTCGAGGAATAGCCCCTCGAGGGTCAAGCACCCGCTACCGCGCCCGAGGGGCGACCAATGCCGCCCTTTGCGGTACTACAGAAATTCGTTGAACTGGAATCCGTTCTGTAGGCGATCCTTGCCCAGCTGCTGCTGTTCGGCGAGCGCCCAAAGCATGAATTCTTTGAGAAAGAGCAGATCCCGTGGTTCAACGTTGGGCTGGTGCTCTTGAATTAAATCGTCCAAGGTCTTGACCTTATTCAAGCACGACGCGTACTCCCTTTGGTCGCACTCGTCGTAAAGCAGCACGCCTCCCTGCTGGTAAATGGCATCTACCGTGGCCGCATACGGACTGCTCACTGACTTCTTGGTGAGCTTCTCGATTTTCGGGAACATACTCGGCCACAGCGTCTTGATCGCCGCCCCAATCAACTGTTCGGCAACAAATGCGGCGCCCTCTTGCTCGCCCTCGTACACGAGTTCCACCTTGCCCGTGATCGCCGGAATCACTCCCATGAAGTCCGACAAACGCACGGTGGTCGTTGCCTCGCCGTTGATCAACGCACGGCGTTCCGCCGTGCTTACCAGGCTCTCGAGCATCGAAATACTCATTCGCGCACTCACTCCGCTTTTGTGGTCTACGTACTCGCTTTCGCGCGCTTCAAAAATGATCTGCTCGAGCAGATTGTACGCCAGATCTGGCACGTACACCCGGCTCGCCTGCGCTTGGTTAATTCGGGCCTCTTGGGCCGAAATCTTGCGGGCAACCGCGATGGTCTGCGGGTAGTGCGTCAAAATTTGGGCTCCGATGCGGTCCTTGAGCGGCGTGACAATGCTTCCCCGGTTGGTGTAGTCCTCGGGGTTGGCGGTAAACACAAACTGAATATCGAGCGGAAGGCGAATGCTGAATCCGCGAATTTGTACATCCCCTTCCTGCAAAATGTTGAAGAGAGCGACCTGGTTTCGCGCCTGCAAATCCGGAATCTCGTTCAGCACAAAAATGCAGCGGTTGGCGCGCGGAATCATTCCGAAGTGAATCACCCGATCGTCCGCGTACGACAGCTTGAGGTTGGCCGCCTTGATGGGATCAATGTCGCCAATCAAATCCGCCACGGTTACGTCGGGCGTCGCCAGCTTCTCTGAGTAGCGCTGTGAGCGGTGCAGCCACGCAATCGGCGTTTGGTCGCCGTGCTCGGCAATCAAATCGATGGCAAAGCGCGAGATGGGCGCGAGCGGGTCGTCGTTGATCTCGGAACCTTGGACCACCGGAATGTACTCGTCCAGCAACTCTACCATGAGGCGCGCCAAGCGCGTTTTGGCCTGCCCCCGAAGGCCCAACAGGTTGATGTTGTGACGCGACAAAATGGCGCGCTCGAGCTCGGGAAGCACCGAGTCTTCAAACCCATGGACTCCCTGAAACACGGTGGTTCCGGCCTCCAAGTGCTTGATGAGGTTGGCGCGGAGCTCGTCTTTAATCGACGTGCTTTGGTAGCCTGATGCCTTGAGTGCTCCTAACGTGGTAATCATTCTATTTGAGTCGTTTCTTTCGGTTGGTTTCGTAGTCCCTAAAAATCATCTCACCCAGACCTTTCAGTCCCGTGTAAAATGCCTTGCCTTGGTTGGCCTCGGTAAATGTGTCCACAAACTGCTGCAGGTAGGGGTCCCGCGCAATCATAAAGGTGGTAATCGGAATGTGCAGCTTGCGCGCCTGGGCCGCCTGGACGTAGCAGCGCTCGGTCACGTACGGATCCAGCCCGTTGCTGTTCATGTAGTAGGTTCCGTCGCGTTCTTTGATGCAGCTCGGCTTGCCGTCCGTGATCATAAAGATTTGCTTGTTGCTGTTTCGCTTGCGCCGCAGAATATCCATGGCGAGCTGCAGTCCCGCCACCGTATTCGTGTGAAACGGGCCCACTTTCAGGTACGGAATCTCTTTGATCGAAATCCGCCACGCGTCGTTTCCGAAGACAATGATGTCGATGCTGTCTTTGGGATAGCGCGTGGTAATGAGCTCGGCCAGCGCCATCGCAACCTTCTTGGCCGGAGTAATTCGGTCCTCGCCGTACAAAATCATCGAATGGCTGATGTCGATCATCAGCACCGTGCTCATCTGTGAATTGAACTGGCTGTCCTCGACGACGAGGTCCTCTTCGGTGAGTTCAAAATCACCGATTCCGTGGTTCACCTGCGCATTTTTGATGCTCTCGGTGAGCGAAATCTTTTCGAGGCCGTCGCCGTACATGTAGGGGCGCATTTCGCCCGTCTTCTCGTCGCCGTCGCCTGACTTTTTGGTTTTGTGGTTTCCGGATCCACTCTTGTTGAGGTTGCCAAAAATCTGATCCAAGGCCGTCTGGCGGATGAGGCGCTCTGTCTTTGCGGTGATGCCCATGCCCGGAACCCCATCGCCGTCGACCTCTGGGCGAATGTAGCCGCGCTCCCTCAGGTCATTGATGAAGTCGTCGATGGTGTAGTTCTCATCCGTGAGCTCGTACTCCTTGTCAAGCTCGCGCAGCCACGTGATGGCCTCGTCAAAGTCGCCCGAAACATAGACGATGAGCTCTTTGAAGATGTCAAAGAGTTTGTCAAAGGGCGAAACGCTCTTGGGCTCAAACTGTGTAAAGAAGAATCCCTTGTCGCTAGCTGCTCGTTCCACCTTGGTTAAACTCAAACTGTGCCCCAATTGTTCCTTTGGGCTTCCAAGTTCAACGTCACTTTGGTGGGTTCCGACCCACGCCGGGCGGCGGATGCCGCCCTCGCTTTTTTTATGGGCCGCCTCGTCGAAAGGAGCTTCACTCGGCGGCCCATAAAAAAAGCCGCGCAGGTTGCTGCGCGGCTTGGGTCTTTTGTTGCCCCACTAGGACTCGAACCTAGACTGACGGAACCAAAATCCGCTGTCCTGCCAATTAGACGATGGGGCATCGTTTACAGGACGGCAAATGTAGCGCGAGAACAGCAATTGCCCAAATCACTTATTCGCGCCGGGCCGACTCGAGAAGTGCCGTAAGCGAGTCATTTTGAGCACGCATCTTGGAAACCGCAAAACAATAAACTAAAAATCGACTTCTAAAGGACTCGACGTCGTGAATTGCGCGAACCGAACCGAGGTAGTCCTTGGTCTCTGGCCTGTTAAGCACCCAGCGTTGGTAGGTTTTTAAATCGTTAAACGCAGAATCGGTTGGGTGTTTTATGACTTCAAGCGCGTCGTCGCTCCGCAACCAATTGATTTTTAATACCGGCATGTCGTTGTTGAAAAAGTCGGCTCCCTCTTGGTCAAATAGGGCATTGTTGTCCTCTAGCCGCTTCATCATCGTCTCGTAGTAGTGAGTCATCGTCAACTTGAGGTCGTCGCGGGCAATCGAAGCCATATAGCCCATAGATTGAATGCTTTTGTAGGTCGCGTTATTCACAAAAACAGTAGGGTACGACGGAATGGAGTCCAAGCTGAGCATGCCATCGACCAGTGAGTCGTAGGTAATTCGCTCACCTTGGTACTCGTAAAGCAAGTGCTCCAGTATCAGCAGTGCTCGCCCCTGCGGCACACTCGGTCCGCTAATGCGGTCCATTTGGTCGCGATCGATCGCCAACTCGTCGAGCATCGCTTCGTAGTTCCTCTGCAGATTGGCCTCAATTACTTGGGCTTCGCGGTAGTTTTCGGCCACAAAACCTAGGGTTACCGCTAAAAAGAGCATTAAAAAATCTAGACTCCGCGTAGAGAGTTCGTCAAAAAGCTGCCGCAATCGAAACATAAAGCGCCATTTAAAGCGCACAATGTAGGCTTTTTAAAGCGGAATATTCCCGTGCTTGCGCTTTGGACGTGCCACCGACTTGTTCTCGAGCATGCGAAACGCACGAATCAACTTAGCTCGGGTTTCGTGCGGAAAAATCACTTCATCCACATAGCCACGCGCCGCCGCCTGATAGGGGTTAGCGAAGGCCTCAGCGTACTCCGCTTCCTTTTGCGCCCACATGGCCGCGGGGTCAGCAGCTTTGCTGATTTCGTTTTTAAAAATGATTTCGGCAGCTCCTTTAGCGCCCATAACCGCAATTTCAGCCGATGGCCACGCGAAGTTGAGGTCGGCTCCGATGTGCTTTGAATTCATCACGTCGTAGGCTCCGCCGTAGGCCTTGCGCGTGATGACGGTGATGCGCGGAACCGTGGCCTCGCTGAACGCATAGAGCAGCTTGGCGCCGTGCATGATGATGCCGTTCCACTCTTGGTCAGTTCCGGGCAAAAACCCGGGCACGTCTTCGAGCACCAATAGCGGAATATTGAACGCGTCGCAGAAGCGAACAAAGCGCGCAGCCTTGGTGGACGCCTGAATGTCGAGCACTCCGGCCAAGTAGGCGGGCTGGTTGGCGACGATTCCGATCGAACGGCCCGCGAGGCGCGCAAATCCCACCACCATGTTGCACGCGAAGTCTTTGTGCACTTCGTAAAAGCTTTCGGCGTCAACTACCTCAGTGATGACGTCGTGAATGCTGTAGGGCTGCTGGGCGCTCTCGGGCACCACCGTGTCGAGCTTCGGGCGGCGCTCGTCTCCCCCGGCCGCGTACGGCAGGTGCGGAACCCCATCCATGTTGTTCTGCGGCAGGTAGCTCAAGAGGGTTTTGAATCCCTCAATCGCAGCCACCCCGTTCGGGTAGGTAAAGTGGGTTACGCCGCTCTTGCTGGCGTGCGCGGAGGCTCCGCCCAGCTCTTCAGAGGTCACCTCTTCGTGCGTCACGGTCTTGACCACGTTGGGGCCCGTCACAAACATGTACGAGTTGCCCTCGACCATTCCAATGAAGTCCGTAAGCGCTGGCGAGTACACCGCTCCGCCCGCACAGGGTCCCATAATCAGACTTAGCTGCGGAATCACGCCAGAAGCCAACGTATTGCGGTAAAAGAGGTCCGCATAACCCCCCAAGCTCACGACGCCTTCTTGAATGCGGGCTCCACCCGAGTCATTGAGGCCCACAATCGGAGCCCCGTTGTCCATGGCCAAG
>Ga0102915_1000616_pt1 | contig 11148 bp, 10 predicted proteins | sample Colrivmet1561A02_FD_78199 | JGI IMG/M metagenome (GOLD analysis project Ga0102915, IMG submission 78199) | Estuarine microbial communities from the Columbia River estuary - metaG 1561A-02 | ecosystem: Environmental > Aquatic > Marine > Intertidal zone > Estuary | place: USA: Columbia River...
TACCAAGTAAGCCTAGAATTTTCCCTTTTTTAAGTTCAAAAGAAATGTTCTTTAAAACGGGTTTTTCGGGATAAGAATAAGAAATGTTTTTAACTTCCAGCATAATGAAAAAACCCCTCCGTCGGCTGACGGAAGGGTTTAGGTTTTATTTCAATGCAACTTTTGTTTGCGATGCCAACATCTTATCGATGTATATCTCAATAGTGTATTCTCCTTCGGGAAAAGTTTTAACATTTGGCTCTTCGTATTCTAAGTGAATATCGTCTTGCTGACTGCCTGTATAAGTGAATTCTTTTTTAGAAGAAAACATAACTTCATTCTTCTTCTCAGGATCAATAAATTTACCTGAACCCGATGCTGCATTTCCCATTACTACTCCGGTTGGAGTAACAACGCGAAGGTAAACTGTTCTCGGACCATTAACAGCAATTTCATTTTTCAAAACACTAAAGCTAACATCTAACTTTTTGGTTCTTTTAGCCATCCCCGTTTCTTTCATTCCATCGCTCATCATTCTATCGCGAAGTGCTTTAATTTGCACGTATTCGGCTTTTAATTTCGCACCAATTTCGGCTTTATTCTTAAAGTTGTCTCTGTCTTTAGAAACCACAGTAAGCTCTTCTTCTAATTGTGCTTTTTTAGCTGTTAATTCTTTGTTCTCTAGCAACAATTGATCGATTTGCTCTTCGTATTGAGCATTCTTTTTGCGCATCAACTCTCTTTCTTTTTTGATGGCAGCAATCAACTTATCTTTATCTTTGATGGTTCTCATAAACTCATCAATTCTAGCTTTACTCGCCTCCACTTCTTTGTTGCGCTCGTCTAAAACAGTATTTAGCTTTTCGTTGTCGCCTTTCAATCTCGCCGATTCTGCAGATACTTCATTGTAAATTACGGTCACCGAATCGCGCTCCTTCACCACTTCACTAATAGTGAAATCTTTCTCTTCCACTACTTCTTTGTTGTTGAACAATAAAAAGCCAATGCTTCCCAGCAATAGCGCTATTACTCCAATTAAAATTGGAACCAATTTGTTTTTCTTTTCTTTAGTTTCTTCCATAGCAATTAAGTTTCGTTAAAAGTAGAATTAATAGTGGGCTAACGACCTACTAAGTGTATATATTTTTTAACAAGTTATTAAACTCAGTACTCAAGCATTTCACCTATTCTTTTTGTTCGTTCACCTATTTAAACTTGTAAGCTCTCTCTTTTAAGCATATTTTCGCAGCAGAAATCTTACAACATGAAAAAATACATCTTTCTATTGTCCATCCTATGTAGTTCCTTCGCCTCTTTTGCGCAAGAAAAATTCACCATAAGTGGCTACGTAAAAAACAACGAAAACCAAGAAGTAATCAATGGTGCCAATGTTCAGGTTAAAGAAAATGGTTTAGGCACCACCTCTAACGAATACGGTTTTTTCTCTATCACACTTCCAAAAGGAACTTACAATTTGGTGATTTCTTATGTGGGGATGGAAACCATTGAAAAAACAATCACTTTAGATCAAAACACTAAAATTGATTTTAATGTAGTTCCCAAGCCTACCGAACTTACAGAGGTAAAAATTAGCGCCAAAAGAAAAAGTGACAATGTGAAGAAAATAGAAATGAGTACCATTCAAATGGACATCAAATCAATTACTAAAATGCCTGCCTTGCTTGGAGAACCAGATGTTATAAGAACCATTCAAACCTTGCCCGGCGTATCTACTGTGGGGGAAGGCGCTAGTGGTTTCAATGTTAGAGGCGGTAATATCGATCAAAATTTGATTTTGCTGGATGAAGCTCCCGTTTTTAACTCTTCTCACTTGTTTGGTTTCTTCTCCGTTTTTAATCCCGATGCCGTTAAAAGTGTGAAATTAATTAAGGGAGGAATTAATGCTCAGTATGGTGGAAGAGCCTCTTCTGTATTAGATGTTAGAATGAAAGAAGGTAATAAAAATAAATTTACGGGTTCTGGTGGTGTTGGGGTTATTTTTAGCCGACTTACCTTAGAAGGACCTATACCTTTCACTAAAAAGAAAGCTTCGTTTATTGTGGCTGGTCGTCGTTCTTATATCGACGTTTTATCAAAACCCTTTAGAAAAGGAGATCTAAAAGATGCCAAATTCTACTTCTACGACCTAACCGCAAAAGCCAATTGGGATATCAATAACAGAAACAAAGTTTTCATTTCGGGTTACTTTGGTAGAGATGTTTTTGGATCAGCTACTTTTGGATTTAATTGGGGGAACTCCACTACTACATTGCGCTGGAATCATTTGATCAATGAAAAAATATTTTTGAATACCACCGCCTATTACAGCAATTACGACTACAACTTAGGTAGCGCCATAGCAGACGGCGCTAGCGACGGGTTCAACTGGAAATCAAATATCATCAACTACTCCATTAAACCTGAATTCACATGGTATCCTAACACAAAAAACACCGTTCGCTTCGGTGCTCAAAGTATCTTATATGATTTGAAACCAGGTACAGCCGAATTTTCTTCTGGCGGTCAAAAAAGCTCAATCACTTTGGCTGATAAAAATGCAGTAGAAACTGCTGCATATATTGAAAATGAACAAAAAATAGGAAGTAATATTATCGTATCTTATGGAATAAGATTCTCGGGCTACCAATTTATAGGTTCTGGTAAAAGCTACAATTACAGAGATACTGCAATAGGTGCAGAAAAAGAACTAGTGAGTATCGCCGATCATAAAGTGGGCGACATTATTAAACAATATTACAACCCAGAGCCCCGGTTTTCTATGAAATACGACGTAAACGACAAAAGCTCTATAAAAGCATCTTACAACAGGATGGCACAATACATACATCTTCTTTCCAACACAGCAGCTTCAACTCCTTTAGACATGTGGACCTTAAGCACCAATAACATTGCACCGCAAATAGCCAATCAAGTGGCGGCGGGCTATTTTAGAAACATAGGTACTAAATCCATCATTGAAACATCGGTAGAAGTGTATTACAAAACGATGACCAATCAGTTGGAATACATCCAAAACGCCAGCTTACTTCTAAACGAAACGTATGAAGGACAGCTGCTGGCTGGACTTGGCCGCTCTTATGGTGTAGAACTTTTTGCACGTAAAAACGAAGGAAGATTAACGGGTTGGGTTAGTTACACCTTCTCTCGCTCTGAAAGACAAACAGAAAGCATCAATCAAAACAATTGGTATCCTGCTCGTTTCGATAAAACGCACAATCTTAATGTTATTGCTTCATACAATCTAACGAAACGAATTGAACTTGGTGCAAACTTCGTATTTACAACAGGTGCCCCTTCTACTTTTCCAAACAGTAAAATTAGCGTGCAAGGCTTAAACTACGCGCATATTGAGAATGATGCAAGAAACAACTACAGAATAACACCATACCATCGTGTCGACTTGTCGGTAACCTTCAAACCAAAATTCAAAGAAAACAGAAAATGGTATGGAGAGTGGGTGGTTTCTGTGTATAACGTTTACGCTAGAAAAAATGCCTTTACCATTTACTTTAGAACCAATGCAGAAGACCCTAAAAAAACGGAAGCTGTTCAATACACTATAATAAGTACTGTGATTCCATCAGTATCATACAATTTTAAATTTTAACTATGAAAAACTTACTAATCATACTAGGCGCGACATTGCTACTAAGCTCTTGTGAGAAAGTAATTGATGTTGAGGTAGATAAAGAAGAGCCATTGCTAGTGGTAGATGCTTTTATCAATAACGATACTACTGAGCAGCAAATAATACTAAAATACAGTCAGCCCTATTTCGAAAACGGTGACGCCAAACCTGCAATTGGAGCATTGGTTAATGTTATAAGCGCTGCTGGAGACACCTTTCATTTCTTTGACATTAATAATAGTGGCGTGTATTCGTGGAATATATCGCCAGGAGATAGTATCTGTAAAACCGGCAATGGGTATAAATTGCAAATAGATTTCTTAGGATCTACCTACGAAGCCTCCTCTTTTGTGAATGTAGCACCTGCATTGGATAGCATTAAATTCTTTGAAAACAAAGATTTTCAAGGTAATCCCGACGGCTATACTGCCGAGTTTTACGCTAACGACCCAGCTGGTCAGTTTGATTTCTACCGCATTAAAACGTACAGAAATGACACGCTATTTAACAAATCGAGTGACCTTAAAGTTTCAGTGAATGGGGGACAGTTTTATCCAGGCTATGATGGTGCTTTGTTCATTAGACCTACCCGATCGGCAATCAATCGCAATGGCGAACCCTACCAACTGGGAAATAAAGTAAAAGTTGAATTGTGGTCGATAACCAGAGACACTTGGGACTATTTCTCTGAAGTATCAAGCCAAATAAACAATCAAGGATTATTTGCCACCCCCACAGCAAACGTAAGAACCAACATCATTAAAACCAGCGGTAATGGTCCGCTTGTTCAAGGATGGTTTTGTGCCTCTGCCCTTACTAGAATTGAGGGAATCGTGAAATAAACTTCACTTCAATTACTTATATTTACCGCAGCCTCTTCTTTTTTTTAGAAGGGGCTGTAACATTTAATTGTTTTAAATTGTTCTAGCTGCAAGGCTGTGAAACAAGGGTAACATCAGGAAGGTAATTGACAACACAGGAATACAATACGGTTGTGCGCTCCCTTAGCCATAGGCTCTACGGATACGTTTATAAATCTCTTCGCGATGAAGACGATGCAAACGATATTGTACAAGACTCGTTCTTAAAATTATGGCAAAATAGAGAAAGTGTTGAAACCGATAAAGCAAAATCATGGTTGTTCACCACCGCGCACAATGCACTCATCAACTTCGTAAAAAAAAGTAGCAGAATGCAGTCGATGGAAACCACGCCTTATGCCGAACCAATGGCAGAAAGCAACGACAACCAAAGTTTTGAATTGAAGGAAATCATTAACAAGTACATCAATACTTTGCCAGAATTACAAAAATCGATTTTGCTGTTAAGAGACCTAGAAGGATACAGTTATGAGGAGATTGGTGAAATGTTGAAATTAAATGAATCACAGGTTAAAGTGTATTTGTTTAGGGCCCGACAAAAAATGAAAGATCAGATAAAAGATATTAATAATTTGATATGAATATTAGTAAAAGCAATATTGACGAAGTGCTTTTCGATTATTTCGAAGGCAATTTATCTGTGCAAGATAAATTGCAGGTGGAGAAATTCATCGGCGAAAATCCTTCGTTTCAAAAAGATTTTGATGCGTGGGAAAGTAGCTTCGTTCAAGACGAAAACCTGCAATTTAAAAATGTAGATGCTCTTTTGGCCAACGAAGAATCGGGCAAAACGCCTTGGTTCAAGTGGGGATTGAGCTCTTTGTTGTTGATATTATTGTCTTTCTTAAGCTATGCTGTATACTTCGAATTCAGCGGCAAAAAAGAGAAAGCTTTAGCCAACAACGATAACAACACAAACAACAACAGCGGTGAAAAATCATCTAAAGGCATGCTCATTAAAGAAGATGCGCCTACTGTTAACACAATAGTAAAAGAGGAAAAAAACAATACAGAAGTAAACGACAACAATAACAATAACAACATCAATAATAATAACGCTGTAACAATCAATCCGTCGGCACCTAAAAATCATACTAAAGATTCTCACCGAATTAAAAATTCAAGTTCATATTCCATAAGCAAACCTTTTGCAACAAATAACAACACTGAGCAAGATCCAACAAACGTTTCTTCGTTGGTTGAAGACGATAGCAAATTGCAAGAAATTAATACAAATATTAAGGGATGGTCGCTATTCAATCACTCTATCGTAAATGCCATTGATGCTAATTTTTCATCTAAAAAACAAGATGAAATGAACAATAAGCCAGGCTCTTTTGAATTGATTAATTTAAATGACCCTTTTGTTATTTATGGTGGTGTTGCCCCAATACAAGAAAACCCTTCTTTTACTGGAAATGCCAATGGTATTAGATTGAAATCTGTAAGCAGATGGGAATGGCCAGAATTGGGTTCTGCTAGCTTTATCACCAATGCCGTTTCGATAGATGCCTACGCACCGCAAGTTAAGGGAGGATTGGGTTTAGTGCTTTCTTCTGACATCATGGGAGGAAACAAATATGCAGCGAACGGAATTACTTTGGTGTATTCACCTAAAATAAAAGTAGGTAATATCAGTATTGAACCATCTGTTAAATACGGTTTAACCAACAGAACCATCAACTGGAGCTCGGTTGGCACAGGAGACTTCATCGATCCGCGCACCGGAACTCTATTGGCTTCATCTGCTATTCTTCCTGAAAATACACCTTCAAGTAATTTAATAGTAAATAGCTTTGGTGCTGGTTTCTTGCTAAATCACGACGTTTTCTATGCTGGATTCGCAGTAGACAACCTATTCTCTCCTAGCTATAAAAATGAGTTGTTCGACCAAGCCGTTAAAGTCCCTTTGAAAATTACAGCTCAATTGGGCACCGATATTCGTAAAAACGCTAAATCGCCTTGGATTTACTCTCCTAGCGTTAGCATCAGAAATCAGGGCTTATACAACAAAGTATGGATGTGCAACATGGTGCGATACAAAAAAGTATTGGCAGGAGCACACTTCTCTACAGCAGACGCAATGATGTTTAGCGTTGGATTCTCTAACAGTACTTTTAGAGCAACCTACAGCTATGGTTTATCAACGGTTCCTTTCAACACTAATTCAACCAGTGAAATGATTTCATCTCATCAATTAACGATGAGATACATCATCAAAAAGTAAGAGGAAAGAAGGTTTACATCGTAGTTAGTCATTAAAAACAATGCTTAGGAAAAGCAAACTATTTACATGGTGTGCGATAACTTTCACTTGCATGAAGCTTAATGCACAAGACCCTAAATTCAGTCAGTTTTTCGCTAATCCTATTTACCTCAATCCGGCATTTGCAGGCACAAATGTTTGTGGTCGACTCAACTTAAACATTAGAGACCAATGGCCCGCCATTCAAGGTGCTTATGCTGCCTATAGTGCTTCTTATGATCAACAGTAGAGAAATACTACCTACTGTTTCGGTGATATATCCCTGTTTTCCTGCTGCTGCCTTGCTTTATGGAAATAATTATCAAATTGAATTTTCAGCGCATCATTTATTGCAGCCCAATCAATCTTTTTTAAATCAACAATCATTTCTTCCTATCAAATACAGAGCACGTATTGGTTTAGTTATTCCTTTTCCAGGCGGAAAAAACAAACCCCTTGTGGGGGCTTCCACTAAAAACAAAAAACTCCTTAGATTTTAAACTAAGGAGTTTTTTGCTTTTAAAACTTCTGTTTTACCTCTTATCCGCTTCAGCAAAAACTTTTTTCAATAAATCACTTGTTCTTGCATTAATGTCTTTTCTGATTTTTAATTCTTCAGCAGCCACCAATTTAAACAAGCCTTCAATACATTTTTTAGTGGTATAATCTTCCAAATCTGGATTCACTTTTTCCACCAAAGGAATACTATTGTATTTAGTCATCAAAGGATTCCAATATCGAGTAATTTGCACTTGCTGCAAAGCTTTCATCGCGATAGGTTTAAACTTATCATACAATTGCTGATAGGTTTGTTTGTTCAAATAATCTGTTGCAGCATTGTCGGCACCTTTTAAGATACCCATCCCATCCTTTACAGTCATACCTTTAATGGCATCTAAGAAAATATTACCTACTTCTTTACTTGCTAACTCAGCTGCTTCATTTAAGGTTTTCTCAAACTTATCCACCTCAGCGCCCATGCCTATTGCGCGCAACTTGGTTTCCATTTTTTTTGCATCCTGGGGAAAAGGAATTTTAATTAATGAGTTGTTGCTGAATCCGCCAGCTGCCGAGGCCAATGTTGCTGCTTGATTTGAGCCTTTCGACAAAGCTTCTTTTAAGCCATTGATAATATCGGCCTCACTCAAAGCCGGCGTGGCAACGGTTTTAGTTACCTTTTTTACTGCGGTTTTAGCTTTGTTTAAATTCACTTGTGCCGATAAAACTGCTGACAAGGAAAGAAAGGAAATAAAAAGTACTTTTTTCATGTTGTATAATTTTATAAAATATAAGCCAATGATAATGCCAACGTGCAAGCTAAAAAATATATTTTAGTACTCACTAAAAAATGAACCCAAATTATGCGAAGTGTTTTAATTATTGATGACGCAGGTTTCGATAGAACTATTATAAGAGCTTTGTTAACCCAATCGGGATTCAACGTTATTGGAGAAGCCGAAAACGGAAAAGAAGGAATTAAAATGGCCTTGGAATTATTGCCCGATATTATCACTTTAGATAAAATGATGCCCTGCATGGATGGCATGGAAGTTTTAAAAGAATTAAGCACAAAAAATATCAATAGTAAAATTGTATTGATTAGCGGTGATGATTTAAGCTCTATAAAGAACCAAGCACTTTATTTAGGCGCTAAATATTTTTTGAAAAAACCAATCAGTAAAAGTGATTTGAAAGAAAAATTAGATGGTTTGTTTGTCTAATTAAAGCTTGTCTGTCGCCTTCCTCTTTTCTATTTCCTCTCCCCTATTTGCTGCCTCCACATGGCATAATACAAGCCTTTTTCCTTCAGTAAATCATCGTGTTTTCCTTGCTCAATAATTTGCCCTTGCTCTAACACATAAATTTTATCGGAATGCATGATGGTTGATAAACGATGCGCAATCAAAACCGTAATTTGATCTTGCTTGTTTGAGATGTTTCTAATGGTTTGCGTTATTTCTTCTTCGGTGATAGAATCAAGTGCTGATGTAGCTTCATCAAAGATTAATAATTTTGGATTTCGCAATAATGCACGAGCTATCGACAAACGTTGCTTTTCGCCACCCGATACTTTTATACCTCCTTCACCAATAGTAGTATTAATGCCATTTTCGGCACGTGCTAATAAATTATGACATGCTGATTTTTGCAGCACTGCATTTATTTCTTCATCGCTCGCATCAGGCTTCACAAACAGTAAATTATCTTTAATAGTTCCCGAAAACAATTGCGCGTCTTGTGTCACAAAACCCAACTGTTTGCGCAGTTCCGTTAAGTCGATCTCTTTCATGTTTTTATCGTTGTAAGAAATCATCCCTTCTTCGGGCTGATATAAGCCTACCAACATTTTTACTAAAGTTGTTTTTCCACTTCCCGACGGACCAACAAAGGCCACGGTTTCTCCCGAATTCACTTCAAAAGATATGTTTTTTATGGCATGAGATTTTGCGGTTTGATGCTTGAATGAAATATTACTAAAACGTAAATTTTGAATCGCACCCATCGTTTTAGGATTGACTGGTTTTTCTTCACTTTTAGCATTCATCAATGTACTAAAGTTATCCATAGATGCTTTGGTATCATTGTAAGTGGCGATAACGTTACCCAACTCTTGCAAAGGATTGAACAAGAAAAAAGAAAAGAACATCAAGGTTATCATATCGCCAGGCTTGATAATTCCTCTAAAAATAAACAAGTACAAAGCAAAAATCAAACAAGTTCTAAGCAAGTGCACCGTAGTTCCTTGAATAAAACTCAATGAACGAATAAAGCGAATTTTCTTTAGTTCTAAGCCTAAAACTTTTATGGTTGTTTCATTCAATCGCTTCACCTCTTGTTCTGTTAAACCTAAACTTTTAACCAATTCTATATTGCGCAAAGATTCGGTAGTTGCGCCAGCTAAAGCGGTTGTTTCTCCTAAAATCATTCTAGATATTGCTTTTATTTTCTTACCTAAAAAGGAACTTATAACAGCTATTACAGGAACCGTCGCCAAAAAAAGCGGACCCAACAACCAGTGAATATTTACGGCATACACCACCACGAATACAATACCTACTAGGGATTGAAAAATTAGTGAAATAGACAGCGTAATAATTTTCTCACAATCTGTTTTTACCTTTTGTAATTTGCCTAAAGTTTCGCCGCTGCGCTGGTCTTCAAAATCTTGATAAGGCAATTGCAAGGCCTTTTGTATACCATCGGTGTACATTCTTGCTCCTGTTCTTTGAATGATGATATTGGTAAAATAATCTTGGAAATTTTTGGCAATTCTAGAAACCATCGCCGCGCCAATAGAAAGCAATAACCAGCCCAAAACAGCTTTAATAAACAAATCTTCGTTACCGTTAAAATCAAGCACGCCTACAGCACATTCGTTTAATAATTTACCTATAATAATAGAATCATACAAAGAGAAACTTTGATTGATAGCCGCCAAAAACAAGGCAAAGAACATAAGCGCTTTATGTTCTTTAATATAGGTATATAAAATTTTCATTGTACAAAGTTTACGCGAAAATAATCCTATTAAAAACAAATACCTATTCTATGAAGGATGCTTTACACCAAATAACTTCTTTTTTCTATCTTAGACCTCAGGCATGAAAACTATTGGCGCAACTATATTACTATCTCTTTCCTTGCTTATTGTTGCTTGTGCAGGCGAAGAAGTTACACCTACCACCTCGCTAGAAAAGTCCTCTATCGCAGATTCTAGTCATGCTGAAAAAGCGGTAGAAGAAATAAAAAAAGAGACCACGGCTAGCACAGTTAAAGTCAAAAAAAAGCAACTTGCCGATATCTTTGTTTACAGCAAAGAAGGGAAATTGGTAGAAAAAATTGTGTACACCCTTAAAAAAGGCAAACAACTTAAAAACGTTTATAAATACAATGCTGAAGGGAGAAAGATTATTTGGGATAAATACAACGATAAAGGTACTTTAGAAGAAACTGTTATGTTTAAGGAAACTCCACTAGCGCCCAGCAAAAAAGACAACATGAAGGAAATAGAAGCTCCCTATAAATTCGCTTTCAAATTTAATGAACAAGGTAAAAGAACCGAATGGAAAAGCTTTAACGACGACGGCAGTATTGGCCATTCTTTTTCATACAAATACGATAAAGAAGGAAGAGAAATTGAATGGAAAAGCATAGGTAGTAATGGACAAACAGAAGGCACTAATGCTTACCTTTACGACAGCAAAGGAAGAAAAAGTGAATGGCAACATTTCAACGAAAAAAATGAAATAGACTACAAGTACATTTACAGCTACGACGAAAACGGAAAACAAAGTGCTAAACTTATACAAATCGCTACTAACGACAAACTCTTCGAAGACAAAGAAGTGAAATAACCCACACACACATGATTAAAGACAAATTGGAGCACTGCA